>Ga0302319_10015814_pt1 | contig 13957 bp, 5 predicted proteins | sample Bog_T0_2_FD_203319 | JGI IMG/M metagenome (GOLD analysis project Ga0302319, IMG submission 203319) | Peat permafrost microbial communities from Stordalen Mire near Abisko, Sweden - Bog_T0_2 | ecosystem: Environmental > Terrestrial > Soil > Wetlands > Peat | place: Sweden: Abisko, Stordalen Mire...
CCATGAGCTGTGGGCAAAACTCCCATCCCGCGGTTTGCTCGACGTCGTGAGTCACCACTGTGCAGCTGGGAGCGCCCTCCGGCCAGAACCAGATGAACGGGATTCTTGTTTCGCTCCGCGATTGCATGGAAATCACGATGAGCCGCTCCAGGAGATTTTCGACGGAGAAATCCACCGGCCAATGGGGGAAGGGAATATCCTCCCAGTTGCGGAGGTAAATCCTTTGCAAGTGTTTGCGCAGAGCTACCGGCAAGATGGGACGGATGCGATAGTACAGGCTTCGAACCAGGCTGCCGGACTTGTTTGCCGAGTGAGCCGTTCCTTGCTGAGAGGGATATCGCTCATGCCGCAAATTGTCCAGGACCTGGGCCGGATCAAAGGGAAGATCAACGTTCGCATCCGTTGAGCTCATCTTCGCGAGCTGATCGGGTAGAGGATCCGTGATGTTGTCCGCGGGAGTCACGGAGGACGATTGTCCAAAGCAGATGTTCTCCGGTCCAAGGCGGAAGTATCCCGACTTTCCGGAGAGGCCCGGACCAACGGTCAGATCGACGAAGCCTTCGGGGCACCGAAAATGGTCGACTAACAAGTTATTCGTTTTGGGCTTGCTACTCAACGGTGATTCACCCTTCAACAAATGAGTTACTTTTCCTGGTGCATTCTCTGAGTTACTTGCGAGTGCGCTATCGCTAACTGCGCACACCGGCAGGATGACTTTCCTTTTTCCTCGATACAACGTGCACTGTCTGCTGCCTGGACGCCGCCGCGGCAGACTTTTCAGCCGCGCGGTCAAGACAGGCGCGCATGCCGCGGGCTAGATGCTTGACGTATGGCTCAATCAGGCTGCCGCGAGAATGGCAGGGAATCGAGTAAAGTCGAGCTCCACCGGCGGCAACGCCTTCCCAGCCTCCCAACGGAACGTTAAACCCGGCGAGATGTTTTTCCGCAAAGAACAGCGTGAGTTCGCCGGAATATGGTTTGATGTCATAGTGCTCTTGTGCTTCGTCGTATACGTCGGCCAGTTTTGCAACAGGCAGAGCGGCCGAGGCGCGCGGGAAGAAAATATCCTCGATCTTGTTCAAGCTTCCGCGGAGTGAAACTTTCATGCGTCTAAGTTCGACATTCAACTTGTCCGTAAAGAAGTCAAGCTTCCCGTGGCCCTCCGCAGACAATGCATTCCTGAGATGGAACCAGGGATTCAGCAGAAAGCGGTTGAGGAGATGATGGTGCGTTGCGAGCGGCCAGCGCATCGCGCGCAAATTGTAATCCTCAATCATCGCCACGAGTCCGACTTCTTCTCCTGCTTCGATCAGCTGATGAGCCATCTCCAGAGCAATTGTGCCGCCCAGGCAGTATCCGCCGAGCATATACGGGCCGTGCGGCTGGATGGTGCGAATCTGTTCGATGTAGAGTGCTGCGACGTGCTCAAAGCGCGGGTCGATGCGAGTCTTGCCATCGAGGCCGGCTGATTGTAATCCCCATACCGGTTGATCCGCGCCAAGATGCTCCGCCAGCGAACGATAAAGTAACACGTTGCCTTCTGCCGCATGCACCAGGAAGAGTGGAGTGCGATCGCCATGCCGGTTGATGGCAACGAGCGACTCCCAATCCTCCGACCTTTTCCCTCGGCTCAGGAGCTTCGCGAGCGAACGAGGAGTGGAAGCGTCATAGAGGACCGCCAGCGAAGGCGCGTAGCCGAGTTCCTTCTTGATGGAAGCAAACAGCGCCGCCGCCAGCATGGAGTTACCGCCCGCCGCAAAGAAGTCATCGTCCGGACCAATGCGGCCCACGCTCAGAACGCGCCGCCAGAGAACGATCAGCGACTCAAGCAACTCCGCCTCGGAAAGATTCGAATCAGGAGTAGATTGCGCGGTCAATTCATCGTGCGAAGAGTTACTGACGGAAACAGGTTCGCGCGTTTGCGTTTTCGAAGTTAGCTTGGCAAAGACCGTCTCGCCACTGATTACGGAATTGGAACGATGGAAATGCGCGAGGCTCGGCACGTCGCGCGCTGGATCTGCGGCCACGTCGCGGAAGATATGCGTAAGGTCCGCGAGCCATTCGCGAATGGTCACCTCTTCAAAGAGGCCGACGTCGAAATGGCAATGGAGGTCGACCTTCCCTTCTGATTCGACGGCATTCAGATAAAACTCGAATGACTCGAAGGCTTTTGGGTTCAGGTCGTAGTCGACGGTAAAGCCGGACTGCGGCAACTGTCCGGAGCGGAATCTGCCGGTATTCGTAAAGCCGGCGGAAACCGTGGAGAGTCCGGGATGGCCGGCTGGAGGCCGCAATTCCTGAAGAAGGCTGACAAGCGTATAGACCGAGTGTTCCTGTGCAGCAATCAGATCCTGTTGCAGCCTTTTGAAGAAGCCGCTCACCGTCTCGCCTTCGCGGAACTCCACTGCGAGCGGCAGGAGATTGACGCAATGCCCAACCAGGCCCGGCTGACCGGAGACTGGCTGCTCGGCGGTCGGCAGGCAGATGACAAACCGGCGTTGATGGCTGATGCGCGCAAAGAGAATAGCGAGCGCGCCAACAAGTCCCGTAAAGAAACTGCAACCCTGCGCCGCGGTCATGGAGCGCAATGCTGCGGCTACCTCGTCCTGAACCGAGTAGTCCACACACCGGGCACGGAAGTCTCGGCGGGCCTTGCGAGGATGGTCTGTGGGCAGCACCAGCACCGGGAAGCCGTCGGCGAATTTCTGGCGCCAATAATCTTCCGCTTGGCTGAACTCGGCAGAAAGCTGGCGTTTCGTCACATGCTGCGCATATTCGAGATAACTATCCGGCGGCTCGAGGGAAGTTTCCGCACCTGTGAGCTCCTCGGAGTAGAACGCGCAAAGGTCATGGATCATCACGTCCAGCGACCAACCATCGCAGATGACATGATGCGCGGTGAGCAAGACCGCGGCGCGATTAGGAGCAAGTAAAATCAACTGGCAACGGAAGAGCGGACCATCGGGCAGATTGAATGCCTGGGCAACGTCTTCGGCGATGGCTGCGCGCAGACTCTTCTCCTGTTGCTCAAGCGCGCTTTTTGACGAGTCTTTCACGGACAGATCGGATGCGCTCACGGCGATCGTCAGTTGAGGCTTGATCCTCATGGTTCGGCCGGAGTCATCGAAACCCGCGCGAAGCGCGTCGTGCCGCTCAACAAGACGATCGATCGCCCGCGCCATCTTCTTTTGAGAGATGGTGCCGGTAAAGTACACAGTCATGGACTCGTTGTAAGAAGCCGACAGGTTCTTCGAGAGGCACGAAGACGCAAAAATGCCAAGCTGCGGAATGGTCGACTGCACTTCAAGCGTGGTTTCAGGACGTGCGGCTGTTCGAGCGACCCGGCGCTGAGACTTGTTAGCGGCCTGCGGTGCGCCTGCTTCTGCAGCAGCGGCGAGCGCAACCGGCAGATGAACGCCAGCCTCCTCGAGAAGCTTGACAAGACGCGCAATCACTTGCGCCTGCATGGCGACCGCTTCGTCGAGCGGACCGCCAGTCTTCGGAGCCTGCATGCTGAAAGTTTCGACCTTGGCTTCCGGCCTGGGCGCAGGCGGCGATGCCGCGCGAGATTCCGTGAGCATGTCAGCCGGCAGACTTTGATCGAGATGATCCGCGAGCATATCCACATTCGGGAACTCATTCATCAGGCTGCTGAAGCTCACCTTGGTGCGAAATTCCTTGCGAATGGTGAACGCGACCTGCGTCAGAGAAAGCGAATCGAATCCCTGCTCCATGAACGTCGCCGTCGGGCTGATCTGGGACCCCTCGCGACCGGAGAGCGCAGCCAGCAGGCTCACCAGAAGAGAGGCGATTCGATCTCTGCGCGAAAGAGCGACTGACTCGCCCGTTTCAACTCCAACGGACGAACCGCTCGACACGCTGATCGACTCAGGCGCTCTGCGAGAAAAGTCTGCGGAGAGTTCGGCGGGTGCGTTTGCCCTTGCCTGGACCGGCACAGGATCAATCCAATAGCGATCCCGCTGAAAGGGATACGTCGGCAGGGGAATCTTTCGGCGCTCCTCGTGGGAATTGAAAGCGTTCCACGAGAGATTCACGCCGTTCTGCCACAGCGACCCCATCGCAAACAGCAGCGTATCCCATTCCGCGTTGTTCTCTGAAGTTTCCCCGAACGAAGGGATGGCAATGCAGGGACGTTCTGTCGAAAACTGTTGCCGAACGAGCGCGCACATGGTTGAGCGCGGACCGCATTCGACAAACAGATCGTAGTCGTTCACCTTCAGGTATCGCGTGGCCTGGGCGAATTGAACCCTCGCCCGCGCATGGCTTGCCCAGTAATTCGGATCGGTTGCTTCCTGCGCTGTGATGGGGAGACCAGTGACCGTGGATATGAAGGATTTCTCTGGAGCGTGCAGCGTGATGCTCGAGATGGCGGCACGCAGAGGCTCGACGATCGGATCCATCATTGCGGAGTGGAATGCATGCGATGTGTGCAACTGACGGCAGATCACCTCTTGCGCCTCAAGCTGCGTGCGGAGATCGTTCACGATGCTCTCAGGGCCAGAGACGACGCAAAGGCTGGGCGCATTGTCTGAGGCGATCTGAAGCGTGTTGGGCAGAATCTTCGCGACCCACTCGGCACTTCTGTTTACCGCCAGCATGGAGCCGCGGGGAAGGCTCTGCATCAGCTTGCCGCGAAGCGCGACAATGCGAAGAACATCTTCAAGCTCCCAAATGCCGGCGAGGGTTGCCGCGACAAATTCTCCAACGCTGTGTCCCACCATCAAGGCTGGTTCCACGCCAAGGCTCTGCCACAGGCGCGCAAGCGCATATTCAATCACGAAAATTGCCGGCTGCGTGAAGAGCGTATTTTGCAGCGAAGTTTGTGCGGCCTTTTCATCGCCAACGGGCGGAAACAGAAGATCGCGGAGATCGTGACCCAGGTGCGGCTTCAGCGTTTCACAGCAATCGTCCACTACGGCGCGGAAAAGCGGTTCGCCGCGATAGAGATTCAATCCCATGTTGACGTATTGCGTGCCCTGGCCACCGAAGAGGAAAACAATGGGAGGATCGCGACGCTCACACCGGCGCGAACCGCAGCGGAGCGGGTTGGGTTGCGCAAGAAGCTTCTGCGCTTCAGCGGGGTCGGCGGCAACCACAAATCGGCGATAAGCAAATTGCCTGCGGCCTGTTTGGAAGGTGTACGCAACGTCGGCAAAAGCTTCCGCCGGCGCGGTCGTCAGAAACTCCTGCATGGACTTGCTGTAGTCCCTGAGGGCGGCCTCGGTCTTGGCGGAAAGCAGCAGGAGCTGGCGCGGGCGCGTGTCGCCAGAAGGCGCGGCTGCTGGCGCTTCTTCAAGGATGGTATGGACGTTGGTTCCACCGAATCCGAAAGAACTGACAGCCGCGCGGCGCACCTCTGTGCCACGAGGGAAGGGAATCAGCTTGTCGGCAATCATGAAGGGGCTTCCAGCAAGATCGATGCGGGGATTCGGTGTTTTGAAATGGAGCGTTGGCGGAATCGCTTCATGGTGAAGCACAAGCGCAGCCTTGATGAGCCCCACAATGCCCGCGGCATTGGTTGGATGGCCGATGTTGCCCTTGATCGAGCCTACGTAACAGAATTGCCTCTTGTCGGTTTTCTGCTCAAAGACCTTGCGCAGCGCATCGAGCTCAATGGGGTCGCCAACAGGCGTGCCGGTGCCATGCGCTTCAATGTAGCGGATAGACTCGATGGGAACATTGGCATCGGCCTGTGCAATCGCAATGACTTCAGCCTGGCCCTCCATGCTGGGCGCAACAAACGATGCGGGGCGCGAGCCGTTGTTGTTCTTTCCGGTACCGCGAATTACCGAGTAAATGGTGTCGTTCGCCGCGATGGCATCGGAGAGACGCTTAAGAACAACGACTCCTGCTCCGTCGCAGAACATGGTTCCCGTCGCGTCCGCATCGAAGGGTCGGCAGTGCCCGTCCTTCGCAAAGACGCCGCCCTCCTGGTAGAGGAAGCCGCTTTTTTGCGGAACAAGAATATCGATGCCGCCCGCCAGGGCCATGTCACTTTCGCCGCTGAGCAACGAGCGGCATGCGCCATCGACCGCGAGCAGCGCGGTCGAGCAGCCTGCATGGATGCTGACCGCAGGGCCGCGAAGATCCAGCAGGTAAGCGACGCGAAGTGAGATATAGTCCTTTTCGTTTCCAATCTCGACCGCGAGTTTTCCTGCTAACGCCAGCAACTCCGGATTGGTGAGAACATTCGAAGTGTAATAGTGATTGTCGCCAGAGCCGGCAAAGACGCCGATACGTCCGTCAAATCGGCTCGGATCGTATCCTGCGTTTTCAAGCGCCTCCTGGCAGAGTTCAAGAAAGACGCGCTGTTGCGGATCCATAATCCGCGCTTCCAGCGGGCCGATGCCGAAGAACGCTGGATCGAAGCGGTCTGCGCCTTCGATCAATCCACGGGCACGGATGTAGTTCGGATCGTTACGGAGCTCTTCTTCGATTCCCGGTCCCAGTTCTTCCGGCGTAAAGAACGAGATGGATTCGACGGAGTTGCAAAGATTGCGCCACAATTGCTCCGGATTGGAAGCGCCTGGAAAGCGGCCGCTCATGCCGACGATGGCGATGGGCTCATGCACTCTTCTCCGATTTGTTCCGGGTCGCGGTGAATGAGGCTTGGCATCTTTCAGGAAGTTGAGCGCACCGGATCTTCCCTCCACGAATTCCGCCAACCTGGCGATCGTGGGGTTCTGAAACACTTCGACGGCTGGAATCTCGCGCCCGAAGCGCGTGTGAAAATGGCGGACCATGCGCACTGCGGCCAGCGAATTTCCGCCCAGGTCAAAGAAGTTATCATCGATGCCAATCTCTTCGAGGTGGAGCAATTCGCACCATAAATTTGCCAACTGCTTTTCGACGGGAGTTCTTGGCGCGACAAACTCCTGCGCGAGAAGTGGCCGTTTGTTCCCCGGCTGCGGCAGAGCCTTGCGATCCACTTTTGAGCTTGGAGTCAGCGGGAACCGCTCCAGGTAAACGAATGCCGAGGGAACCATGTAGTCAGGGAGTGTGACCTTGAGCGCGTCAATCAACTTTGTGGCGCTCACCGCTTCGCGGCCCGTGTAGTAGGCAACCATGCGCTTTTCGCCAGGCTTGTCTTCCCGCGCTACGACAACCGCCTGGCCAACTTCATCGATGGTTTCCAGAGCGCACTCAATCTCGCCCAGCTCGATGCGGAATCCGTTAAGCTTGATCTGATGGTCCAGCCGTCCGAGAAATTCCAGGCTTCCATCCGGCCGGTAACGGACCTCGTCGCCGGTGCGATAGAGACGAGCCTCCGGGCTCTGCGGATTCACTTCGGAGTTGACGACGAATCGCTCGGCGGTCAACTCTGGCCGGTTCAGATATCCGGCGGCCAATCCAGCTCCGCCGATCCAAAGCTCGCCGGGCTCGCCTGCGGGAACATGCTTTCGGTTTTCATCCAGCACGTAATAGTGCAGGTTCGGTATGGGATCGCCGAGTGAGATGGTTTCCGGCGATAGCACGCGATCCACGGAGCACCAAACAGTAGCTTCCGTGGGCCCGTACATATTCCAGAGTTCCTGCGTGCGCGGAAGCAACTGCCGGGCGAGGTCCGGGGTCATGGCTTCGCCGCCGGAAAGAATGCGGAGGCCGCTCTTTCCTTCCCAGTTGTTTTCAAGCAGCATGCGCCAGGTAGCCGGCGTTGCCTGCATCAAGGTGACTGGAGACTCCTGGATCAGGCGCTGCAACTCACGGCCATCGGCCGCCTGTTCCGCCGTGGCCATCACAATTTGTGCGCCAACCATGAGAGGAACGAGAAACTCAAGCAACGAAGGATCGAACGAGCTTGGTGTTACGGAAAGAACCAGGTCGGACTGGTGAATGCCGGGAGTCTTCTGCATCGCCACCAGAAAGTTAACCAGGGCGCGCTGCGGAATCATCACGCCCTTCGGCTTTCCCGTGGAGCCGGAAGTGTAGATCACGTACAGGATGCGCTCAGGGTTCGCGTCCGGCTCAAAATTTTCTGCCGAGGCTTTCGCAATCGACTCCGATTCGCGGTCCAGCAGCAAGACCTTCGCGGTCGTGGCCGGCAAGTTGTCCTGGCGGGAGGAGTGCGCCACAAGCAGAGAAATGGAGGCATCCTCGATCATGAATTCGAGGCGGTCCTTTGGATACTTCGGATCGAGGGGAAGGTAGATTGCGCCGCATTTGAAGATTGCGAGCAGCGCAATGATCGAGTCGAACGAACGATCGAGATACATGCCGACCATGCAACCCACCCCCACGCCCAGGCTGCGAAACAGGTGAGCAAGTCGATTCGCGCGCGAGTTCAGCTCCCGATAAGAAATCCACTCCCTGCCCATCGCGAGCGACACGGCGTCTGGCGTGCGTTCGACCTGGGCTTCAATCAGCTCGGTAACGGCACGGAGCAGAGGATCGTTTGCATGATCGTTCTGTAACGAACTATCGAACTTTATTCCCATCTGGGCCTCAACATCATCCTGTTTGCCAGCGGCTGTGGCAGCTTCAAGTTCCGCTTCATTCAACTTTGGCAAGCTCTTCATCGGCGGAGTATGCCTGTTACCAAAGGCGCGCGTTGGTTACTACCCGGAAAATCCAGTCGAACAATGCCCTCGTGCCGCCTTTGTTTCCCAGCAATTTCCGCCGTCTATCGGCGCTGCGGATTCTTCCGCAAGATGAAGGCATGACAAGACTTGGGCAAAAGTGCAACAAAACGAAACAATCCGGCAACGGGGAGCCCCAATCCCGTGAGCCATCAGCGGTGCGCGGCGATTCCGCATTTGGGAGCGAATCCTGATCCGGAATCGATGCCGAATCGGAGCCCTCATCCCTCTTTAACTCAAGCACAACCAACGCGGAGCGGTAATACCACTTTCGTTACTGACGCGCCATGAAAGTGGCCCGAACGTTGGATTGAAACCACTGGCCGGAGTGTCGAGTATGAACGTATCGCAACCGTCGATATGTGGTACTGGCAGTAGTGTTTGCACTTCGAGAAAGGAAAGGCCTTGGCTCCGCTTCAACTCAAGAGTACGGATGGCTCGATTGGCTCGCCTTTCGAGTCACTGGCAGCAGCAGACCGCGAACTTCAGAGCGAGGCTGTTTTCCGTCGCACGATCGCGATCGAACGCAAGCGGACGGAGCGCTCAAAAGATCCCTTCCTGCTAATGCTCCTTGAGGCCAACAACCAGCCACGCCTGGAGAAGGAAGGAAAGGCCCTGCAAGCCATGGCCTCCTCCTTGGTTGCCTCCAGCAGAGACACCGACGTGGTTGGCTGGTACAAAGAGGCGACGACGATCGGCGTTCTGTTTACCGGCCTGGAGTCCAAAGACAAGGGTTCGATTCTCAGCACCATTCTTAGCCGGGTAAAGTCCATGTTGCGTGAGGACTCGGTGGGAGCCGACTTCAACCAGGTAAGCATCTCCTTCCACTTTTTCCCGGATGATTGGGACCATTCCAACTCCGGACGGCCGAGCAACCCCGCTCTTTATCCAGATCTTGTTCCCTCCGGAACCAGCCGCCGTTCGCTGCTTGTGGTCAAGCGCGTAATCGATGTCGTCGGGAGCCTGTTCGCGCTTCTCCTCTGCTCACCGGTTTTCCTCGCTATTGCGATCCTGATCAAAGCCACCTCCAAGGGGCCGATCCTGTTCAGGCAGCAGCGGGTCGGACAGCATGGGGAGTGTTTTACGTTTTTGAAGTTCCGTTCCATGTACGTGAATAACGACTCGCGCGTGCATCAGAATTTCATTTCGGAATTCATTACCAGCCAGTCGACACCGGGTTCCGCAGGCAAGAAGAACGAGGGCGTCTTCAAGATGAAGGACGATCCCAGGATCACGCGAATCGGCAAGTTCCTGCGCAGGACCAGCCTCGATGAACTGCCTCAGCTGTTGAATGTTTTGAATGGCGAAATGTCGCTGGTCGGGCCTCGTCCCGCAATCCCGTACGAATTGGCGGCCTATCAGACGTGGCACCGCAGACGCGTTCTGGAAACCAAGCCGGGGATCACCGGCGTTTGGCAGGTTGCTGGCAGAAGCCGCGTGAAATTCGACGACATGGTCCGCATGGATTTGCGCTACGCGATGGCCTGGTCGCCATGGCTCGATTTGAAGATCTTGCTGCGCACGCCACTCGCAGTGATCCGAGGTTCCGGTGCGTACTGAGACCTCAAATGAACTAAAGAGTTCCTCATTGGTCGAACTCCCCATCGCAATTTGCCATGCGGGGCTCGGCCTCTTCCCCATTCAACCAAACATTCGAACAAACTCACGCAGGACGGCGGCAGCATCATGAATTTTGGAGTCATTGGCTACGGATACTGGGGACCGAACATTGTGAGAAACCTCACATCGCTCGAGAACTCCAGGGTCATCACAATCGCAGATCTCAGCCGAGCTGCACGCGGACGCGCGCAGAAGGCCCACCCCGGCATCGGCGTCACTTCCGATCCCATGGATGTAATTCTCGCCACGGACATCGATGCGGTGGCCATTGTTTCCCCGGTGTGGACGCATTACGAGCTTGCGAAGTCGGCACTTCAGAACGGCAAACACGTCTTCGTGGAGAAGCCTTTCACCAGCACCGCGGCCCAGGGAGAAGAGCTCATCAACCTGGCCCAGCAAAAGAACCTGCGGATCATGGTGGATTACACCTTCCTATTTACCGGCGCGGTTCGAAAGATCAACCAGCTGCTCGAAGAGCACATCCTGGGCAAGCTCTACTACTACGATTCAACGCGCGTCAACCTGGGCCTTTTTCAGCACGATGTGAATGTGCTCTGGGACCTGGCGCCGCATGATCTTGCCATCATGGACTTTCTGCTGAAGGAAACGCCCGAGGCGGTTGTGGCGACCGGGCAAAAACATTTGAACGGCCACGAGGACGTGGCGTTCATGACTCTCTATTTCCCCGACAAAGTGATTGCGCACATCAACGTCAACTGGCTTTCGCCGGTGAAGGTGCGCACCACGCTGATTGGCGGCGAGAAGAAGATGCTGGTATGGAACGATCTTGAAGCGGATGAAAAGCTCAAGGTCTACGACCGCGGAGTGAACATCACGAGCCAGGAGGGAGTTTACGACCTGCTGGTGAATTACCGGTCCGGTGACATGTGGGCGCCACAGGTGGAGCAGGGCGAAGCGTTGAAGCGCGAACTCGGCTACTTTGTGGACTGCATTAACAGCGGAACGGAGCCCTTCAACGATGGGCACTCGGGATTGCGCGTCGTAAAGATTCTTGAAGCCGCAAACCAATCGATGGAGAAACGGGGGTCGTTGACATACGTATGAACACTTTCAACTGCATTTCCGACGACGTAAAGCTCGGCAAAGACGTGAAGCTTTCAAAGTTCATCAACCTCTACGGCTGTGAGATCGGCAACGAAACCAAGATCGGCTCCTTCGTGGAGATTCAAAAGAACTCCACGGTCGGGAGCCGCTGCAAGATCTCGAGCCATACCTTTGTGTGCGAAGGCGTCTCGATTGAAGATAATGTCTTCATCGGCCACGGCGTCATGTTCATCAACGACAGCTATCCCCGTGCAACCACCAGGGGCGGCGAGTTGCAGACCGAGGCCGACTGGAAGGTCGAACGCACGGTCATCAAGAAGGGCGCTTCGATCGGTTCGGGAGCAACCATTCTCTGCAATATCACGGTTGGCGAAAACGCCATTGTGGGTGCCGGAAGCGTTGTTACCAAGGACGTGCCGGCCAACGCTATTGTCGCCGGAAATCCTGCGAGGGTTTTGCGCTACGTCGAGGAATCCAAGGGTCCCGGCGGTGACTCGGTCCCTTTTCTTGATTTGATCGCGCCGCATGCCGAACTTGAAAACGAGCTCGTGAGCGTGTTTCGCCGCAGTCTGCGCTCTGCCAGTTTTGTTGGCGGATCCGCGGTCGAGGAATTCGAGAAGGCATTCGGAACGTTTTGCGACGCTCCCTATTGTGCGGCTGTCAGCAGCGGCACCGATGCATTGCGCTTTGCTCTCATGGCCGCGGGCGTGCAACCGGGCGACGTTGTCATCACCGTTCCCAATACGTTCATTGCCACAACAGAGGCGATCTCGCAGGCCGGAGCCGTGCCTGAATTCGTCGATGTGGACGAACTGACGTTGAACATGTCTGTAGAAATGCTGCAGCAGTTCCTTGAGCGCCAGTGCACTCAGGATGCGGCCGGCAAGCTCATCAGCAAACGGAGCGGACGGCCGGTCACGGCAATCGTTCCGGTGCACTTGTACGGCCAGATGGCCGACATGGATCCGATCATGAGACTGGCCAACCGGTATGGTCTCATCGTGATTGAAGATGCCTGCCAGGCGCATGGTGCGGAGTATCTGTCACGCGAACACAATCGCTGGATGAAGGCCGGATCTATGGGACGCGCGGCTGCCTTCAGCTTTTATCCGGGCAAGAATCTCGGAGCCTGCGGTGAGGGCGGCGCGGTCACCACGACCGATGGCGCTCTGGCAAGCACGGTCAAGATGCTGCGTGATCACGGCCAAGTTCGCAAGTACTTCCACGACATTGAAGGCTACAACGGTCGGCTCGACACCATCCAGGCAGGGCTTCTGCACACCAAGCTTCCGCACCTCGGCGGCTGGAATGCAAAGCGCCGCGATCGCGCGTCGGATTACAACCACATGCTTGCGTATAACGACGCCATCGGCCTTCCGTATGAGCCCTCATGGTCGCGCGCCGTGTATCACTTGTACGTGATCCGCACCAGCGATCGCACGGGCATGATGAATCACCTGAAAGAGGCCGGCATCGGAACGGGAATTCACTATCCGATTCCGTTGCATCTGCAGAACGCCTATGCGTCGCTCAATTACAGCAAGGGCGATTTCCCGGTTGCGGAACGGGCCTCTGAAGAAATTCTCTCCCTGCCCATGTTCCCTCAGCTTTCAGAGGCGCAGCAGACAAGGGTTGCGGAAGCGGTGTTGGAGTTTACAGGCAAGGTTATGCAGGGCGCTGCCAAAGTTTAAGGCGCTCTGGTCGATCGCGATTACGGAATAGCAAGGGATTCATCCCAAGGAGCCGCAGTGCCAAACCTTCTGTCGTATGTGCTGGTGACGCCCGCTCGCAACGAGGCGTGCTTCATCGAAGCGACGATCAAGTCGGTGGTGGCGCAGACGGCCCGGCCGCTGCGGTGGGTCATCGTCAGCGATGGGTCAACCGACGATACCGACAAAATTGTCAATCTCTATGCGGCGGCGCACGACTGGATCAAATTGCTCCGCATGCCCGAGCGCAAGGAACGGCATTTTGGCGGGAAGGCGCTCGCCCTCACGGCAGGCAAAGAGCGCTGCGACGACCTTTCCTACGACGTCATCGCTGCTCTCGATGCTGACATCACGTTCGATGGCGAATACTTTTCGTTCCTGCTGGAGAAACTTGCCGCCGATCCACCCCTGGGAATCGTTGGAACTCCTTACGAAGAGAAAACCGGAGAGATTTTTAACTACGAGTTCACAAGCCTCGATCATGTTTCCGGCGCGTGTCAGGTCTTTCGGCGCGAGTGCTATGACGCAATCGGCGGCTACGTTCCCGTCAAGGTGGGAACCATCGATTGCATTGCGGTGATCTCGGCGCGCATGAAGGGCTGGAAGACACGCACCTTCACAGAGAAGATATCGCAGCACGGTCGTATTACGGGTACAGCGCAGGCCAGCCCGATGAAGGCAAATTTCAAAACCGGCGTCATGGATTATGTCATGGGTAATCATCCCTTGTGGCAGTTGTTTCGAACGGCCTATCAGATGACAAAGAAGCCGTACATCCTCAGGGGAATCGCAGTTGGAGCAGGCTATGTATGGACCGCAATTCAAGGCGTGGAAAGGCCAGTGACGCGTGAATTTGTACGGTTCCATCAGCAGGAGCAAATGCAGCGACTCAAAAACAAGTTCGCTTCGCTGTTACGAACCGCGAGCCCGGTAACCGCACCCGGCGAATTGCGCGAGACACGCTAG
>Ga0302319_10015815_pt1 | contig 13957 bp, 10 predicted proteins | sample Bog_T0_2_FD_203319 | JGI IMG/M metagenome (GOLD analysis project Ga0302319, IMG submission 203319) | Peat permafrost microbial communities from Stordalen Mire near Abisko, Sweden - Bog_T0_2 | ecosystem: Environmental > Terrestrial > Soil > Wetlands > Peat | place: Sweden: Abisko, Stordalen Mire...
TTTCCGTTTCCAACGCCGTTGCCGTTGCCATTTCCGGGACGGTTTCCATTCCCGTTGCCGTTCCCGATATTGACGTTGTTATTGTTGTTAATATTGATGTTGTTATTGCCGCCGTAATAGTTGTTGCCCCCGTAGTAACTATTGCCCCAGCCGCCATTGTGGTAGTAGACATCGTGATGGTGCCAATCCAATTCATTGTGGATCCACATCCCCAGCGCCAGGCCGGCTCCAAAAGTGATGATCGGTGCCACAACCGTCGCCGGTTGTTGCACATAGACGACATCCGGCTGATACTGCGGCACGTAGACGATCTGCGGGTCGGCCGGCATGATCTTGATCACTTCTTTTTCCACCACGACGACCTGCTGCGGGCTGTCCTTCAGGTTGCCGACTTCCTTCGCCTTGGCCCGGAGGCGTTGCACGGAGGTAAAAACATCCTCGGGTTGGGCAATGAACGCTTCTCCCAACTGCGTGGTCCAATCCAGCTTTTCATCCATCATCTTGAGAACATCCGGGTACCGCGCCAGGGCCTTGACGCTTTCTTCCCACGGCTGCGCATCGATTTTGCTCTCGTCCTTTTTCGCCGCCACATAACGGGCGGCCAGGGCCACATCGCCCGGGTCGGTGGACGCGGGTAAAATTTGGGCGAGCAGCGGATCGGGGTAGAGCGCAATGGGCGCGAGGAGCGTGTCCAACTGCTCCGCCGTAAGTTTGAGCGCTTCCGGTTGCGCCGCGGCGGTTTCGGGAGCTGCCGGCTCCGCGGCCAAAAGCGGGATCGGTCCGTTAACGAGGCCAAGCAGGGCCAGCCAGGTGAAAGATAGGTGCAGTTGTTTGAGCATAAGAGGTGATTTCTTCAGGGTGTCTGGCGTTTTGCAGGTAAGCGGCTCAACCGCCCGGCCCGTCCGGCGGGCGGCTGATGACTCACAGAGAAGTTATTTTTGCGTTGTTTCGAGCCGGAAGATACGAACTTCCCCCGTCGGCGACTATTGGACTTTAGTCCAACAGTGTTTAGGGCGTTGAAGCTGTGTGTCTGCGTGATGGCATTGTTCATGGCCGTTTGGTAAACACTTGGCCGGATGAGTTGGGTTACCGTTCTTTGGTCGATGGATGCCGCTGTCTGCCTGACGCTGGCAGGGATCAATCTCTTCGTTTGGCTCAACGTGCGCCGGGAATGGGCCCATCTGTTTTTTTCGTCCGCTGCCATCGCGGCGGCGGGCATGGCGGCGTTCGAGTTACTGGCCATGCGCGCCGATTCAATCCGGGACTATGCCGAAGTGGTGAGGTGGGCGCATGTCCCCTTTTGTGTCCTGATTGTGTCGGTCGTCTGGTTCGCCCGGGTTTACATGCAGGCGGGGAGGACGTGGCTCGCGTGGACCATTACCGTTCTTCGCACCCTGGCGCTGGCGCCCAACTTTCTGGCGAAATACAACCTGAACTACAAGGAGATCACTGCCTTGCGCCAGGTTCGTTTCCTTGGGGAGGATGTTTCCATCGCTGAGGGGGTCTTGAATCCCTGGATGATCCTCGGCCAGTTGAGTTCCCTCCTCTTGTTGGTCTTCCTGGTTGATGCCTCTATCACCGTCTGGAAACGGGGCGAGCGGCGGCGCGCCTGCCTTCTCGGCGGCAGCCTCGTCTTTTTTATCCTGCTGACCGCCGCCGATATCGTCCTGGTGCAAACCAGCGTGCTCCGGTTGCCCTACATGATCAGCTTCACGTTTTTTGGCCTCATCCTGGCCATGGCCTTCGACCTGAGCCGGCACGTTCTCCGGGCCTCGCGGTTGATTCGTGAATTGGAGGAAAGCGAATACCGCATGTCTCTCGCGGCCAATGCGGCCAAGCTGGGCGTCTGGGTGAAGGATTTAAAAACCAAGGAAATCTGGGCGAGCGGAAATTGGCGTCGTCTCCTCGGGTTTACCGAGTCGGAGCGCCTCGATTTGGATCACTTTTTGAAGAAAATTCATCCTCACGATCGCGATTTGTTCAATACCAACCTCACCCACGCGATCTCCGGCGGCGGCTATTACGAAACGGACTATCGCGTTCTTTTGGCGGATGGACAAACCCGCTGGATTGCCTCTCGTGGTCAGGTCGAGTTCAACGGCGGGGGCAAACCAACGGTCCTGCGCGGCGTCTCGATTGACATCACCGAGCGGAAACAGGCGGAGATGGAAGTCTTGCAGCAACGCGGCGAACTGACTCACCTCTCGCGGGTAACCATGCTGGGCGAATTGTCCGGCTCTCTGGCTCACGAACTCAATCAGCCCCTCACCGCCATTCTCAGTAACGCCCAGGCCGCCCAGCGCTTTCTCGCCCAGGATGACACCCGCCTCGGTGAGGTGCGCGATATCCTCAAGGATATCGTGGCTGAGGACAAACGCGCCGGGGAAGTGATCCGCCGGTTGCGTTTGCTGCTGAAAAAGGGCGAACTGCAAAAACAGGAGATCGACGTCCACGAAGTGGTCGAGGACGTTCTCCATCTCATTCGCAGCGATCTGGTGAATCAGGGCATGACGGTCAAAACCGAGTTAGCCGCCATGTCGCCGATAGCCAACGCCGATCGGGTCCAGCTCCAGCAGGTCCTGCTCAACCTCGTGCTGAACGCCTGCGACGTCATGGCCAGGGATTCCACCAGCAGCCACCGGCTGGTCATTGGCACCCGCCAGGGCCCGGGCGAACCTCTCCTTGTTTCAGTGTCCGATGATGGCACCGGTATCGCGCCCGAAAACCTGGAGAAGATTTTTGATCCCTTCTTCACGACCAAGGCCCAGGGCATGGGGCTGGGCTTGTCGATCTGCCGGACCATTATCACCACCCACGGCGGAAAGCTCTGGGCCGCCAACAACCCGGAACGGGGCGCAACTTTTCATTTCACCCTGCCGGCCCACGCCGGGACCGCCCCATGAACCACGCGACTCCGACCGTCTATCTCGTGGATGACGACCCTGCCGTCCTCAAGAGCCTCACGCGCCTCCTCCGTTCCGCCCGGCTCAACGTCGCTGCTTTCGATTCGCCCCGGCAATATCTTGATCAGCACGATTCCAACGCCACGGGTTGCATCGTATTGGATGTAGCCATGCCCGGCTTGAATGGTCTGGCTCTCCAGGAAGCTCTTGCGGCGAAAGGGAGCAAGCTTCCCATTATCTTTCTTACCGGCCAGGGAGACATCCCCATGAGCGTTCAGGCCATGAAACGCGGCGCGATCGATTTCCTCACCAAGCCCGTTAACGACGACGACCTGCTCAAGGCCATTCGCGTCGCCATGGAGGAGGAGAGGGAAGGCCGGAAAACTCGCGCTGAAGTGGATGAGTTCAAAGATCGGTTGGCCCTGCTCACGCCGCGCGAACGGGAGGTATTAACCCACGTCGTCACCGGGCAATTGAACAAACAAATTGCCGGTGAACTCGGTACGGTGGAAAAAACGATCAAAGTCCATCGCGCCCGCGTCATGGAGAAAATGAACGTCCAGTCCCTGGCTGAACTCGTCCGCCTGGCGGAACGGGCCGGTCTCATCGCCTCCTGAAGGCAGAAAACGACGGGGCCGCGGGATTCTCCCCGTATTGGACCAAAGCCCAATATCCACGATCGGTGACATTCGATACTGTCGCCCATCGTGCACCGAGCCTTGCCTTTAATTGCCGTCGTTGACGACGAAGCCCCCATCCGCAAAGCGCTGACGCGGTTGCTCAATAGCGCCGGCTTCGCCGTCGAGGTGTTTTCCAGCGGCACCGAGTTTATCGAGTTCCTCAAAACCCGCCGTCCCGCCTGCCTCGTGCTCGATCTCCATATGCCGCTCATGAATGGCTTCGAGGTTCAAGCCCGGCTTGCTGAAACCGGGGCGAATATCCCGACCGTCATCATCACCGGCCACGATTCCTCGGAAACACGTGAGCACGCCCTGGTCGGACGCCCGGCCGCCTATCTCCGCAAACCCGTGGACGATCAGGCGCTCCTCGACGCCATCGAATTGGCGCTAAGCCACAACCTCCCGGCCGAAGACGCCAGCCGGAAATTACGTGATCCCCTTCACTCAGCACAACCCAAACCACAACCCAAACCATAAAACCTCAGCATTAAACGATGAATCAGCGCCACTCCATCGTCGGTCTGCCAGTCGTAACGCCGGTGAGTGAACAAAACCAGCAATAGGAAAAACATGAAACGAACTAAATTCACCCGTGGCCTTATTTTGGCCGCCACCTCGGCCCTGATCGCCGCAGGCCTGCCAGCCCAGGCGCAGACGCCGGATAAAAAGCCCAACATTGTCATCATCTGGGGTGACGACATCGGCCAGACCGATATTAGCGCCTACTCGATGGGATTGATGGGCTTTCACACCCCCAACATTGATCGTGTCGCTAAGGAAGGCATGATTTTCACGGATTACTACGCCGAGCAAAGTTGCACGGCCGGGCGCTCATCGTTCATTACGGGGCAATGCGGTCTGCGTACGGGCAATACCAAAGTGGGCATGCCCGGTGCCGCGCAGGGTCTTCAGGCCCGCGACGTGACCATCGCGCAGTTGCTCAAGGCACAAGGCTACGCAACCGCCCAATTCGGCAAGAACCACCTCGGCGACCGGAACGAGTTCCTGCCCACCGTGCATGGGTTCGACGAGTTTTACGGTGCGCTCTACCACTTGAACGCCTCCGAAGAGCCGGAACAGGCGGACTACCCGAAAGACCCGGCGTTTCTGGCCAAGTTCGGACCACGCGGCGTGCTCGACTGCAAGGCTACGGACGTGGATGACCCAACGGTTGATCCGCGCTTCGGCCCGATTGGCAAGCAAACCATCAAAGACACCGGCCCGCTGACCAGGAAGCGCATGGAGACCTGCGATGACGACTTCGCGGACCGCTCAGTGGACTTCATCAAGCGCGAGAACGCCGCTGGCAAGCCGTTCTTCGTCTGGGTGAATTTCACCCACATGCACTTCCGAACCCACGTCAAGCCTGAGAGCGTGGGGCAGTCCGGCCGCTGGCAGAGCCAATACCATGATGCCATGATCGACCACGACAAGAACGTCGGCACGGTCCTCAAGGCGCTGGATGACCTGGGAATCGCGAACAACACGATCGTCATGTATTCGACCGACAACGGTCCGCACATGAACTCGTGGCCGGATGCAGCGATGACACCCTTCCGCAGTGAGAAGAACACCAACTGGGAAGGAGCCTACCGCGTACCTGCGATGCTAAAATGGCCGGGCCATATTAAAGCCGGCACGGTCTCCAACGACATTGTATCGCACCTGGACTTCCTGCCGACGCTCCTCGCCGCAGCGGGTGTCCCTGACGTCAAAGAGCAACTGCTCAAGGGAATGAAAGTCGGTGACACGACCTTCAAAGTGCATCTCGACGGCTACAACCTGCTGCCGCTTTTCACTGGCCAGACCACGGAAGACCCGCGCAAGGAGTTCTTCTACTTCAACGACGATGCTGATCTGGTCGCATTGCGCTACGACAATTGGAAACTCGTCTTTGCCGAACAGCGGGTCACGGGCACGATGCAGATTTGGGCCGAACCGTTTACTCCTCTGCGGGTACCCAAGCTCTTCAACTTGCGGATGGATCCCTATGAACGGGCCGATATCACGTCGAATACCTATTACGACTGGTTTATTGACCATGCGTTCGTCTGCGTGCCAGCGCAGGCTCTCGTGGGGAATTTCATCTCAACGTTCAAAGAATTCCCGCCGAGCCAGAAAGCCGGCAGCTTCGGCGTTGACCAGGCTCTGGAAAAGATGCGCGAAAGCGCGACAGAGGGCCAGTAGCACCGCGCTTGTGAAACGCGCGGGCTGCCCGAGGGGGCGGCCCGCGACTTCACCAGCGACGCCAGGCCGTTCATTGGCAACAAAAGCAGAATCCATGAAGATCATCATCAGCCAAGGTCGCCTCGCTGCCGCGCTCGTTTTCGGGCTGGCCCTCACCACCCACGCGGCAAACAGCAGTCCACAAAACAGCAAGGGTGGAAATCAGCCCGCCCGATCCACGACTCGGGGGGCGTCTGAAGACTATGCCAAATACTATTTTATCTGTTCATCCCCCGACTCGAAACATGATCAGTCCCTGACCATCAACTGCATCGTCGTCTCCCTCGCCGAACAACGGCTCTACGCCTATCAGGGAAACGACTTGTCGCCTGGAGCCATTGTTCCACCGGAAGGAAGGGAAACGAAACCCCGGTCGGCACTTTCAAAATCACCCAAAAGCATATCAATCATCGCTCCAGCAAATATAACCACGCGCCCATGCCCTATTTCATGCGCCTGACCGACGATGGCGTTGGCCTGCATGCCGGCCAACTCCCCGGCTATGCCGCCTCGCACGGCTGCATCCGCCTGCCGATGGGCATGGTCAGCGAACTCTACCAACACACCGCCTCCGGCACCCCGGTTCATGTCATCGCCGGTCCGGTCGATCCTGATTACGCCGCAACCAGCAGTCCCTCCTTTTTCCCCAAGACTTAAATCACGAAAAAATGAATGAAAAAAATGATGCGAACTAGCCACCATCAGAGTCTCTATCAGGCAGTGTCCCAATCAGCCCTCCTGCTTGCTTTGGCCCTGGGCGGTCTTTTCCTGCTCACGCAACCCTTGCCGGCTCAATCCACGTCCTCCGTGGGTCAAAAGCCGCCAGCCGACGAACTTACCCCGGACACCGGTGGCGGAACGGAAGACCTGGCCAAGAAGGCGCAGAATCCGATCGCGAACATGATCAGTGTTCCGCTGCAAAGTAATTTTAACTTCAACACCGGCCCCTCGAACGCAACGGTCGATGTCTTCAACCTCCAGCCGGTCATTCCGATCACGCTCAACAAGGATTGGAACCTCATCACCCGCACGATTCTTCCCATTATCAATCAACCCTCCGTGGCCCCGGGTATTTCGAGCGCATTCGGCTTGGGCGACACCAACCTCTCTTTCTATTTCTCGCCCTCCAAGCCGAGCAAATTCATCTGGGGTGTTGGCCCAACCCTGACCTTCCCCACCGGGACCGAGAGCCTGTTGACCAGCGGAAAGTACAGCGCGGGCCCGGCGGCCGTGATGCTGACCATCCAGGGCCCCATCGTGGCCGGGCTGCTCATCAACAACCAATGGTCGTATGCCGGCTGGGGCAACCAGTCCATAAACCAACTTCTGATGCAACCCTTCTTCAATTACAACCTGCCCGACGGCTGGTATCTCGTCACGTCACCCATCATCACCTCCAATTGGGAGGCCGGCGACAGCAACCGCTGGACGGTTCCCATGGGCGGCGGTTTTGGCCGCCTCTTCAAGATCGATAAGCAACCGGTTAACGCGTCCCTCCAGGCCTTCGATAACGTCATTCGTCCCACCGGAGCGTCGGACTGGTCCATCCGCTTCCAGGTGCAACTCCTTTTCCCCAAATAACCGTAATCGAACTCAGCTGGAAAAAACTAAGAAACCTAAAACAAAGAAAGGACCCGACCATGAAAACTAATTCTATGAAGACATTTTCCCGCCGCGAATTTCTGGCGGCTTCCGCCGCTGCCGGTGCGGCCATCTGCCTCCCTGGAAAATTGTTTGGGGCCGCCACCAGCCGGCAAACCTTCACCATTCTCCACTCCAACGATCTCCATTCGAGCTTGATCGGATTGGCCCCCGCTTCAGACTACTCACCGTTCACGCTCAACGACGATACGACCCGGGGCGGTTACGCGCGTCTCGCGACCTTGATCGCCCAAAGGAAGGCGGCGGCTGGGGACTTGGGTCCCGTCTTGATCCTCGACGGTGGCGATTACAGCATGGGGACCGCTTTTGCCGCGGCGATTCGCGAGACGGGCGGTGAATTGCAACTCATGTCCCGGATGGGCTATGATGCCACCACCTTCGGCAACCATGATTTCGATCTCGGTCCCGACGGCACGGCCAAGGCCATCGAAGTTGCCGCCAAAGCGGGCCACGTGCCGCTCGTCGTTGCCGCCAATACTACCTTCGAGGGGAACGACCCAACTCTGACCGGGCTCCAGCAATTGGCCGCGGACGGCGTGGTGCGCCGTTATGCCGTCATCAAGCGCGGCGATATGAGCTTCGGCATTTTCGGGGTCTTGGGCAAAGAGGCCATGTTTTACACCGACGGCGCCGGCGCCGTGAAGTTCACCGATCCCGTTGAGGCCGCAAAGGAAATGGTGAAGATTCTCCGCGAGACTGAAAAGGTGGACGTGGTCATTGCCCTCAGTCACAGCGGCATGACGAAGGGCGCGGACGGACGTTTCGTGGACGGCGATGATGTTCAGTTGGCCAGGGCCGTGCCCGGCATTGACGTGGTCATCGGAGCCCACAGCCACACCGAACTCCGGGAGCCCGTCATCGTCAATGGACGCACCCCGGTGGTCCAGACCGGCAAGTATGGCCAGAACCTGGGGGAACTGGTGATCTCCCTGGATAGCGGCAACCTCAAGGTCGAGTCCTATCACCTATATCCGGTGGACGATAAGATCATGGGCGACCGCCCCGTCGCCGATGAGATCGACAAGCTCAAGCAGACCGTGACGCAAGTGGTCTTCGCCCCGCGTGGTTACAGCATCGACCAGCCACTCGCAATCGCGCCAAAGGACATTCCCAACACCTTCACCGACATCGCCGCGAGCACCCTTCTCGCCAATCTCTGCACCGATGCCTTCCGCAACGCCACCAGGGCCGACATCGGCTTGACCGCCAACGGCATGATGCGCTCCGGTTTCACCCGGGGAAACACCGGCGTGCAAACGGTCTATGATGTGTTTGCGCTGGCCCCGCTCGGCGCCGGGGTGCTGGATACCACGGCCGGGAGCACCCTCGTCACCGGCTACTTCACCGGCCAGGAGTTGAAGAACATGCTCGAGTTTTTCCTCGTGGATAACCCGGCCCACCCCGGCGAGTATTTCCCCCGCACGTCCGGCCTGAGATTGCGCTACGATTCATCGCGTCCGAAATTCGACGTCGTTACCGCCCTGGAGATCGGGGACTTGGACCGCGGCTACAAGGCGATCGATATCACGGGCAAGGACCCGCAATTATACAGTCTCAGTTGCCCCCTCTACCTCGCCACGATCCTCGTGGCCATTCCCAAATACTCGAAGGGCAAGCTGCCGCTCGTGGCCAAGAACAAGGACGGACAGCCCCTCAAGTCGAAAGTTGAGGCGCTCAACGATCCGCGCAGCGACACGCCCGACCTGCTGCCCCCGAGAGGCACGCCCGACCAGGCCAGCGTCGATACGACCACAAACAACGGCACGGTACTGGAAATCAAGGAATGGCAGGCGATCATGGACCACCTCCGCAGTCTGCCGGTCAAGAACGCCGACGGCATTTCGGTAATTCCGGTCGACGACCGTGCCACCGAGGTCCGGGCCATCAAGGCGGCTTGATCATAACTCGGCACATGATCTCTTGAGCACACATCCTCCCCCCGCCGGCGGCTCGATCCCGGCGGAGCCGCCCGACTTCTCGCTGGTTCTCGGCGGGCCGCTCTATCAGCTCTTTCGCCGGGCGCATCTCTCCGGCGTGGTGCTCGAGCTTCTGGTGCGGCGCATCGTCTTTCTGGCTCTCCTGGCCTGGTTGCCGCTGCTACTCTTGTCGATCGTGGAAGGTCATGCGTGGGGTGGAAGCATCGCTCTCCCTTTCGTCTACGACGTGGCCATGCACGTTCGCCTGCTCGTCGCGCTGCCGCTTCTGGTCCTGGCCGAACTCGTCGTCCATCGGAAGATCCAGCCGATCGTCCGGCAGTTCGTGTCGCGCGGACTTATCCCGGACTCCGCCCGGGCCGGGTTTGACGCCGCCCTCGCCTCGGCCATGCGCCTGCGCAATTCCCTCACCGCGGAGGTCGTCATGATCGCCCTCGTCTACGGCGTGGGCGTCCTCTTCGTCTGGCGCACCCAGGTCGCCCTCGATGTGCCCAGTTGGTGCGGCGTGGAGGTCGACGGGCGGTTGGAGCCCTCGCTGGCCGGTTGGTGGATGGGCTGCGTCAGCCTGCCTATTTTCCAGTTCCTGCTCCTCCGCTGGTATTTTCGCATGGCCATCTGGGCTCGGTTCCTGTGGCAGATTTCGCGCCTCGACTTGAATATCATGCCGACGCACCCGGACCGTTGCGGCGGGTTGGGGTTTCTCTCCGCTGTCTGTCAGGCGCTCTCGCCCGTGTTGCTCGCCCAGGGCGCCCTGCTGGCGGGAGCGATGGCCGACCGGATTTTTTTCGCGGGTGGAACGCTGCCGGAATTCAAGCTGGAACTCGTCGGGCTGGTGGCGCTGATGGTCTTCGCCATCTTCGGCCCGCTCCTCGTGTTTGCCCCGAAACTCGCCGCCGCCAAACGCATCGCGCTTCGGGACTACGGCAACCTGGCTCAGCGTTACGCGCGTGAATTCGACCGCAAGTGGATCCACGGCGGGGCGCCGGCGGATGAACCACTGCTCGGCAGCGCCGACATCCAGTCGCTCGCGGATCTCGGCAACACTTACGGGGCGGTCAAAGAAATGAAACTCACGCCGTTCAACCTGAAGACCGTGCTCCAACTGGCGGTCGTGACGCTCCTGCCCGTGGCCCCGCTGCTCCTGACCATCATGCCGATGGAGGAATTGCTCAAGCGGCTCCTCAAGCTTGTCTTTTGACCACCTAAATCCGAACCCCGCTCATAAACCTTGCATATCACTCACCAAAATAAACCCCATATCATGATCAAACCTTATCAACTTCTTGCCCTCTATCTGGGATTTTTTGCCCTTGGGTCGTTCGCCCACGCAGGCGTAACCATGTCGGCGAACACTCCTTCCCCAAAACCACCCGCCGAGTTTGGTCTCGATTCGTGGTGGAATGGCCCGTCGTTGACTTACAATTGGTTCGGTCAGGGCCCGGAGATGAATAAATATGGTATTTACCTGCAAACCGATTTGACCCAGTTCGGTCAGGGCTTGGTATCTGGCCGGGGAGACCACGGCTTTGAATATGGAGGTAAGTTGGGTGCCTTTATCCATTTTGAGGGCGAGCAGGCTGGAACTTGGAAGGGCTTTTCCCTCGATAGCCACACCGAATATCTCTATGGCGATAACTCAATCGCCAACGGAGGCATGCTCTCGCCCGTCAATACGGCGCTCCTTTTCCCCAAAGCTGGGCAGAATATTCTTACGTTAAGCAGTCTTTTTCTCACCCAAAAGATAGGCGATCAGTTTGCCATCAGTGTCGGACGATTCAACACCATCGATTTTACCGCGTTTATGCCGTTTGATGGCGGTCGCGGAATTACCAGTTTTTGGAATACCTCCTTTGTCATACCAATGATCGAGGCAAAGACCATAGCGCCGGTGACCAACGGCGCGGTGATGAAATTCGACACCAAGCATGACGTTGCCCTGACCCTGGGTGTTTTTGATTCGCAAAACAGTGCGACAACCACCGGTTTGCCAAATTTCTTCGATAATGGCGTCAGCCTGCTTGGCGACGTTTCCGTCACCACCCATTTTTTTAAACTTGCTGGGAAACACTCCCTTACCGGCACGTGGAGCAATCAGGAGTCCACCGAACTCGGGCAACTGCCCCAGTTGATTTTGCCTCAATTTTTCGGTACTGCGGCAACCAAAGACAGCACATGGTCCCTTAATTACCATTTTGAGCAGTACCTCTATCAGCCGAAAGATGCTCCGGCCAACGGATGCGGGCTGTTCGGTTCCGTCGGAATCAGCGATGGAAATCCCAATCCGATTAAATGGGATGCGACCTTCGGGTTCGGTGGTCACAGCCCCATTCCCGGTCGCCCGGATGACCGCCTGGGCGTGGGCTACTATTATTTGGACTTGAGCAACGCGCTCACGAGCCAGCCCATTATATCGACCCGTCTTCGGGATGAACAGGGAACGGAAATGTTTTATACGGCTGCGCTCAACAAATGGTGGGAAGTCACCGGCGATATTCAAGTCGTCGACCCCGTAACCACCAAAAACGAAACCGATGTGGTTTTGGGAGTGAGTACCCGGATCAAATTCTGAGCGCCGGTCTCCCGCAACTCCAACGGAGACCTCTGCAAAACTCACAAATTAAAAGGCTCGTCATCGTTGCGCAGTCGAAGCAACGATCAGTTCGGCCTGCCTTTTCTCAGAGGCGCGGAACTGTTCCTCTAACTCCGCTCTGGATGACCAAAATCTAAATGAAGGCATTTCGCAGAGATCTCTGAAAGAGTTGAATCCAGGCCGCACACACCGCTTTCAAGTTTCTACTTTTCCGTCCCATCCCGTCAGCGATAATAGCCATAATAGCTGCGCTTCATCCGGTAAAAGGCGGTGACTTGTTCCGGGGTAAGAATTTCCCGTATCTGCTTGTTGGCTTCCTGATAAAGCGCCTCGATCTGTGCGCTTTTTTGCTGATCGCTTAAGTTGGCATCGGCATGGACGGCTTTGGTTTTGTCATACAGCGTGGTCAGGATCGCCCTGACCTCATCCTGCCGGCTCGGACTCAGTTTGAGCTCAGCGGTGATCTGCGCCAATTCCGCTTCCAGGTTGAACGGACCATCCGCCTGCGCCTCCGGCGGCTTCGACGACGGCCTCTGCTGAAGTTGGGCGAGTTGCTCAGGGGTCAGCACCGCCTGGATCTGTTTGTAAGTGTCTTGATGAAGGGCGTCCATCTGCTGGTGTTTTTGCTCCGGGCTCAGGCTCGCATCCTCATAAATCGATTTCATCTTGGCCGATTCGGCATCCAGGATGGCCTTGACTTGGTTCTGCTGGTCGGGCGTTAGGTTGAGCCTCGCGGTCAGATACGCGAGCCGCTTAGCCTGGTCGGGTTGCCCTTCCTGCGATCGTTGCTCAGGCGCGGTGCTAGTCGTTGGGCCAGTGGAACTTGACTGAGCCAGAATCACACCGGGAAGCAGGGCAAGGATGGTAAGAAGGGATAGTTTCATAGCGTCATGGAAGTTGATTATAAGCAATGACACCGCCGATCGGACTTAGTTGCGGTCTTTCTTACAAATGATAACCGCTCAACCCATTCTGAAAGTCGGCAAGGAGTTGCCAAAATGCTGATCGGGTATACATCCCGGTAAGCCAGCTCAGGGGAGGCTTGACGTTGGCTTTCTTCACTTTGCACTGAGCCCACGGCAAAAACTTAACGAGAGCCCGCCGCTTCATCCAACGGGATTGGGCAAAGACCGTCGATGAAGCAGCGGTATGGTTCAGATGATCACCGAGCCGCCTTCGGCGAGCTTACCGCGAAGGAGTTCGGTGTTGAGTTCGGCGACGCTTGTCTTGCCGTCGAGAGCCAGGACGGCTGCCACGCCGGCAGCCTCCCCGGTCTGGTTCATATTCACCATGACGCGAATGGCCCCGTGGGCGGCCTCGTCGGCGTCGATCATGCGACCGGCCATAAGTAGGTTGGGGTAAGGTGCATCGGGCACCATGGAGCGATAGGGGATTTGGTAGAAGGTGGGGTTTTCCGCCGTGACGGGCCGCCAGCGGCCCTCCTCGGCCGGGTTGCCGGGAGTGATGTAGCTTTCCCGCCCGTCCAGGTAGCGGAAGGTAAGGCCAGGCTTGTCCTGATAATGGATGTCGACGCGGTAACTTCCGTTGGCGATCGCATCAGGGAATCGGCGGCCATGCAAGACATCATCGCCTGTGAGATTGTAACCGGAGCGGACGTGTCGGCTTTCCCGGATGCCGATCCGTGCGGGCAGCCCGATGAGGTTGAGCGAAACCTGGGGTGCATGCTTGCGCACAAGATCGAGGGTGGCCCGCACCTGGCGGCGCCCCTCAATTTCGGCGGCGGTGAATTGCTCGGCCTGGGAGCAATCGGCCTGCTGAACGCGGGTGCCCGCGAGCATGAACGCTTGGGTCCCCGGGACATGCGCGCCCCATTGGAATCCGGGAGGCAGGCCGAAGGCGCGGCCGTGATCGCGAATCAGCGGCTGGATGTCGAAGCCTTGCGTTGGCCAGCCTTCCAGCAGGGCGCAGGTTGTCGCGGGTTGGAAGCGGCCGTTGTAAAAT
>Ga0302319_10015818_pt1 | contig 13955 bp, 8 predicted proteins | sample Bog_T0_2_FD_203319 | JGI IMG/M metagenome (GOLD analysis project Ga0302319, IMG submission 203319) | Peat permafrost microbial communities from Stordalen Mire near Abisko, Sweden - Bog_T0_2 | ecosystem: Environmental > Terrestrial > Soil > Wetlands > Peat | place: Sweden: Abisko, Stordalen Mire...
TGATTCTACTCGTGGGAATCATGTTCCCGACAAAAGGATTGCGAACAACGGAGCCGTTGGGGCCGTTAGCAGTGGTTTGGGGGTCGTAGATGGAACCGAAGACGACAGGACGGCCGAGCGCGTCCGTACCAATGGTGGTTCCTGCCTGCGCTTGGCCCGAGAAGGTTGGATTTAGCAACTGCGAAAAATCGCCGCTACGATAGGGGAGCGGAGACAGTGTGGTGAAGCCACTGACATTCTCCTGATTTCGTTTGTCGTGTTCGAAGTTGGTGAACCAGAAGGTGCGGTTACGACCGTTGTAGAGTTTGGGAATCATCACCGGGCCGCCGGCAGCGTAGCCCCAGTTGTTGTCGCGATAGCGCGCCGGAGGCAAGCCATTTTGCCCCAAAGCAACGGCGTTGAAGTCCTCGTTCTGCAGGTATTCGAACAGCGCGCCATGCAAATCGTTTGTGCCGGATTTGATGCTATAGTTGGCCACCGCGGTCTGGCCGCCGTTGTACTCAGCTCCGACCGCGCCCGTCTGTAGCTTGAAATCACCGATAGCGTCAAGAGATGGGCTCATTTCATTGTTATTGCCGCCGGAGAGGTCGGAGCGGCCTAGCGCGATGCCGTCGATCAGAATTTCGTGAGAGTACTGCTGACCGCCGTTGATCGAGCCTTGGAAAGTGCTTCCTGTGGTGCCGGGTAGACTGTCAAAAATGAACTCCTGGATCTGGCGCTGCCCGTCGCTTGTGAAAATGGGCCAAGCCTTGAACTCGGCTTGGTTCACGTAGCGTCCCATTTCGGCAGTTCCCGCTTCGAGCAGCGGAGGCGTAGCGCTAACCGTAACATTATCGCTAATCTGACCAACTTCAAGGTTGATATTTACCGTCAGTGTCTGGGCGGCACGCAATATGACATTTTCCGCGGTAGCCGTGCGGAATCCAGGCATGGTGATGCGAAGAGTGTAAGTTCCCTGGGGAAGATAAGGGAGAGTGTAAGCACCCGCGGAGGTTGTGGTGGTCTTACTTTCCTCCTGGTTATCGACATTGACCGCAACAACGGCGGCCCCAGGAACTACGGCACCGCTCGGATCGAGGACAGTCCCATTGAGAGTGCCGACCGCTTGCCCCCAGGCGATACCACTGCAGAGGACAAGAACTGTTGCAGGAAGTATGGAAAAACCTTTTCGAAACATCGCAACCCTTCCCCAATCTTTGCGCCTAGCAGCGCTGACGTTAAAAACTAAGTGGAGACAACCGTATCACAGGAATTTGGGTACGTCAAGCGGTGGCAGCATTTGACTAAGTGCGCCGCCAGTTGCGGTTTTACTCGCCGTGCTCGCATGGTGAACTTCGGATTTCTCGCACGCATAGGATCTTGAAATGGTGCAAACTAGTCGCTATGAGAATGGCCGTCGTAGGAGCGCTGCTGGCTGCGGCGATCTCCTGGGTGGCGACGGGGGCGGCGGTCGGGCAGTCAATGGAGGACGCGGCGAGCAAGAGCAAGCGTGCCAACGAATTGGTACAAGCCGGCAAGCCGGAAGAAGCCATTGCAATCTATCAAGAGCTTGCCGCAAGCTTTCCGGGAGAGATTTCCTTCAAGCTTAATTTGGGAATCGCACTTTACAAGGCTGGCCGTTATCGGGAGAGCCTCAAGGAATGTGAGGCGCTGGCTAAGCGCCGCCCCGATCTATTCCCCGCTTGGTTGATAGTGGGCGCGAGTGACCTAAAACTTGGCGATGCCGCTGCGGCCGAAGAACCTCTGCGGCAGGCATTGGCGATACAACCCGAGGACCCGAATGCGCACATTATGTTGGCCGATGCTCTGTTGGCCCTGGCGCGTTGGCCTGACGCTGCGGAGCAATATGAGATATCTGCGAGGGCAATGCGGGACAACCCGCGCGTTTGGTTTGGCCTGTGGCATAGTTACGACGCAATGGTAGAGGAGTGTTTCGCGCGGCTGCGACAGGCCGCACCGGAGTCGGCGGAGGAAGAAGCCTTTTCGTGCGAACTTGAGATTGAACGAGGCGATCTGGCCGGCGCTTTTCAACATTGCAGGAAGGCGCTGAGCCGCCGACCGTCTTTAAGAGGGATACATGCGATGGTGGCGAAAATTTATGAAGGAGCAGGGCACGCGGACTGGGCTAAAGTCGAGACGGCGAAAGGGCAGGGCGATGATGAAACTTGTTCAGCCCCAACGCTCGCGTGTAAGTTTACGACCGGGCGTTTCGCGGAAATCGCGGGGGAGAAAGCAGATTCGCCGGAGGACATTTACTGGCAAGGTAAAGCGTTTCTCGCTCTTTCGCAGCAGGCTTATCGACGGGTTCAGGAGTTGCCACCGTCGCGAGAAAGCTATGAGGCGACTGCAACCGAGGACGAAAAGCGTGGGCTTTATCCCGAGGCGGGAGCCGCGTGGAGGCAGGCTCTGCAATTCGAGCCAACGGACCGGGGACTGAAACACCAACTCGCACTGGCGCTGTGCCATGCCAATGATTGTGTCTCGGCGCTGCCACTTTTAAAGGAGGAACTCAGGCACGATCCAAGATCGGCGGAGTTGAACTATCTTTGCGGCCTGGCGTTCAACAGTACGCGCAACCCGGCGGAAGCGTTGCCTTACTTGGAGGCGGCTGTCCAGCTCGATGCCAAATTTCTACCCGCGCGCGCGGCACTCGGCGAAGCTTACCTGGAAGCGGGCATGCCGGAACGAGCGATAGCGCAATTCGAAGCCGCTAAAGCGGAGGATTTGGATGGCAGCAGGCACTATCAACTTTCGCGGGCCTATCTGGCGACTGGAATGCGGGACCGGGCAGCGGCGACGCTTGAGGAATACAAGGAAATCTCTCGCCGCGCTCGGGAAGAAAGATCACAGCCGGCTATTACGCCGCCGTGATTCATCGGCCAAACCCGCGATTTATTTGTTCTGAATGGCCAACTTCCTTTCGTATTCGCTCTTGTACTCGTCAGAGCGCCGCTTGGTGATGGACTCCCATTTGGAGAAGGGCACCACTTCGCCCAAAGTCCCACCTATCTTTGAAGCAATGTCGAATAGTTGCGGATCTGGTTCGCCGAGAATGAGAGACACCGGCTCTCGAAGAGTTATGCCTTTACCACTATCCGGCTCGGCGTATTCGGCGACACTCTTGAGTTCCAAGCAACGAAGGTCAGGTGTCAAAGCATACCAACTTGTGTGAAGCATGCCTTCGCTTCGAGCTTGCACGACTGCGGTCAGATAGTTTTCGTCACCGATTGTGAGCGTTTCGTTGCGGAGATAAGTGAGAGAATGCTCGGGCGCGCTACAGTTATTTTCCGGCAGTTGATACGGAAGCAGCGTCTTCGGCTCCGTTCCATGAGTAACGAGCACCGGCTTGCCGGAAGCTTGCTGCCACTTTGTTGAAAAGACGACCGTGAACTTGCCAGCGGGTGGCTCTATTAAAGTGGTGACTTCGTGATTCAATTCATGGTTGGTAATAGACTTGAACGCTCTCTCGTAGTGGAGAGCCGAGCGAATCCTCTGCTTCCAGCGTTTCCAACACTAGCGGCTGCTGAAGGCTGTAAAGGACGCCGGTTAGCAGTGCTCAGGCTATTAAGAAAGACAGCGCGAAAACCGGCGTCGCTCGTTTCTGGGCTTCGGTTGCTTGAAGCATCTGACCCGACTTAAATATCTACCCGTATTGTTTAATCCCGTCAAGGGGCAATTGTTCAGGACGATTCAAAGTTGCTACTTTTCGGATGGCTCACTTATGGGGACTACCTGATTCGTGGGAACTCCTCTGAGCGTTTGGCGAATTCCGCTGGGCCAATGGATTTCAATGTCTACTTGGCGGAGGCTGCCGGTGCCGAAATGGACGGGCGCCAGGCTGGATGAGGCGTAGCCAACAGCGGAGGTCATGTCGTTGCTTTGGCTGCCAATTCGCACATGAGCTCCCAGGCCATCACGGTTGCTTGTCAGGCCGCTGAGCTTCACATCGATCCAAGTGTTATCGGCAGGGCTGGTGTTCTCCCAGAGTTCTGCTTGACCGCCGATCTGGCTGACAACTACGTCGATTTTGCCGTCATTATTGAAATCGGCGAAGGCTGCACCGCGATGGACGCCGGGCATTTGAAAGTCCGCTCCAGCCGCAGACGATGAATCCTGAAACGTACCATTTCGAGAGTTGGCGAAGACGGCGTTTGGCAAACGGTAGGGCGTTGCTTCAAATGCCTCTACGGTGTCGTTCACGTGGGAACCGGATACAAACAGATCTTTCCAACCATCGTTGTTGAAATCGACGAACGCCGCGCTCCAGCCGCTCCGTTTGTTGGTGAGAACTCCAAGATGGCTATGGTAGGTGGCGTCGCGGAACCAACCTTTGCCTTCGTTATGGAACAGGGGAAAGGTTTCGCCGGCCAAAGCGGCCATGACAATATCAGGCAGGCCGTCGTTATCATAGTCGCGAAAATCCGTTCCCATGGCGGAAATATCCTTGCCATGATCGGGAAGCGCGACGCCCGTTTCTAGGCCAACTTCCTCGAATTTTCCATTGCCCAGGTTGTGGAAGAGAAAGTTCGGGACCTTGTCGTTGGTTACAAAGACGTCGGGAAAACCGTCCTGATCGTAATCGGCGAATGCGACGCTCATTCCCTTCCCAATGTGGGAAGCGATTCCGGTACGGATTGACACATCTTCGAACGTGCCATCACCGCGGTTGTGATACAGGGTATTCGGAAGCCCTGCGAAGAACCTTGGATGGCAATAGGCTCGGGGCCCGTTGGGATCACCGCAAAACAGAGTGTTGTCAGGAGACCATTTCAAGTAATTAACCACGAACAAATCGAGGCGGCCATCCTTGTCATAGTCGAACCAGCCAGCCGCAACGGACCAGACATCGCTATGAATGCCGGCCTTCTGGGTCACGTCTGCGAATGTGCCGTTTCCCAAGTTGCGGTAGAGATGGTTCGAGTTGACGCCGGTGACAAAAAGATCGATGTGTCCATCGTTGTCATAGTCGGCGGCGGTCGCTCCCATGGAATAGCCGATTCCGGCGAGTCCGGCCTCCGCAGTTACATCTTTAAAGCGCATACCACCCATGTTTTTGTAAAGGCGATTACGGAATTTCGGCTGACTCTTTTCGAGCGACGGCACGGAGGCACCGTTAGTAAAAAAAATATCGATCAAGCCATCGCCATCGTAATCAAAGGCCACCACGCCTCCCGGCATGGTTTCAATGAGCTGTTTCTCGGGAGTCGCGCTGTTTTCGAGAACGAAATCAATGCCGGACTCGGTCGCCACATTGCGAAAGCGGATGGGAGAGACGGGCGCAGAAGTAGGAGCGTGTTGGACTTGGGCTGAACCGACGACGGCAACCAAGGCTGATAGGGCGCATGCGGCCAGTAGGACGATAGCAGTTCCGACGCGGCCCATAGGTTATTTACGCTCCCGAGGCGCGGCAGCTTTGACGACGCGGAATTTTTCTAAGGTCGCTTGTGCCTTTTCGAGTTGTCCGAGCTGCGTGTACACTCTCGCCAACAAATAAAGAGGTTCCGGATATTTCGGATCAAGAGCCACCGAACGTTCGAGCCAGTTCGCACTAAGATCGTTCTTGCCCAGCGCAGCGAGCGCTTTTCCACCTAAATAAAAATTGCGCGCCGAGTAGGGATTGCGGTCAGCCGCCTGCGAAGCAGCTGCAAACGCTTTCTGTGCATTACCCTCCTCAAGGAGCAGATTGGCAAGATTTGCATAGGCCCAATCGTATTCCGGAGCATCACTCTCTACGAGTTTGATTGCCGTGAGAAAGGACCTGGTTGCCATCTCGGAGTCGCCGAGTGACTCATAACAAAGACCTAGGTTATCGAAGGCGCGATAAGATCTCGGATTGATGCGAAGGACACGCTGGAATTGACCGCTGGCCTGTTCAATTCGGCCTTCCTGATAATAGATGCGGCCCAGCATGTAAGCTCCTTCTTCATCGTTGGGGTGTTTGTCGAGGAGGGCAATGAAGGTGCCCAATGCCAGATCGAGGTGGCCTGAAAAGTACTCGATGTTGCCCTTCAGTTTGAGTGCGAGGGGATTAGCGGGGTCTGTTTTAAGAACGGTGAAGGTTTCCCGCTGAGCCTCGGTTAAACGCTGAGCCATGAAATAGGCATTGGCGAGCGCCAGTTCGCCGGTGGTTGAAGCGGGTTCCAGATCAAGAAAATGGCGGGCTACTTGAATCGCCTCTTCAAACTGTTTCAGCCGGAGATGCACCTCCGACAGTTGGAGGAGAATCGAGTGTTCGTCCGGACAAGCGTCAAAGGCTTGCTGGAAGTTCTGGGCCGCAACGGCAAACTGTTTGTTTTCGAAAGTTCTTTGGCCGTTTTGGCGCAAAGCTTGACTGGCGATGGAATCACAAGCATGGGCACCGGGCGATTGTGGAAACAGGGGCGGTAATAGCAAGGACAGAAAGGCGGAGATCGACAAGAGTGTCATCAGCTAGCGCATGGCCGCAAGTTCCTCTCTCACCTGCGGAATGATCTTCTTGTACTGGGCCGTCGACGCCCCCGCCAGGAATGTCTGAAAACAGAGTTTAGCGTGAGGAATGTCGCCTGCCATTTTGTAGATGAGGCCGAGATTGAGTTGCGCTTCAACTAAGTTTGGATCCAACAACACAGCGTGTTCGAAATTTGATCGAGCGGTAGCGAAATCCTGGCGCTGAATGGCGATGAGCCCCAATCCGTTGTAGGCAGGAGGGTACTCTTCGATGGTAAGCACCCAACGGAAACAGCGTTCGGCGTCGGGCAGTCTTCCTTCCTCCAAGTAAGCTGTTGCCAGATTGGTCTGGCTTTCGACGTTGGACGGATCAATTTGCGCCGCCCGCTCGTAAGCCGCGATCGCTTTCTCCTTTTTGCCATCGCGTAAATACAAATCACCCTCGCGCGACAGCAAGCGGCCGTTCAAAATACCCTGCTTCTGAGCGTTTTCACAGACTGCCATTGCATGATCGTAATGGCCTGCTTTCTCATACTCGGCGGCAAGATAAAAGTACAGCGACGGGTTCGTGGGATCAGACGCCAACGCTTGACGCAATACCTCAATCCTACGGGCGGGCGGGATGGCTCGCGAGCCCGGGCCTAGTGCGGTTTGGAATGCGCGCAGAGTATCCGTGTGGTCCTTGGGGTCGACGCCCTTGCCGTTCAACCCGAATTCGCCGGAGGTTACGCCGGAAAGATAGCCGAGTGACTTGAGCTGACCCAGGGTGCGCGAGTCGACTTGGTTGACCGAAACCTGTTCGTCGGCACCGCCGGCACGGCTCAAGGCCTGCAGTTTAGCTTCGAACTCCTGAGACTGGGCGGGATGATCTCCGATGACATTCGATTGTTCTGCCGGGTCGTGAATCAAGTCGTAGAGTTCAGGCTTCGGAGCACGAATGTACTTCCACTGATCCGTTCGTATCCCGCGCAACTCGGCCCAACCCATATTGATCTTGGGGTAGAGTGTTTCTTCGTAAGAATAAGTAGGGGGCAGGCTCTTGCCGGAGAAGAGAGGGGTCAGAGTGGTTCCCTGGCACTCGGTCGGAGGCTTGCCGCCCATGAGATCCAGAATGGTGGGCAGCACATCAATACTTCTCGCCATCTGACTGACTTTGACAGATGGCAAGCCCGGTCCAGCCATGAGCAAGGGAATGCGCAACGTAGAGTCATAGAGAAAAATGCCGTGGTTGTACTCCTGGTGATCGCCGAGACTCTCACCGTGATCGCCCAGGACGACGACCATCGTTGCCTGCTGGGGTGCGTGCTTGGCCGCTGCGTCTAACAAGCGGCCAAGTTGCTGATCGGTATATGCCACTTCGCCGTCATAAAGATTCCTGCGATATTTTGTGAGAAATGGCTCAGGCGGATCGTAGGGTTCGTGCGGATCGTACAGATGAACCCAAATGAAATAAGGCTTGCCAGTTTGGGAGTTGAGCCAATTCAATGCGTGGTCTATCACGATGCTGGCGCGGCGCTCGGGATACTCAGGAGCATCGCGAGTGTCTGGTCTGGGCATCTGATCGTCATAAACGTCGAATCCACCGCTAAATCCGACCGCCTTCTTTAAGACCGAGGCACCTATAAAAGCGGCGGTATCCCAGCCTTGCGCTTTGAGTATCTTCGCTATCGTCACCGAGGACGGACTCAGCGTAAAGCCGCCGGTGTTGCGCACTTGGTGGACATTCGGATTTGTGCCTGTAAAAATGCTGGCGTGGGAGGGCGGTGTCAGTGGCGCTTGGGCGACGGCGGTCTGGAATTGCGCACCGATTTGCGCCAGGCGATCAAGATTCGGAGTATCGATCTCGCCATTGCCATAACAGTGGAGACGATCTGCCCGGAGCGTGTCCACCGTGACGATGATTAGATTCAGAGGCTTGAGTGATTGCTTTGAGCTCGGGATTCCGGGATCCCCTGACCGTGATGAACCGCAGGAGACGAGCGAAATTAAAGTGGCAATAAAAACGAGGTTCTTCGCTATATTGGCCAACTCCGTTAGTGATAGCATGGGCGGCGTCCGATGAGACCTTACCATCTTCTTCTTTTTCTAAGCGTCACGCTGACGGTTCGGGCCGCCACATATTACGTCGATTCCGGTACTGGGAGCGATTCGAGCAGCGGAACGTCCCAGAATACACCATGGAAAACCTTGGAGAAAGTGAACGGAACTAATCTGCAACCGGGGGATCGAGTCCTGTTCAAGAGCGGGGGCGCGTGGGAGGGACAATTAGTTCCTGAGGGTTCTGGAAATGAGTCCGCAACGATTCAAATAGGCCGGTACGGAAGCGGCGCGCTGCCGCGTATCGATGCATCTGGCCAGTTCCCCGACGCGATCCGGCTCTATAACGTTCAATTTATCGAAGTCCGCGATCTTGAAGTGACCAATCATGGCAAGGAAGCGGCGGCGCGCCGGGGCGTGCATATTTTTTTGGACAATTTCGGGACTGCACGACATATAGTTGTGGCCAGCCTCTACATACACGATGTTAACGGGAGTAACGGAAACGGTGACAACGGGAAAGACAATGGCGGGATCATCTTCAGGACGATGGGCGACAAAAAGCCAAGCCGCTTCGACGGGTTGACGATTGAGCGGAATATAGTTTGGAAGGTTGATCGATCGGCGATCGCCGCGGAAAGCTTTCACTGGCGCCGGACCGAATGGTTTCCCAGCTTGCATGTTTTGATTCGCGACAACTTCGTAGACGACATTGGCGGCGACGGTATTGTGCCATGGGCGACGGACGGCGCCGTTATCGAGCACAATATCGCTCTGAACTGCAATCGGCGCGCCGGCAGCTATAACGCCGGTATCTGGCCGTGGAGCACGGATAACTCACTTTTCCAATTGAATGAAGCAGCCTTTACTCATACGACGTTGGACGGCGAAGGATTCGATTCCGACTTCAATTCGCGGCATACACTCTTTCAATACAACTACAGTCACGACAATGAGGGTGGATTCATGCTGATCTGTACTCCCGGCAAGCTTGATAAGGACAACCTCGGAAACATTGCGACGGAGATTCGTTATAACATCAGCCGCAATGATCACACGCGGATTTTTAACCTAAGCGCCGCGTCGCGGACGGTTGTGCACGACAATGCGATCTATGTTGGCTCGGGAATTGATTTGCAAATGCTAATTGTGACGGATTGGGAGGGATGGGCAGACGACGCTGTTTTTCGGAATAATTCCTTTTATGTGAAGGGAACTGCGCGCTACGGACATCAAGTGCGGGGGAATAAAGATGGCACATACGAGATTGGGCCAGGGTGGGGACCGGCGAAGGAGATCATTTTTGAAGGAAATCGCTATTTGGGGAGAAATGTCGACCAGCCGGAGGATCGGAGCGGAACGCAGAACTCGATGGCTGACGATCCGAGACTCGACCTGAATGAGCCCGTCTTCGATCCGGCACATCCCGAGTTGTTCGATTCATTCATTGCCGAGCACAGGCGATGGTTGATGGATTTGTTTAAACAGCAGTTTGGCGAGAAACCCCGCTTAGCGAGATGATGCGTTTCAGAATCCTCCTTTTCTTGCTAGTGGCTGCTATCGCTTTCTGCCAAAGCGTCCAGCAACGAAAGATGCCGAGTCCGAGAGATTTTGCCATTATGGCCTGGGGCGATTCACCGTCGGATCTGAATCAATTGCAAGGGATGCGCGAAGCTGGGTTGAATGTTTCGGGCTTCTGCCGTGCGGCAGATCTCAATCCAGTGAAAGCCGCGGGACTCACCTGCTTTGTACACGACCGGGTTATCGACGACCTAGATCCGCTGCGGCTTCCAGCAGATGACGAAATTCGCCGTTCGATCTCTTCCTTAGACAAACAAATCGCCGGCAATCGAGCTGCACTGGGCTTCTTTCTGCACGATGAACCTAGCGCGGCCATGATGCCCGGCTTAAGCAAGATTGCCTCGCTAATTCATCAGGTCATGCCCGATATGTGGCCTTATGTGAATTTATTTCCGAGTCGAGTGCGGCCAGACAGGCTTGGCACCAATGACTACGACTCTTATGTGCGAATGCTGGTGAAGGCTGTTGGTCAACCGTTCTTGAGCTACGACAATTATTCGCTGGTTAACGGCGAGATGCTCGACGACTTCTACACGAATCTGGAAATAGTGCGGCGGTTGGGATTGGACACTAAAACTCCTTTTTGGAATTGCATTCTGGCTAATTCGCATTTCAACTACATGGAGCCGTCGGATGCCACGTTCAACCTGCAAGTTTACGCCACGCTCGCATATGGCGGCCGAGGAATTCAATATTTCACCTATTTCGCGCCGAATGTTGGAAATTACAGGCTAGCTGCGGTAGATCAGTTCGGAAACCGCACCGCGACGTGGGACATGCTGCGGCGGATTAATAACCAAATCCAAGCGCTAGCGCCTACGCTGGTTCATTTGCATAGCACCGGCGTCTATCACTATCCGGATGTCCCGGAGCAAGCGCAGGCTTTGGCAAACAGCAGGCTGGTAGAAAGTGTGGAGATGACTCAGCGTTATATCCGTTCGCCGGTCGCGGGCCGTTTTCTCCTCGGCGAATTTGAAGACGAAAGTCAACGGCCCTACTTTCTCATAGTGAATAAGGATCTAAATAATTCATTCCAGTTTAAGGTTCAGCTACGGCGCAGAGACCAGACGCTGATCAGGATTTCGCCATATTCCGGGGAAGAAGAGCCTTTCGGCAGAGAAATGGACTGGCTGGCTCCGGGTGCCGGCATCCTGTTTCGCGTCAAATAACTCTTAACTTAATTGGTGTCCGAGGAATCGGAAGGGCCATGCCAAATGGAGCCGCCATACGTGCAGACATAAATCATTTCGGCGTTTGCCGGGTCTAGGAAGACGCGTTGTCCCCACTTGAAGTCATAACCTTTCACTCGCGTCCAATCTTCGCCGCCGTCAACCGACTTCCAGACTGAGGATTCGAAACCTGTCGCATAAAGAACATTGGGCTTGTTGGGATCGAGCGTAATATCAAAGATATGCTGATCTCGGTCCAATACGCTCCTCCAGGTCGTTCCCGCATCCGTTGAAAGAAAAATGCCACCTCCTGTATCTCCCGATGGCGCCGATCTCCCCCAAGCTGCGAGGTATAGACGATTTGGATCTCTCGGATCAATTGCTAAACCGTTTGGAGCATTGCAGCCGGAAGGTAGGTTCAGCCTTTGCCAGTGCTCCGCTCCGTCTGTGGAGCGATAGAGGGCACCGTCGCCTGAAGTGCCTAACTTACCGTTTTCACTGCGGCGCGCCGCGAGCAAGTACAGTTTCCCGTTCGCGTCCTGGGCTAAACGCCATGCAAAGGGCTCAGTTCCCTCAAGACCAGTATTCTTGAGAGACCAGTGACGCCCGCCATCTGTGGATTTGTAAACCCCTTTTCCGAAGGCACAGACATAGAGTGTGCGGGCGGCGGTGGAACTGCTTTGATCAAGCAAAATGTGAGTTGCGGCGGTCTGCGCCATTCCGTCCGAACTCGGCTTCCAGGTGTTCCCACCGTCTTCGCTGATCACTACGCCTCCATGGTAATTCTCGACTCCTGTCTTCCTCCACATTTTGGGCCGCGGGAGGTCGTGCGTATCACTAACCGCAGCCCAGATACAGCCCTTTACGGTGGGATCGAATACCACCCAATAGGCGGTATTCTGCCACTGCTCTGGAATTCCACGGCTCGAGGCTTCTTTCCATGAGTGACCGTTTTGATGGCCTTCGAATAAACCGATATCAGTAAAACTCACGAACCAGTGACTTGAGTCGAATGGGTCGAAATGGATGCCGTGGGTTGTGAGAACATCGAGGCCCGTCGTGGCGCTCATTCCGTTATCAAGAGCGCGAGCGTAAACACCTTGCCAAGTCTTGCCACCATCGCGAGTCCGCATCGTCCGGCCGAAGTCTGTGCCGAAGCAAATGTCAGGATCGTTGGGAGAAACGCCAAGCGCGAAGGGATTTTCTCCCCAACCTGGCCCAAACCGGCGGCTAATCCAAGGGTCCTGTACATTCGCAGCGGATTCAGTCTCCGTATCGCGCCAAACGAAGCGCCAGGTTTTTCCGGAGTCCACCGTTTTAGCTACGCCCATAGCTCGCTGGTTGGCGGTCAGTTCTTTGGAGTGGTCCCGGAACGAGAGATAGGCTGTCTCCGGATGGTGAAAGCTTGCGCCGATAGCACGCAGTTCGAGTTCCGCCGTGCCGACAGGAGTTTGGGAGAGGAAATCGATGGGGATTTTTCGCCAGTTGGCGCCACCGTCGGTAGATACAAATAGACCCGTTATGCCAGTACTGCCTCCGCGCCAGTTGAGACCGGAGACGACGTAGAATATGGGCTTCGCCGCTTGTTCGGGAAAGCCACCGGCAATATCCAGAAAGCGGCCTACGCCGGCGGGACTTTTTTGTGACCGAAGGACGCCGTTTTCAAGGATGTTCACCGAATTTGCGGTACTCACGTAAAGCTTACGATTGCTTAGAGGAGAAGACGGATCAACATAGATTTTGCCGGCGGCTGAGGGCAAGCCTACTAGTGCCCGCCAGGTTTTTGCTCCATCTTGCGAATGGTAGAGGTTGGATTTCCTGCCAGCGGATATAGCGGCGAATAGGGAGTTCGAATTGTCCGGATCCACAGCGAGGGCGTTGACAACAGAGTGTATTCCCTGGCGACTAATGAGTTGCTCCTCTGCGTGGTCGCCGGAAATCACCAGTTTGGACAAATCGTTTGGGCCGGGATAGATAAGCTCCCAAGTTTTTCCTTTGTTTCTGCTTCTGTAAAGGCTGTCCGTCGCGGCATAGACGATGTTGCTGTCGCGCGGGTCAGCAACGAAGAATCGAACGACCCCACGCAGGTTGAACATCCGCCACGAATTGCCACCATCCAGACTGATGTACGAACCTGTCATATCACAACTGACTAGCACGAGGTTGGGGTCAACCGGGCTTATCGTGGGATTGAATTGCGCACCTCCGCCGCCTGGCCCGAGAACCTGCCATCGGTCAAGCCGAGGTGTGCTGTTAGAGTTGCTCTGGCTCCGGGCGGAGTTCAACGGGAATAAGCCGGATGCACCCAGCGCAAAGAGAAAAAGGGATAGCTTGCAGAGTATTTGAAAGGCGCTCGTAGACTTATGCATTTAGGCGGACCACCACTATTCAATCGCAGATAACAGTAGCAGTTGCAAACAGCGAAGTAAAATGGAGGATTCTTTGCCGCTTTTCCGTCGTCTAGAAGGATCGGCAGTTTTGCTAGCACCTTAAAAATGCATCCACCACGCCCGAGCACGAGAAGAAATGGAATTCCTCGCTGCCTTTCAATTTACCGAACGCCAGTGGAACCGAGGTAATGGGCAAAGACAAAATGCGAAGATCCAATAAACTTCGGTTCGTCAGAAAAAATCGTGGGTGGATTCGGGCTCGGGAAGCTTGGCAAGTGAGTGATAGAGCGCAAGTTCGAGGCAGCGGAGGGTGCGGAAGCCGTAGGATTTTCTGATAGTGACTTTGGCTTTG
>Ga0302319_10015819_pt1 | contig 13955 bp, 10 predicted proteins | sample Bog_T0_2_FD_203319 | JGI IMG/M metagenome (GOLD analysis project Ga0302319, IMG submission 203319) | Peat permafrost microbial communities from Stordalen Mire near Abisko, Sweden - Bog_T0_2 | ecosystem: Environmental > Terrestrial > Soil > Wetlands > Peat | place: Sweden: Abisko, Stordalen Mire...
GTATGGGTGCGGAAGACCGCTATAGCAATTGAGCCACTACTTTAATTTAAGTTGCAGTTGGTTTTTACCTACACATCATTCTTTGTTAAATGATGTTTATGCTTTTTTTTGAGGAGTATCCCGACTGATAAATAATATAATGTACTTTTTTGAGGAGTATATGCAACTTGGTATGAGCCAATATCTAGTATGGATGTTTTGTCTTCCAAAAAGTTGAAAAGGTAATATTTAAAACGTATGTAAGTGCCGCTATGGAAGCGAAGTTCGGCAAATAAAGATGGGTTGAATAGATTCACGTCCTTATTTGAAAACCAACTATCAGTTGATATGGTTTTATTGCCGCCATACAATATCTTCTGCTTATAGGCAAACATGCATTCTCCTTCAGCGCCAAATGCAAGATAATCTCCCGATGCCATATTACCGATCTTAAGCCCGAGGGGTATGCCAAAACTGTAGGAGCGTTGTTTAAGCGTAGCAGAAGTTTCGTCCGGGACAGGTATGCTATTAATCATTCCTACATTAATTAAAGAGAAGCCGGTATATAAACCCATGAACTGCGCGAAGTCGTAATGAAATTGGTGTTGCACATGGAAGAAGCAGGTAAACCGAATTGTATTGGCAACAATTCCGCCATCATCATTTACATGCCCTTCGGAAAAAATAAGTTGGGCACCTGTCATGCCATACCATTTATTTATGGGTGCTTCGTTTAGTTGCGCCGGAGTTTGATCCTGTGCATTTGCTAAGAATAATAGCAAGCTAAATAGGGCTGTTGAAATGACTTTTTTCATACCACATAATTACACAAAATTCATTAGATCAAATTTCTTACCCAACACTTTTTCTGAATTTACGCCCAGCACTTTTTCCAGCATGGTGGCGTATACCTGCCTGAAATCAGTATTGAATATTAAATCCCCTTCATCCAAGTTTTGCAGGTCGGGCATGGGATTGTAAATGCCCGGCTTTGCCAGCTTGCCGCCAATCACATAAATATTATTTGCTGTGCCATGATCCGTGCCTCCGCTTGCATTTTGGGCAACTCTTCTTCCAAATTCCGAAAAGGTCATAATCACAGTGTCGTTAAACTTTTCATTATCTTTTAAATCCTGGCAAAAAGCAGTTACTCCATCAGAGAGGCTTTTCAACGCCTTGCTTTGCTGGCCTTTTTGAAATACGTGGGTATCGAAACCGGGTAATGAAATATAATATACGGATGAATCACACCCCGAACAAATCAATTCAGCAATGGTTTTTAAGTGGTTTCCAAAAGCATTTGCAGGGTATGTTCTTTGTGATTTAAATGTTTTGGAGTGTGCATAAATATAATCTGCCGACTCCATAGTTTCCGCCAATGTTTTTTGCAAATATTCCACTTCCGGATGATCGTTGTTGGGTTTGTATTCATTGGCAACACCTCTAATTATAGGATTTTGGGAACTGCTATGCAAAATACCGGGCCCGCTGAATGCAAGTCCTTTCATTACATCTCCTTTTAAAGAAAGGCTGAGTGTATCATCAATTTCAATAGCTGCATAGGGCTTAGCACAAGTTCCATCGCAGGTTGCATCCAGGTATCGCCCAAGCCATCCGGAATACAGATATTGATTTTCATCGCTGGCCGATTGCCAGATATCCATGCTGCGGAAGTGTGAGCGGTTAGGGTTAGGATACCCGACAGAATTAATTATAGCCATGTTACCATTGTTAAATAAGTCTGCTAAACCTTGCAGATTGCTGTTTAAAGCAACATCATCTGTTATTTTTATAATATCAGCATCTTTTAAACCAAGCGAAGGGCGTGCTTGATAATACAGATCATTGCGGAAAGGCACCACACAGTTAAGGCCGTCATTACCCCCCGATAGTTGTATCACAACAAGCCGCTTTCCGTTTGAGTTGGTGGGAGGAACATACAATCCGTTTCTGCCTAAGGCTTTTAAAAAGCCCGGTACCATCATAGATGCCGAAGCGAGTGCAGAATTCCGTATAAAATCTCTTCTTTCCATAACTTAGATGAGTTGAAATTCAGGTAACGACATTATAGCTGCTATGTTAAGTGTCAAGGTATCTTTATCTGTATTCATCCATCCTGTTTTTATCAGGTTTCGGTCAATCCTGGAGTCATCACATTGTATAAAGGATTCTATCATACTCTCAGCTTGTTTATCCCCCGGTAGATTTTTAAAGGTATTTTCGAGTGCGGTCCAGTCCGAAGTTATTTTACCTCTTTCTGCATCCGCATCTTTTGGTGTGTCATCAGGGTTTTCTTCAGGATGCGGCTTTGTTTTAATTATCAATCCTTCGCCTCTTATAATATACAAAGGAATACTTAATCGCAGTAAGAGCGAAGAACTGTCTATCCAGGCGTTTCCACCCTTCCATCCGGCTACATTAGGCGGGAAAAACAAAACCTGTCCAAGTGCCTTTTGCACATCAACTAGTGTTTTTTTATTGGTTACATCCAGGTTGATTAGTTTTTTATAACGTACAATCAATTCAACAGGGGACGATACTTTTGCTCCTATGTTTTCATCGTCGTAAAACCAATCAGACATGTATATATTGCGCATCATGGCGCTTATATCATAGCCGGATTTGAAGAAGCTTTCAGCCAATTGTTCTACCCTTTCCATATTAACATTGGGGTTTACAAATTCCCGGTAGATTTTTGTTGTAATGAAAATAGCTACCTGTTTATTGGATAGAATAATATTCAGGATATCGTCGCCGTTGAAATTTCCTTTTTGCCCCAAAAACTCTTTCTCGTCAAAGTCATGTTGTTTATCATTAAACTGGTATTCTCCTTTTGCATTCACGGTCCATCCGGTAAACGCCCTTGCCGATTCTTTTATATCATTTTCCGTATAATGCCCTACGCCTAATGTAAAAAGTTCCATTACCTCCCGGGCAAAATTTTCATTAGGGTGCGCTTTTTTATTTTGCTGGTTATTCAAATAAAGTATCATAGCAGGATCTTTGGCAACCGCGTGTAACAGGTCGCCAAACTTGCCCAGGGCATTTTTCCGTAACGTGTTATTCTGCACCTGCATAAGATATGCCAAAGGAGTTGAGGTGGAGAAATGATTATGCCAGAAAAAAGTCATTTTTTCCCTCAAAACGGCGGGAGTATAGGTCATCTTAAATAGCCATTCCCCGTTAAGTTCTTCCATATCTCCATATGATTTCAGGAACATCTTTATAAGTTTGAAAGCGCCTATACCATTCTTTTCCTCGTCTTCAGGTATTGGATAGGGGAGGTAATCAATATCTTTATAATCTTTCGAGGTTGCAAATAGTTGGTCTACTATGGAGGGAATGGGGTTGTTTAATAAAGAATGAATGCGGTCGGGTGTTTCACCAAAACCGGCCCGTAAAAACAGATGCTGTATTTTCTTTTGTCTGGAAGCCATTTTTCTCTATTCCCATTTAATTGGATGATAAAGGTAAACCTGAAAAATGAATGTTGGATGAATTTTGTAGGATTCAGTTTAGTTTATATAAAAGAAACAATGTTTTCTCCTATTTTCGCATTTATTATTATGCGTAGAAATAAATTGAAATACGGAATACTCCTTTTAATAATTGGATTCATTCCAATTTGTTTTGCATTCAATGGAAGTGTATCCCATATAAAAAGTGCGGCAGATAGCCAATCTCCTTTTCTTGTGGTTCTTGGGATTGCACAGGACGGAGGCTATCCGCACGCAGGCTGTAAAAAGGAGTGTTGTAAGAAGTATTATGAAGGCAAAGAAAAAAAGCATTATGTTTCATGCCTTGCTTTGGTTGATCCGTTAAGTAAGCAACGGTGGTTTTTTGATTGCACGCCCGATTTTACTTTTGAACTTCATGAGTTGGATAGTATTTACCCTGTTGAAGGAAATGGTATTAGTGGAATATTATTGACACATGCGCATATCGGGCATTACGCCGGTTTGATGTACTTGGGGCGGGAGGCTATGAATACCCAAAATATTCCGGTTTATGCTATGCCCGGAATGCGTTCGTTTCTTCAAAAAAATGGTCCCTGGAGCCAATTGGTGAATATAAAAAATATTGAAATCCGGGATTTGACTGCGGACAGCACCGTTTATTTGAATGATAGAATTTGGATTACCCCCTTTATAGTTCCTCACCGGGATGAATATTCGGAAACAGTTGGGTTTCGGATTTCTACTAAAAACAGGAATGTTATTTTTATTCCTGATATTGATAAATGGGGAAAATGGAATAGGGATATTGTTAAAATTGTTCAGCAAAACGATTTACTTTTCATAGATGGCACATTTTTTAAAGAAGGGGAGTTACCCGGTATGAAAATGAAAGAAGTGCCGCATCCGTTTATGGAAGAAACAATGAGCTTGCTTGCTAATTTGCCCGACCAAGACAAACAGAAGGTTTATTTCATACATATGAACCATACTAACCCCGCATTAATAAGGGATTCTGCTGCAATAAAAGAAATTGAAGGGAAGCGTTTTCATGTGACGAAAGAAACGGATAAATTCGAACTGTAAGGCGGTTTAAATTCTGGTTGTATTTAAACCAAGCCTATTTTTCTCAACTAGTTTATGCAAAATTTTAAAAGGCAGTTCCTTTATTAAGGACATTTTTGAGTGTTGTAATTAAATTTACTATTTTTGACCTTATGTATAACCCAAAAAACTAAGATAAACATGAAAAAGTTACTTCCCATATTAGCGCTTGCTGCAATGTTCAATGCCTGCATGTCCGGCAATAATGGTTCATCTGCTAAGCTTATTGAGTCGAACAAGGCCGATATGCTGAAGTTTTATGATGAAGTAATGAATAAGCATAATGTGGCAATGATTGATACGTTAATTTCTCCAGAGTATGTTGAACATTATAATGATGCCGGATATCCTCCTACACGGGATGGATTTAAGAAATCAATGGCCGATTTGTTTACCAGTTTTCCGGATGTCCATATTAATGTTAATTTAATTGTGGCTGATACTGCCTTTGCAATTTGTCATTATACTATGACCGGAACAAATGCCGGTTCTATACTGGGGGCACCTAATGGAAAACAAATAAAAATTGATGGAGTAGATATCATGCGTTTTAAAAACCACAAAGGAATAGAACATTGGGGGTATAATGAAGAAGTAAAGATGATGCAGCAGATGGGTATAATGCCCGGAGCAGCAAAAAATGCTACACAACAATAAAAAATAATATTGGAGAATTGTAATGGTTGCCTTTTGGCAAATATGGGATACCTGCCAATAGTTCATTTTTATATCATATAACAAATAAAAACCCCTTATTAATAAGGGGTTTTTATTTGTTATATGAAAAATCGAAACGTATCAGTTTAGGTATCGGATGAATGGAAAAATTAGATTTGTTATATATGGTAAAAATAGTAATCAACGTAAAACCCAATTCATCCAATGACGAATTTTTGGTGGATTCTGAAAATAATATTACCGTTAAAATACGTGCAAAACCTATAGATGGAGAGGGGAATGATTATTTGATTAAATATCTTGCCGACGAATTTAAAATAAGCCGGAGTTTAATTCAGATTGAAAAAGGTACTACTAGCCGGATAAAGCGTATAGTCTTAAATATGGAGCCTGCTAAATGGGAGTTGATTCGTAAAGGGTATAAAGCGTAAATATCTTTTTCCAAAAGTAGAATTGATATTAAAATTAATTTTTTACATTTGGGAAATAAAATAAGGCTCCCATTATATAACGTTTACAAAAAAACAAAAACAACATGAATACATTCGACACTGGAAGCACCGGATTTATGCTAATTGCCACAGCTCTTGTAATGCTTATGACACCCGGTCTTGCTTTTTTTTACGGCGGGCTTGCCGGAAAGCGAAATGTGGTAGGCATTATTTTTCAAAGTTTTGTTTCTTTAGGAATAACAACTATAATGTGGTATACCGTTGGCTACTCTTTATGTTTCAGCGGAGGCGCAGGGGGTGTGATTGGAGATCTGCATAAAGCCTTTCTAAATGGAGTAGGTCCCTTAACGCCTTTCCCTGGGAACCCGAAAATTCCTGAATTTGTATTTATTGCCTATCAACTTATGTTCGCTATCATTACTCCGGCGCTTATTACGGGAGCATTTAAAAAGCGGGTGACTTTTAAGGGATATCTTATTTTCCTGGTACTATGGCAGGTATTAGTATATTATCCTTTTGCCCACATGATTTGGGGTGGTGGATGGCTCGCTCAATGGGGCGTGCTTGATTTTGCAGGTGGTATTGTGGTTCATGCTACTGCCGGTTTTGCCGCGTTGGCATCTGTTATATATGTTGGGCGCAGGAATGTGGCACAACATACACCGCATAGCCTTCCGCTTATTGCAATTGGTACCGGCTTACTTTGGTTCGGGTGGTTTGGTTTTAATGCCGGCAGCGAACTGAATGTAGATTCGGTTACCGGATTGGCCTTCCTTAATACACATGTTGCTGCTGCTTTTGCAGGCGTTACCTGGATGATTATTGACTGGATAAGGGAAAAGAAACCCAAATTAGTGGGCTTTCTTACCGGTGCAGTCGGTGGGCTTGCAACGGTTACTCCTGCTTCCGGTTTTGTGTCTCCCAAAGGCGCTATTATAATAGGTATTCTTGCTTCCATAGTTTGTTATGGAGCAGTGATGTTCAAAAATAAAATGAAGTGGGATGATGCTCTTGATGTTTGGGGCGTTCATGGAATGGGCGGTGCATTAGGCACCATAATGCTGGGGGTTTTTGCCAATAAGGCTATGAATCCAAATGGTGCAAACGGCTTATTGTATGGTGGAACCACATTTTTCTTTAAGCAGTTTGCAGCTGTAGCCATCGCGTGTATATATGCCTTTGTGTTTACTTATGTAATGCTTGCGCTTATTAATCTTATTACTCCGGTGCGTGTTAAACCGGAAGAAGAAGAGGCCGGACTTGACAATGCCCTGCATGGCGAAAATGCTTACGATGAAGGTGCCTTGTAAGTAAAATCGGGAAACTATCATTGGATTATAAGGGAATATTTATAGATTTGCAATAACTAACAACAAAATAATCATGAAAAAAAGTATTATTTTTCCATTGCTTGGCATTTATCTATCTATAGCTTCCTTAAGTAATGCTCAACAATTTTGGATTGAAAAATGGACGGGCTCTACTGCTCAAGGACAAACTACTTATACCGGACCTAATGGAGCATGGAATGTAGTCCGTTCAGGGGCTAATGGGGCTGATTCAAATGTTTGGTATTTCAGCAATTGGGAAGAAGGAATGGGACGTGGACAATGTGGAGCAGGTCAAACTGGGCCGGCAAGCGCTCACATGGGCTTTACCAGAAAGTCTCCACTTGACTGGCCTGTTTATCAAATTCTTAATTCAGCCACTAATCCAGATCAAGGCGCAGTAATAGACGACGATCGTCCTGACCCTACCAATACAAATTTAAGGCTTCAATCACCCCTTATCAATTGCACCGGCAAAACAAATATTAAATTGTCCTTTAACTATATTGAAGGGAAAGCCGATGGTAATACAGCAGAAGCAACGGTAATGTATTCTTCCAACGGAGGAACCACATGGTCCCTCTTATCAACCCCTCCGGAACTTGATTCTTGTAATACAGGAGAAGGTCATTGGACATATTACACAGTGGCATTACCTGCCAGCGCTAATGGAAATGCCAATGTTAAGATTGGCTTCAATTGGACGAATGGCATGCTTGAACATGAGGATAGTATTTTCGATAATTATTTCGTGCCGGTCGTTTCTTTTGCTGTTGATAGCATTGCATTAAGCACTTCCCCATCTACTGTGCCTGTTGCTAAATTCACAGAAACCGATACATTAATATGTGTAGGCGACACTGTTCATTTTACCGATTTATCTACTAATACACCTACCAGTTGGAAATGGACTTTTGAAGGCGGGAATCCGGGTACATCCACATTGCAAAATCCAACGGTTGTTTATAGCACACCGGGTACCGATTCAGTTAAACTCGTCGTTAAAAACAGTTCCGGTTCCGATAGTGTTACCAGGAAGCTTTGTATTTATGTTTTAGCAAGGCCTTCAGCTATAATTTCCGGTGCAGATTCTATATGCAAAGGTGATACTGATATACTTACTGCCAGTGGAGGAACAGTCTATCTTTGGAGTAATGGCCGTACAACCTCAACTATAAGAGTTAATCCGGTTAACACTACTATATATAGTGTTATGGTGGGTAATGGCGCATGTTCTGTAAGCGATAGCGTCAAAGTGAATGTCAAGAATTGTAGATTAGGAATTGCCGATATAGCAGATAATAATACAATCAGCCTTTATCCAAATCCTGCAAATAACACCATTAATCTTGCATTTACTAAGGCCATAGCTGAAAATGCCAAAATAGATATAACCGATATTACCGGAAGACTGATAAGTACCCAGATGGTAAATACTACTGCAGGTAAAACAATAACCATGAATATTTCAGGAATTGCTAACGGAATGTATATTGTAAAAGTTACTGCCGGCAGTAATGCTTATTTTGAAAAGTTTATAAAACAATAAAAAGAGTCAAGTAAAAGTATGAGCCCGGACATTTTTGTCCGGGCTTTTTTATGCTGTAAAATGAAGTTCTGCCTACAATTAGCTGTTGATAAATAACAATACATTCTGAAGATTTGGAAAAGTTTCCTAAATACCTTCGCAGGGTATGGGGAAAATCCATTTTAAATTCATTCTAATAGCGTCGCTCATATTTCATGCGGTAATAAGTTTTGCCCAAATTCTTCCTCCATTTCAAAATCCCCAATGTGAACATTGGGCCGATTCGGTTATGAAAAACATGAGTCTGGATGAACGCATAGGGCAATTATTTATGGTGGCTGCTTATTCCGATACAGTTTCCCTGAGTAAAGATGAAGTGCAAAAACTTACCAAACTTATTAATGAGCAAAAAATCGGTGGCTTGATTTTTTTTAAAGGTACACCGGTAAGGCAGGCCAAGCTTTGTAATTATTACCAAAATATTTCACATGTTCCAATGCTTATAGGCATGGATGCTGAATGGGGTCTTGCCATGCGCTTGGATAGTGTTCCGCGTTTTCCTTTTCAAATGACACTGGGGGCGATGGAAGACACTTCTCTTGTTTTTGATATGGGAGCGGAAATTGCAAGAGAATGCAAACGGCTTGGTGTGCAGGTAGATTTTGCTCCGGTTGTTGATATAAACGATAATCCGGTTAACCCGGTAATAGGCATGCGTTCATTTGGAGAAGATAAAAAGCATGTAACTGAAATGGGGCTTGCCTATATGCATGGGTTGCAAAGTCAGGATGTGCTTGCCTGCGCCAAGCATTTTCCGGGTCATGGAGACACGAAATCAGATTCGCATCTTACACTGCCCAGCGTTGATTACCCTATAAGCCGACTGGATACGCTGGAATTATATCCTTTTCAAAAGGTTTTTAATGGAGGTATGGGAAGTACAATGGTGGCACATTTATATATTCCTGCACTTGATTCTACTCCCAATCAGGCATCTACTCTCTCCCGGAAAATAGTGGATAGTTTACTGAAAAAGCAATTGCATTTTCAGGGATTAATATTTACAGATGCCTTGAATATGAAAGGTGTTGCAGACTATTATCCTCCCGGAATAGTGGATGTAAAGGCCCTGCTTGCAGGCAATGATGTATTGTTGTACTCAAAAAATGTTCCTAAGGCTATTTCGGAAATAAAAGAGGCTATTATTAAAGAAGAAATAACGCAGAAGGAAATAGATGCTCATTGCCGTAAAATATTAATGGTAAAAGCCTGGACGGGGCTGAATCACTATAAACCGGCTATTCTTACAAATCTTACAAAAGACATTAATTCTACAAATGCTGATTATTTAAACCGGTTAATGGCTGAGAAAACAATAACTGTTCTTTCCGATAAAAAAAATATAGTCCCGCTGCAACGATTAGATACATTACGCATTGCATCGCTTATGATTGGCGATACGGCCGGGAATATCTTCCAGTCGAGATTGGGTAATTATGCCACAGTAGATAACTACAATATGGATATGCATAGTTCAGATAGTGTAATGAATTGTATATATCAAAAATTGGAAAAATACAATCTTGTAATAATAGGAGTGAATCATACCACGGTGCATCCTCAGGATACCTTCAGTATTACTAAGGTTGCCATAAAAATGATCGATACACTCGAAAAAAGAAATGCCGTTATACTTGATTTGTTTTCGGATCCCTATATTCTTTCATACCTTCCTCAGGCAGGGTATAATGCCAGTGCGCTAATTATGTCCTACCAAAGCACCCCTTATATGCTGGACTATTCGGCTCAGCTTATTTTTGGTGGAATAGGCGGAAAGGGTATGCTTGCTGTTTCCGCATCTGATGAATATAAACGCGGTTCCGGCTTATGCACTCCACAAACAAGGCTGGAATACACTGTTCCTGAAGAACTGGGTTTTTCTTCCGCACATATTTCCCGGATAGACAGCATAGCAAATTATGGTATTATGCAAAAAGCTTATCCCGGATGCGTTATTCTGGCAGCAAAAGACGGGAAGGTGTTTTATGAGAAAGCTTTTGGAACGCGGAATTATAAGGACACAACAAAAGTGCGGTTAAGTGATGTATATGACCTTGCATCGGTAACTAAAATTGCAGCAACTACTTTAGCATTAATGAAGCTTACCGATGAAAAGAAGATTGATTTGGAAGGCAATTTGTCATCCATATTACCGGATGCGGCTAAAAGCAACAAAAAGTACATGCTCATAAAAGATATCCTTACACACCAGGCGGGGCTTAAGCCCGATATTTTCTTTTATAAAGAAACCATGAACGGGGATAAATATAGGAATGGAATATATAGTCCTGTTGCAAGTGAACAATATCCTTACCCTGTTGCAAGTCATCTTTATATCCGCAAAGATTATAAAGACAGTATTCTCCGTGAAATTCTTCAATCACCTGTGGATAAGAAACCCGTGTATAAGTACAGCGATTTGGGATTTATATTAATGGGATTTGCTGTAAATAATATCACAAATCAACCACTTGACAAATACCTTCAGGAAAATTTTTACCGTCCCATGGGTTTGCAAACAATGATGTTTAATCCGATTTACAGGCTATCTGTTTTAAGAATAATTCCTACCGAATACGATAGCGTTTTCAGAAAACAGTTGCTTTGGGGAACTGTTCACGACCCCTCGGCGGCTATTTTGGGTGGTGTGGCAGGAAATGCAGGGCTTTTTTCGGATGTGACCGATCTGGCGGCCCTTATGCAAATGCTGCTGCAAAACGGAACATACGGAGGACAAAAATATTTGGATAGCTCTACAGTAAAACAATTCACCTCATGTATATATTGCGATAAGGGAAATCGGCGCGGATTGGGATTCGATAAACCCGAGCCGGATAATACAAAGGAGAATCCAACCTGCCGCATGGCATCTCCGGAAAGTTACGGACATTCAGGATTTACGGGAACCTATGTTTGGGTTGATCCTAAATATGGGATTGTATATGTGTTTTTATCCAATCGGGTGGCTTCGGGTTCAGCTGATAATAAACTCGCTAAACTTAATATCCGGACCGAGATACAGCAGGTGATATATAACGCACTGGAATTAAAATAAATATTTCAGCGGTATAAAAATGGTTAATTTATCAAATAGAATATGGTACTTCCTTGCTTTTTTGAATGCTATACCCTTATTGGTTTTAAATCAGTATTTCATTTCAATAGACGGTCCCGTACATATCTATAATGCTGTTTTAATTAAAAATTTATTGTTTCATGATACAGGGGCGTTACACAATGTATTTACGCTTAATGCGTTTCCGGTTCCCTATTGGATAGAATACTTTATGCTAATAGTTCTTTCATCAGTTATGAAAATGGTAGTTGCGGAAAAGGTGCTCATGTTTCTTTACCTTTTCTTTTTACCTTTCACCCTGCTTTTAATAGTTAAAAGAAATTATAAAACCATTCCATTCCATTATGTGCTTGTTTTTCCTTTTTGTTATTCATTTCTGTTTTTACTTGGGTTTTATAACTTTTCCATTGCAATATGCTTCTTATTCTTATCTGTTGATACTTGGTACCGGATAAGAATCGATAAAACACAGCAAAAGAGGTTTGGCTATATTTTACTATACATTTTATTAAATGTTATTTATTTTTCACATGTTGTTATATTTATCTTCACGCTGATTACGCTCTTTATTTTGGAGCTTTTATTAGAACTGATAAGTGAAAACGATCACTCGGCGCTTCAAAAAGCGGGCTCTATTTTGATAAACATGTTCAGAATATCTGCCGGTGCCATTCCAGTCATAATCTTTACATTCCTTTTCTTCCTTAGAAATAAAGCGGTAGATTATTTCACTATACCCACCATTAAGTTGTTGGAAAACCTGAAAACGATCCGGCCTTTAATCATCTATGGTATTCCATCTGAATGGAAATACACCCGGCCGCTTTTCTATGTAATTGTTGCAATTACGCTGTCGGTAATTATATCGAGATTTAAGCAATGGCGCAATATACCGGGAAGGACTTTCAGGAACTTCTTTGTGATTAATGATGTGTGGATTGTACTTTCCACTTTCATTCTTGTGCTGTATTTTGTATTGCCCGATATAGCATGGTCAAATGTACGATTGGGTGAATTATTCTTTATTTTTTTTATAGTATGGCTTTTTACTCATAATATACCCAAATGGTTGGGGATAATATGCTTCTTTATCTGTATCTATTCAAGCTATAATCTGGCAAATATCAGAGAAAATGTGTTTAAAAGTTTAAACGAGGTTGCAGTAGAATATAATAATTTGTCGGCTTCTATTGAAGACAATAAGGTTGTTCTGCCAATTGTGTTGCCTGGGAGCAACTGGTTAACTATGCACTTTTCAAATTATTTGAGTTGTGAAAAACCACGAATAATATTGGAAAATCAGGAATGCACTTATGGGTTTTTTCCGGTTAAATGGAATGATGAACAGATTCCGAATTACAAACTTGGTTCAATTACAAATAGGGAAACTTGTGTACGTTGGCGTTCAAACAAGAAAAATCGAGAATACCCTATTGATTATGTATTAACGGATGGGGATATTATGCAAAATAAAGATAGTTGCTATGATTTAATTCGAAAAGAACTTTTGTTGCATTATCATACAGTTAAGTCCATAGGGAACCTAAGATTATTTGCTATAAACCTAAGATAATAAGTATTTTAGCGGAATGAAAATTATTCAATACATCAAGACCTTGTTACCCCCTCAAAGGATATACTATTTAATCATGCTGGTGTTTGGTTGTATCTTTTACACTACTGTAATTGCTAATCATTATTATTTTCGAACCCATGCCTTTGATTATGCTGATTACAATTTTGCATTGTGGGATTATTCACATTTCCATATGAGTATAGTTCCATGTGATCATGCATTCAGCAATACGCAAAGAACATTTATACAAGACCATTTTTCACTCACACTGATGTATTTTGTTCCGGTCTATTGGCTATTAAATTGGCTTACCGGCAGCTATACCTTACTTATTTTACTCGTTACACTAATATTATTAAGCGGATGGGCTTTATACCGGTTGATAAAACTAAAAACAAATGATAACTGGCTGGCAACAATTTCTGTATTATATTATTTTCTTTTGCAAGGGCGATATGCTTCATTTACCATGGATAGTAATATCCTAACCATTATATGTTGCTTTATACCGGTCTTTCTGCTTTGTTTTGAGTTGAAAAAATATGTTGTTGCTTTTGTGGTTTTTATTCTTCTTTTATTTTCCAGAGAAGATATGCCCCTGTGGTTTATTTTTATTTTCTTTACACTATTTATCTGGCACCGGAAGGAAAAAATAATTGTAGGTTATTGTATCACTGGCATCGTGTTATCCATCGTATATTTTATCCTGCTTTTTAAGT
>Ga0302319_10015820_pt1 | contig 13955 bp, 13 predicted proteins | sample Bog_T0_2_FD_203319 | JGI IMG/M metagenome (GOLD analysis project Ga0302319, IMG submission 203319) | Peat permafrost microbial communities from Stordalen Mire near Abisko, Sweden - Bog_T0_2 | ecosystem: Environmental > Terrestrial > Soil > Wetlands > Peat | place: Sweden: Abisko, Stordalen Mire...
GAGCAATGAAGTCGCGCTGAGTGTGAGCACCGATGTCGACCGACCCGGAGGGGTTGACTGGAATCGGCGTTGGAGTGCTCCATTCCTGCTCGACTCCCCAATCGAAGATTTCGACGGTTGCCTTTTGCCCGGTGGTGTTACCGGTATTGACGATGGTGATGTTGGCGTTGAATGAGGCTGGATCGCGGATCAAGACTCCGGTCGATAGAACTCGATTTGCCATATCAAATCATCCCCCTCTGAAAATGCGCGTGCGATTCGCGCGATTCGCGCCGGGCGAAGCGTTCTCACTTCGCTGATTCGTCGCACGCTCCGAATGTTGAATAGTGTCCGTGATCGTCGATCCGTTTCAAACTTGGAGCCTGATGGACTCACTTAAAGACGCGTCAGAGGTCGGACACTTCGCGTTCAGTGAATGGAGGTTGCGGATTCCTTGCGACTTGCATCGGCTCCAAGATCCGCCACACTTAGTAGATTCCAATATTTGTGCACGTCGTCCGGCTGACCTATTTTGAGCGCCTCGGCGCAGGTGACTCGGGGTGCGGATCTTTGGGGTACCTCATAGCACGAGTGGACCTGGATGGTTTTTACTGTGTCGTAGACGGGAATGACCTGGAATATAGCCTGATCGCTCTCGCCCGGTTCGAGAGTAAGTTTGTTCAACGCGTAGGACTTCAAAATGAGTGGCGAGTCTGTCCTCGGGTTGATCTGCATCAGGTCCAGTTGCCCAGGCTCCAGATCGACCCTCACTTTGCCGACATTTGTGGCGTGTACCTCTACCGCGACGAGAATCGTGTGAGGTTCATTGGCAGCGCTACGCTGAGTGATTGTCTGATCAAGCTTGATCTGAGGCACGGTGGAGCGTTGCAGGATAAACCAATATCCTCCGGCTACAATTGCGAGGATCGTCGCGGTCGCCTGGACAATCTCCAGGAAGAGCTTGGTTATTTCCAGCGGAGTCTTCGAGGAGGCTGCGGGCGATTGCGTCATTGCTTCGGCCCTTGGTCGGGTGCTTTCGGAGCTGGCTTTGGAGCAGACTGTGTCCTTGGTTTTGGGCAGGGATTCTGCGGAGTACACGAATGAATCGGACCGGAAGGCGGCGTACCGACGGGGGTCTCCTTCCCTCCATTCCCTTCTCCGAGGTTTGGTGCCGGTCCCTCCGCAGGCAGAACGGCGGTTTGGTTTGCAGTCTGCTTGCTGAGATCCCCTAAATCAGATTTGCGACCCGCGGGCACCGAATCCGGTTGCGCTCCCACAGGAGTTGTGAATGCTGAGTTTTGCGAACCATTGTCAGGCCTTCTAATCTCGGGGACCCCGGGGTTCGGAGACCCCGGCTTGTGGCCAGTGAGGGTCGGTGGGCGGACAGGCTTGACGCTGGCCATGGCTTTGCTTGATGTCGTGGGTGTCGCAGGCTTGTGTGGCGCTGGTGCCTTGGGCGCATGAGTGGCAGTTGATTGCCAGGCAAGAGTGACAATTGGAGCGATCAGAAAAACAAGGAATGTGAAAGATGAGCGTTTGCGCATGTTTGGAGATCTCCCCACATTTTGAAATGGAGGCTAGCACCAGCTGTATTGCGAGTAAAGAAGTTTGTGCATTCAAGGAGGGAAAACCGCGTATATACCAAATAGTCAATCTTGCCTCTTGGTGGATTCAGGCAAGGATAAGATTCGGAAGCGAGTACCTTGTACGAGCTTTCCGACGTAGCTCAGATTTCATTTTCCATGCAACGTTCCTATCGCTTTGCCGGTCTGTCACCTCCCGACACTACATCTATCGAAATTTGATTTGACTTTGCAACTGCGCCATTCGGAATGTCAGATGCTTTTCGAGAGTGCTAGATCATGCCCTTGACTGGCTATGAAACGTCGCTAGAGTTGTTGACTAGTATTTCGTCCTTATAGGTGTGCTTCGGTTTCAGCGATATTAGAGTGTCTCTCCCTGCGGCAACGCTTCCCGGCGCTGCGCTCCCGTCTTGTTCTTTGATACGTGAATGCCGAACAGCATTGTCTGATTCATCGCTAACCTGCACGAGGCAATCGCTCGCCGGCTTCTGCGCTTTTCCAAATTCGTGGTTGAGTGTGCTGGATTGCTCAGACCATGTTCTTAATAGCTGTTTTTATACATACATAAGGTCGAGTTTACTTCCCCATGTATCGAGCGACTCGGCTAAAGAACAAATAAATTGCATGACGAAAACCGGTATGTCTGACACACATTGCACTTCGCTCTAGTCTGCGTCCAGGCATTCGAGATACTTCACATCAACTACCGAAGTATAAAAGGACCGTTTATGAAAGACACTCTAAAGTATGCCGCTTTGACCCTCTTAGTTGTCCTTGGTTCCAGTGTTGCAGCGATCGCAAATCCGGATAAGAAATGGGATCCACCGATACCGCCAAGGCATGATCGCGTTGCACCCGAGATCTCGCCGAGCCTGGCAGTTGCTGGATTGTGCCTACTTGCTGGTGCACTTACTGTCATCCGCTCACGCATGCGAGAGTAGCCGCGACAACTGAACAACCCCTCTTCCGTCTCTTCATTGGGACTGCTTTCCGCGTGTCTGCAAACGCCCGCCATTCAGGTCGCTCCAAATCAAAACTTTCAATATCTTCCTTTGCCATGGAGTGCTCGGCGCACCTATGGTCATCGCGGCATCTAAAGAAACAGGCATCAATTTAGCGTTAGCGGAATATCGCGGCGGAATATTGCATCATCGATCTCGACATCACTTTCCTCCACCGGTTCTTCGAGCCCGTCATAGTAGGCGAGCGGTTCGTCGTCGGAATCTTCTTCCGGCTCCTCATCCTCTGGTTCATCTTGCGGCAACTGTCCGCTGTCCGGGTCCCTGTAAGGGTCTCTGGCCGGCTCGTTGTAGTCGGGTTCAATGAGCGGAGGACCGTCAATGTCAGTCAAGGGATCGGGCGCGAGGGGGTTGGTGGCCATCATGTTCTCCTGGCACGTGGGATGCAGGAAACGAGCACGGTGGCCTTTGAACAAGGTCAATATCGGTCATGGCTGTCTTTGACTTCGCCGCGTTTGCCGAAGAGCGCATCAGCTTCGTCGAATTCGAGAAGTACGCCCTCCACCTTTTCTGGCGGCTCGTATTCCAACGTCTCCCGATCCTTATCTTCGATGTTGTCTTTCTCTTCGATGTTCACGATCGGGATTTGATGTTTGTGTGTTTCGAGGTGGTCGATGGTTGTTTCCGCACGCGGTGCTAGAGGGTCAGTCATCATGCTCTCCTGATGGTGTGATGCCCGGAATGGGCCTGGCGTCTATGGGTGCTATGTTCAGCGGCTGGCCCGGCACGGATTTCGGAACAAAAATATATTTTGACATTCATTCAAGCGGCATTTACAAGATGTTTAGTGCTGTAGGGCGCAACGGACCTTCGGGCCGGTCGGGCTACGCCCGCCTACGTATTTCAATCTGCGACGCGCTCTATGCCCAATCTCGAAAATCTAAAGAAGCAGGCAAAGCTCTATCTGCGTTGGCATCGTGACTGTTACTACCCGGTTGCGGCGCAGATTCGAGCGGTGCTGCCCCGCTTTCGGCATTTGACCGATCATGAAGTGCTGGCGCACAGCTTCAGGCTGTCCGACGCTCAGGAGTTGATTGCGAAGAAGGCAGGATTCGAGAATTGGGAGGCGCTCCTCAAAGGAGTCCACACGATGAAAGATGTATACGCTGAAGCCGTCTCCAAACCAATACTGCTCGCTGCCGAACCTCAGCTCTTTGTCGCCGATATTGGGGCTTCGTGCGAGTTCTACACGGAGAAGCTGGGGTTCTCGGTTGCCTTCACGTATGGTGATCCACCCTTTTACGGACAAGTGTTCCGGGATGGCGCGAGGTTGAATTTCCGGCAACTGGACGAGCCGGCACTCCGTCCGGAACTTCGAGGGGAAGTGCTTTCGGGGTCGATTACCCTCGATGACGCGAAGCCGCTCTTTCTCGAATTTCAGGCTGCGGGCGTGGTCTTTCATCAGACACTCAAGACGGAGCCTTGGGGTGCTCGCACATTCATCGTTGCTGATCCTGACGGGAATCTCATCCTCTTTGCGGGGCGTGGCTAGTAGTGGCGGAAAATTGGGACAGTGACACCATGGAACTCCGCGAATCCCACCCTTGGCGCGATGAAGCTGCGTCAAGGATGGGGCACCCGAGCGTGTAACTTTACCGTAATTCGACTGATTCGATTTCAACTGGGCCCAGCAGGCCGGACTGGACCAGGGGTGAGTTTGCTCGGTAGGGCTTTGAGGGTGCGAAGGTGTACTTCACGGTCTGATCGGGCTGTTGATCTCCGATGAGGCGGTTGACCCATGGGTCGATGACTTTGATGGTGAGTTCATTAGTCCCGGGCTTGAGTGCGCCGGAGACTTCGACGCGGTAGGGCTTGTGCCAGACGATGCCGAGCGGCTTGCCGTTGACGGATACTTCGGCGAGGTTTTTGACGTCGCCTAGGTCGATCCAAAGTTTGGCGGCGGGCTTGAACCAGTCGGCTGAGGCCTGAATGGTTTTGGTATAGGTGCCGGTTCCGGAGAAGTACTTGACGCCTTTGTCTTGGCTGTCGCTCCAGGATGCGAGCTTGTCCATGGTGATGGATGCGGGTGCTCCGCGGCCTGACTGGAAGGCTACGCTCCATGGGCCGTCGAGTGTGGCGAGTTTGGTTTCGGATGGTTTGGGGAGGGTTCGCGAGGGCTCTTTTGCGGCATCGCGGAAGACGACGAAGACGGTGCCCCATGGGTCGAGATGCAGGGGCACAGTGGTGCGGCCATCTGCGATCTTGTAGGACGCGGGTTCGATCTTGCCGGTATCGGAGTGCCAGAGCTCAGGGACTTTGCCGGCGACGCGGAAGCTGGCGTCGACGGATGAGGCCTGGTCGCCGCGATTGTCGACGAAGAAGATGTCGGCTTCGGGGAGTCGGCGATGAACGTAGAGAATCTGCTGGCCGTTGTCGGGTTTGGTGTAGTCGAAGTCGAGTGCGATGTTGAGCGTCTTGAAGACAGACTCGGCGTTTTGTCCGGCGTAGACTTTGCCTTTGCCGACGGTGTGCACGCCGGTTCCATCGCCGAAGAGCTCTGCGGTGAGCTTTGCGAATTCGGCGCTGTTGTCGGCCAGGCTTGGCGTGTCGGTGGGCTTTTCGCCGGCGACGATGGCCCCCTGCTCGACGAGATTGTGGAGCGCGCGCAGGACGGGCAGCGACATATGTTTGCTGAATGGATCGAGTGCGAGAATGCGATAACTCATGCCGGATTTGGTGGTGATTTTGCCGTTGGCTGAACCTAACTCGTGAATGAGGCCGTCGGCGTTGATGTAGTCGAAGTTATAGCCTGCGGGGACGTCGGGCGACTTCTGATCGTAGATGGCGGTGATGTTGGAGTCTTCGCCATAGAAGTAGATGATGTCGGCGACGAACTTGCCTTGCTGCAGCAGGAACGCGTTGCGCGAGAGATAGTCGATCCAGACCTTTGCCTGCTCGGCCCAGGTTTCGTTGCGGTTGAACCACTGGCCGCAAGGTCCGAGGGTGAGCCCCGGAACTTTGTCGACAAAGGGCTGATGCGCCGACTCGTGGATTACGATGCGGTTGATGCCGTTGAGGAACTCCTGATCTGCTGTGGGTTTGAGTGTTGCGGGAGACCATGCCCATGCGGTGGTTGCGTCGCAGGATGTCATCGATTCTGCTGCGGTAAGGTTTTGGCCGTAGATGTGCGCGACGGAGGCTGATTCGCGGTCGTCGGCGTTGTAGCCATATTGCATTTTCTCTGTGCCGGGCTTGTTGGTCCACATGGCGCTCATGGGGATGTCGTCGAGCTTTTTGACTTCCATGCCGTCGGCGATGAGGGCGCGACCGCTTTCGTGAGATTCGCCGTAGTGGCCCATTTCGCGATCTTTGAGCGATGCCTCGACCTGGCCGTAATGTTCGTCGGCTACGAGGTCTGCGATGGTCTTGCGCAGGTCCCATAAGAACTGATCGCTGGCTTGTGCGCTTTCGACGACGCGCCCCGTCAGCACTGGCAGCCATGGGCGCGGATCGTAGCCGCGGCGTTTGGTGAATTGCGCGATCATGTCGTCGGTCCAGTTTTGCGCGCCTGCCTCCCAGCTATCGGTGACGACGTATTTCAGTCCGCGCTTGCCCATCATGTCTGCGCCGACAGTGTCTTTGTAGCTATCGAGATACTTGTCCACGTAGTGCTTCACGAAGGTTGCGTTCAGCTTGTCGACTTCGAGGCCGGTGGCTTCCGCGGTTGCGGGGTGGTTGGCGATTCCAAGGAGCGAATAGCCAATGCGCAGAACGATCCAGTCGCCGGCGGGCGGGGTCCAGTCGAGGGTGCCGTCAGGATGCATTTTGCCGGTGAGGTCGATGACGTCGCTCTTGCTGATGGCAAGGCTGCGATCGGCATCGGGCGTGGCGAACTGGTATAGATCGGGGATGGGGTTGAAGGCCGCCTTCTCTTCGAAGTGGTTGACACGCGCGCCCGGCTGGAGGACGAGTTCGGAGACCAGGATGTTGGGCGAGGGTTTGGGGAACATGGCCGCCATATCGGGATCGTCGCCAAATGGATTGGGTGGTTCCGGGGCGGCTTTGAAGGTCATGCGGAAGTACTTTGCTGTAACGGGCGCGAAGGCGATGGTCTTCTCGGTTGAGCCGTTTCTGGGGATTGAGACGACGACGTGATAATTCTGGCCGTCGTCGCTGGATTCAAGGGCCTGGCCGCTGTCGCCGCCGGGAGGCACAAAGGCATCGAATGGGCCTTTGACGCCGGAGACGATGGTGATGGCGCGAATAGTCTCGGGTTGTGGGTATTCGAACTGGATCCAGGCCTTTTCGCCTTCTTTGGGTTTAGGGATAGCAACAGTCTTGACGAGGTCGCCATCGCTGAGCAGCGCTGGGTCGATTGTTCCGCTGCTGGCGGTGATGGTGGCCTTTTGTGTTGCGGCGATTTCGCCGGAAGGGACTTTGAACGCGACAACCTGGCTGTCGGCGTAGAAATCTGGCGCCTTGAACGGCGTGCCTAGCGCGCCACCGACATCGTCGACCGGGAGATTTTGAAATGCGCCGTTATTCGACGGCGGATGGGCGAGGGTTCCGGTGAATGGTTTGCCGCCTTCGACGCGAGTTTCGCTCCAGACGTACTTCTTCATCGCTTCCGAGGGTGGGACCCATGGACCGCCGGTTTCACTCCAGCCGGGAGAGCCGGCGATCGCCTCTTCGAGGCCGAGTTGATCGGCCAGGGTGGTTGCGTATTTGAAAGCGTCCTTCCACTCCGGCGTCATGTATGCGAGGCGCTTTTCCACCAGCGGAGGAATGAACAGCGCTGCGTCGAAGTTCTGAAAGCCGCCGACGCCGACGCGGTGCATCCACTCTTCGTCGAGCTTAATGCCTTCCTTGGTGATGTTTCCGTTCATCCAGTGCCACCAGACGCGTGGGCGGGCGCTTGCTGGCGGATTTTCAAAGCCACTTCGGAGCTTGTCTGAGTCGGTTTGCGCGGCTGCAGCGACTGCCAGAGCCAGTACGCAGCATACGATGCAGGCTTTGCTGGATAAAGATTTCATTGATTCTCCTTGATTTCAAATCCGGAATATCGTTTTCCGGGAATCGCAATAAGTTCTCTCTCTGACGGACTTGATTTAAAGCGCATAAATTCCGCGGCTTTTCACTCGGTCCGAAAATGTGAGTCGTGCGAACATCCCTCTGGATTGACCCAATGAGTCTGCCTTCCGCTCCAAAGAGAAGTCAATAGGAAAATTATTCACCAAACGACATATTGATCTTCGGTGGAGTGAATGGTTTGGAAACGGCCCCGGACGCAGACCGTCTCGGATGCGAGGCAGTGGGATTCCATACCGGACCAGTAGTGAACCGGTCAGCGATTACTGCGATGAAGTGAGGAAATTCGAGGCGGCAGATGCCCGGCGGCTGGCTGGGGTTTACGTCAGGAAACGTCTACAGAAATGCCATTTCTGCCGTTTTCCTTGGCTTTGTAGAGTGCTCGGTCGGCTGCAAGAGCAAGGATGTTGTGGGCTCCCCTTTGGGTTGGCGATGCGCTCGCCACGCCCTGACTGACGGTCAAATATGCAGAGACTGGCGAGCCTGGATTGGGGAGTTCCAGCCGTCGAATCGCTTCCTCGATTTTTGTTGCAACTTTCAACGCCCCTTCAGGGCCTGTATCGGGGAGCAGGAGGACGAATTCATCACCACCATATCGTGCGGCCAGGTCGCTGGAACGCTGGGCCGATTGCATGAGTTCTTTGGCTACTGAAATCAGCGCACGGTCTGCTATCGCGTGTCCCAGGCTGTCATTGAGCCCTTTAAAATAGTCGATGTCGACGATGACCATGGAAAGCGGTTGGCGCGCGCGTGCGGCCCGGCCCCATTCGACTTCAAAATGTTCGTCGAATCTGCGCCGGTTGGCGATTCCTGTCAGAACATCCGTTCTGATCAGCTTTTCCAACTCAGCCGTTCGCTCCCGGACACGTTCTTCGAGGGATACGATGAGTTCATCACGTTCGGCTTCAAGGCGTTTTCTGGCAGTGATGTCCTCAATGACGGTAATGAAGTAGTCGGGTTTCGCGTCTTTGTTCAGTACGAGAGAAACAGTCAGATTGACCCACACAAGCTGCCTTTCCCTGGTAATGTATCGCTTCTCCATGGAATACGTGGAGCGTTCTCCGGCGAGAAGCGCTCGCACCAGCGCCCAATCGGCATCCAGGTCGTCGGGGTGCGTAATATCGGCGAACGTCATGCCCAGCAGTTCTTTTTTCGAGTATCCGACGATCTCGCAACAACGGCTGTTCATGTTCAGCCATTTGCCGTCCGTTGCAACATGGGCCATGCCTACTGCGGCTTGTTCAAAGGTTGCGGTAAATCGGACCTCAGCGGCATGAAGGGTGTCGAACCATTCCGTCACGTCCATGTTTAAACCGGACATGACTAAGGTGCGATCCGGTCGGCGCCTGACCGTCGCGTAGCCGAAGATCCATAAGGTCACCTCATCCTTCCCGCTAACACGGAAATGCTCTCGAAACCCAGTTTCTGTTTCGAGAGCACACTTTACTGCGAGTCGGACGCGTTCGCGGTCATCTGGATGAATCAGCGCTGTCCATGCAGCGGACGAATTTATCTCGGTTGAAGGACGCGAGTATATCGCAGCTTGACCGGATGTCCATCGAAGCTGGTCCGTCGACGGGATCCATTCCCATGTCGCCATTCGCGCACTGTCAAGCGCGAGCGCCACAATTTCAGGGTCTAACGAAAACATTGGAGCTCAGCCCCCTCTTCTCGGCAAGCTTTCGAGATCTTAGAGTTTTGGACCGGAGGTATTCGTCTCCACTTTCAGGCAGACTATCCTGCAAACGGGGCATTCGACACGAATTGGTTATAAGGCGAAGTTTTGCGGTCATTATTTTGACAGGGCAAAATCATATAGAATTTTCCCGGATTTTGAAAAGGAATGTCGCGTTTTCCCGCCTCGATTTCATTGTCGCGTGTAACCGGTCAAAATCTGATTGACGAGGTAATAGAGGGTGCGCATCGCGGTGGTCTCTGACATTCATGGCAATTTGACTGCACTGGATGCGGTATTGGCGGATCTGAAGCTGACTTCGCCTGACATGATTTTTCATGGCGGAGATTTGGCGGACGCTGGATCGAGTCCTGCGGAAGTTGTGGATCGTGTTCGCGACTTGGGGTGGCCGGGAGTGGTGGGGAATACCGACGAAATGCTCTTCAGGCCCGAAGCACTGCAGGAGTTTGCTCGGCAATCTTCTGCAATGCAGCTCCTCTTGCCCAAGATTGAGCAGATGGCTGAAGCGACGAGAGGATTGCTTGGGGAGGATCGTTTGGAATGGTTAGCAGCGTTGCCCCGTGTCCAGACTGCGGAGCCGATGGCGCTGGTTCATGCCACCCCGGAAAGCCTATGGCATGCCCCTGCGCCGGAAGCTAACGATGCTCAGTTGGAGTCAGTATTTGGGCCAACTGGCAAGCCGGTTGCGGTCTACGGGCATATTCATCGGCCATTTGTCAGGGAGGTTTCAGGGAGGATTATTGCGAATACCGGCAGTGTCAGTCTTTCGTACGACGGAGACCGCCGTGCAGCATACCTGTTGCTGGATGCGACTGATTCAGGAATCTCAGCAATTCATCGGCGGGTGGAGTATGACGTTGACTCCGAGCTTCTGGCGCTCAGTTCGAGGAATCTGCCTCACTCTGACTGGATCGCCAGGATTTTGAAGAGCGCCCGCCCAGAGATGCCATAGGAATCAAATCTCAAATGGGTCCGCAGCTTTCAAACGTTCAGTTTCTTTGCCAATCAAGCGCTGTCTGCAAAACGGAGTAGACCTGGCTTAAACGGGCAACCGCGCCAGGTTCCGAGCCCGCCAGAGGGCTCCTTCGACTGCGACCACACCTTTCTGCGAGAAAGGCATGCCCGGAGCGGCTTCATTGAGCAGTTCAGTGAGGCGTGCGCGTACCAAGTCGGTCTTTTCGAGAACGCTGCCGGTGAAGGCTGCCGGGACTTCCTCGGTGAGTCCGTGGCGATGGCGTAGCTTGTGACGAACGAGAAGTATCGACTCGGCGAGGTCGGCGGCGGCCTGAAGCAGAACACCAGTCGCGACGTCGTCACCTTCATCCGCAGCAGTGGCGATAATGGGCGCGAGCGCGGAAAAATCCGGGCCCGGGATGGCGTTGCCGAGGTAGACGAGTTCTTCCAGTGTTGTCGTTCCCCATTCTGTCGCAACTCGATCGAGGACCGTGGTGGGCGCGCCGCGATCATAAGCATGCAGGGCCTGGCGAATGGCCTGGAGGCCGATCCAATATCCGGAACCCTCGTCGCCGAGCACCGAGCTGTAGCCACCTGCCGTTTCACGTGCTCCGGTGGCAGTGCGGCCGATGCAATTGGAACCCGTTCCGGCGATCTGGAGAATACCGGGACCGCCTTGGAAGGCTGCGTCAAGAGCGATGACTTCGTCACCGACGACTTCGCTGTTGTAGATGCCGTAGTCGCGGAATACTGCTGTGATCCAATCGGCAACCCCTGGCATGGAAGCGCTTGCCACTCCGGCAGAAGCAGAATGGACATGACTGACTCCCGCGGCTTCAAAGACGTCGCGCAGGAGTTCACGGAGATTCGCTTCAGCGGTCTCTTCGCCAACGCGCAGACGCTTGATGGAGCCGCCATTCACGCGCGCGAGATTTACCAGCCCATTGCCCGGTCCGCAAGCGGCGATCACGGCACGCGTGTTTGTGCCTCCGCCGTCGATCCCGAGGACTAGTGTTGTCGAATCCTTCATCCCCTGAGTTCGCTCCTTGAAATCTGACCCGCTATCGCGACTTGCCACCGAGGATTACAGCGTCAGCGTGAAATAGGTTCAAATGGTAACGATACACATATTGCCGTCACTTTAGACGCGCGAAGACAGCAGTTCGCTCTAAATTACTCTTTACCTGGGGAATTGCCATCATCCCGCAGGGTTCCAGCAAGGATATTTAGATCCCCATCGAGTTTGGGCCCGGTGTCTGGCAGATTCAGGCCGAGGATATGAGCGATCCAGGGATAGAGATTTACATTTTCAAAGGGTGCGACAGTCTTTCCTGAAACGAGGTCAGGTCCGGCAGCAAAGAAGCTGGCTTTCATCTCCGGTATTGCGCGGGGATCGTAACCATGCGAGCCGGCGATCGGCGGTGAATCGGGCTTGCCCGATTCTGGCGCATGGGCCCGGATGGTGTAGGGGCCGGTGGGAATAATGACCGGATCGCCTTCGCGCGGATTTTCGTTGTAATGTAACTCGGCGGGAACGTCCTTGAGCCGGTACACCTGGAACTTGTCTGACGCCTTCTTGAGTTGGTTGTAAACACGGGCGCGATCGGCTTCCGTCTTGCCGTAGAGGAGCGGGCCGGCGGTTTCGAAATTCGAAAGGTCGGCAAACTGGTCGAGGGTGATCCAGGGACCCTGGGTCCTGGCCATTCCGTGGTCGCTGACGACTACGAGATTGATCGGGAGGCCTGTCGCGTCGAGTCCGGAGCGCAGCTTGCCGACCAAAGCGTCGACCTTGGCGACTGCCTGTCGGGTTTCTGGAGCATCGGGGCCGAATTCGTGTCCCGCGTGGTCTACGTCCGAGAAGTAGAGAGTAATGAAATGGGGGCGGGTGGCCTCGGGCTCCCGGAGCCAGGCGAGCACCTGATCGATTCGAGCGGACTCGTCCACCTTGTCGTCGAAACGGAGATAGTCTGTGGGCAGTTCGCCGGCGATTTTTGCCTCGGAGCCGGGCCAGAAGAGGCAGGCGGTGCGCATTCCCTGCTTCTCGGCGAGCGACCAGAGCGGGGTACCGCTGTACCAGGAGCCATCGGTGACAGCCCTGGAATCGGCGATGCCATAGCGGGCCAGCTTGCCCTCGGTTTGCCTGGCAAGATCGAGAAAGCTGTTGCCGACGAGGCCGTTGTGCTCCGGGTAGAGCCCGGTGATGATGGCGTAGTGATTGGGGAAAGTAAGCGAGGGATAGCTGGGAATCATGCCCTGCGGAGCCCACACGCCCTGTTTGCCGAGTGCCAGCAGATGGGGTGCACCGTATTTTTTGGCATAGTCCCAGCGGAATCCGTCGAGTGAAACCAGGACGACATAATGCTGCTTGAGGGCTTGCGGGGAGTTGGGACCGTGGTCCGTGTGGATGACGACTGGCGCGTGCGATTCCGCCGCAGGTGGGGTTGCCTGCGCCGAATGCTGCATACCGGTCTGGGCTGTTGCGGAGATACCCAGAGACAAGACCAGCGACAACACCCAGCCAAGCGCCGCCCGTCGCAAAGATTTGCGCGAAAGCATACTCATACTCTCGCTACAGCTTATCGCATGGAGTTGCGGGCGAGGAGTTCGCGAACGAGAAGCAAGATTCGGATTCAGGGTCTAGCCTCAACAAACGACTTCAGCCGGGAAAGAGCCTGATCCCATTGAGCGGAGATCCGGTTGAGGTAATCTTTGACTTCCTCGATCGGGACGGAATCAAATTCGAAGAGGCTTTCACGGCCCTCCCGGACCGCATGCACGATTCCTGCTCTTTCGAGCACGCGGAGGTGCTTGGTGATTGCCTGGCGGGTCAGTTTCGATCCATGAGTCAGCTGGCTGATGGAACAACGGCGCCCCTCGCTGAGTCGCGCTAACAGCGCCAGCCTCGTTTCGTCGCCCAGCGCGGCAAATACCGGAGCATGCGCGAACCGCCTCGCGGCCGTGGAACTACGACGTTTCTGAGACATGAGTTTCGATGTTTTTCATCTGCTGCGTCCAGCCGCCGTCATTGCGGAGGAAGGCTTCGTTGCGTCGGTGTTCCGGTATCTTGTCAAAGCCGGACTCGGTCAGCGTCAGGAGCGTTCCCTGCGGGATCTCTTCCAGTCTGAATTCCACGAGGGTCGGCGTTTCCGTTGAATAATCGATGGCTGGATCCACTGAGTACGGGTGCCAGGTAAACGAAAAGAGATGCTGCGGCTCCATCGCTTGTACGGTCGCTCTCCAAGTGAGGTGCTCATAGCCCGGCCAGGTGATCTTGCCAATCGCAACCTGACCGGGAACAAACGGCCCTTCGAGCTTTACGCGAAACCACTCGCCGAACTCGCGGTAGTCCGTCAGCGCGCGCCAGACCCGGGAGACTGGAGCTTTCAGTTCGATTCTTTTCTCAATTTGGTCGCTGCCCACAACAAGCAACCTCCTGGTTGCATAATAGACCTGACTCTTCAAAAGCGCAATCTTTTGGTTGCTCTTTGTATGTTTGGCTTGCTTCTGAATTTGCAGAATTCTAACCTTTCCGAAGTGCAATCTATGCGCCGAGAGATTGAATTCTGCAGTGTTTGAATCGCGCCGCTTTGTGCAGGCATGGAGGTGGCGAACTGAGAGGCTCCAAAGACGCGGTATGCTATCTTTTTTGTAGACTGGGGCAGTTTGAGTTGATCAAGATTGCTTAGTGTTGCGGCC
>Ga0302319_10015821_pt1 | contig 13954 bp, 8 predicted proteins | sample Bog_T0_2_FD_203319 | JGI IMG/M metagenome (GOLD analysis project Ga0302319, IMG submission 203319) | Peat permafrost microbial communities from Stordalen Mire near Abisko, Sweden - Bog_T0_2 | ecosystem: Environmental > Terrestrial > Soil > Wetlands > Peat | place: Sweden: Abisko, Stordalen Mire...
GTCTCGGCGCCCTTGAGTCCGCCGGCCTCGGGTACCTTGCGCTCGGGCAACCCCTCAACACACTCAGCGGCGGCGAGTCCCAGCGGCTCAAGCTGGTCCGCTACCTCTCGGATTTCGGAGGCGCGGAGGGCGGGGCCCCGGCGGGCGCGCTCCTGCTCCTGGACGAGCCCACGACGGGACTGCACCGCCACGACGTGAGGCGGCTGGTTGAATTGCTCAACGCCCTCGTCGACCGCGGCCACAGCCTCGTCGTCATCGAGCACAACCTCGACGTTCTCAAGGCCGCGGACTGGATCCTGGAGGTCGGCCCGGAGGCTGGACTTGCCGGTGGCCGGATCGTGGCGGAGGGCACGCCGGAGGAAATCGCCGCAGGCGGATGGGCAACCTCGCCGTATCTTCGCGCGGCGCTTGCCGAGGCCCAGGGGGAACCCCGGGGGGCCGCGCCGGCCGACGCGAAGGCGGCAGCCCTCCCTTCCGCCTTCCGCTCCCGCTTCCTGGAGATCCACGGGGCGCGGGAGAACAACCTGAAGGACCTCTCCCTGAGGATTCCAAACGGAGCCTACAATGTGATCACCGGCGTTTCCGGCTCGGGAAAGTCCACGCTGGCCTTTGACATCATCTTCGCCGAGGGGCAGCGGCGGTTCATGGAATCGATGTCGCCCTACGCCCGCCAGTTCGTCGAACAGCTCCCCCGCCCGGCCATGGACCTGATGACGGGCATCCCCCCCACGGTTGCGATCGAGCAGCGCGTGACCCGCGGGTCCCGAAAGTCCACGGTCGCGACGATCACCGAGGTGGCTCAGTACCTGCGCCTGCTTTACGCCCGGGTCGGCGTCCAGCACCATCCGGATACGGGACGGGCCGTTGCGCCACTCTCGACCAGCGCCCTCAGGAAGCTGCTCGCGCGGGCGGTGTCCTCGCCCGCGGCCCGGCGGTCGCGGCACCTCTACCTGTGCGCGCCCCTGGTTCGCGGACGCAAGGGGCACCACCAGCCCATCGCCACCTGGATGGCCAGGCAGGGCTACGTCCTGATGCGCGCGGACGGCGTCCTGCTTCGCATCGATTCGTTCCGGAAGCTCGACCGTTACAAGGAACACGACATCGAGGTGGTGGTGGCCGATCTCAAGCTTGGGAATGCGTCGGCCGCCCTGGACACGGCCCTCCGCCTCGGACACGGATCCTGCTTCCTGCTCGCGCCCGGCGGCAAGGCCTCCTGGTTTTCAACGACGCGCACCGACGCGGAGACCGGGGAGTCATTCCCTGAACTGGATCCCAAGCACTTTTCCTTCAATTCCCCCCGCGGCTGGTGCCCGGCGTGCCGCGGTTACGGGCGCATCTTCGAGCGTTCGGGCGGGGAGGAGGACGACGACCTGCCGCCGGAGGTCGCCGACCTCATCGCCGACCAAAAGCTGGCGGGCCGGGGGCACGGCGACGCGGCGGGGAAGTTGTGCCCGGTCTGCGGCGGGGCGCGCCTGAACCGGGTGTCCAGGTCGGTCAAGCTGCACACCCGGGGCCGGGCGGTCCCATTCTCGCTTCCGAACCTCCTCGCGGGCACGCCGGCGGAAATCCGCGGGCGGCTCCGGTCCCTGGCGCTCGATGCCCGTGGACGGCTCATCGCGCGGGACATCGTCGGACAAATCGAGGAACGCCTCCGGTTCCTCGAGCGGGTGGGCCTGGACTACCTCACTCTCGACCGCCCAACCGAGACGCTGTCCGGTGGCGAGGCCCAGCGGATCCGCCTCGCGGCCCAGCTTGGCTCCAACCTCGCGGGCGTTCTCTACGTGCTGGATGAACCAAGCATCGGCCTCCATGCGCGCGACAGCGAGCGGCTGGTTGCCACGCTCCAGTCGCTGCGCGCGAAGGGCAACACGCTGCTCGTGGTCGAGCACGACGAGGCGGTCATGGCCCAGGCCGACCATATCATCGACCTCGGTCCCGGAGCAGGGGTCCACGGCGGGGAACTGCTGGCCGAGGGGTCTCCCGCGGCGATCCGAAGATCGGCCCGTTCCCTCACCGGCCTTTTTCTTGCCCGCGGGATCCGCCACCCCCTGTGCGGGCCCCGCCGGCCGGTCGGGGCCGCGCCGGGCTGGATGGAACTCAGGGGAGCGCGCCATCGCAATCTCAAGGGGTTTGACCTGCGGCTGCCCCTGGGCCGCCTGATCATGGTGGCCGGCCCGAGTGGCGCCGGAAAATCGACCCTGTGCGCCGACCTGCTCCGGCCGGCCGCAACCTTTGCCGCAAAGTCCGGGCGGGCGCGCCTGTCGGGGGCCGCCTTTGCCCGCACCATGGGCTTCGACCGGGGTGAACCTCCTCCGTTCGACGAGTTGACCGGCGCCGCGCCGTTCGGCGCCGTGATCGCGGTCGACCAGGACCCCATCGGCAAGACCCCCCGTTCCACGCCCGCCACCTACCTCGGAATCTTCGACCTCATCCGCGCGCTCTTCGCCTCGCTGCCCGGTGCGAAGATGCGCGGGTACACCGCCTCAAGGTTTTCGTTCAATACGGCGGGAGGGCGCTGCCCGACTTGCGAGGGCGCTGGACGGATCAGGCTGGAGATGGCGTTCATGCCCGACGCATACCTGCCCTGCGACGACTGTGGAGGCCTTCGGTATGGGCCGGACCTCGCGAACATCGCCTGGAACGGGAAGACCATCGGCGAGGTTCTCCGGCTCACCTTCGACGAGGCGGCGGTCTTTTTTGACTTCCACAGCCATTTGTCGCGGGTCTGCCGGCTCATGGCGGACTGCGGGCTGGGGTACCTTACGCTGGGCCAAAGCTCCCCGACCCTTTCCGGCGGGGAGGCCCAGCGCCTCAAGCTGGTCACGGAGCTCTCCCGCGGACTTTCCGGAGCCCGCGAACGCCTCCGCGGCAGGCCATCCTCCAATCTATACATCCTGGAGGAGCCCACGATCGGCCTCCACCTGAGCGACTGCGAGAAGCTGATCCGAGTGCTCCAAACCCTCGTGGACCAGGGTCATACGGTCGTCGTGGTCGAGCACCATCCGGACCTCCTCGCAGAAGCCGACTACATCGTCGAACTCGGGCCAACGGGCGGGCCGGCCGGGGGCAGGCTCCTGTATCAAGGTCCGCTGGCCGGCCTGCTCACGTCCAAACGAAGCCCGACCGCGCCTTTCATTCGCAAGGCACTGAACAGAAATCTGTTGTAGATCTCTCCAGATCAGCCTGCCACGACGCTCGCGTCGTGGGCCTTGGCGGCCTCCTGAACGACCCGGGTCAGCTCGCCAATCGAGACCGGCTTGAGAAGGTAGCGGAACAGACCCGCCTCGTTGACGCTGCGGAGCAGCATCTCCGGTTTCATATACCCGGTGACCAGGATGCGCTGCATGTGGGGGAATTCCTCCCGCGTCCGAACAAGGAAGCTCATCCCATTGCCGCCGGGCATCAGGTGGTCGCTTACCACCACCTTGAATTTCTTCTTCTGCAGGATGAAATCCGCCTCCCGGGCCGAGCTCGCGGTCGTCACGTCAAAAACCATCCCGAGCGCCTGGGAAAGCACCTCCAGCAGGGCCTTCTCGTCGTCAACAATCAGGACCGGATCCTTGGAGGCCGCATCAGGGGCCGGGGCTTTTCCGTCCGGTTGTGTCATCGGGTCCAAGGATGGTTCCGGACCCCATTCTTTGCAAATGCAAACTATCCGGTCCGCTTCTACGCGCCTGGACGGCCCAAATTGGATTGCCACGGGGGGGGCGGAGGCGTTGAAACCACACCTGCGCCGCATGCCGAACAACGACCTGACCAATGCAGCAAGCAATGGCACCCTGGGCAGCCTGCCCACGGGGATGCTGAATGCGGCCAGTCTCACCGCCAAGAATGCGTCCGGGTACACGGCGCTCCACGCGGCCGCCAAGCATGGCGGCCTGAAGGACCTGCCCCGCGGCCTTCTCTCGCCCGAACTCCTCGCGGTGAAGACCTCGATCGGCTACACTCCCCTTCACCACGCGGCGATTGGCGGGCATCTCGACCAGGTTCCGCCGGAGTTTCTTACCCGGGAGGCGCTTTCGCAGCGCAGCAACGCAGGCTACACCGTCTTTCACATGGCGGCGGCCAACGGGCACCTCGACCAGGTGCCGGCCGGCCTGCTCACGAAGGAAGTGTTCGTGAGCCAGACGGCCGTGGGAAACACCCTCCTCCATGAAGCGGCGGAAAATGGCACCCTCGACAGGATTCCCGGGCAACCCATCACGGCCGAGACGCTTGCCATGAAGAACTTGGGCGGCGAGACCGTCCTGCACGTTGCCGCGTTCAACGGGCACCTGGACCAGGTCCCCGCCCCGTTGATCACCGCTGCCGCGCTGCGCGAGACGACGAGTTCGGGAGACACCGTTTTTCACGCGGCGGCCGTGTCGGGCCACATCGGGCAGATCCCGCCGGAGTTCGTCACCCGCGAGAATCTGGTGATCGCCAGCAAGACGGGGTTCACGGCCATCCACGCCGCGGCCGAGACGGGACAGCTCGACCGAATCCCGCGCAGCCAGATCACCGCCGAGCTCCTCCTGACGCGCAACGATAGCGGCGACACGCCGCTGCATGCGGCCGCGTTCGAGGGTCACCTGGACCAGGTGCCCCCGGAGCTTCTCACCTTCGCCAACCTGGCCACCCGCAATTACGACGGCGTTTCGGTGGCCCAGACCGCGTGCGACCGGGGCTACCTGAGCCAGGTGCCGGAGCAGGCCCGTCCGAAGTCGATGAGCCCCTTCCGGCTCTTTCTTCGCAGGCTGGGCAAGATGCGGATGCCGTTTTAGTCCAACCATGAAAACCGCCATTGCCTCCATTACGGCCCGCGAGATTGTCGATTCGCGGGGAAATCCGACCATCGAAGTCGACGTCAGGCTCCTCGGGGGGGCCTTGGGCCGCGCGGCGGTGCCCTCCGGGGCAAGCACCGGGGAGCACGAAGCCCTGGAACTTCGCGACGGCGACAAGAAGAGGTACGGGGGCAAGGGTGTCCTGAAGGCGGTTGCCAACGTGAAGGCGAAGCTCTCGCCGCTTCTGATCGGCCACGACGCGTGCGACCAGGTGGGCGTTGACCACGCCATGATCAAGCTCGACGGCACCCCGACCAAGTCGAACCTCGGGGCCAATGCCATCCTTGGCGTTTCCCTCGCCACGGCCAAGGCTGCGGCGGCCGCCCTGGGCCAGCCCCTATACCGGTACCTGGGCGGGCCGAATGCCAAGGTGCTCCCCGTCCCCATGATGAACATCATGAATGGCGGCGCCCATTCGGACGCCCCGATCGACTTCCAGGAGTTCATGATCATGCCGGTGGGCGCCAAGTCGTTCTCCGAGGCCCTGCGCTGGGGCTGCGAGGTGTTTCATTCGCTGAAGAAGGTGCTCAAGGACAAGGGATTCTCCACGGCCGTGGGCGACGAGGGTGGCTTCGCCCCCAAGCTCGAGTCGGCCGTCGCAGCCCTCGACGCCATCTCGCTCGCGGTGAAGAACGCCGGGTACAAGCTCGGATCCGACATCGCATTCGCCCTCGACCCCGCCTCCTCCGAGTTCTACGTCCCCGAGAAGAAGCGCTATGTCTTCAAGAAGTCCGACGGGCGGGCGCTCACCGGCGCCCAGATCGTGGAACTCTACGCCGGGCTCGCGGCAAAGTATCCCATTGTGTCCATCGAGGACGGGTGCGCCGAGAACGACTGGGAGACGTGGAAGCTGCTGACGGACACCCTCGGCAAGAAGGTGCAGATCGTCGGCGACGACCTCTTCGTCACGAACACCGAGTTCCTCCGCAGGGGCATCGAAAGCGGCACGGCAAACTCGATCCTGGTGAAGGTGAACCAGATTGGGTCCCTCACCGAGACGCTCGACACGGTCAGCATGGCCCAGGAGGCGAATTACACCGCCGTCATCTCGCACCGCTCCGGGGAGACCGAGGACACGACCATCGCCGACATCGCCGTCGCGACAAACGCCGGCCAGATCAAGACGGGATCGCTCTGCCGCACGGACCGGGTGGCCAAGTACAACCAGCTGCTCCGAATCGAGGAGGAGCTGGGCGCCGCGGCCATTTATGGCGGGAAGCTCTGAGGCGGTCCCGTATCACTCAGCGAGCAGGAGGTAGCCCCTCAGGTATTCGCTCTCCGGCATCGTGACCAGCACGGGATGGTCGGGCGGCTGGTGGCACCACTCGAGCACATGCAGCCGCCGCCTCGCGTCGGAGGCGGCGGAGGTCAGGACCCCGCGCAACTCGGCGTCGCCCAGGTGGTGCGAGCAGGAATAGGTCGCGAGCACCCCTTGGGGGGCCAGGCGTTGGAGTGCCCGGAGGTTGATCTCCTTGTATCCGCGCAACGCCCCCTCCATGGCACTCCGCGACTTTGCGAAGGGCGGCGGGTCCAGCACGATCACGTCCCAGGGCTGCTCCGCCTCCCGGGCCGGGTCGTTGAGCCAGTCGAAAACGTTTGCCACCTCGAACCGGGCCTGGACGGAGTTGCGCCCTGCGTTGCGCCGGGCCGCGGCAATCGCGTCCTCCGCGCTGTCGAGCCCGAGCACCTCGGCGGCGCCCGCCCTCGCCGCATGGAGTGCGAACGGACCCTGGTTGCAGAACGCGTCGAGCACCCGGGGCTTCCGACCCGCAGCCGCCATGCGCCGCACGACGCCCGCGACCGCCGCATGCTGGGCCCTCTGGTCGAGGTAAAATCCGGTCTTCTGGCCGCCGAGAAGATCCAGCCAGTAGTCGAAGCCGTCGATCGCCACCCACCGTGGCTCCCAGGGGCCCCCTGAACGCGTGTGGGTCTCGAGGGGCAGCCCCTCGAGGCGGCGGATCGGTGCATCGTTGCGAAAGAGGATCTCCCCGGGCCCGACGAGCTCCGCAAGCAGGTCGCCGATGAGGCCCGTCCTCATCTCCATCGCGAGGGTCTGGATCTGCACGACGAGGGCATCGCCGAACTTGTCGGCCACAATTCCGGGAAGGTCATCCGACTCCGACCAGACCAGCCGGTGGCAGGCAGGATCGAGCGCGGACGAGAGGCGGCCCGGGGCCCGCCTGGCAATGGCCCGCTCGAGCGCCCCGCGGAGGTAGGCGGTGTCCAGGACCGCGCGACCGCGGCCAAGGCGCCGCCATACGATCTGCGACCTGCTGTTGTAGATTCCGGAGCCGAGCAGCCTCCCGCCCCGGTCCCGGCACTCCACGACAGTCCCGTCGTGGTCGGGAGGGAGCAGCTCCAGCACCTCGTTTGCAAAAACCCACGGGTGGCCGTCGAGGGCCCGGGCCCTCGCGTTCGGCTTCAGCTTGAGAAAGGGCGGGGTCACGCGCCCCAAGCATGGAGCGAAGGGCTCCGGATGCGCCAGAATCTTCTCGCCCCTTGGAGCGAAATGCCGTTCTTCGCGCGAATGGCCTTTCAGCGTTTCCTGCTCGTCTTTGCGCTCGCCGCCCTGGCATCGGCCCCGGCGGCCAGGGCATTCACCTCCTCCCGGATCTACAAGGGGGTCATCGTCATGGACGCCGCGTCCGGCCGCGTGATCTTTGAGGACCGGGCCGACGAGGAAAGTCCGCCGGCGAGCATGACGAAGCTGATGACATTCGCGGTGATCGAGGACATGCTCAAGAAGGGCTCCCTCAGCCTGTCCACGCCGGTCACGGTGGACCGGGCGACGGCCCGGGTCGGCATGCTCCGGGACAGCACGAGCGTCTGGCTGAAGATGGGGGAAACCTACCCGGTCGAGGAGTTGATCTACGCGATGATGATCCAATCGGCCAACGACGCGGCCTACGCCCTCGCCGAAAAGGCGGCCGGGTCGATCCCGGCATTCGTGGCCCTGATGAACGGGAAGGCCCGGTCCCTGGGCATGGTCCAGACCCGTTTTCGCACGCCCAACGGGCTGCCGGTGCCGAGCCACCGCATTGCGGACGGCGACCTGACCACCCCGCGCGAATTTGCGATCCTCTGCCGCTACCTCGTGCTCAACACCGATGTCACCCGGTACACTTCGGTGAAGAACCGGTACTTCGGTTACGGCCAGCGCGCGGTGCTGGTGCCCATGACCAACCACAACAAGCTGCTCGGGCGGGTTCAGGGCGTGGACGGCCTCAAGACCGGGTTCACGACGGGCGCGGGCTTCTGCCTTGCTGCGACGGCCCAGCGCCACGGCCGGCGCATCCTGCTTGTGATGATGGACTGCCCGGACCAGAAGAGCCGCGACCTGAAGGTCGCGGACTACCTCGAGCAGGCGTTCGCTTCCATGAGCCCGTTCGGCGCGGATCCCGTGCCGGCCGCCGCCACCCCGGCCGGTGCGGGCCCGCAAGCCCCGGCAAGGCCCGCCCCCAAGACGGACGGCACCGTCATCAATTTCTCGATTCCGGGCCCGAAGTGACCACGATGGGCCACGCCTTGGCCTCTCCCGAACTGAACATCCTCCGATTTCGCAAGCTGACGGTGCGCTACGGAAGCCACGTTGCGCTGCGGGACTTCAGCGCCGACATTCCGTGCGGCAGCCTGACGGCGGTGCTGGGCCCGAACGGGGCTGGCAAGAGCACGCTCCTTCGCGCGGCGCTCGGCCTGGTCCCGCTCGCAGGCGGGGAAGTCCGGATCGGGGACGCCCACCCGGACCATGCAAGGCCAAGGCTCGCCTACCTCCCACAGCGGCACGCCGTGGACTGGGACTTCCCGATCACCGTCCGCGGCGTCGTCGAGCAGGGCCGGTATGCCGCCCTCGGTTTCCTCGGGCGGCCTTCCTCCTCCGACCGCGACCGCGTGGACCGCGCCCTGGCGGAGCTCGACCTTGCGGGAGTGGCGGGCAGGCAGATCTGCCAGCTTTCCGGCGGCCAGCAGCAGCGGGTCTTCCTCGCCCGGGCGCTGGCCCAGGGCGCTGACATCTTCATGCTGGACGAGCCCTTCGCCGGCCTCGATCTCTTCGCGGTGGAGGAGCTGACCCACGTCCTGCGGGCCTGGGAGGCCCAGGGGCGCACCGTGCTCGTGGCCCTCCACGACCTGGCGCTTGCGCGCCGGGTGTTTTCCCGGGGCCTGCTCCTCGCGACGGACCTCGTGGCAGCGGGGCCCATCGACGAGATCCTGACCGAGGCGAACATCGACCGCGCCTTCCGCACGGCGCACTGTGTCCATGGGAATTGATTCCATCGTCCAGCCGTTTCACTACGGCTTCATGCAGCGGGGGCTCCTCTCGGCGGTGCTCCTGAGCCTGAGCGGCGGGCTCCTCGGCTGCGTGCTTGTGCTGCGCCGCCTGGCGCTCCTCGGGGACGCCCTCTCCCACTCCCTTCTGCCCGGGATCGCCGCCGCGTGGCTGCTCTTCGGCGCCAACACCTGGGCCCTGTTCGCCGGGGCGCTCATCGCGGGCCTGCTCACCGCCCTCGGGAGCGCCCTGCTCAGCCGGTTGACACGGGTGAAGGAGGACGCTGCGTTCGGCTCCCTTTTCATCGTGTTTTTCGGGGGCGGCGTCGCGCTTCTCAGCCGGCTGCCCACGCGCCTGGACCTCCAGCACTTTCTTTTCGGCAACATCCTTGCCGTGAGCGCGGCCGACCTCCGGCTTACCGCCGCGATCAGCCTGGCGACCGTCGCCGTGTTCGCCGTTTTCTACCGGCCGATCCTGCTGGAGACCTTTGACCCGGTCTTCCACAGGGCGACCGGCGGCCACGGCGCGCTCGTCCACGTGGGGTTGCTCGCGCTCACCGTCCTCAACCTGGTGGCCGCCCTCCAGACCATGGGCGTGGTCCTGGCGCTCGGGCTTTTCCTTCTCCCCGCCGTGAGCGCTTATCTCTGGTGCGATCACTTCGGCTGGCTCCTTCTCCTCTCCGTGGCGCTGGCGATCGTCTGCTCCGCGGCGGGGATCCTCCTGAGCTATGCCGCGGGGCTCGCAAGCGGGGCCGCAATCGTGCTATGCCTGGGGGCGGTGTTTCTCGCCTCGGCCCTCTTCAGTCCGCGTCACGGCGCGGCGGCCCGCGTCCTCGAGCACCTCCGCCCCTCCCCATGAACTCCCGCGACCGCTTCCTGGCTGCATGCGCCTCCAAGCCCGTGGACCGCCCTCCCCTCTGGATCATGCGCCAGGCAGGGCGCTACCTGCCCGAGTACCGGGCTCTGAAGGAGCGCCACGGGTTCCTCGCCATGGTCCGGACCCCGGATCTCGCCGCCGAGGTGACGCTGCAGCCCATCCGGCGCTTCCCGTTCGACGCGGCCATCCTGTTTTCCGACATCCTTGTGATTCCCGAGGCGCTCGGCCAGGGGTACCGGTTCCGCGAGGAGGGCGGCATCGCGATGGAATTCCGGCTCGACTCCCGGGACCGGATCGCGGCACTCGCCCCCGCCGGGGCCGTTCCGGACAGGCTCGCCTACGTGGGCGGGGCGCTCGCACTCCTCAAGGCCTCCCTTGCAGGCCAGAAGGCCCTCCTTGGGTTCGGCGGCTCCCCGTGGACGCTCGCGACCTACATGGTGGAGGGCGGCAGCTCCGAGAACTTCTCCCTCATCAAGTCGCTTTTCTACACCGAGCGCCCCTCGTTTGACGCGCTCCTGGAGAAGCTCACCTCCGCCCTCATTGAGTACTTCAGGATGCAGATCCGCGCCGGGGCCGATGCGATCCAGATCTTCGACTCCTGGGGCGGGGTCGTGGCGGGCCGGGACTACGAGGCCGCCTCTCTCCAGTGGATCCGTCGCATTGTCGCCGCGCTGCCGCCGGGCTTCCCGGTCATCCTCTTTGCCAAGGGAGCGGGCTCCCAGCTGCGGGCCCAGGCCGCCACGGGGGCCGGCGTCCTCAGCGTGGACTGGACCGTGGATATCGCCGACGCCCACGCGCGGTTGAACCCGGCCCCGGGCGTCGCCCTCCAGGGCAACCTCGACCCGGTGCTGCTCAACACCTCCCCGGAGGTCGTCCGCCGCGAGACCCGCGCGCTGCTCGAATCCATGCGCGGGGCGGCCGGCCACATCGTGAATCTCGGCCACGGGATCCTGCCCGAGGCGAAGATCGAGTGCGTCGAGGCCCTCGCCCGGACGGTGGTCGAGTGGAAGGCCGGGGCGTAAGCCGAGGCCGCCGGGACGGGGCATTTTTGCTCTCGTCACCTGCCGCCCATGCCCTAGGTTTCCGCCCCCCCTTTTCACCCGGCATGGCGCAAGATTTCAAAGAAACCCTCCAGCTGCCCAGGACGGACTTTCCGATGCGGGCCAGTCTGCCGCAGAGGGAGCCAACACGGGTGGACCATTGGGGCAAAATTGATCTCTACGGCGCGATCCAAAGGAAGCGTTCGGATGCGCCCGTGTTCGTCCTGCACGACGGGCCGCCATTTACCAACGGCGACGTCCATATCGGAACAGCGCTCAACAAGGTGCTCAAGGATGTCGTCAACCGCTACAAGTCCCTGCGGGGCCACCGCACCCCGTATGTCCCCGGATGGGACTGCCATGGGCTCCCGATCGAGCAGAAGGTTGCGCGGGAGATCCAGGAAAGCGGGGAGCCGGTCTCCACCGCAGTGCTGCGGGCCAAGTGCGCCGACTTTTCCGAGTCCTGGATCGCCACGCAGACCGCCCAGTTCAAGCGCCTGGGGGTCCTTGCGGACTGGGCCCACGAGTACAAGACCAAGGACTCCCGCTACGAGGCCGACATCGTGCGCACGTTTGCCGCGTTCGTCGATCAAGGCCTGGTCGTCCGGAGCAAGAAGCCCGTCTATTGGTCAATCCCCTTCGAGACCGCCCTCGCCGAGGCCGAGGTCGAGTACCAGCAGCATGTGTCGCCGTCCATCTGGGTCGCCTTCCAGGTCCCCGCAGGGGAGGCCCTGAAGTTCGGCCTGCCCGCCGACAAGCCGCTGGCGATCGCGATCTGGACCACCACCCCCTGGACGATCCCGGGCAACCTGGCGATCGCCGTCCACCCCAGGATGGAATACGCGGTGGTCGAGCTCGCCGGCCCGGCTGGAGGCCGCTTCCTCGTGGCAGGCGCGCTTGCGGAAAAGTTCGCGGCGGACGTGGCCGGGGGCGCCCCTCCGGGACCCGCAACCGTCCTGGCCCGGTTTCCAGGCGCGGGGATCGAGGGCCTGGCCGCCAGACATCCGTTCATCGACCGCGCCTCTCCGGTCGTGCTCGCCGACTACGTGACGATGGAGAGCGGGACGGGATGCGTGCACACGGCCCCGGGCCACGGCTACGACGACTACCTCACGGGCCTGCGCTACAAGCTCGAGATTTACTGTCCCGTGGGAGGGGACGGGCGCTACCTCGACGACGGCAGGATTCCCGCCGACCTCGTGGGACTGACGACGCTCGAGTCGGTCGAGGACCTCGCGAAGAAGCGCACCTCCCCGGCCAACATCGGCGTGCTCAAGAAGCTCGACGCGACCGGCGCGCTGCTCGCAAAGCGCCGATACGAGCACAGCTATCCGCACTGCTGGCGCTCGAAGACGCCGATCATCTTCAGGGCCGTGGACCAGTGGTTCATCCAGCTCGACAGGAGCCTGCCCGGGGAGGCCGGGGAGGCGGCGCCGGGAACAGCGAGGACGATGGCGCTCGGTGCAATTGAATCCGTGGCATGGATACCCGCCTGGGGGAAGGCGCGCATCCGCAGCGCGATCGAGTCCCGCCCGGACTGGTGCGTGAGCCGCCAGCGCTCCTGGGGCGTTCCCATCCCCGCCTTCTACGACGGCGACGGAAAGGCCTTTCTCGACGCCGGCGTCGCCCGGGCCGTCGCGGGCAAGATCGAGAGCCTGGGCACGAATTTCTGGTACGACTCGAATCCCGCCGCGATCCTGGAGGGGACCGCACTCCCCGCCGGCTGGCCGTCCCCCTCCGCGCTCTCCTGCGGCCGCGACACCCTGGACGTTTGGATCGATTCCGGTTCCAGCCACGCGGCCGTCCTCAAGCGGGGCCAGGGCGATACAAGATGGCCGGCGGACCTCTACCTGGAGGGCAGCGACCAGCACCGGGGCTGGTTTCAATCCTCGCTGTGGACCAGTGTGGTCGCCTTTGGCGCGGCGCCCTACAGGGCCGTGCTCACCCACGGTTTCATCGTGGATGAGGACCGCAAGAAAATCTCCAAGAGCTCCTCGTACGAGAAACCGCAGACCAGCGACGCCTATGTTGGGGAGTACGGGGCCGACGTTGTCCGGCTCTGGATCGCCTCCCAGGACTTCCGAAACGACATCCCCATTTCCAGGGAGATCCTGGCGAACGTCGGCGAGACCTACCGCCTGATAAGAAACACGTTCCGGTACCAGCTCTCGAACCTGTACGACTTCGTGCCCAAGCGCGACTCGGTGCCGCTGGACCGGATGGACGCCCTCGACCGCTGGGCGCTCCACCGGACGGCGGAGCTTGTCCGCGCCTGCACGGAGGCCTACGAGACCTACGAATTCCACAGGGTCTACCAGCTGTGCAACCAGTTCTGCGCCGTCACGCTCTCCGCCACCTACCACGACATCCTCAAGGACCGCCTTTACACGCTGGGAGCGGGCCACCCGCTGCGCCGCTCATCGCAGACCGCAATCCACCTGGTGTTCGAGTGTCTGGCCACGCTGCTCTCGCCGATGCTCGTGTTCACGGCCGACGAGGCGTGGTCCTTCGGCGTATCCGGAACCGAGTTTTCCGGCGACTCGGTGCATGCGCAGGACTGGCCCGTGATCCCGGAGGCCTGGACGAACGCGCGCATCGAGGCCGATGTTGCGGTCCTCCTCCGCTACCGCGGGCAGGTCAACGAGGCGATCGAACCCCTTCGAGCCGCAGGGAAGCTCGGGAAGTCCCTGGACGCCGCCGTGATCCTCTCGACAGGCCCGGCGAATCCCGACTCCTCCATCCTGGAGACGCACCGCGACTTCCTTCCCGAGCTTTTTATCGTCTCCCAGGTTACGCTACAACCTTCTGTGGATCAGCCTCTTTTGCCGATTTCGATCCATATTTGCAGCGAGCTCGGCAGATCCCGGTGCCCGCGCTGCTGGCGGTGGGTTCCGTCTCTGGAGACTTCTTCCCGGGGAGATGTATGTCCTCGTTGCATTGCGGCGCTTAAT
>Ga0302319_10015823_pt1 | contig 13953 bp, 13 predicted proteins | sample Bog_T0_2_FD_203319 | JGI IMG/M metagenome (GOLD analysis project Ga0302319, IMG submission 203319) | Peat permafrost microbial communities from Stordalen Mire near Abisko, Sweden - Bog_T0_2 | ecosystem: Environmental > Terrestrial > Soil > Wetlands > Peat | place: Sweden: Abisko, Stordalen Mire...
AACGATGACAGGTAAGGGCGGTGCGAGCGCTGCGCCGCCCATAAAAACCAATCTAAGAAACCTGATATCGGAACGGTAGACCCTCATGCCTTGAAAATCCCCGCCCGAAGGGCGGTATCTCCCTTCGGCCGGATCTCCCCATCATCTTCACGCTGAACCAACACAGAGTAAACTCATCGATCGCAAATGGGTGACCTTGGAGGATCTGCCGCGGCACTAACGCTGGCCCGTGCCCGCATTCGCACATACTAACTGGCCACCCGCTGTGGAGCGTGCCAGCAGGAACCAGCCCCAAATTTTATAAAGGGCGGCAGGCCACATTTCAGCGCAAGCGGATTGGTAACGGGAAGCTTATATCGACCGATTCCTGTCCGTATCACGCGCCACTCGGAGAAGGGCCGAGCCCCGCCCCCCCGTCAATTCACCCCGCCCCACTTCTGCCGCACCTCCGCCACAAACCCCTCCGGGTCCCGCGTCTCCACCAAAACCGGCGTCCCCTCGCCCTTCGGCGGCAGCAGCACCAGATGCGTCCCATCCGCCCGATACATCCGCACCGTCTGCCCGCCCGCCACCTCAAACAACCCCGCGTGATAATGAATGCTCCCGAATCCATCCGTCCGCTTCACCGGCTTCCAGTCCGTATCCGCATTCACATCGATCACGCGAACCCTCTGCGTATCCACGCTCGACGCCTTCACCGTCACCGGATAAAACTTATCGTGAATCGCCAGCGCGTCGCCCGTCAGCGTGTAGCTCGGCGGTCCCGGCGAGTACAGCAACGCCGCCGCCGCTACGCCGACGGCCGCAAGCCCGATCAACGCGGGAAACACTGCGCCGCCATTCCCGCCGCCACCATCCGATAACGCAAACATCGCGCCAGGTGAAGTCGCAGCCCCCGCCGCACCCACAGCCCCGGCCCGACGCACCGCATCGAGAAAGCCCTTCACATCGTCGGGACTCACCAACGCCGTCCCCCAATCCCCGCGCAACACCACCGAGTGGCTGCGGTCCGTCAGGTAAAACGTGCACTTCCCCAGCTTCGACGTTCGAAACAACCCGTAATACCCAAACAATCCGCCACTGCCCCACAACCGGATGCAACCGCTGAAATCGTCTTCACCCGCAACCCGCGCCTCGCGAATCCCGCGCGCCGGAATGTGGACGCTCCCCATCAGCCGCCGGATCGTCACCACCCCGCCCGCCACCGAATACCCCATCGGCGACCACGCCCACGCCGCCAGCACCACCAGCACCGCCACCCCGCCCACCACATAGCTGCGCGTCGCGTAACCCATCGCGCACAGCGCCACCGCAACCAGACCCGAAACGATCCGGGTCGTCATGTCATACGAAGCTTTGAAGGAACCATCCCAGGAATCCATAAAATCACCCGTGTATATCTGTTTTGATCCGTGGCGAAAATCTCAGTCACAGAAATGACAAATTTATTTTCGCCCTGTTTTCAATGTTTTACCGTAATAAATCGGAAAAACCCGCTCAGGCATATGCTTTCCTCGTATCAGGAAGCGATGAATCGCTGTCCAGACAAGCGCTTGCTACGAAAGCGCGCCTGAAAGGAACCATACGAACATGTCCACCGCAACCCCTGCCTCCGATACGCTGGAAGGCTTCTTCGCCATCCACGACTTCATCCGTCCCGGTGAAGAACCGGCCTACGCCGATCTCGACTCAACCCTTCGCCTCGACCTGGCGCCCGCAGGTATTCTCGAGCACCACCTCGTCGACGAAATCCGCCGCGCCATGTGGCGGCTCCGTCGTTGTGGCAAGGTCGAAGAAGGCCTTCTCTCATCCGACCCCACGCTTGATCCCATGCAAATCGACGCCGCAGCCAAAATCCAACTCGCCGTCGATCGTGCCCGCACCCAGGCCCATCGCATCTTCCACAAATGCACCGCTGAACTCCGCAAGCTCCAGACCGAGCGCCAATACCGCAACGAAACCCACAACGCCGGCGACGACATCTCCCACCTCGGCCTCTGCGATCTCAAAAAGGTCCGCGACGGCATCAGTGCCGACGTTGCCGCCACAGCCCGCAACGAAAAGAACTTCGCCGAGGCCGAAGTTGCCCACTTCCAACGCAGCCTCATCCCGCCGCCCGTGGGTTCGTCTTGTAAAAACACCGGGCAGCAGCCGGGCCCGATGCCAAAAGCGGCGTAGTTACTGAAAACTGATAACTGAAAACTGATCACTTTTCCGGCCGCCCCCGCCAAAAGGCTCCGGCCAACAGTTCCTTGACAACAGAATATTGACCGGCAGCCAACGCCAGGCCCAAAGTGTATCCGATTTAAGCTGACCGCTGACCGCTGAAAGCTATCTCCTCGCCTTCAGCTCCGCCAGCCTCTTGTCGATCTCGCTCTCCTTCTCCATCGCTGCAAACTTCCCCTGAATGTCGTCGGAGAGCAGTTCCGAACTCGCCTGCGCCGTGGCCTCCGTATGCTGCACCCGATCCTTCATCCGATCGAACGCAGCCGCCTTCGAGCCGTCGCCGATCGCCCGGCCCGCCTCATTCGCCTTATTCATCGCCCGCGACCTCCGATGTTGCGCAATGAGCATATCGCTCTTGGCCTTCGCCTCATCCAGCTTCTGCTGCAGCCGGATCAGCGCCTGCCGCAGCACCTCCACCTGGACTTTCTGATCTTCCACTTGTCCGTGGAAGTTCTCAGCCGTGGTCTTGTAACTCATCGCGCGTTCGATCGCCGCGCGTGCCAGAGCGTCGTCGCCCTTATCCACGGCCATCTCGGAGCGCCGATGCCACTGCGCCTCGGACTCCTCGTTCTCCTTCTGCTTCTTCTCCAGAACATGCTGATCGGCGATCGAAATCGCGACCTGCGTCTTCACCTGGAGCAATTGATTCTCCATGTCGAGGATGATCTGTTTGATCATCTTTTCCGGATCTTCGGCCTTATCCACAAGGTCGTTGAGATTCGCCCGGACCAGCGTTCCTACTCTTTCCATCAGGGCCATGGTGTTTCTCCTTTATTACGTCTCGTCTATCTACATCCACCTACCCGCGCGGCGTGATATCAATCGGGGGCTTCTCCGCGGGCTTGTCCCCCGCGTTCGTGCCCATCGTATTCACCTTGTCAAACAGATCCTGCAGCTTCATCCCGCTCAGCGTCTCGAACAACGCCGGAATCTGCGCCGCGATCTTGACCATGTCGCCCGTGACCTGGTTCATCCCCGACGCCTCGTTATTACCCGTCGAGACGATCGTGATCTTGTCTACGTTCGCCAGCGGCGCGGCCAGAGCCCTCACCACATCCGGCATCATCGTGATCAGCTTGTCCGCGATGGCCGCCTGGTTGTACTCTTTATACGCTTCCGCCTTCAGGTTCATCGCCTTCGCTTCGGCTTCGCCCTTCTTGAGGATGACGTCGGCTTCCGCTTCGCCCTGTGCGCGAATGGCCGAGGCCTGGCCTTCCGCTTCCATAATTCGCCGCTGACGTTCGGCCGTCGCCAAAGTCTCGATCCGCTTGCGTTCAAACTCCGCCGACTTCGCGACCGTCGCCGTCAGTTCGCGATCCCGGCGCAGGATTTCCGCATCCTGCACTTTGACTTCATGCTCTTTCTCCACCTGGCGGATCGTAACCTCTTCCGCCCGCACCTGCTGCTGCATGATGTTGGTCTGAATTTCATACGACTTATCCGCGGTCGCCTGCTGCTTCTTGACCATCTCAAGGTACTCGGCCTTTTTGACGTCAAGATCGCGCTGCGCTTCGGACTGCTTCGCCATCGAGAGCGTCTCGGCCAGCACCCGCTCCTGATCGGCCTGCGCTTTGGCGACCGCCGCTTCGCGGGATGCGACTGCGCGCCGCATCGTCGTATCGCGCTCCGCTTCCGCGGTGGCCACGTCGGCATCGCGCTTGATGCGGGCCACATCCGGGCGGCCCATGTTGCTGATGTATTCGTTCTTGTCGCGAACTTCCTTGATCGTGAACGAGATGACTTCGAGGCCCATCTTATTCATATCGTCGGCACAGGTGGAGCGCATGCGATCGCCGACCATCTCCGGCTGCTTCACGATCTCTTCCACCGTGAGCTGGCCGATGATGCCGCGCAGATGGCCTTCCATCACGAGGCGAATCAACCCTTCGCGCTCGTTCGGCGACTTCGTCAGGAACTGCTCGGCCGCCGTCAGGATCGACTCCGGATCCGACTTCACCTTAATCTGCGCCACCGCTTCCACTGTCACCGCGACGCCCTGCTTGGTATACAGATCCTGCGTCGGCGCCACGTCGAAACTCATCAGTTCGAGCGACAACCCGCGGCAGTTTTCCACCATCGGCATCACCAGCGTGCCGCCGCCTTTGATCACGCGCGGTGTGCCGCGGAAACCATAGACGATGAGCGCCTCATTGGGTCCCGCCTTCCGATACAGCCTGGCTGACATCACCAGGACGAACACCAAACCAAGCACGGCAACGCCGGCTACTACCAGAACTTGCTCGTTCATAACTTCGATTTCTCCTGTGAATTCATGGGCTCGTAGCTGCCGGTCGGGTCTTCCCAAACCCGCACCCACGCGATGCCCTTTTCGTAACGCGTCACAATGACTTCCGCGCCCTTGGGGATAGCGCTGCCATCCTCCGCGCGGGCGCCGGTGACACGGCGCGTTCCTTCCTGCGAGTAAATCAGTTCCCCGATCCCGCCGGCGCGGATCGGCTGGTTCAACCGTCCCAATACTCCGGTCATTTCGTAATCGGCCGGATCCAAAATCGCTTCATGCTTCATCAGAACCTTGGCCATGAACCAGAACACGATGGATGCCGCTCCAATGCCCCCTGCGATCGCGGACCCCAGCGCCACTACGAACCAAACGCCGTACACGTGAACCAGCAGATACCCGGTGCCGCCAAACCACGCCAGAAAAGCCGCGATGGTCCCGATGTTGAACCACGGCAGGCTCGTCCCGTGCACGTGAACGCCGTGGTGCATATGAGGCATATGCAGCCGATGATTCCCGCCCAGCAACGAGATCACGCTGAGCGCGAAACCGATGATCAGGCAGATCAGATAGAAAGACGACCAGGTCATGAGGGCCTCCTTGCCGGCGTTTTGAGCACTTCCATGAGCCGCTCGGCCAGCCCCGGATTTTCGAGGATCTCGCTGAGCAGCACCAGACACAGCCGCGAATCGACGTGTTTCGCGACGGTCAGCAACGCATGATGCAGCGCAGGATCGCGCGAGAAACGTTCCGCCCCGGCCACCAGCCATAAGTCGAGCTGATCTTCGAGCGCGCCCACGTCGGACACGAGCGTGTTCTCGTAACCCTCCGGATCGTCCACCAGATAACCCGGATGGACTTTGAAGAACTTCGCCAGCAGCATCCGCGTCGAGTTCGTCAGATGCGGTCGCGCGCCGCTTTCGATCTGCGAAAGGTAGCTCTGGGAGATGGATTTCTTGAGCTCCTTCTGGATCATCCGTGCGAGTTCCTGCTGCGAGATCTCGCGATCGAGTCCCCGCAGGGTGCCCTCGACCTCCCGCAGATACCGTAATTTTTCACCGAGTGTCATAAATCAAATACCGCCGCCCCAACAGCCGAACACAAACCTGCGACTACTGCCCCCGCGCCGAGCGGCCCCAAACCCGCCGCCAACGTCGGCCCGCCACGGCAACCCGCCCCCCAACGGCACCACCGCGCGGTCACCGCCACTGCCCACACCCACCGCCGACCGCCCACACCCACCGCCGCCGCTCCCGCCGCATCCACCGAGCCGCGCGACTTGGAAGCGCGGAAGCGACCCATGCAGCTGCGGCTGCCGCCGCTCCCGCCGCATCCACCGAGCCGCGCGACCCCAAAACCCGCGCCCGCCAGCACCACCGCGCGGTTACCGCCGACCGCCCACACCCACCGCCGCCGCTCCCGCCGCATCCACCGCCCCGCCGGCAACCCGTCCAGCCCGGCAGACTATTGCAATCTGTGTTCACTATATTGCAAATTGTGATATCGAGTCAAGAGAAAAATCAGCCCAACGAGCCAAATAACGCACGCCGCCCCGACCCTTCCCGTAAGTATTTGAAAACACAGTGGGCCACTCGGCGGTCACTTTGGCGCTCGCCGTGCATGCACCAAGCCAGGAGGCGGCATTATGGGTTTCCGCCACATTCTCTTTCCCGTCGATTTCTCCCCGCGAAGCTACGGAGCCGTACCTTTCGTGAGGGCTTTGGCCGCTCGCTACCGCGCGGCCGTCACCTTGGTTCACGTAGTGGAACCACCGCCAACCTGGGTCGGCATCGATGGCGGCTACGCCGTCGAACCCGACATGGCCAGCCTGAAGGCCCATGCCGAGCAGCAACTCGCCACCTTCGCGATGGACGAGTTTCCCCACCTGTCGGTCACCCGAATGGTGGAGGAAGGCGACCCCGGCGGCTGCATCTCGGACCTCGCGCACAGCTGGCACGTCGACCTGATCATGATGCCCACCCAGGGTCACGGCGCCCTCCATCGCGCCCTCCTCGGATCGGTGACAGCCAGGACCCTCCACAATTGCGACTGCGCCATCTGGACCGGCGTTCACCTCGAAGGCCACAAGCCAGATCAGCCGACGCCCCCGCACACCGACCTCAAGACCATTTTGTGCGCCATCGAACTGGTGCCGGAGAGCGCCGCTTTGCTGAAGTACGCGAGAGAAATCGCCATCGAGGCCGGCGCTGCGGTGCACATTGTTCATGCAATACCAACTGCCGAGGTCCCGCCCGATAAGTACTTCGATCAGCCGCTCGAGGTCTTCCTGCGTGACTTCGCCCACGAGGAAATCGCCAAACTCCAGAAAGAAGCTCAAACCAATTTCGACAGCTACATCGAGGTGGGCAGCGTTGCTAACGTTGTGCATGACGCGGCGGAGAAGTTCAACGCCGACCTGATCATTATTGGACGCGGCGTCATCAATCGGACCGCCGGCGATCTGCGAACCGAGGCCTACGGGATCATGCGCGAAGCGCCTTGTCCCGTGATCAGCGTCTGACCGCAGCGTAAAATCAGCGCATGATCTCCGTTCACCTCGACTCGGGCGTCGTCGATGTCCGCGACGTCGCAAGACCCCGGCGCCCCGAAGGTTTCGCGCTGATCCGGTTGCTCATCGGAGGAATCTGCAACACCGATCTCGAACTCCAGCGGGGCTACTACGGCTTCTCCGGAACGCCCGGGCATGAGTTTGTCGGTGAGGTTGTCGAGGCCGATTCCGCGCACCTCATTGGCAAGCGGGTGGTCGGTGAGATCAACCTGGCCTGCGGCAAGTGCGTCTGGTGCGCCCGCGGTCTGGGGAGGCACTGCCCGCAGCGCACCGTGCTGGGAATCGTGCAGCACCCCGGGGCGTTCAGCGAATTTCTGACTCTGCCCGAGCGTAATCTCCACGTAGTCCCCGAGGGCATTCCGCTCGAAGCAGCCGTCTTCGTGGAGCCGCTGGCGGCGGCCTGCGAAATTCTCGATCAGGTTCCCGCGCTGCGCGGTTCCAAGGTCGCAGTTCTGGGCGATGGAAAGCTCGGGCTCCTCATAGCTCAGGTGCTCCAGGCCAATGGCTGCAAGGTCCTCCAGTTCGGAAAACACGCGGAGAAGCTGCGCATCTCAGCCGCGCGGGGCGTTACCACCGAGGTGATTGGCGCAACGCTTCCGGTCTCCTCATTCCCCTACGTCGTGGACGCGACCGGCTCGCCCGAAGGCCTTCGCTCCGCGGTGAAGATGGTCGAGCCGAGAGGCACGGTAATCCTGAAGTCGACCGTCCACGGCGAAGTGCCGATCGACACCGCCCCGGTTATCGTCAACGAGATCACGCTCGTGGGGTCTCGCTGCGGAAGGTTCGAGCCGGCTCTCGATCTGCTCCAGCGGAGAGCCGTCGATGTGGCGTCGCTGGTCAGTGAACGCATGCCCTTGACTCAGGCGACGGCCGCTTTTGCGGCTGCCGCGAGATCCGGTATCCTGAAAGTTCTGCTCTATGCCCAAGAAGCCGGTTGACCTCTATACGGTCCGTAAGATCGCGCTGGCCTTGCCTGATGTTGTAGAGACCACAGCCTGGGGCGCGCCTTCTTTCAAGGTGCGAGGGAGCCTGATGGCCTGCGTCCCGACCCACAAGTCCGCCGAGCCTGGATCGCTTGGCATCCGGATCGACTTTGAACAGCGCGCCGGCCTGGTGGCCGAAGCTCCTGAGACCTACTACTTCACCGATCACTACCTCGGCTATCCGATGGTGCTGGTGCGTCTGTCGAAGGTCAGTGCCGACGCTTTGAGGGACCTGCTGGGCGCCGGGTGGCGCTACGCAACCAGCCATGGCGCGGCGTCATCGCCGAGGCGGCGGACGCCAGCCCGAAAACCTCTTGCCTAAAATGCCGATGGCTACCGTGGCGGCGACAATCGCCGCACACGGTAGCCATAAAGCATGCATGAAGCACCAGGCGATTCCGCCCACTGCCGCCAGTAATACGAAACAACCGCAGGCGCACATAAGCGCGAGTCCGGACTAAGCGGCCTTTGCGGCTGCCTTGAGCGCCTTCGCCTTGTCGGTCTTTTCCCACGTGAAACCTGGACCGGTGCGGCCGAAGTGGCCGAACGCGGCAGTGGCCTTGTAGATCGGGCGGCGCAACTTCAGGTGGTCAATGATGCCCTTTGGAGTCAGCGGGAAGTTGGCCCGGACCAGTTCGGTCAGCTTCGCGGACGACAGCGTGCCCGTGCCGAAAGTATCCACCATGACGGAGACCGGTTCGGCCACGCCGATAGCATAAGCGAGCTGGACTTCCACCTTGGTCGCGAGACCAGCGGCCACGATGTTCTTGGCGATGTAGCGGGCCATGTAGCAAGCCGAGCGATCAACCTTTGTCGGATCTTTGCCCGAGAACGCGCCGCCGCCATGACGGCCCATGCCGCCGTAGCTGTCCACGATAATTTTACGGCCGGTAAGACCTGTGTCTCCATGGGGTCCGCCGATTACGAATCGCCCGGTCGGGTTGATGTGGTACTTGGTGTTCTTGTCCACCATGTCTTTGGGCACAACCGGGTCGATGATGAACTTGCGGATATCCTTGCGCAGTTTCTCGGTCGAAACGTCGTCGCCGTGCTGGGTCGAAACCACGATGGCGTCGATGCGGACGGGCTTGCCATCCACGTACTCCACGGAAACCTGGCTCTTGCCGTCCGGCCGGAGATACTTCAGCTTTCCGGACTTGCGGACTTCCGAGAGCTTCTCGCAAAGGCGATGCGCCAACTGAATCGGCAGCGGCATCAGTTCTTCAGTCTCGTTGCAGGCGTAGCCGAACATCAGGCCCTGATCGCCGGCGCCGCCGGTATCCACGCCCATGGCGATATCGGGCGACTGACTCTGAATCAGATTATGCACGCCGCACGTATTGCCGTCGAAGCCGAACGCGGCATCGGTGTAGCCGATTTCGAGGATGGTGTTGCGCGCGATCGTCGGCACGTCGATGTAGCCCGTGGTGGTGATTTCGCCGGCCACGATGCAGGTGCCGGTGGTGACCAGAACTTCGCAGGCCACGCGGGCCATGGGATCCTGCGCCAGTACGGCGTCGAGAACCGCGTCCGAAATGTGGTCGGCGACTTTATCCGGATGGCCTTCGGTGACCGATTCGGACGTAAAAAGATACTTCAGCACTTCTGCCATGAACTCTCCAGTGGTTTGAATGAGGACCGATGATTCGGGAGGCGACGGTCGCCTCCCGGACCAATTCACCAGTTTAACAACACGTTAACGGCCGCCCAAAGAGTGATCGCGGAATGGTGCCCACGGGTGGTTGAATGGCGATTGTGGCCGTTGGGCGCGCGCGTTGGGGTTCGGCGCGTTGGCGCAGGGGCTTAGGCCGCTGCGGAGACGTCGGGCTTGGGCGCATGCGCTGGGGGTGGCACGGAGAGGCTTTGTCAGCCCTCGGCGAGGTGGCACGAAGAGAGGCTTTGTCAGCCCTCGGCGAGGTGGCACGGAGAGAGGCTTTGTCAGCCCTCGGCGAGGCAGGCCATAAGTTCGCGGTAGAACTCCGGGTGCGATTCCCATGTCTGCGAAGTCACCATCTTGCCATCGCGCACCGACTGTTCCTTGCACCAGGTTCCGCCGACCGTTTCGACTTCCCAGCGGATGTGTTCGTAGCAGGTGACTCGCTTGCCCTTGAGCAGATTCGCGGCGGCGAGGATCTGGATGCCGTGGCAGATGGAGAAGACCCACTTGCCGAGCGCGGCGAATTCCTGGGTGAGGGCGATGAGGGTTTTATCGTTGCGCAGGTATTCCGGGGCGCGGCCTCCCATGATGAAGATCGCGTCGTAGTCGGCGGCGCGGGCCTCGGCGATGGTGATGTCGGAGGACATGCCATAGCCCGGCTTTTCCTTGTAGGTGTCCCAGCCGGGTTCGAAGTCGTGGATCACGAGGTGGAGGCGGCGCTTCGAGGGCGCGGCCACCACGGCCTCATAGCCTTCTTCGCGGAGGCGATGGACGGCGTACAGGGCCTCGTAGGATTCGCCGCCGTCGCCGGTAATGATGAGTACTTTGCGCATGGACAATATCTTATGCCAGGCGGGTTCACTTTGCGACTGGATTGGCGTTTGGGCTCCCTCGGGATCGCGTCATTCGGAGGTTCACGCAGAGGACGCAGAGGAAGACGCAGAGAAGACCACCGCGGTTCGGGTGTGCTCGCGGCCCGGGAAAGCTGCCTGTGACTGGGAGGACTGCCGTGCGGTCTATGCGAGGCGGCGGCGCTGGAGTTCGTCGAAGCTGACCGCCATCACGATCACCGCTCCGATGATGACCTGCTGCAGGAACGGCGAGATGCCCAGCAGGTTACAGCCGTTGCTGAGCAGGCCCATGATCATCGAGCCGATGATGGTGCCGATCACCGTGCCCTGGCCGCCGTTCAGGCTGCCTCCGCCGATCACGACCGCCGCGATCACGCGAAGTTCGTAGCCATCGCCCGCAGTGGGCTGGCCGGTCACCAGTCTGGCGGCCTCGATCATTCCCGAGAGGCCGGCGAGCGCTCCGTTCAGCGCGAAGATGAGCCCGATATAGAGGCCAATGCGGATGCCCGAGCAGCGCGCCGCTTCCACGTTGCTGCCAATCGCGTAGGCGTAACGGCCCAGCTTGGTGAACTTCAGGATGCCGTGGACCAGAATGCCCACCGCGATCAGGAAGAGCAGCGGCACCGGTATTCCGATGACGTTGCCATTCGCCAGAACACCGAAATCGTGAGTGAGATTCGCGATGGGGATGCCGCCCGTGATGAGCAGAGTGATGCCGCGATAGATGCCGAGAGCGCCGAGGGTCGCGATGAAAGGCGGGATGCGCAGCAGAACGATCGCGGTGCCGTTCACGGTGCCGCAGATTGCGCCGACCAGGATCGCGCCCAACAGCGCCACAAAGGTGGAATGGTGATTCGAGATCAGCATCGCTCCGCAGACGCCTGTGAGGCCGACCATAGAGCCCACGGACAGATCGATCGCTCCCGAAGCAATTACAACCGTCATGCCGATGGCCATGATCGTGATGACCGTAGTTTGCCGGATGACCGACGACAGGTTGCCCACCGTGAGGAAGTAGGGCGACGCGATGGTGAGGCCGACGAACAGCGCGATCAGGGTCGCGAAGGGCAGGAATTTTTTGAGCAGGTCTCTCATAAATGACTTACGCCGCGAATTGCATTACTTGTTCCTGGGTGGTTCCGGGGCCGGGCATCATGGTGACCAGTTCACCACGGCGCATCACGCCGATCCGATGGCTCATGCCCAGCAGTTCCGGCAGGTCGGAGGAGATCATCAGGATGGAGCCGCCGTTGGCGACGATTTCCTTCATCAGTAAATAGATATCCGCGCGGGTGCCGAGGTCGACGCCCTGGGTGGGCTCATCGAGCAGCAGAATCGACGAGCCCGCGAACAGCCAGCGGGCGAGCAGCGCCTTCTGCTGATTGCCGCCGGAGAGCCGGCCGATCGGCATCGACGAAGATCGCGCTTTGATCTTGAGCTTATCGATGAGGTCGCCACAGCGGCGGGCTTCTTCGGAAAGATTCAGGACCGGGCCGTTGCTCATGGAACTCAGCGCGGCGATGGAAATATTCTGCGTCACGGCCATATCGGGCAGGATGCCGACGCCTTTGCGGTCTTCCGTGAGATAGCCGATGCCGGCCGCAATGGCGGCGCTGGTGGAACGAAAGCCGACGGGCTTACCGCGTAGAGAGATGTTGCCGGCGGTGGGCGGGTCGAGGCCGAAGATGCCGCGGGCGACGGCGGTGCGGCCCGCGCCGACGAGTCCGGCGAAGCCCAGAATTTCGCCGCGATGCAGGTCGAAGGAGATGTTGCGATACTCGCCGCCACAGGCCAGATCGCGGACCGCGAGGACGATTTCGGCGGCAGGCTCCGGCAGCGGCGGATAGAGTTCCTTGATGTCGCGGCCGACCATGTGCCGGATGATGCCGTTGGCATCGATATCGCGCTTCTCGCCGGCGAAGACGCGTTTGCCGTCGCGGAGGATGGTGACCCGGTCGGCGAGGCGCTCGATCTCTTCCATGCGGTGCGAGATGTAGACGATCGCCAGGCCCTTCGCTTTCAGTTCGGCGATGATGCGGAAGAGTTCTTCGCTTTCCTTTTGAGAGAGCACGGCGGTGGGCTCATCCATGACGATGACGCGCGCCGCGGTGGCGAGGGCGCGGGCGATCTCGACGAGTTGGCGTTCTGCGCGCGTGAGATTCGCGACGCGCGTTCCCGCCTGAATCGGGAAGTTGTGCCGCTTGAGCACTTCCTGAGCCTGCGTGTGGATCTTGTGGTTGTCCAGCAGGCCCGAAGGCTTTTTCGGCTCCATGCCCAGGAAGATGTTCTCCGCAACAGTCAGGTCATTGGCCAGGATCTGCTCCTGGAAAATCATGCTGATGCCGGCCTTGCGCGCATCGTGAGGACCCGAAATGTGAAGCTCGCTGCCCGCCAGGCGGATGACGCCGGAGTCCTTTGTATAGACGCCGTTCAGGATCTTCATAAGGGTCGACTTGCCCGCGCCATTTTCGCCCACAAGGGCATGGACTTCGTGCGGGAACAACGTCAGGTCGATCGAAGAGAGGACGCAGTTTCCCCCGAATGACTTGGTGACGCCGGTCATTTCGAGAAGAGGTTCGGCCATGGCTATTTCAGATACGTGCTGATCGGCGGATTGAGCAGTTCCTGCACGGCCTGGTCCTTCAGGTTCGAGGCCATAACCAGCGTGGCGCCGGTATCGATGCGTTTCTCCGGCGTCTTGCCGTGGAGCTTGTCGATCAGGCTTTGCACCACCATATAGCCCATGCGGAAGGGGTTCTGCACGACGAGCGAATCGATGTTGCCATCCTGCACGTCCTGAATCAAAGTGGGCGAGGAATCGAAACCGACGATCTTCACCTTGCCCGCGAGGTTGTGCGATTTCGCGCCCTGCACCGCGCCGATGGAGCCGGATTCGTTGCTGCAGAAGATGGCTGCGATATCCGGATTCGCGGTGAAGATGTCTTCGGCGACGGCGAGGCTCTTGGCGCGATCGGACATGCCGTATTGAAAGGCGACGACCTGAATCTTCGGCGAGTTTTTCGCGATGCCGTCTTTGAAGCCGGCTTCGCGCTCCATGGTGGAAACGCCGCCGGGCGTGGTGGCGAGGATGGCGATTTTGCCGCCGTTGGGGAGGATTTCGCCCATGCGCGCGGCCGCCATGGAGCCGCCCTTGTAGTTATCGGTGGAAACGTAGCTGACGTACTTGTCGGTCTTGATGCCGGAATCGAAAATGGACACCGGGATTTTCATTTCGGCGGCGTGTTCGACGACGGGGACCAGGGATTCGCCATGGGCGGGGGCGAGAGCGATGCCATCGACATGCTGATTGATGAAGTCGTCGACGATGCCGATTTGCTTGCTGAGGTCGAGTTCGGTGGCGGGGCCGTTCCAGAGGATCTGCGCACCCATTTCATTGCCCGCTTTGACTGCGCCGGCGTGGACGGATT
>Ga0302319_10015825_pt1 | contig 13951 bp, 10 predicted proteins | sample Bog_T0_2_FD_203319 | JGI IMG/M metagenome (GOLD analysis project Ga0302319, IMG submission 203319) | Peat permafrost microbial communities from Stordalen Mire near Abisko, Sweden - Bog_T0_2 | ecosystem: Environmental > Terrestrial > Soil > Wetlands > Peat | place: Sweden: Abisko, Stordalen Mire...
GATGTTCTCGTTGTCCTGCCGGGAAAGCATGGCGTAACGGCCGTCGATCTTCCGGGGGAACAGCGCCATCCCCTTATTCTGAGCGCCGGGGCCGTTGAGTGTGATGAAACGAAATCGAAGGAAGTCGGAAGTCTCCACCAGTTCCGGCATGATCACTCGTCCGTCATAGGCCGTGAAAGTTGCATAGTACATGCAGGTGTTGTCACCGATATCGAAACAGACGAAGCGCGCATCCTCGATACCGTTGCGCTGCGAGGGCGTTGAGGGAAACAGAACTCGCTGGGACAATTCCTGATCCGGCCGGAACTGAACCTCATGGTTGGACCGAGCGAGCATCCACATGCCTTTCGATTCGTTCCGCTCTTCCTGGGTCATGCCCTCGGATTGACGGTCCTTCTCGGCGGCGAGAACGGCTCGCAGTTGCTCCAGTGAAAATGAATCGCCCAGCAGGCTCATAAGCCGCCGCGCGAAGTCTCCCGCCATACCCATTTCATTGAGCTTTCGCAGAAACAGCTGCTTATCGTAAAGGGCGTTGGGAATCTGCCGCGGTTCAACCAGAAAACCGGCGGGCGCGTAAACCTGAATCTGCCCGTCGGCATGGACCACGCCGGTCCGAAACGTGATGGATGAGATGTGGCCCTCGCCGGTAGCGCGAAGGCTGAGGACGAAACGCAGATCTCCGGGCGGAAGCCCACTTTGATCGGGATGCGAAACGATGGAGGGATTGAATAACGCCGCGGACTCAAGCGAGTATTCCGCCATAAAGTAAGACCCGATCAGCAGTCGCCTCGCCTCCGACATTTGAATTTGCGATGGAGTGGGTGAGCAAACCTGGCCAAAACGTTCGAGGAACATCCCGCGAATGTTCTGGTGCCGGGTGGAGAATTCCTCATAGACTTCCTCCAGCAATGAAACAACCCTGTCTTCGGGAAGAGCCATCACGTCGGCGATGATTCGCGCCACCTTCTCGGGAGTTCCCGGAGCGAAGGGGCGAAGCAGAACGCGGGTCTGGTCGGGCGCCAGGATGGGCCGCGTCCGAACGATAGGAACCGATTTGGTAGCCAGCATAGTCGCCATAGTTGTTCTAAGCCCTTAAGCTCTCGCCGCAAGGGGTCTCATTAAACTGGTCGCCATGTCCTGCGCGGAGCGCATTTCAGCCAGCGAAAGCAGAAACGCAAGAGTGGATTCCGCGCCCTGGTTCTCATTGATGCGGTCGGCGTGAAGACCGTCGGCGCAGCCTCCGCTCTCGGGGAAATACAACTCGAGTCCGAGATCGTTGCGCCCGATGAACCAGTCGAAGGACTTCTGGGCCTGTTCGTGCCACCAGGGGTCGGAGGTCGCCAGACACGCCGCGAGGCATGCCGATATGGTGGCGTGAGCCTCGACCGGCTGCTGGTCGAAACGGGCGCGCTCGCCGCCGCGTCGATGAAAACCATTGCTGCCGATAGGCCGAAAGCAGCCTTGTTCGGAGGTCTGCAATTCAACAAGCCAGCGCAGGGACTTCAGGCCGCACTCCAGCACCGCGCCATTGCCCATTGCCTGTCCGCTCAAAATCAAAGCGTGAGGGAGCTTTGCATTGTCATAGGAAAGGCTTTCTTCAAACCACTGCCAGCCGGGTTGCGCGACGGTTTCGAAGAGATCCATCAGCCGGCCGGTCAATGAGTCCCGGAGATTCTTCACCATACAGTCTCCGTTCATCCGGTGCAGATACCCATCGATTCCGATCAGACCGAACGCCCACGCGCGCGGCGAACTGAACTCGGTCAGCGCGGGCAATGCCTGCGCAAAGAGCTGCCCTGCCATCGCACGGAAGGTTCGCGAGCGTCTCACCGCCGTGCCCAGCGCCTGGAGCGCCCTGCCATGACAGTCCTCCGATCCGACGATTTCGTCGCGCCATTTCCGGTCGAAGCTCAAATGGCTGTGGAATCGCCCACTCCGCGCGTCGAACGCATGGCGCAGAAAGGCAGCGGTGGTAGTGGCGAGCGAACGCATTCCATCCGGATCTTCGCCCATCTCGCTTAACAGCACAGCCAGGATAAACGCACGGGCGTTATCGTCCGTGCAGTGCCCTTCACTGAAATCGGGGACGCTGAACACGGCGTGCTGGAAAATTCCGGTGGAATCGGTCATGCGGCGCACATGGCCGAAATTGAAAGCGGGCAGTTCCCGATGCTTCTGGTCGAGCGTTCCGATGGCGGTCCTGCGGGGCTGAGCGGCCATCTCGCGCCGCGCCTGTTCGAACGACCGCCCATAGACGTGGGCCACATTGCTCCAGACCATCTCGCGCCCGATCCGGTAAGCGTCGCGGCGCATCGTGTTGCGCCGCTTCTCGTCCCGAAGCAGGCCCGTTACCTGTACGGCGATCGCGCCGGAATCGGCGAAAGGCACCAGCACGCCGCGATCTTCCGCCAGCAGTTCCGCCGCATGCCAGTAAGGCGTGGAGACAACCACTTTGCCCGAGCCAAAGGTATACGCAAGAGTGCCCGAAGTGATCTGCGCCTCATTAAGATAAGGCGTGATGTAGATGTCCGCCGCGCCGATAAACTCTTTGAGACTCTCCAGGTCCACGAACTGATTGCAGAAGATCACATTCCGGTCAACGCCATTCTTCTTCGCCAGCATCTCGAGACTCAGGCGATAAGCCTGGCCATGCTCGCGCACTTCACCGGGGTGCGTGGCGCCCAGAACGATATAAACCACCTCCGGAAATTCAGCGGCAATGCGCGGTAAGGCATTCAGAACGTATTCGATACCTTTGTTGGGCGAAAGCAGGCCAAAGGTCAGCAGTACGATCCTGCCTTCCACGCCAAACTGTTTCTTGAAGCAGGCGGGATCGGCGAACGGCACATCGTGAATGCCGTGAGGTATCAGATCCACTTTCCCCGGCGGCGCATGGTAAATATCGATGAGCATCCGGCGTCCGCGTTCGGCCATGACAACCAAACGCGTGGAAAGCGCAATCAACCCCTCCATCACACGCCGCTGTTCGGGCGAAGGGTCCTTGAGCACGGTATGAAGCGTCGTCACGACGGGCATTCTCAGTTCGCGCAGCAGCGCCAGGATGTGCGCACCCGCCGGACCGCCATAGATACCGAACTCATGCTGCAGACAGACGACATCCACATTGGCGATATTCAGGAAGTCCGCGGCGCGCAGGTAAGAGTAAAGATCCTGCTCCTCGATCTCGAAGCGAACCACTTCCGGATATTCGTAACGGCCGTGGATATCGTTTACAGCCACCGCGAAACACTGGCTGTCGGGCCGTGCCGCGGCAACTGCCGCGAGCATATCGGTCGTGAAAGTAGCGATCCCGCACTTCCGTGGCAGGTGATCGCCCACGAAAGCGATCTTGCCAATTCTCGATGTTTCCGTCATATAACTCTTTCGGCGCGAACGATGAAACGGTCTGGGGCGGTGCCGACGAACCAGAACGGATAACAGGTCACCAAAGTCAGAACCTGCGCTGTTCCGGCATCCAGCACGCCAACGTTTGTGGGAAGCACAATGCGCGTCGATACCACGCGGTAACGATAGGTGCTTAGTGTCGTAGTAACGGTGATGAGGTCGTCCTGGCGGATATTGCGCAGGGGACGGAAGAAAGTATCGCGGTGGGCGGAAATCCCGACGTTGCCAGGCTGGCCGGGAAGGGCCGTGCCTTCGATGTGGCCGGCAGCATGTCTCAGGATGGCCGCGCCGCTGCCTTCCATGACAGCTACGGAGACTTCCAGGCGGGGAATGTCGATACGGCCGATGAGTCCGCCAGCCATCGGCACAGTTTTCGTTGCATCCGACCTCTGACTGAGTTGATCGAGTTCCCTGCCCTGAAACAGCCGGCTCTCGGCCGAGTCGTAACACCAATAGCCCAGCAACACCGCCGCCGAGGCTCCCAGCAACCACTGAGTCAGCCGCAGGACGCGTTTCACCTGGCCCCCGGTATATATCCGGAACGCGTCCGCACCGCGAGCTTTCCATGCCCTGGCGCGGCGGCGGTCACACGAATCGTGCGGAACGCGCCGTTTTGCACGGTGTTCGCCGAAACGTAGCCGAGCGTGTATTGATTCCGTATGTCGTGCGCGATTTGCCGGCAGATCTCCACTGTGTCGCTGAGGTGAGCGGGGAAAAACGCCTCCCCCCCGGTGAAGCGCGCCAGGCGGCGAAGTACGTTTGGATTGCGGTCCGGATCTTCCGGATCGAAGATGCCAATCGTATAAATAAGTGCAGTCGACGTTTCCGCTCTTTTCAGAACCTCTGCAAGCGAATGTGCGCTCGCATTGTCGCCACCGTCGCTGATAACGATCAAAACCTTCCTTTCCGGAGTGCTGCCCGTCAACTGGTCCTGAGCCGCCGCAACAGCGTCGTAGAGCTTCGTCATGCCGATTGCGGGGATGCCGAGAATGGCATGCTCCACGTCGCGCGTCGTCCCGACAGCCACTCGGTCGTTGAAATTCACCACAAACAACTGGTCGTGTTCGTTGCTCGATTCCACGAAGGATCGGGCAGCGGCTACCACTTCGGGTAGCTTCGAAAGCATGCTTCCGCTGTGGTCGATCACCAGACCTACGGCTACCGCCACATCTTCATGGCGAAACAAGGTAATGGACTGCTTCACGCCGTCTTCGTAAATCTGAAAATCGGCTTCGGAAACATCGGGCGCGAAATGGCCGGCCCGGTCTTTGACCGTCGCCTGCAGAACCACCAGATCGACGTTGACGGAAAGCTGAAACGGCTCCTGGCTTTGAGCCCACGCCGCAGCCGTCAGGACACCGGCGAGGCACATCGCTCCAAACCGGACCATGCCAAACCGGCAGTTCATGTCGCCTCGATGTGGCGGTAGGTTGGCTGCCACATGGCATCGTGGACCTGCTGAACCACGTCGTGCAGCCGCACTCGCGCCAGACCTTCGCGCGCGGCCGCTTCGGCAACCGCGACAGCCACTGTCACCGAAACCGTTCGCAGATCTTCAATCTGGGGAAGGAGCGAAGCGCCTGGCTGGCGAACGGTAACCAGACTCGATACCGCTGAGGCCGCGGCGGAGAACATGCCGTCGCTGATTCGGGCCGCACGGGAAACGATAGCGCCAAGGGCCAGTCCCGGATACAGCATCGCATTATTGATCTGCGCGATTACGTGCGTGATGCCCTTCCATGTCACCGGACGAAATGGGGTGCCTGTGGCGATCAGCGCCTGTCCATCCGTCCACGCAATCAGGTCGGAGGGATTCGCTTCCGAGTTGGCATGCGGATGAGACAGAACAAAAATAATCGGCCTCTCGGTGTGCGCGGCCATCTCGCGAACGATGGCTTCGGTAAAACCTCCCGGAGCGTCGGCCGCGCCGATCAGCATGGTGGGCTTTACCCGGCGCACGACTTCCGCCAGACCGATACCCGAATCGTCGCGCTTCCAGCCTTTGGTCTCCGTCATGGGGCGCACGAAGCCGGACTGGTAGTCCCGCAGCGGTTCGTCCATTTCCGTGGTAATCAAACCCTGCCGGTCCACGCACCAGAACCGCTGACAGGCTTCCTCGCGCGAGAGGCCCTCCAGCACCATGGCATTGCAGATCTTGTGGGCGATTCCGGTGCCCGCCGTACCCGCGCCGAAGATCACCACGCGTTGTTTGTGCAGGGGAGTTCCGCAGACGCGCACGGCGGAAATCGCCGCGGCCAGGGTAATAGCGCCGGTGCCCTGTATGTCGTCGTTAAAGGTGCATAATCGGTCGCGGTATTTGTCGAGAATGCGCCGTCCGTTGCCTGGCGCGAAATCCTCCCACTGAATCAGCGCGCGCGGGAACAGACGGCTCACTACTTCGACGTAGGATTCAATGAACGCGTCATAGCGGCCTCCCTGAATCCGGGCATGCCGGTTTCCGATGTAAAGCGGATCGAGCCGCAGGCTCTCGCGGTTGGTTCCGACATCGAGCATGACGGGGATCGTGCGCGTCGGGTCGATCCCGCCAGCCGCGGTGTAGATCGCCAGCTTGCCGATGGAAACCTCAATGCCGCCTACACCCCAGTCCCCGATTCCCAGGATCTTTTCGGCATCCGTGGCGAGAATTAAGTCGATATCCTCCGGGCCCGCGCCGAAGTTCTCAAACGCTTCTTCAATAGAGTCGGGATGGTTGATCGAAAGATAAATGCCGCGGGGCCTGCGGCATTCGTGATGGTATTGTTCGATCGCCATGCCAACCGTCAGATCGTTGACAATGGGAATCATCTCACGCAGATGTTCTGAGAACAGCCGGTAAAACAGAACTTCGTTGCGGTCATGCAGCGCGGTCAAATAGATATTCTTACTGAGTGCGTCGGGAAGGCGATCATACTGGATATAGCCGCGGCGCACCTGTGTTTCAAGCGTGCTGATATCGGGGGGGAGAAGACCCGTGAGACCCAGTTCTTTCCGTTCGCTGGCCGGGAACGCCGTGCCTTTGTTAAGCACCGGAGAATTGAGCACGGCAAGCCCGCGCGCTTTGGTTTGGTGAGACTGGTCCTCGGTCCGACGGGGTCTGACTGCGAAAGCCAGCGCCGGGATCACTCTTTGTTGCATCGGTCCCCCTGAGCTTTAATACCGATAAACTGCGCCGCGAATACTCCTTGAAGTATCGCGGCGCAGTCATACATTCATGCGGAACGTTTTGCGGCAATACCCGCGGCAACTGAGCCGCCCAGAGCCATCAACCCAAACAGCGCCAACAGCGGCATATTTCCGGCTGTAGCGGGGAGTGTCGCGGCCGTTGCCGTTTGCGCGGCGGGCAGCGGGGTCACATCGGCAAGAGTTATTTCCTCGCCTGTCGGTTGAATCGCCATTACGGGTGCGGCCTTCATTTCCGCCACAGTCCCGATGTCGGCAGGCTGAATCGGCTCGGTCACTTCGAGAGGAGTATTGGTGTTCGTGAACGGGACCGCTGCGTTCGCGACCTTCGCCAGTTCCATCGCTTTCGCTTTTGGATAGACGAACTCTTCGCCGTAATTCGCGCCCGGATAGAACCACGCGCGGAGAGCTTCCGGCTCACCCGCGGGCCGCTCGCGGAATGTAATTACAGTCTTGTCGGTGGCCTTCAGGCGGTAATTCGGGATAGCCAGAATCGTCGCATAGACGATGGTTTCGTCTTTGTTGAAAATCTGCACGACATGCCGATCCGACTGTGAATCCAAAAGTTTGAATACGTAGGTTCCGGCAGGCAACACGGCCCAGCCCTTAAGGTGAACGCCCGGAATTTCCACGGGACCGCTGAAAGTGATTACGGTCTTCTTGTTCCATTCATCGGCCTTTACGTTTAACCCCATCAGCGTCAGACCTAACGCTAGTGTTGCCGTCTTAAATAACTTCATTGTAGTTTTTTCCTTAAATACTGCGAACTATGAGTCGTTACAGAGCATTCGCGTGCCCAATCGGAAAATCGGATCAAGAGCCTGTAAATCCTGGTTTTGTGGAAATATCGAGACCTCAAACTGACGCCGCGAAGTCAGTTGACTATATTCGGTCGGTACATGTGGGGCAGGCGCTTCCGCCTGCCCTTCGCTGTTCTCAACTCCTCAGCCGGAAGTGGGTGACGCCCGTCCACAACCCCAAAGCCTGCAGCACCCAGACGCATACCGCAACTACTACAACGATATTTAATATTGTCTTGATGCTGGACTGCATCGGAATGTACCTGTTAATCAGGTACAAGGCAAAGCCAACGATAATCAGTACAATCACCAGATTCAGTAATGGCATGGCCTTTACCGCCTCTCATCCGGATGTTCGTGGCGCCAGTTCCAGTAACGCTGCTGCTCGTCTGGCGGCGCCTTGCGGAATACATGTACCGCGATATGGTTTTCATTCAGGAAGATGCCGTAACTGCGCTGCTCGTTCTCATTCCAGCGGTGATAGTCTTTGTGATTTCTGTCGTAATAACGGTGGTTATCGCGGTCCTGGGCGACTGCAAGAGGCGTAGCTGCAATGCCGATCGCCAGCATTGCGAGACCGATGTTGCGAGGGAAGCTTCGAGGGAATGTTTTCATATTGGTGCCACGAGGCAATTCGATAGCCGATCCGAAATTCGGCGTGGCCCGAGCCGTGCATTCCAAAGCGGGATATGACAACGGCTCAGTATTCCGATGTAGTGACCGAGGTTCGCCGCGAGGCTGCGCTCCTTAAGACCGGCGCCCTGCAGAACGCCATCTTCAACAGCGCCAACTTCTCCAGCATCGCGACCGACGAAAAGGGCGTGATTCAACTTTTCAATGTGGGCGCGGAACGCATGCTGGGTTACACAGCCGCCGAAGTGCTGGACAGAATCACTCCCGCCGATATTTCGGATCCCCAGGAAGTGGTCGCGCGTGCCAAGGCGCTGAGTCTGGAGCTCGGCACGCAAATCACGCCCGGCTTCGAAGCGCTGGTATTCAAAGCTTCGCGCGGCATTGAGGATATCTACGAACTCACCTACATCCGCAAGGACGGGAGCCGCTTCCCCGCCGTGGTGTCGGTGACCGCGCTGCGCGACGATGCCGGCGCCATCATCGGCTACCTGCTGATCGGCACCGACAACACCGCACGCAAACAGGTGGAAGCCGAGCAGAAGCTGCTCGATCAGCGATTGCGCGATCAGCAGTTCTATACGCGTTCCCTCATCGAATCGAATATCGACGCACTAATGACCACCGATCCCGCCGGCATCATTACCGACGTCAACAAACAGATGGAAGCGCTCACCGGCTGCACTCGCGACGAACTGATCGGCGCCCCTTTCAAGAATTACTTCACCGACCCCGAGCGCGCTGAAGCGGGTATTCGCTGGGTGCTCACCGGCAGCAAGGTGACCGACTACGAGTTGACCGCCCGCGCGCGGGACGGCAAAGAAACAGTGGTGTCCTACAACGCCACAACGTTCTACGATCGCGATCGCAAACTGCAGGGAGTCTTCGCCGCCGCGCGCGACGTGACCGAGCGCAAGCGCTTCGAGCAGACCCAGCAGGAAAACAACATCGAGCTGGAGCGCGCCAAAGCGGCAGCCGAAAAAGCCAACCTGGCGAAGTCGGATTTCCTCTCCAGCATGAGCCACGAGTTGCGCTCTCCCCTCAACGCCATTCTGGGGTTCGCTCAACTGATGATTTCCGATAATCCCCCGCCCAGCGCGGCCCAGGTGGCCAGCATTGACCCCATCCTCCGCGCCGGCTGGTACCTGCTCGATCTCATCAATGAGATCCTGGACCTCGCGCAGATCGAATCCGGCAAGCTGGCTCTTTCGCTTGAGCCCACCTCCGTGAGCGAAGTTATGGATGAGTGCCGCGCCATGATCGAGCCGCAAGGCCAGAAGCGCGGCATCGATATGAGCTTTCCCCGTTTTGACGCCCCCTGCTTTGTGGACGCCGACCGGACACGCCTCAAGCAGGTGATCATCAACCTGCTTTCCAACTCCATCAAATACAACCGCTCGAACGGAACAGTGATCGTGGAGTGCGCACCCAGCGGGCCGGAGCGAGTCCGCATCAGCGTGCGCGATACCGGCGCCGGTCTCCGCCCCGATATGGTGAAGCAGCTGTTTCAGTCCTTCAACCGGCTGGGCAGAGAATCGACCGCGGAAGAAGGCACCGGCATCGGCCTGGTGATGAGCAAGCGGCTCGTGGAAATGATGGGCGGCGCCATCGGCGTGGAAAGCACTGTCGGACTCGGAAGCGTATTCTGGTTCGATCTGAACGCCGCCGAGGTCCCCAGCCTTATAGAGCAGACGGGCGACGCCTCCCACACACCGCCCGCTCCCGCCCACGATGGCGCTCAGCTCAGAACCCTGCTCTATGTGGAAGACAATCCCGCCAACCTGCTGCTCGTCGAACAGCTCATCGCGCGCCGTCCGGATATCGCGCTGCTCAGCGCCAGGACCGGGAAACAGGGAATCGGCATCGCTCGCGAGCAGCGTCCCAACGTAATCCTCATGGACATCAATCTGCCCGGCATCAGCGGGATCGAGGCGCTGAAAATTCTGCGGGACGATCCGCAAACCGCCCACATCCCCGTTGTCGCTCTCAGCGCCAATGCCATGCCGCGCGATATCGAGAGAGGCCTGGCGGTCGGCTTCTTCCGTTACCTCACCAAACCCATCCGGGTGGATGAGTTCATGAAGACGCTCGATGTCGCGCTCGAATTCGCGGAGCAGAACGCCGACGGCCTCCGTGCTTAGTTCCGCCGACATTCTGAACGCGAAGATTCTCGTGGTTGACGATAAGCCGGACAACATCCGGTTGATCGAAGGGATGTTGCGTATCGCCGGCTACACTTCCGTGGAATCCACCACCGATCCGTATGCCGTCTGCGAACTCTATCGCCGGAATCGCTATTGCCTCATCCTGCTCGATCTTCAGATGCCTGGAATGGATGGCTTCGAAGTGATCGAGGGCCTGAAAGAAATCGAAGGGAATGGTTACCTTCCCGTGCTTGTGATCACCGCGCAACCCGCTCACAAGCTCCGCGCGCTCGAAGCCGGCGCGAAGGACTTCGTCGATAAACCTTTCGAGATGGCCGAACTCCGGGCGCGGGTCCACAACATCCTGGAAGTTCGTCTGCTGCATTTGAAAGCCACCATCCATCGCGAGGTTCTCGAGGGAACGGTGCGGGAACTGGAAGCCAGCCGTGAGGTCATTCGCCTCAAAACGCTCGCGGAACACGAAAGGGGCGAGGAAGAACTCGCGCTCGCGCAGCAGACTCAGGAAAGCCTCCTGCCACGCGTTCTTCCTCGCTTCGAGAACTTTCACATCGCCGCCTATAACAGCCCCACCCGCTACGTCGGCGGAGACTTCTACGATTTCCTGCCCCTTTCGGACAGAAACTGGGCCGGCATCCTTGCGGATGTTTCAGGCAAGGGCATGCCCGCGGCCCTGCTCAGCTCCATGGTTCTGGGCGCGCTCAGCTCCGAGTTTCGCGCGGGCGCCGAACCAGCCGAAGCGCTCAACCGTCTTAACCGCCTGGTCTGCGATAAGTCTTTGCCCGATCAGTTTGTTACGGTCTTTCTGTTTGTTCTCAACCCCGACGGAACCGGCCAATTCATCGGCGCGGGGCACAACCCGGTTTTCCTTTTTCGCAAAGCCACGGACCAAATCGAACGGCTGTTCTCGGAAAATTTTTTTCTGGGTATGTTCGAGTTCGCGCTTTATGAATCGCGCCCCCTGCAGTTGTTCAGCGGCGATATCCTTTTTGTCTACTCCGACGGAGTGACCGACGCGGAGAATGAGCAGGGGCAGATGTTCGGAACCGACCGCCTGCTCAACACGATACAAAGCGAGGCGCCTCTGGGCGGCGAGTCTCTGGAGCGCGGCTTGCTCCGGGCCGTCGAGCGGTTCACCGGCGGAACTCCGCAGACCGACGACATCACGTTTGTCGTCGTCGAGAAACGATGCTGACCAAATATGGTCAAAGAAAAGCGTGTGGCGCGACATCGATCGGTGGTACTGTTGGGTGTCCCGCAAAAAGCTCGGAGCGCGGGAACCATGCATTCTGAAACAGCCCATGCCGCAGCCCCGCAGTCGCCCGCTACCCGCTGGCTTGCGGAGAACGGCCCACGGGAACTCGAACTCCTTTTTCGCGCCATCGTTTACCACCCCGCAACGCCCATCCTGATTGCCGACGATAATCGCAAGTACCGCGAGGCGAGCGCCGGCGCCGGTAAATTGTTAGGTTTGCCGCGCGAGAAAATCATCGGTCACAGACTGGACGACTTCGCGGGGCCGGGCTCCCAGACCCATCTTCCGCAGCTCTGGGATGCTCTGCTGCAGGAAGGCGAACAGGAGGGCACGCTGCTCCTGAAGGACAACGAGGGCAATCCCCGGACTGTCGAATTTAAAGCTAAAGCCAACGTTCTTCCCGTAAGGCATGTTCTTACCATGCGGGAAAGGGCGGGTGCCAGGGCAGCCGGCGAACCGGAAGATATTCCGTCATGGGTGCGGGACTTTGCGCTGTTTCTGCTCACTGCGGATGGCACCGTTGCCGCGTGGTATTCCGGAGCGATACGCATTTACGGCTATAGTGTCGCCGAGGCTACCGGCCGAAATGTCTCGTTTCTTTACGCTGGTCCGCGCGCGCCAGGCCAAGCCACGCCGGGTCAGGCCACGCCCGATGCCCGGCTTCATGAGGAGCTGAGGCGTGCTGCCGAATCGGGCCACTTTGGCAACGAAGGCTGGCAGACCCGCAAAGACGGCTCGCAGTTCTGGGGCAATGTGATCACGACCTCGCTGACCAACGAAAAGGGTGAACTCCAGGGCTTTGCGCGCATCGTTCGCGACTTCAGCGACCGGCACGAAAACGACGAAAAACTGCGCCGCGCCCGGGCACGGGTCAGACCTATCGCCGTCGAGGCCGCCATCACCGGCGTTGTATCCGGTGAATTCGACCGTATTCCCGAGGCGAACGACGCGTTTCTCGATCTCATCGGCTACAGCCGGGAGGATCTGCGCGACGGCACCCTGCGATGGCTGGAACTGACCCCGCCCGAGTTCGCTGCGCTCGATGAACTGGCGCACGAAGAAGGCCTCCGCTTCGGCGCCTGCACACCTTACGAAAAGGAACTGATTCGCAAGGATGGCACCCACGTCCCCGTCCTGTTCACGGTAGCCGTCACCCGGCTCTGTCCCTTTCAGTGGATCGCTTTTGTGCAGGATCTGCGGGAACGCGACCGCGTCGAAAGTGTCGAAGAAGAAGTGGTCGAACCGAAACTTGAGTTCGACGAGATTATCGGCGACAGCGCGGCCATGAAGCGCGTCGAACGGCTCATTGAGGTGGTTGCGCCCACCGATGCCACAGTTCTGATTCTGGGCGAAACCGGCACCGGCAAAGAACTGGTAGCCCGCGCCATCCATCGATTGAGCCCCCGGCGCAATCTGCCCTTCGTAACCCTGAATTGCGCCGCCATCCCTACCGGCCTGCTCGAAAGCGAACTGTTCGGCTACGAGAGAGGCGCTTTCACGGGCGCGCTGCAGCAGAAAATCGGCCGCTTCGAGATGGCGCATAAGGGAACGCTGTTTCTCGATGAAGTGGGCGACATCCCGCTCGAACTGCAGCCCAAACTCCTGCGCGCCCTGCAGGAGAAGGCGTTTGAGCGGCTCGGGGGCACGAAAACCATTCCCATAGATATCCGCCTGGTCGCGGCGACCAATCGCAATCTGACGCAAATGATGGGCGACAAACTCTTTCGCAGCGATCTTTATTACCGCCTCAAAGTCTTCCCGATCCTTACCCCGCTGTTACGGGATCACGCCGAAGACATTCCGGGTCTTGTCCGCCACTTCACTCGCAAGTACGCTTCGAAGATGGGCCGGCAGATCGATAAGATCCCTTCCGATACCATGAAGGCTCTTGTCGCATGGCACTGGCCCGGCAATGTGCGGGAACTGGAAAATTTCGTGGAACGCTCGGTTATTTTGACCACCGGCCCCAGCCTGCGCGCGCCCCTTGCGGAGATCCGCCCGGAATCGCGCGTCGCGGCCACAGAGGCCACTCTGGAGCAGGTGGAGCACGATCATGTTCTGCGTGTCCTGCGGGAAAGTGGCGGCGTAGTCACCACTGCCGCCACTCGCCTGGGACTTCACAGAACAACGCTCAACGCCGTGATGCGCAAGCTGGGTATCTCGCGCAAAGACATCTGAGCTTCTGAGCCGCGCCCGCAAGGAAGCGGTAACGTACCCCTGGGATCACGGAAAGCACACCAATCCCCAAAACCGTTGATTAATTAGTTTCCGGCGCAAAATTCGCTTTCGAGTATAGAGCGCCGCTCCCTTACGGTCACGGCTCGGAATGAAAACCCTTGTTATCAACAGCCTTTCCGAGCCGCGCGCGTAAGCAAGCGGTTGCAAGTGCCGACTTTCCGAATTTTGCGCCGGAAAGTGATTAAGCCCCCCGGGTCAGACTCTTACGGCGACGCACCAGGCCAAAGCCCGCCAGCCCTGCGCCAATCAAACAGAAGGTTCCGGGTTCCGGAACAAAACCC
>Ga0302319_10015828_pt1 | contig 13948 bp, 8 predicted proteins | sample Bog_T0_2_FD_203319 | JGI IMG/M metagenome (GOLD analysis project Ga0302319, IMG submission 203319) | Peat permafrost microbial communities from Stordalen Mire near Abisko, Sweden - Bog_T0_2 | ecosystem: Environmental > Terrestrial > Soil > Wetlands > Peat | place: Sweden: Abisko, Stordalen Mire...
CTCGGGGTGACGGACCAGAGCCGCTCCTTGTCGTTCGCCTCCCTCCACTTCAGGGAGCAGGTCGTGCCCATCAGGGCCTTGAAGATCTTCGAGAAGTGCCCGGAGTGGAGGACGATCAGCCCCATGCCCTCGAGCACCCGCTTCTGGACCCGCGCGACGACGGCGTCGGCGACCTCGCCGTGGGCGAGGTGCCCCCACCATGTCAGCACGTCGGTCTTGTCGAGGACCTCCTGCGTGAGGCCGTTCTCGGGCTCGTCGAGCGTTGCCGTCCGCACGGCGAGATCGTTGTGGGCGCGCAGAAACCGGGCGATGGTTTCATGCATTCCGTCCGGATAAATCGCGGCAACCTTGGGATTGCGCTTTTCGTGGCGAAATTCGCCCCAGACGGTGACTTGGATCGGTTGGGACATAAGAGGGGGGTTGGGGCCCGGGAATTTGGAATTGGGAAAATACCCGATTTGGGAGTTAAATGCTGGGAGTTCCCGCGAACCAGGGCAACACTTGACCGGTCCATCCCTAGCACCCTGCTAACCCCCCTCCACCATTCCCCTCGAATTCAAAGACTACTACCAGACGCTCGGCGTCGCACGGACGTCGACACCCGACGAGATCAAGCAGGCCTTCAGGAAGCTTGCCCGGGTGCACCATCCCGACGTCGCCAAGAACAAAGTGGCCGGGGAAAAGAAGTTCAAGGAGATCAACGAGGCCTATGAGGTCCTGGGGGATCCCGAAAAGCGGCGGAAGTACGACGAGCTGGGCGCCAACTGGCAGGAGGGGGCCCAGGGACCTGCCTCGGCGGGGGCCGCCTACCGCCGCTACGGCTCGCCGGGCGGCCGCAGCGAGCCCGACTTCGAGTTCGGAGGCACCGGCTTCAGCGACTTTTTCGAGTCCTTCTTCGGCGGCGGGACCGACAGCTTCCGCGGATCGCGGCGGGGGGCGGCGGGGGGCGGCGGGCCGGGGGATGGGTTTGCGCACCAGGGCGAGGACGTAGAGGCCGATCTCCTCGTCCAGCTGGAGGAGGCCCTGAAGGGGGCCGTCCGCAAGATCACCCTCAGGCGGCCCGGCGCGGACGACGGGGCAGATCGCCTGAACACCTACCAGGTGCGCATCCCGGCGGGGGTGCGCGAGGGCCAGAAGATCCGGCTCGCCGGACAGGGCAACCCGGGGGTCGGGGGGAGCCCGGCGGGCGACCTGTACCTGCGGGTCCGCCTTGCCCGCCATCCGGAATTCACGGTCCACGACGCGGACCTGAACTGCGATTTGGACCTCGCCCCCTGGGAGGCCGTGCTCGGGGTGAAGCTGAAGATCCCCACGCTAGACGGGGCGACGTCGCTCCAGGTCCCGCCCGGCACCGCGGCCGGCAGCCAGCTTCGGATGCGCGGGCTCGGCCTGCCCCGCGAGGACGGCAGCCGTGGCGACCTGTACGCGACGGTCCAGGTGAACACGCCTGCGACGGTGACCGAGGAGGAGCGCGGTCTTTGGGAGAAACTCGCCAAGACTTCCACCTTCAAGGCCCGTCGCCGGGCGTAGCCCCAACCTACTCTCCCTGTTGGGGCGGCAGGTCGATGCGGCGGCCCGTGCGGGCGGACTCGCGGGCTGCGTCCAGGATCTCGTCCACGACGAGGTTTGTCTCGACCGACGAGAGGCCCCCGGGGCGGATCTCCCCGCGGACGACCGCGGCGAGGTAGGAGATTTCGTCTGCATCGGGGCCTTGCAGCGCCGGCGCGTCGAGCGTCTCCTCCGGCCCGGAACCGGCATGCACCTTCACGGAGTTTCTGTCGGGCACCAGGATCGAGCCTGTCCGGCCATAGAGCTCCATGTCCTTTCGTCCAAAGGGCCAGTTCCACGAGGCCTGGAGGATGGCCTGGGCGCCTGGGTAGGTGATCACCACAGTGGCCTCGTCGTCCACCTTTGGATACACCAACGGCTGGAGGTGCTGGGTCACGGCAACCACCGAGGTCGGCCGCTGTCCACCCATCAGCCAGGTGGCCAGGTCGGCCCCGTAGCACCCGAAGTCCATCAGCGCGCCTCCCCCGTCGAGCACGGGGTCGGTCAGCCATTTCAGGAAGTCGGGCGAGCATCCGATCGCGGCCGGACCCTGGTGGCCGTCGTGGACCACGATCTTCCGGATTTCGCCGATCGCATGCCGGCGGTTCAGGAGGTCATAAGCCTCGTGGTTGCTCGGGTACCATGTGGTCTCGTAGTTGACGACGACCTGGATTTTCCCTCGTTGCGCCGCGTCGGCGATGGCCTGCGCGTCGGCCAGGGACACCGCCATGGGCTTTTCCATCATGACATCGACGCCGAGCGGGGCGCATGTCTCGACGACCCGGCGGTGGTCGTAGGTGGACGTGAAGGTCGCCACGGCGTCGATCTTGCCCTTGGCGGCGATCAACGCGTCGAGCGTCGGGAAGAACATCCGCGGATCGAGATGGAAGCGATCCCGGTAGCGCGCGGCCAGCGCCGTGTCGGGTTCCACGATCCCAACCAGCCGCACCTCGCTCCGGCCCGCGAGGCTGGGAAGGAACCCCCCGACGTGGTCGTGGACCAGGCCGAAGATTGCCAGCCGGACGGGAGGCTCCCCCGGCTCGCCAAACGCCGAGGCGGCGGCCAGCAGGAGCAGGGGGAGGGCGAGGAGCCTCCTCATGGATCAGGGCACCGCGGGCCTGGGGGTCGCGGGAGTCGCAGCGATCGTCAGGTCGGCCGGAGCCACGCCGGGGGCGGAGGCGCGCAGGTGGATGTCGCCCGTCGCGCCCGTCGATTGGACGATCACCTCAGCCAGACCGTTGAAGAGGCTCCTGCTCCATTGGACCGGGGCCGGGGCGCCGGTCAGGCGGAGGGACACGCCCTTGTTGACGCCCGCCGTGGTTCCCCAGTTCGGGAGCTTCACGGCGATCGTGTTGTCGCCGGGATGCAGAAGGGCCTTCACGTCGAGGACCGAGGCTGCCTGGGGATCGCTTGAATTCCCGGCCTTCGTACCATTCACATACACCTCTCCGCCGCCCTCGATCTTGCCGAACCAAAGCTCGACCGCGGGCGCCGCGAGGTCCTCCGCACGCACGCCGAGGTGCGCCCGGTACACGGCGCTGTGGCCCGGGGCCAGGGGCCCGCTGTCCGCATGGACGTCGGCCGCCCCCCAGGTGGAGTCGTCGAACGCCGCCACGAGGAGGTTTGCCACCTCGCCCGGGTCTGAATTTGCAAAGGTCTTGATCTTCCAGCCCTCGACCGGGATCGAGGTCGAGGTCGACTGGCCGACGAACACGTCGGGCTCGTGGCAGCTGGGATCGCCATTGCCCACGCCCAGGATCCGGCCCGGTCCTTCGATCGCGAACGAGACGAGGCCCGAACCGGTCGGCACGACGCGGCCCGCCGGGTCGGAAACCGCGACCTTGATGATCGAGACGTCCTCGCGGTCCGCCGCGATGGACGGATGATTGGGTGTCAGGCTGAGCGCGGCCGCATCCCCGGTCGTCTCAACGCCATCCTCGGCCACGAGCGCGCCCGCCTTGTATCCCTTCGCCGTGAGCTTGCCGGGATGGTAGGGGACGCTCCACTTGATCTCGGAGTCCTTCTTCATCGACTGCCTTCCCAGGCTCGCGCCGTTGAGGAAGAGCTCAACTTCGTCGCAGTTGCTCAGGGCATGGACGGGGATCGGCTGGCCCTCCTTGCCGGCCCAGTTCCAATGCGGAACCAGGTGCAGCACGGGGTCGCTCGTCCACCAAGCCTTGTAGTACCAGAAGTTCGCCTTGGGGAAGCCGCAGGTGTCCAGGATTCCGAAGTGCGAGTTGATGCACGGCCAGTAGTACGGGGTCTCCTCCCCGCGATAGTCGAAGCCGGTCCACGCGAAGCCGCCGGACAGCCAGGGCCTCGCGTCGAAGAAGCTCCACCATTGCTCGGCGGTGTTGCCCCACGCGGGGGAGCTGTCGTCGAAGGAGCTCACGTAGCCGCGCACCGGGTCGTCCGCATAGATGCCGCGGGTCCCGACCGTGCTCGCCTGTTCCGTCCCGACGTTTGGCCGGTCGGGATGGTCCCGGTGGAAATCGTCCATCGGCTGCCCGATGTGGTAGTTCCATCCCCGAACCTCGATCACCTTGTTGATCCCGGCGTAGGCCGTGCCGTTGAAGGCGTCGGTCACCGCCCGGGTCGGATCGAGGCGCTTGACCAGGGCCTGCATCGTAGCCGCCACCCGGCCGCCAGCCTCCGTTTCCTGCGCGCCCCACTCCTCGTTCGCGATCGACCACAGGACGACGCTCGGATGATTTCGGTCGCGACGCACCTGCTGCTCGAGCCGCCAAAGGTTGTCGGAGTCGCTTCCCAGCAGGCGGTTCTCGTCCATCACGAGCATGCCCAGCCGGTCGCAGGCCTCCAGCAGCTCGGGCGTCGGGGCGTTGTGCGAGGACCGGTACGCGTTGCACCCGAATTCCTTGAGGCTGGCGATCCGGAAGTACTGCACCCCGTCGGGAAGGGCCTCGCCGACGCCGGCGTGGTCCTGGTGGTTGCAGGTCCCCTTGATCTCATACGGCTTGCCGTTGAGGAGGAAGCCCAGCGACGGATCGAAGGCGGTCGTACGGATCCCGAACTCCGTCTCGACCTGGTCCACGGTCTGGCCGCCGCTCGTCACGGTGGTGGTGAGCTTGTAGAGCCTCGGGGTTTCCGGGGACCAGAGCTCGGGGGCATCGACCTGGGTCACCTGGTTCAATGCGCTGTGGCCCGCGGACGCCGACCCGCTCCGGACCGCGGCCGCGACGAGCCTGCCCTCGGGGGAGCGGATCTCCCAGTGGACAGTCGCCTGGACAGGCAGGGTCCCGCTGTTGAGAAGCCCGGCCTCCAGGTGGAGGTCGGCTTCGGGTCCGGGGACATTGCCCGGGAAGCTGGCGTAAACGAAGGCCCCGTCCGGGGCGATGGCGACCGGCGCCGTCTTCACGAGCCAGACATGCCGGTAAATGCCCGCCCCTTCGTAGAACCATCCCTCAAAGCGCGAGGCATCGACCCGCACGGCCACCACGTTCGTCTCGCCGGGGTTCACGACGTCCGTGATGTCGTAGCGGAAGCTGCTGTAACCGCTTGCGTTGCGGCCGACGACCCATCCGTTGACGTACACGGTGCAGTCGCGGAACACGCCGCCGAATTCGATCCAGATCCGCTTGCCGGTGTCCGCCTTGGGAAGGTCGAACGTCCGGCGGTACCAGCCTACGTTGTTTTGGGGGAAGCCGGCACCCAGGGCCTTGTACCCGTGGCCCCAGTCGCCCTTCGGGTCGAAGGGCAGCTCGATCGCCCAGTCGTGGGGAAGGTCCACTGTCCTCCAGCTGGCGTCGCTGTAGGAAACCCCGGCGGGCCCCGTGCTTGTGTCAGCCTTGGTCAGGTTGTCGGCGGGGCCCCAGTCGTTTCCGAGGTGGAACTTCCAGCCGAAGTCCATGAGAAGCTTCTCTCGCGGACTGGCATCGGCGCGCGCGGCCGGGATGGCTGCAAATGCGGCGCCCAGGAGGGCAAGGGACAGGGCAATACTCTTGAGGGGGGTGTTCATTGGGGGTTTGGAAGGTGGGTCACGAGCCATCCCTGGCTGCGCATCCAATCGGCGGCGCGGTCCGGCCAGGTTGTCGCGAAATGCCGGGTCAATCGCAGCCCGAAGCCGTGGCTGCCCGTGGGGTACACGTGCAGCTCCATTGGCACCTTGGCTGACTGAAGGGCGACCGCGTAGCCGAGCACGTTCTCGACGTGGACCGGGTCATCCTGGGCCATGACCAGGAAGGTGGGGGGCGTTGCGGAGGTGACCGCGCACTCGGGGCTCACGTGGAGGCTCGTGGTCGGCCTCATGATGTCGCCCGGGTAGATGAGGATTTGGAAATCCGGGCGGCAGCTCACGGCGTCGGCCGCATCCACGGCCGGGTAGGTGCGCCCGGCGGAGGCAGTGCTGAGCGCGGCCACAAGATGACCGCCCGCGGAAAATCCGAGCGCGCCAATGCGGCTGGGATCGATCCCGAACTCCCTGGCCCGGGAGCGAACGATGCCGAATGCGCGCTGGGCGTCCTGGAGTGGGGCGGCATAGTCCGGCCGTCCCGGCCGCTTGGGCACCCGGTACTTGACGAGCACGCCGGTGACGCCGATCGAATTGAGCCACTGGCAGACCTCCGTGCCCTCCAGGTCGAGGGCCAGGATATTGAAGCCGCCGCCGGGGAAGACCACAACCGCCGTCCCGGTGTTCCGGTCCCCGGGCGGCGAAACCACGGTGAGGGTCGGCACCGACACGTTGCTGAGCCGGATGATCGGCCTGCCTGCGATGTAATCCTTGCCGGGCTGCGAGGTGTCGCCCTCGGGGGGAAGACCGCCCGTGTCTCCAGGGGCTGCTCCCGGCCAGATCGCGAGGGGGGCGGACTCCGCCCCGAATCCAATGCTGACGGCAAAGAGTCCAAGGCAAAGCCGGAGAACAGGGGTGTTCACGGCACCACGGTTGACCGACCCGGGCTACTTTGCAAACCCCCAGTGCCTTGAGAATGGGTAATAGATGAAGACCGGCCTTCCCTGCACGTCCTTCTCGGGGACGAATCCCCAGTACCTGCCGTCCTCGCTCACGGCGGAGTTGTCGCCGAGACCCATGAAGGAGTGGGGTGGGACGGTGGCTGGCTGTCCGGCGAAGAGGTATCTCCCCCCGTCCTCGGGCGCGTTGAAGTATCCCCGGTACCCGTCCTCCCTGCGCGCGTTGTGGACAAACGCGCCGGCCCCTTCGATCGGGCTTCCGTTCCGGTAGAGCGTCGGTTCGCGGATCTCCAGCGTGTCGCCCGGGAGTCCCACGAGGCGCTTGATGAGGAACTCGTCGGAGCCGTCCTCCCCGGCCGGGAAGTCCGGGATGGCCTCGGTCTCGAACACGAAGGCCGAGCCGACCCTCGGATGCACAAAATGGTAGCTGACCCGGTCCACAAAGAGCATGTCACCCTTGAGCAGGTCGAAGCGGATCAGCGGGTCGCCTGCGTTCACGGTCCTTCCGAGCGGCAGCCGGAAGACGCGGAACACGGGCGATGCGACCCCCTCCGGCACGACCTCGAGGAGGCGCCCCCCGACGCGGGCCCGTTCCCATTGTGCCGCGAGTTCACCGCGGTCGTGGAAGTACGTCGCGAGGAACAGGGGCTCGACGTCGTGGAAGTCCGCGGGGACCCGGAGGCGCACCGGCACATCGCCCACAAAAAACGTGTATTCGGAAAACTTCGCGGGGAATACGAGCCAGGACTTCCCCTCCACGATCTCGGGAACGAGCCGGGGCTGCCCGTGGCTGTCGAGGGCGAACAAGGCCGATACCTCCCCGGCGACGGGGGCGTCTGCCTCCTTCCGCACGGCGCCGAGCGCGACCAGGCGCCCCGCCCGCGCGAGGAGCCCCGGGGCGCGGGAGCCAGGCGGGAAGTTCTCGGCGGTCATGCCGTTGTAGGTGGGCCACATGGAATTCGTCGGAATGATCATCGGCTGCACGAAGTAAGTCCGGCACCCGAGGATCAGGATGGCGGCGAAGAGGAAGAACTCCACGTTCTCGGTCCAGGAGTTCCTGGGATGCAGCCTCCCTCCCGCCTTCCTGAGCGCCGCATCGAGCAACGCGGAAGCCCGCTCCAGTTTTTCCACACCCGCCCTCTCCCGCACCAGGCCGTCGAGTTCCGCCCTTCGCAGCGCGATCTCCGCCGCGTGGCCCGGGGCCATGGCGTCCCTCCGGAAATTCCAGACCATCCGGGCCGTTTGAAGCCACTGCAGGGCACTGGCGCGGGCCTTTTTTTCCGGGGAGGTGAAAAAGTCGAACACGGGGTGGCTGCATGCTAGGAGTGACGTTCTCTCCCCAGAATTCAACCCCGTTCCCAGCAGCGACGCATTTCGAAAAAAAAGGCATAGCATGCATACTGGCATAGCATGCGTACTGGGGTAGGGACGGGCGGCCCGCCCGTCCGAGCAAACCTCAGGGCCATTCGCAGACCCGGACGCGCGAGGCCGCACGTCCCTACCTCGCTACCGGCCAAACTGCGTCATCACTTTGCCACCCAGCAACGCCCTACTTGCCACCGGGCGGGTATCCCATTCGAATCCGTCTCATGGACGAACGACTCGACTGGGGCATCCTGGGCGCCGGCGTGATTGCCCGGACATTCGCCCGTGGGGTGGCCCACTCGAGGCGGAGCCGGCTGGCGGCTGTCGGAAGCAGGACCGTGGAGGGGGCCCATGCCTTCGCCTCCGAATTTCCCGGGATCCGCGAGCACGGCTCGTATTCCTCCCTCCTCGCGGACCCAGGGGTGAAGGCGGTCTACATTGCAACGCCGCATCCCCAGCATGTGGAATGGGTTGTGAAGGCGGCTGAGGCCGGGAAGCACATCCTTTGCGAGAAGCCTTTGGGCATGAACCACGCCGAGGCGATGGTCGCGGCCGAGGCTGCGAGGGCCAACGGAGTCCTTCTCATGGAGGCCTTCATGTACCGATGCGCCCCGGTGACGGCCAAGCTTGTCGAGTTGGTGCGCGACAAGGTCTGCGGCGAGGTGAAGGCAATCCAGGCGACCTTCAGCTACCGCGCGGGGTTTGATCCGAACATCCGGCATTACTCCAATGCGCTTGGCGGCGGCGGGATCCTCGACGTCGGCTGCTACCCGGTCTCCTTTGCCAGGCTCGTTGCGGGCGCGGCGGACGGCCGGCGGTTCTCCAACCCCACGGAGGTGAAGGGCATCGCGCAGCTGAACCCCGTGACCGGCGTGGACGAGGTCGCCTCGGCCGTCCTCCACTTCGCCAACGGGATCGTCGCGCAGGTGGCGACGGGCGTTGCCGTCAACCAGGACAATTCGGCGCGGGTCTATTGCACGGACGGATGGATCCATCTTCCCTGGGGGTGGATTCCCGCCCGCGAGGGCGGGGCGGAGCGGATCCTCGTCCACCGGGCGGGCGAGGAGCCCCGCGAGGTGATCGTCGAGACGTCCGACTGGCTCTACGGGATCGAGGCCGACGCCGTCGCCGAGGCGCTGTCCTCGGGAGCCCGCGAGGTGCCGTTCATGACGGTCGCGGACACCCTCGGCAACATGGCGGCCCTGGACGCGTGGCGCAGGTCGGCGGGCATGATCTACGAGTCGGAGAAGCCCGAGGCGGTCGGCACGATGAACAGCGTCCGGCCCCGGGCCACCAAGTCCTCGAACCCGATTCCCCGGGCCGCCGTCGCCGGGCTGGCCAAACCCGTCTCGCGGCTGATCCTCGGGTGCGACACGCCTTCCTGGATGCCCCATGCGGCGGCCATGTGGGACGACTGGTTCGACCGCGGGGGAAACGCCTTTGACACCGCATACCAGTACCTGGACGGCCTCCCCGAGAAGCTGCTCGGCCGTTGGATGGCGGCTCGCGGCGTCCGAAGCGAGGCAATCGTCGTCTGCAAGGGAGCCCACACGCCCACCTGCACGCCCGAGTGGCTCACAAGCCAGCTCCTGGAGAGCCTGGATCGCCTCCGGACGGACTACGCCGACATCTACATCATGCACCGGGACAATCCCGACGTGCCGGCCGGGGAATTTGTCGACGTGATCGATGGCCACTACCGCGCCGGACGCATCCGGGTGGCCGGCGTCTCGAACTGGACGGTCCGGCGCTTCGAGGAGGCGAACGAATATGCACGGCGCGAGGGCCGGCACGGCTTCGCGCTGCTCAACAACCAGTTCAGCCTTGCGCGGATGATCGGGCCTCCCTGGGAAGGCAGCATCAGCGCGGGCGACCCGGTGACGCATGCCTGGCTTCGCCAGCGGAAGGTTCCCCTCTTTGCATGGTCGAGCCAGGCGCGCGGGTTCTTCACGGAGCGTGCCGGTCCGGACAAGCGCACGGACGCGGAGCTCGTCCGTTGCTGGTACTCCGAGGACAATTTCGAGCGGCGCGCCCGGGTGCTCCGCCTGGCGAAGGAGTTGGGCGTACTTCCGATCAACATCGCGCTCGCCTACGTGCTCTGCCAGCCGTTCCCCACCTGGGCCCTCGTGGGCCCGCGCGAGATCTCTGAGACGGTTTCCACCCTTGGCGGCGCCAACCTCAAGCTGACGCAGGGACAGCTGGACTGGCTCAACCTTGAGTGCGACAAACCCTGAATTCGTATGGCTTAAAAGGGGTCAGGTTGTTACATGTTACATCCGCTGCGGATGTAACATGTAACAACCTGACCCCTTCCCCCGTTTCCATGAAACTCTGTACGGCGGCCGTCTGGCTTCTGCCGGTCGTGGCCCTCATCCCGGGATGTTCCAAGGGCCCGCTCGATTCCCCGATCTCGGCACGCGACTACGTCAACTACAGCATGTGGCGGAGTGAGGTGGACCCGGAGTTGACCGACGCCCAGCGGCAGGAGATCGCCGTCGCCGAGTCCGAGATCAAGCTGGGCATCCAGATCGATTCCGGGGGCGGCGGGTCCGACACCATTGACGCGGCCTACTATGAGACCATCAACGGGCACACGCTGCGGGAATTCCTCGAGCAGGGGCTCACCAGCAGGATCGAGCGGCTGAAGCTCGAATCCGCCCGCCTTGCCAAGGTGCTTGACCTCGATGCCGGGATTGAGACGAGGGAGGGCGACCTGCCCTCGGCCGACTTCCTCAGGAACGATGTGGAGAACAAGCGCGAAGCGCTCCAGAAGGATCAGGATGAAATCCAGTCGGCGCGCGCCAGGCTGAAGGAATTGCAGAACCCATCGCCGTGATGCCCCTGAAAATTAGCTCCCCTCGCAACCTGCGCGGATTGTCCCGCGCCATCCTGGCCGCAGGCCTGCTCCTCGCGGGTGCCTGCCACAAGGCCCCCGGGGTCTCAGCGCCTCCGGCGGCCCCTTCCGTACCCGGCCCCGAACCCTTCACGGCCCGGCTTCCGGAGGTGGAGGGCGTGCAGGCGATCCTGAGCCTCCGGCCCCCGACCCTGGTGAACCTGGACCTCAAGAAGATGATGGTTGGGGTGCCCGAGGCTTCGCTGCTGCGCATGATGCTGTTTCGGCTTTCAGAGTACGGATACCCGGACTTTGAGGATGTGGCCTCCGGGTCCAACGCCGGCGTGGTGCTCCTTTCCGCGTCCGCCGAGGATGTGAAGGGAAAGAAGTGGGTTCCCGTCGGATTTGCCAAGATCAAGGAGGGAGGGAAGATCTGGAACTTGCTCGAGGCGAGGCACGTCGCCCACCTGAAGCGCGGCGACTGGGTGATGTTTGCCAAGACGTACGCCGATCTCGGGAAGCTCGAGTCGCGCGACCCGGTCATCGCCTACCTCGAGCAGCCGCAAGCCGAGGACATCCGCGTCTGGGGCCGTGTCACCCCGGAATTGCTGGCTGGGTTCCGGGAGTCGATCGCTCCCCTGATCAAGTCCAAACTGGCAGACCTGCCTCCTGCCCGAGCGACGGCCATCACAGGATACCTCGGCGTCTTCTATTCCATGGCGCCCCAGATCCACTCGCTGGGCCTTTCGCTGAGCCTTACCGACAATGCAATCCGGCTCGGCTACTCCGTGCAGTTTCTCCCGGAATCGACGATCGGAAAGTATCTCCGGTACAAGCCCGGCCCGCAGCCGGCCGTCGCCCGGTATGTGTCCTCGAACGCGTTTCTCTCCATGGAGGCCCGCCAGGATCCATCGGCGTTTGGCGAGATGGCCAACTCGGTGATCGATTCCCTGCTCCAGGTGGACTACCCGCCTGTCTCGGCAAGGCTCAGGGAGTTCAAGGCCGCCTATCAAGGGTATGCGGCAGCCGCCGACGGCGGGAGCGCCGCAGCGTTCGATCTTTCCCTTTCCGCCCCCAACGGGAGCAAGGGGCTTCGCACGGAGTCGTTCACCGTCGTCTCAGGCCACTTTACCCGGGATGTGGCGAGGCAGTATTTCAAGGGCCTCCTGGGCTTGGTTGGCAAGGGACTGACGTCGACCCTGGCCAGCTTCAAGCCGGCCGCCCCGGCGGATCTGACCGTGAAAATCAAGATCAGACACGCGTACGTGGAGGACGCCGTCACGGTGGACGGGATCCCGTTTGACTCGCTGGCGATCACGAGCGACCTGAATGGAAGTGAAATCTCGAAGTCGGTGCAGTTCGTTGGCGTCGTCGGCGGGAACCTGGTCATCGCGGACAATGAGCCGGCCCTGAGGAGCCGCCTCCCTGCGCTGATCGCCGGGCTTCCGTTGGCGGATGGAGTCGGGATCCCGCTCGAAGGCGACGACCAGATCTTGGCCAATGTCAGCGGCGGCAAGATTCTCGACCTGATCGTGGGCGCCGCCAAGCTCGACCCGGCGGATGAGGACTCGAAGGCCCAGGTGAAGGACCTCGCTGCGGAGTTTGCCGCAGCCGGTCCCATCCGCTGGACGTTGGCGGGAAGCCAGGCGAAGGCCACGGCCACATTCACAATCCCCTACAAATTCGTCGAGGCGGGCGTCCACTTCGGACAGTGGGTGGCGACCCACAGGCAGGTCCTGGCCGCCCTGGCGCCCGTCCCCGCCCAGACGCCTCCGGCCAATGTTCCCCTGCCGGACGACGACCAGCCGATGCCCGTGCCGCTCAACCAGTAGCCTGACCCCTTTGCATTCCCAGGCTCAGCCGATAGCTTGAGCTCCACTCCCGGTTGGGGCTCACAGTCAGGATCAGTTCAAAGGCCTCCGCCGGCACCGAAGGCAGCACGGCTTGGACGGTGGGGCCGGCCAGGTTCCTTCCGGGCTGCAGGGCGGGGAACGACCAGGTCGCAAGCCGAAGCAACCGATCGCCGGCCGCCAGCGTCACCTCGACCTCGCCCCCGGGAATCGCCTCCGGGGCGTCGCTCAGGAGCCAGATCTCCGCGGAAAACGTCTCTCCGGAACGCCATTGAAACCTGGCAAATCGGGCGCTCGCGAGCACCGGCCTGCAGGCCGCCTTGGCCGCATGGTAGGCCGGCTTGGGATGGGCCGGCCAGTGGACGAGGCTGTTTCCGGCGGCGCAGGGCCAGGGCTCGTTGAAGCACCAGTTGAGCGCCATCGCGCACCTGGGCTTCTGCCGGCGGGCCTCCTCGAAGACCGCCTGGTAGCCCGCGCACTGGAGCCAGGTGCCGCGATGGACGAGGGTGTCGAGGCTGTCCGACGCGCCGAAGTAGTGCTCCACCATCCCTGGAAACAGCCAGGAGTCGGGATGACCCTCCCAGGCTTGGAATGCGTGGTGGGCCTCCCAGGCCGTTCCCGGGCGCGGCGGCCAGAGCTCGTCCTCCGGGATGAACGCCCTCAGGTGGCGGCCCGGCGTGGGGCCGGCGCAGCCAAACTCCGAGTAGGCGGTGTTGTCCGCGCGCTGGAAGATCTCGTAGACCTCCTGCCCCCTGTCGTTCCGGAACCTGTAGTCGCCGTGCCCCATACCCTCGATCGGAGCCGTCGGGAGGAAGGGGGTGGCGGGATCGAGTTCAAGACAGTTCCTGTTCAGGAGACGCACCGCCAGCGACTGGTCGGTCATCCGGCTCCAGGCGTTGAACAGCTCGTTGCCTCCGCACCAGAGGCCCAGGCAGGCGTGCTGGCGGAGCCGGGCGATGATCGAGCGCGACTCACGGTCGAGAACGCCCAGGTAGGCCGGGTCGTCGGGGTACAGGTTGCAGGCGAGGGGGAACTCCTGCCAGACGAGGAGGCCCAGCTCGTCACATTGGTCGAAGAAGGCCTCGGGGTTGACGATGCAGCCGCCCCACGCCCGAAGCAGGTTGAAGTTTCCGTCGCGGGCGAGCTTGAGGAGCGGGCGTAAGGTTTCGGCCGTGATTTTCCCGGGAAACACCTCGGGGCTCACCCAGTTGGAACCCTTTGCGAACAGGGTCCTGCCGTTGAGCTCGACGGTCACCGGAGGCTCGTTGCGGGTCACGGGGAAGCCCATGGGCCGCTCCCATGCCCCCTCGGCCATGACCAGGCGCACCCGCCGGAACCCCACCCGGCTGCGGTGGAGGTCGCCGTCGTCCAGCGAAACCTCCAGCGTGTAGAGCGCGGACTCGCCGTGATCGTGCGTCCACCAAAG
>Ga0302319_10015831_pt1 | contig 13947 bp, 16 predicted proteins | sample Bog_T0_2_FD_203319 | JGI IMG/M metagenome (GOLD analysis project Ga0302319, IMG submission 203319) | Peat permafrost microbial communities from Stordalen Mire near Abisko, Sweden - Bog_T0_2 | ecosystem: Environmental > Terrestrial > Soil > Wetlands > Peat | place: Sweden: Abisko, Stordalen Mire...
GTCATCGAAGCCGGTTGCAAAACCGTGATCGGTTCCCGCCTCAAACAGTCCGGCATGTTCTGGACCGTCGCCGGCGCAAACTCGATCATCGCCCTCCGTTGCTGCCACCTCAACGGACGCTTTGAAAAGCTACTGGGAGTCCCGCCGCGCGGCATAAGTTCCATGTCGCACACCCAGCGGCGCCCGCATGCTCAAATCACCTCCAATTCCCCCGGCCCACACCCCGTCACCGCTTGCCACCGGATCCCCCGATCGAACGTCACCAGTTTCCCGCCGTTCCTAACAGCCAGACCCAGCAGATACAGATCCGTAAGTTGCTTCTGCCCCGCGCCCCCCAGCTCGAATCGCCCCTCTTCGAGCAAACTCACCGAATCCGGCCAGAACCGATATCCCGCCACTCGCACCAGTTGCGACAGCAGAGTTCGAATCGTAACCACGGTGAGCCCCGCGCAGGGATACCCAGGATGGCTCATCACTCGGATACAGCCGTTTTCCGTGATCGGGCAAGTCGCCCACCCACTGAGGTGATTACCTTTGAACCAGGCCACCGCCCGCGCGTGAAATATCTGGTCTTTATCGGTCAACCCGATCAAGACATTTACGTCCAGCAGAGCCGGCTTCATTCGTCTTCATCAAGGAGCCGCTTCACCAGTTCGGTTGTTACCACAGGACCATTCGGGCGCCGTGGCAACATCGGAATGCCGTCCTCATACTCCAGCTCAAAAGACTTCGGCTGAAGCGACTCTCGAAGCAGATTCGAAACCACGCTCCCCGCCGTCGTCTTCCGCTGATGCGCAATCTCCTTAACGGTAAGCATCAGGTCATCGTCGATTTCAAGAGTCGTCCTCATGCATCAAACATATCGCATCTGATGCGAGATGCGCAGACATGTTTTCCGCGAAAGCCAACAAAACCCAAATACCAGCCCCAGGTTGGCTTCGTTTGGCTTCGATTCGACCTAAAAAGCCACTTTTTAGGCCCCGAAAGCCACCATCCCAAAACTCCCCATCGCCCGGATCGGCCGCCTCAGTCACAACTATTTTCGGCCGATTTCCCCCACCCCAACCCAATCCCCTCAGCAACTTGCAAAATCCGCCCGCCCCCAGCCCCAATTCCCCCATGCATACTGAAGTCGGCCATGAACAAGCACGTCCATCCCGGTCCCCCCACCATCCCCAATACCAAAAAACTTTTTTTGCAAAAACGAACCGCCACAAACCTGGCCCTAAACCAAAATCCCCTTCACCACCTCAGCCTTCTCCACCCCCGTCAACCTGACATTCAACCCCTGGTAGTTATACGAAAACCGCTCATGGTCGATCCCGAACTGATGCAGAATCGTCGCCTGCAAATCCCGCACGTGCACTGGATCCCGCGTCACGTTATAGCTGAAATCGTCGGTCTCCCCATGCACCACCCCGCCGCGCACCCCCGCCCCCGCCAGCCACAAACTGAAACACCGAGGATGATGGTCCCGGCCGTAATCCGTCGCCGTCAGCTTCCCCTGGCTATAGATCGTGCGCCCAAACTCCCCGGCCAGAATCACCAGCGTGTCCTCGAACATCCCCCGCTGCTTCAAATCCTGGATCAGAGCGTAAACCGGCTGATCGATCTCCTTGCACTGCGCCGCCAAAACCTCCGGCAAACTCCCGTGCACATCCCAACCCCGGTGATAAACCTGTACGAACCGAACCCCGCGCTCCGCCAGCCTCCGCGCCATCACGCACGTATTGGCAAACGACCCCGGCTTCTCCTTCGCATCCGCCCCATATGCCTCCCACGTACTCGCGGGTTCGCTCGCCAGATCCGTCAGCTCCGGCACCGAAGACTGCATCCGGAACGCCATCTCGTACTGCGCGATTCTAGTGCGCGTCTCGGGATCGCCCAGCTTCTCATAGCCGATCTGGTTCATCTCCCCCAGCCCGTCCAGCATCGCGCGCCGTACCTCCGACGACACGCCCTCGGGATTGTTGATGAACAGCACCGGATCGCCGCCGCTCCGCAAACTCACCCCCGAATACTTGCCCGACAGAAACCCCGCGCTCCACAGCCGCGCCGAGATCGCCTGCACATTCGCCTTCGGATGGTAATGCTTCGCCTGCAGCACCACGAACGCCGGCAGATTCTCGTTCATGCTGCCCAGCCCATAGCTCAGCCAACTCCCAATGCATGGCCGCCCCGCAATCATGAACCCCGTCTGGAAAAACGTGATCGCCGGCTCATGGTTAATCGCCTCGGTATGCATCGACCGGATGATCGCGATATCGTCCACCATCTTCGCCGTATTCGGCAGCAGTTCGCTCACCCACGCGCCCGACTTGCCATGCTGTGCGAACTTGAACACCGAAGGAGCGATCGGGAACCGCGTCTGCCCGCTCGTCATGGTAGTCAGGCGCTGGCCCTGCCGAATCGAATCCGGCAAATCCTTGTCGAACATCTCGGCCATCTTCGGCTTATAGTCGAACGTCTCCATCTGCGGAGGCGCACCCACCAGATGCAGATAGATACACCTCTTAGCCTTAGGCGCGAAATGCGGCAACCCAGGCAAGCCTTCAGCCTGAGCCTTATCGCCAATCAAAGACGCCAAAGCCAAAGCCCCAATCCCCTGCGCCCCCCGAGCGAAGAACCGTCGCCGAGTCTCCTCCGCACCCAAAGCCCGCGCCAGTGGATCGAGAGGATGCCTACCCGCCGCAACACGCTTATGCGACGCGCGGTCCAGCTCATAAGCCGCCCGCGAGTAATGGCCCTCTTGATCTGGTTTCAACAGACTCATTTATTCAGCACCTCATCCAGATTCATCAGCTCGCTCGTCAGCATCGTCAAAGCCGCAAACTCCGCCGGAGCCAAAGCGGGATCGCCCTTGCGCTCCCCCTCATTCAGAAACTTCCGGGCCTCATCCTCATGCGAAGCATAATAACCCTGGAACTTTTCGAAACTCTTCTTCGCGATCGCCCGCTCGCGAACCGTCAAAGGCCGCGTCAACAGCCGTCCCGCAATGTAATCGACACGCCCATCCCAGGCCACGCTCTGCTGCATAGACCGTCCCGCCAGTTCCCTGGCCGCCTCCACGAACTGCACATCGTTCATCGTCACCAAAGCCTGCAACGGAGTATCCGTCCGCTCGCGCCGAACCGTGCATGTCTCGCGAGTCGGAGCATTGAAAATATCCATGCTCGCCGGAGGAGCGCTCCGCTTCCAGAACGAATACATCGACCGCCGGTACAACCCCGTCCCCTGATCGGCCTTGTAGAACCGCGTGTTCGAGCCATCCATCGCGACCGCCTCCCAAACCCCATCCGGCTGATAAGGCCGAACGCTGGGACCGCCGATCTGCGGCGAAAGCAAACCGCTCGCAGCCAAAGCATAATCGCGAACCATCTCGCCATCCATCCGGAATCGCGGCGCGCGGCTCAACAACCGATTCTCCGGATCTTTCTCGATCTTCAGCGGCGTCACAACAGCCGACTGCCGGTAAGTAGCCGACATCAAAATCTGCTTATAGAACCGCTTGATATCCCAGCCGTGTTCCTCGAAATCCACCGCCAGCCAGTCCAGCAATTCCTGATGCGTAGGCGGCTCGCCCTGGCTTCCGAAATCGTCGGCCGTCTTGGTAATCCCGATCCCGAAAATCTCCTCCCACATCCGGTTCACAGCCACCCGAGCCGTCAGCGGATTGTCCTTCGTGAACAGCCATTCCGCCAGCCCCAGCCGGTTCCGAGGCATCGAAGAAGTCATCGGAGGCAGCACCGCCGGAGTGTTCGCATAAACCACATCGCGCCGCTGGTCGTAAGCCCCGCGATACAGAATCCAGGCCGAGGGCTTCGTGTCCGTCCGCTCCTCCATCACCAGCGACACAGCCCCGCGCCGAGCGATCGCCGAAGCCTTCACATTCAGCTCGTTTTGCTCCTTCGCCAGCACTCGATAAGGCTCATACCGATTCAGCAGGAAGTAGGTCTTGAGAGTAGGCCATTCATCCAGCATCCGGGCCTCTGCCTCGGTAATCGCCCGATTGAAAATCCGGAAATCCGTCACCGAACCGCCCGGCAGATTCTTCCCCAGCACCAGCGGCACATCGGTCAAACCGATATCGCCCGAAAGATCCGTCACCTGATTCCCGCGCCCCTGCGTCGGAATCGCCTTGCCATTCAGATACAGCGCCAGCCCCGGCTGCTTGCGCGACCCGTCGTAAGAGACCGCAATCTGATTCCACGATCCCGGCGCCAGCTGCTGAAGATGCGCCGCGCGAATCTCGATACTGCGCCCGCTGTCGCCCGTAATCCGGAACGCCGGCACGCGCGCGCCCACTTCCAGAGTCCAGCCGCGGCCCTTGTCCTTCGAGTTCGAATGCGTCGCGATCACATAGCTCTGCTCGGCCTTCGGAAAATAAAATCGAGCGCTGATAGAAAACGGCTTGTCGGCATCGAGCTTGGGAGCGTTAACAAACTCCACGCCCGCCGTTCCCGGATCGGATGCACGGCCCTCAAAAATCTGCGCCTCAGCCTCAAGCGGCGATTCCGGAGTCTTCGGATTCGTCGCCTTCCACTCTGCATACGCCGCAGCCCCGCCCACCTCGGCCTCGCTCAACGCGCGCCGGATCTCAGCCAGACGATCCGAAGTCTTCAACCACGCCGCGCGATCCTCATCCCTCGGCACCACCACCACGGGAGGCGTATCGGGAACGTTATCGTCCATCACCTTCTGCGTCGTATTGCGGAAGAACGCCCCCATCGAATAAAAATCTTTCTGGGTAATCGGATCGAACTTATGATCGTGGCAGGTAGCGCAACCAACCGTCATCCCGATGAACACCGCGCCCACCGTCTCCGCGCGATCCTTCGCATAAATCTCGGCATACTCGTCTTCGATAATGCCCGCTTCGTTCGTCGTTACGCCGCACCGGATGAACCCGGTCGCGATCTTCTGATCGAGCGTCGAACCCGGCAGCAAATCCCCGGCCAGTTGCTCTGTGCCGAACCGGTCGTAAGGCATGTTGCGATTGAACGCGTTGATCACCCAGTCCCGATAAGGCCAGATCTCCCGATAGTTGTCGATGTGAATCCCATGCGTATCCGCATAGCGAGCCGCATCCAGCCAGTACCGAGCGCGATGCTCGCCAAAGTGCGGAGAAGCCAGATACCGGTCCACCATCTTCTCGTAAGCAGATGCGGACGTATCGCCGAGGAAAGTATCGATCTCGGCAGGAGTAGGCGGCAGCCCGGTCAGATCCAGAGCCACGCGCCGCAGGATAGTTCGTCGATCCGCAGCCGCAGCCGGCGCGAGCCCCTTGGCTTCCAGCTTTGCGAGAATAAACCGGTCAATCGGATTGCGAACCCAAACCGCATTCCGAACCGAAGGCGGAGCAGCCTGCACCGGAGCTTTATAAGCCCAGAACTCCTGCCACTTCGCACCCTGATCGATCCACAGTTTGATCTTCGCGATCTGAGCCGCCGTCAGGCTCTTGTGCGTGCTTGCCGGAGGCATGCGCCGAGCAGAATCCTCAGCGCTGATGCGAGCGTAAAGCTTGCCCGAAGTGGCCGCCTGGAGAGCCGATTCCTTCAGGTCCAGCCGAAGCCCCGCCATCCGAGTCCCCGCATCCGGCCCATGGCACTGGAAGCAGTTCTCCGCCAGCACCGGCCGGATCTCACGCTGGAAATCCACCGTCTGCGCGAAGAGGCCGCTTGCGGCCAAAAAGACGAGAGCTCTCAGCAACGACGCAGACATGTCGTTACTAAGATACTCCTGTCAGCTCTTCTTGATGGTCACGCCGCCGCGGTCCGTGGTCACTTTGATCTCCGGCCCCGAGCCCTGCTTGCCCTTGATCGTAGCCGCGCGGCCTTCCTGCTCGGTCTTCAGAGGATCGCCGAAGTCGTTGCTCACCTCGCCGTGCCCTGTCTTGCCGTCAATGTCGAACCCGGCCTTCTCCGGAATCGCCAGCGTCACATCGCCGCTGCCGGAATGGATCTCCATCTTCGCCAGCGGAGTCTTCGTCTGCGTCACCTCGATATCGCCATGCTCCACAGACAACTCGAGCCCGCCCGAGACATCGGTCGCGTGAACATCGCGCGAACTTGTAGTAAACCGAACCGGACCGATGAGGTTGGTGAGCGTCAGATCGCCCGAATCCATCTTGATGTCCCCAGGCACCGCCTCGACCCGGAAATCGGTGTGTTTCGACTGAAAGCGCATGGGCTTAGCCAGACGCTGGAACTCCAGATCGCCCGTGTATTCGCCCTTGATCGTGACTTCGTCGCCGATGTTCTCCAGTTGCACGTCGCCGCCGCGCGGGCCTTCCAGATCTACTTTGCCCTTCGTGTCGGTGATACGAATGAGGTTCCCGCGGTTGGAGCCGACTTTGACGTCCTTGCCCACGTTGCTGATGCGAACGTCGCCCTTGCCGGCCTCTACCGACACCGCGCCCGAAACATCGTCGATCGTCAGATCGCCGTTGCGCCCCCGCACTTCCACATCGAGGCCCTTCGGAACCGCGATATCCAGATCCGCCGAAACCGACAGCATCTTCGAGCCCTTCGGATCGTCCGCATGGACGATCAGCAGATCGCCCTGCCGCTCCACTTTCAACGGGCTCTCCTCATTGGCCCGGTCCGCGTCTCCCTTGCTGAATGCGAGAATCGACTTCTTGCCCGAGACCTTAACCTCGCCGCCGTCATCACCCTTCAAAGACAGGGTGCCCTTCAGGTTGTCCAGCACCACCCGGGACACGCCTTTGCTGTCTCCCGTGGCATTCACATCGTAAGAGTAATTTGTCCCCAGAACGTTGATGCCGCCGTTGCTCCACGGTCCGAAATGCAGGTTGCCGTGGTTGCCGGCCCAGTTGAAAAACGCCACCAGCATCACGATCCAGAACACTCCCGCCCCGGCCAACGGACGCGGTGGGTTCGCCACGCCCCGGCTCGCGTGATACAGCACTTCCATCAGCCCGATCACGCCCAGCACGATCAGCAAAATCGGCCAGTAATCGAGAGCCATTGCCCAAAGATTGGTGTCGCGCCAGATGTTGTTGACCAGAAAGATGAAGCCGATCAACACCAGCAGCACCGGCCCCGTAATCGATCGCGATCTCATCTCCGTTCTCCCGGAGCGGGCGGAGGAGGAGGCTCGGGCGGCATGTAAGAACTCGCGGATGGCGGAGGCGGGAAATAAGTGTCGCGGCGCGGCCGTCTGCCTCCCAGTAGCTTCAGCAGGCCGATCACGATCAGCAGCACCGGCCACGTTTGTCCGAAACCCACTCCGACAAAACGCTCCACCGTGAACAAAACCCCGACGGTGATCAGAATGATCGGCCCGGTAATGGCACGCATCAGTCCCTGGCTTTGCGGGTTCATCGCGGAAATCTCCCGTCCTCGGGATCGATCGTTGTCTGAGCATGCGGTTGCGCCGGGTTTAGCCTGGCGTACAGCAGATAAACGCCCAGCCCGATCAGCAGCGCCGGCCAGTACCGCGCGAACACTTCCATGCTGATGATGTCGGTGGTATCGAGCAGCAGCAGAAACCCGAGGCCGATCAAAATGACGGCCCCCAGCGGAAACTTGCCGTGGCTCGCCTTCACGTCGAACAGGCTCGAGAACTCTTCCACATGCTGGCCGTAACGCCGCTTGCGGGCTGTGTGATAAGCCTCGAACGCCTGATAAATCACCCAGGCGCCGATCATGATGCCGATCAGCGCGTTCAGGCCGTCGTTATGCGTATTGGCCTCGATGCTGACCATCAGGCCGAACACGATTGCATGAATCAGGCCCTTGGCATACTGGCCGTTGTAGATGGCGCCCACGCCCGGCGCGAAGCCCAGCCACAGCGCCAGACCGGGATGCACGCTCGGGTCCGCCACGCGGACCCGAGGCGCCGTATAAGGCGAGGCAGGGGGCGTATACGATGCCCTTGGCGGCTCGGGCATCGGCGGGGGAGGAGGGACCGGGGGCCTGGCGGCAACCGGCAGATGCTCGGCGCAGAAGATCGACCCCAGCGCCGGCCTCTGACACTCGGCGCACATCGGTTTGCCACACTCGCGGCAAAAGGCCGAAGCCGCGATCTCGGGATGGTTGGCGCAATTCATTGATGTTTCTCCTGCGTGGTTGGGGTAACGGGCTGATTGACCCGGCGGCTGTTGGCCTTCTGATCCGCTGCCGCTTCGTCTTCCTCGGCCTGCTGCTGCTTCCATTCGCTCAGCTGGCTCTTGATCTCGTAAACCAGCCGCATGCTTTCGTAACTCTTCACCGTCCGGTCCCATAACCGGTGCGTCTTATCGTCGAGCGATGACCAGATCCGTATGGGGTCCAGATCCGCCGCCGTCATCGGCTTCCTCGGATCGCCCGCGCACCGGCTCAGCATTGTCAGCGACATCATGGTCATCATCGCGCCCATCACGAACCGGGGCTTCAGTACCGGAGCGAACAAACGGTTAATCCAGCCGCGAATGCCGCCCGCCCGCAGCTTGAACTCCCAGCCTGCGTGGGTGGCTTCCAGAATCTTCCCGGCCAGCGCCGGCGGAACTTCCACCTCGGCCGCGATCTCCATGAACGCAACCGCGCTTTCGGCGTCTTCAGCCAGTTCCGCGCAGGGGCCGCATGTTGCCCGATGTTCCTCGAATGCAGCCCGGTCCTCGGCTCTGGCGGCAGAACCCAGCTCGCCATCGATATGGTCGGCGAGTAAGATCTCGAACTGTTCACACGTCAGCATCTTCGTACTTCTACATGCCTTTTCAGGAGGCGCGCCAACTCGGCACGGCCTCGGTTCAGCCTGGACTTCACAGTCCCTTCGGGAATCGACAGCACCTGCGCAATCTCCCGGTACTCCAGTTCCTGTAAATCTCTCAGAATAATCGTTTCCCGCAGATCCGGCGAAAGTTTCGCTAAAGCGCCCTGCAGCAGTTCGCTCGCTTCCCGCCCCGCCAGAGCCGAATCCGGCCTCGCGACCGACGAAGTGCTCTGCTCCACCCGGGGCATTTGCTCCTCGATCGAATCCGTTACCCGCTCATTACGGGTTCGGCGATAGTGATCGATCAGAAGGTTACGGGTCAGTCGCGTCAGCCACGTGGTAAACGAGCCTTCGGTGGAGCGGAAACCGCCCAGCGCCCGAAAAACCCGCATAAACACGTCCTGCGTGAGGTCCTGAGCCTCGGAATCGCGCCCCGTGAACCGGTAGCAGATTCCGTACACACGTCGGGTATGGAGCCGTACCAGCTGCTCCCACGAGGCATCATCGCCCGAGAGGCAGCGCTCCACCAGTGTGCTGTCCTGATCCAACCCGATTTTAGCCATTCCCGGCCAAACGGCAGCCCCGAAAACCTGGATTGCCGATGCCGTCCCTGCTGCCATGATCGCCTATACGCCTTTCCTGATAGAAAGAACGAGGCTTAACCATAATAGGTTCAATCTTTCGCCGGGTGCATCCGGCGCCTCAGCCTCCTCGGATTCGCCCGAAGCCTGTTATGCTTGCGTTTTGAAGGATTTCGGGGGAATTCAAGCTTGACTTGCCCGTTTTGCGGCCACATCGAAGACAAAGTGATCGACTCCCGCGAGAGCAAAGAGGGAGATTCGATCCGCCGCCGCCGGCAATGCCTCCAATGCGAAAAGCGCTTTACGACCTACGAGCGGATCGACGAAGTCCCCTACATGGTCATCAAAAAAGACGGCCGAAGGGAGAAATTCGACCGCCAGAAGGTTTTGAACGGCCTCCTGAAAGCGTGCGAAAAACGACCGGTCAGCATGGTGAAACTGTCGGATCTGGTCAACCAGGTAGAAGCGCGGGTTACCGATTCGCCGGAGCGGGAAATCACAACAACCGAAATCGGCGAGTATCTGATGGATGTCCTGCGCGGAATCGATAAGATCGCGTATGTGCGGTTCGCGTCGGTTTACCGGGATTTCCAGGACGAGCAGGCGTTCCTCAACGAGTTACGGGATCTGACGAAGCCTTAACGCCGCGGTTGCGCGGCGCCAACGCCTCGACGGGAACCTGATCGAGGTTCACCTGCCCTCCGTAACGGCGCGAGAAATCGGCCAGGATCGCCGGGTCGGAGCGGCCGTCGAACACCATCTTCTCGATTGTGATGAATTTTCGCCGAGCCCGGTTTGCGGAAGCAGTAACGCTGCATCACCTTCCAGTAGAGGTCTTCGGCGTGGGTGTACGGCTCAGCGTTCAATTGCACAGACATTTCAGGACCCCGCCAGAGAGCGCAGATCTGCTATGAGACGCTCAAACTGGTCCATTTCATACGGGTAATAGTAGCCGCGGATCATGGTACCGGCATCCACCAGAACGAATTCGGGGTGTCGCGCGCAGGATCAACCGTAATCGACACCAACCGAACGTTGGCGATTCTGCGCAGTTTCGCGCTCATCATCGGGCAGGGACCCGTGCAGGTGGTGAAAAAGGTGTCGGCGACCCAGATTTTGTCCCGCAGATCTGCGAGCGTGATCTTCCGACCGGTTGAGAGATCAGCTCGAAATCCGGTACAGGGCCGAAGTACTTCAGGCGATGCGAAGCTCCCAGGACAGACCAAGCAGGAACACGGCGGCAATAAGAAGACGGGTCATTCGAGATCGATTTCCGGCAGAGAGCCGAGAACCCGGGGGCGAAGGAATGCGGTGAGGCCTGCGCCGCAGGTACGCGATCAAAAACGCCAGAGTGATGAACAAAACCAGGATGGGCGTGAGGGTGAGAATCAAGAGAGGCCAGCCCCGAGGTTCGGCCAGGATTCTTTCGCCATATTGGCTGACGAAACGATCGACGATCTGTCGATCGCTTTCGCCGCGCGCGGCCAGCGACTCCACTTCTGCACGCAGTTGCGCGGCAATCGGCGAATCGTGCACCGAAAGATTCTCATGCCAGCAGCACGGCGCAATAAATCGAGACTGGATGCGCCGCACTTCGTCGGCTTTCATTCTTTCGCTGAAGCTCCTACCATCCCGATCTGCTCCAGCGCGTACTGGCTGCCCTGTTTCCGCACCCCGGCCACGATTTTCATTCCGGGGCGCGGTCTTGCCAGTTCGTTGCGGTCGGGAACCTGGAACTCATTGAGGCGGGTTTCTCCATGGCCTGAAGCCTTCGTCCGCATAGACGGCGGCGATTTCGCCGTAAAGGACGAAGACGGACTGGCTGAGTGTTTCGATCAGTCGCTGCCAGAAGAGGAAGAATATTCTCATCTCAGTCCTTCTTTTCTTTAACGTTGGTAAGCCAGAATCCTTCGCTCGTCACGTTGACCGTAGCCGAAATCTTCTCGCCGACTCTCAGCGAAAGATATTCCTTCTTGTTCTCGACCGGATACTCCATGGTCATTGCGTCCATCCAGCCTTCGATCTTTTCGGCGTTGATGAACGCAAGGTTGGTCTTCGGGTCAAGCCGAACAACGACTCCGCGCATTTGATATTGCCGCGGCTTCTCCGGTTTCGTTTGCGCTGCCGCGGAACAGGCCATACCTGTAACTGTCAGCGCGGCGATTACTGCCATTGCCAGACTCACTGTTTCTCTTCGTGTCATCAAATGTGAAACCTATACCTGATCTCGCCATAGATCTGGCGAGGGTTAATGTAGTGTGTTCCGCCAAAGGTATTGCTTGTATCGAGCAGATAGCGGGTATTCGCAATGTTTATGGCATTGACCGACGCGGTCACTTTCTCGCGGAACGTCTTGCCGATCGAAAGGTCGAACGTGGAGTGGGGCGGCAGGTGAGACGGACCGTTTCCATTCAGAAAACCAGAACCGAACTGATACGCCGGGGTTGCCCAGATGTTTCCCGGCACGGTCAGGGACAGGACCGAGGTAACCGTATTGCGCTGATCGTGATCGAGCAGGAAATTTCCCGGCGGAATAAACTCGATAAGGCCTCCGGTGACTCCTCCGATTGCCTGGCCAATCTGATTCGAATAGGCGACGCGCCAGTTAACCCTGTTGAAGAGACGCGGCGAGCGCAGCGTAACCTCATTACCACTGATAATCGCGCCCAGGTCTGTGAGAGGTATGAAGATCCCGGAATTCCCCACCACATCATGATCGAGAAAATTCCGCGCACTGGTATGAAAGGTGTCGATATCGAGCTGCCATCCGCTCGCCGGAATGCTCAGGCCTATATCGTGCTGGATATCGCGTTCGCCTTTTAGAGGGACAAAACCAAAGCCCTGGGAAATGGCAAACTGTAGTGAAGGGCCGGCCAGACTGTCGAGTGGCGGCGGCTGGTAGTAATAAGCGTAGTAACCGTGCAGCGACCAGTTCAGGCGGGGAATTCGTATAGAGGCGCCGATGCGAGGATCGGCCGCGTTCTCACTCACGAGTCCCGAATAATGCGTTAGCCTGAGGCCGAGGTCCAGCGTGAGCCACGTGGTGACTTTGTACTGATCTTCAAAGAACAACGCATCCGAATTCGCCCAGTTCGTCTGCTGCTGATTGAGTACGGCGCCGCCCGGGTTAGCCATCAGTCCGAAGAATGTGTTGTCGTGCTGGCCCCAAACTTCAATACCACCCCGGAAATCGTTCCGCTTCCTCTGTACCTGCAGGACTGAACGCGCCCCCGCATAGTTCGAGCGGCTATTGTCGTTGAGGACAAACGGCGTGTCCTGCGGACCGCTCAGATATTGAGCGGCGTTGTAGTGATAGTAGGGCGAAAGGGTGAGAACCACCCCATCGGCGAATGTTTGTGTCCAGTGGAAACCCGCAAGGTAATCTCTTTCGAGGTCGAGATCGCGAATTCCGGCGGCCTGATCGCCCTGGTCGTTCGGTATCTGATAGTGGTCTTCGCGCAGCGAAACAACCCAGCGCAGCTGCTGTTTGGCGTTGGGATTGAACAGGACCGAAAGAAAACCGCCGGTGCCGCTCGACTGATCGTGAATGACCTGCGAAACCTGCGTTCCCAGCCCCAGTTCCGAACGGTTTCCATCAATGCTCGCATAGTATGCGAAACGCTGGGTATGGCTGCCGATACTGAAATGATCGTCGGTGGAAAAGAAGTTGCCGGCGGTTGCAACGAGTTCTGCTTCGTTGTTGCGTTCGAAGCCCGACGGCGTCACGACATTGAAGAAGCCATAGGTGCGGTCGCCGTACTCACTCGAATAGCCACCGCGCTCGACCTCAAGTTCGAGCACGTCTTTCGGATTGATGAGTGGCGCAACGTTGGCCGCGATGTTGGTGTTGATTACGGGGATGCCATCGAAGAACCAGTTCACCTGATGGCCGCCGCGCATATGAAGCATGTCGTGGACCATGTAAGCTCCCGGCGTGTAGTCGGTGATCATCGCGAGACTGTTGGTCTGGTCCGCGCCGGGTGTCTGGGCGATCTCCTCGGCTGAAACCATGGTCTGGACCGTCGATGTCTGCGGACTCAGGCGGCTTACCAGGCCGGACACCTCGAGGCTGGAGTTCAGCGGCGCGAGATCGAGCTGAAAGTGCAGGACAGGCGTCTTATCCGCAGCCACGGTTATTTGTTGCTCGAGCGGCTTGAATCCTTTCGCCGAAATCTCGACCCGGTAGTTCCCCTCGGCAATGTCGCTGAATTGAAACTCGCCGTTCAAATCGGACTGCACGGTTTTCGCTTCCGATACAACCGGCCCGTGAAGGACGACCTGAGCGGCCGGCAGCGGGCGATGTTGCGGGTCGTGGACAACGCCTCGAACCGACCCGGCGACAGCAGCCCCCAAGGCGGCCGGAAGAAGAAAGGCAGCGATAATGAGCTTTGTTTGAGGCATAAGTGTCTCCTTTCGATGTCAGGGCAATCGTTTGACTCCAATTGAGCCGGCCTCCTCCCACGCGGCAAGAAATCCGCCTCCGGGGAGCGCGACGACCGAGGGAAAGGCGGCTTCTTTCGCGATTTGTACCGGCTTGCCGGTTCCGCGCCAGGCTTCGAGTCCTTCGGAACTCACCCAGAGGGCGCAGACCTGGTTCTTCGCGGCCGCGATTGCTACGTCCTTCCCCGCGCCGAGCTTCTGCTCGGGCTTGCCA
>Ga0302319_10015832_pt1 | contig 13946 bp, 15 predicted proteins | sample Bog_T0_2_FD_203319 | JGI IMG/M metagenome (GOLD analysis project Ga0302319, IMG submission 203319) | Peat permafrost microbial communities from Stordalen Mire near Abisko, Sweden - Bog_T0_2 | ecosystem: Environmental > Terrestrial > Soil > Wetlands > Peat | place: Sweden: Abisko, Stordalen Mire...
GAGACACGACGGGCCGGTTAAAACTAATCTTTCACCGCGAGACTTTGGAGATCTTGGGTGTACATATTATTGGTGAAGGCGCTTCAGAGTTGTTACATATTGGACAAGCCGTTATGATTCTCAAGGGTAAGGTGAGCTACTTTGTCGAGACTGTGTTCAATTATCCGACCCTGGCGGAGTGTTATAAGGCGGCGGCGTTTAACGGGCTGAACAAGCTGACGCGGTCGTAGGACGGACATGGGACAAGGCATAGGAATCGTCATAAGCGAACGCATCGAGGTGGCTGCCGTGGCGGATAACGCACTGCAAAGCCCGGTGCGCGTGAGCCCGGAAGACCGCACGATTTTGGACTCACTGCATGGGGTTCCGGCAGAGCTGATTGTTCAGCGCATCGTCGAGGAAGTGCGCGCTCTCGGACTAATAGAGGCTCCGACTCATATTGGTGTCGGCATGCCGGGCATCCTGCGCAAAGGCGCGGTCGAAGATTCGCCGAACTTGATCCAGTTCAAGGGGATCAATATGCGGGAACTCGTAGCTACGGCGTTTGAGCCGATGTTCGGCAGGGTCCCGGTGTCGATCTTTAACGACGCGGACGTAATGGCGGCGGGGATTGCGGCAACCCACGGCCACCTGGACCGGCTGATTCGCGTTTGGACGCTGGGAACCGGCATTGGGTATGGGCGCTATCCCTTTCGAGATGGTGTCTGGGAAGCGGGGCATACGGTAGTGACGCTGGATCCAAAGGAGCACTTCTGTGGGTGCGGCGGCCGCGGGCATTTGGAAGGCATCATGGGTCAGCGGGCGATGCGGCTGCGTTTTATGGATATGGAGCCAGATGAAATTTTCGCGCAAGCGGAAACCGGAGATGCCCGCTGCCTGGAGTTTACAAAGTTATGGCACCGGGCGCTGGCGGCCGCCACAGCCACCAGCATTCATCTGGATGGACCCGGCAAGTTCTTTGTCACAGGGTTTAACGCAGGTTTCCTGAATTTGTCGCTTTTGAATGAATACCTGCACGAGATGGTGAAACTCAGTCCCCTGCAGGGCTATTCCACCGAAGTGGTGACGGGCGGCGAAGCGGTCGCCGTCATTGGCGCAGCCGTAAATGCTCTACAGAGGGCTCGTGTTTAACGGTGGTTCTTAGAACATCGCGGTTGTCGTGATGCCGGTTCCATTCAAAACGTTTTGCATCCGCTCCAGCGCCGACTTGTGAATCTGCGAAACGCGGCTTTCGTTTACACCCAGCACGGAACCGATCTCTTTCATCGTCATCTCGCGCTCATAGTAAAGCGTCACCACCTGTTGATAGCGGTCGGGGAGGGTTTTCATGGCCTTATCGAGCTTGCCTCGCAGTTCGCCACGCGCGAACAGGCGATCAGGCGCCAACTCAGGGTTACTAGTGGCTTCGGGGACCAGGTGATCTTCACGGTCATTCGGATGCTGTTGAATGGCAACGATACCGAGACTGCGGAAATCGACCATAAGAGATTGCCAGCGACGGGGGGAGAGACCAATATGGTTGGCTACTTCGGCGTCAGTGGGCGCACGCTCCAATTTTAAAGTCAATTCGCGTGTCACAGTTTCTACTTGTTTGTAGCGTTTGCGCAAGTCGCGCGAAGCCCAATCTTGCTGACGCAGACTATCTAAGACTGCTCCGCGAATGCGATGCTTCGCGTAGGTGGGAAAAGCAACCTCTTTATCGTCTCGATACTTGGTAGCGGCGTCGAACAAACCCATGATCCCGGCGTGAATCAGATCGTCCAATTCAACATGAACCGGAATCGATTTTTGGATGTGAGCGGCAATAGCTGTCACAAGCTGCATGTGCGCAAGCATTAGTTCATCACGGCGGGCGCGATGTTGCTCTGTGTTTTCGGGCGCGGCGGCGGGCCTCCTCGACAGTGCGGTTTTGCTGGCGGCGTTCATTCTTGTTTTTCCCCTTGCGAGCGGTGTGTTCGCTCGGTACACAAAGAGAAAAGCATTAGAGTAGCCATGCCCCGGTGATGTGCTAAGGGGCTGATAAATAAGCGGTTATAGGTGGGTAGGAACTGGGTGAACCTTGTGGAGGGTCGATCTGGGACAAGCGGGCCGGTTCTCGTGTTTCAGAAGAGAATTATGGGCCAAATCGAAACGGGTAGTCGGTGGCACCTTAGAGTGACTAGTCCTACGTTGCGTCTAAGATTAGCCTGAGTGAGTGCTGCGAGGGATATTCTCACCATCGCTGTGCGGCAGCGTAACGCAACTGATCCTTAGGCCGACCCTGCGCCCGCCATCACCGGATCTGAATTGTCGATCGATCCGCCCTTCGGCGACGTATCCATCTCCGCGAACGTATTTTCCGACCCCATCTTCGTTTGTCGATATCGCTATCGGCATTTCGCTCGTGGCAACTCCGGGAAATCCTTGTACATCGCAAGCGCTATCCACCGGCGAAAGCGTCGGTGGTCACATCCAACCACATTGGTGACTTCCAACATTCGGTCAATTTTGGATTGTCCATGTTTACCTGCACTTAGCAATAGGCCACCCGAATGCCTATAGAAACAGTGGTTGGAAGAGGAAAAAAATGAAAACACAATTCTTAAAACTCGTTAAGACAGTAGTCGCTCCCATGGCGCTCGCAGTTGCCATGGCGGCATTCACTCCGGTAGCAGCGCTTGCCCAAGGGCATGGTGGCTATGGCGGTGGACACGGCGGCTATAGCGGTGGACACGGTGGATATGCCGGACATTCTTCTGCCGCACCGAGAAACTTCGGTGGTGGGCATGGCTTTGCTGAGCGTGGTTACGCCGGCGGCGTTCGCGGTGGGTTTTATGCGGGCCGGCCTTACTATGGCGGCGGTGGATACTATGGCCGCGGATATTATGGCGGCAGAGGATATTACGGACCCGGCTTCAGCGTTGGAGTTTATCCCTATAGTTATGGCTATGTAGCGCCCACATGCAACCCTGCAGGATTCTACGACCAGTACGGCAACTGGCAGCCGTATCAAGGTTGCGGCGTTCCTCCCGGATATTAAGAAAGCCTGAAAGTCATCTGCGGCCCGTCTCCCTCGGCGGGCCGCTTTTCTTGCCTGTACCAGAACAGTAGACTTAGTCTTGATGAAGAAAATTGGCTTTCTCTCCTTCGGCCATTGGACACCTTCACCGCAGTCCCGAACGCAGTCGGCGGCTGACACGCTACTGCAATCGATTGACCTAGCCGTGGAGGCCGAGCGCTTAGGAATGGACGGCGCCTACTTTCGGGTTCATCACTTCGCACGGCAATTGGCGTCGCCGTTTCCACTGCTGGCGGCCATCGGCGCCAGAACGCGCAAGATAGAAATTGGCACTGCGGTGATCGACATGCGGTATGAAAACCCTCACTACATGGCGGAGGATGCCGGCGCTGCGGATCTGATCGCCGGCGGCCGCCTGCAGTTGGGAATCAGCCGTGGTTCCCCTGAGCAGGTGATCGAGGGTTGGCGCTATTTTGGCTATCGTCCGATGGAAAGCGAAAACGAGGAAGGCATGGGCCGGCGGCACGCCCAGGAATTTCTCGAGCTGTTGGGCGGCAAGGGTTTCGCTCAGCCGAACCCGCGTCCGATGTTTCCCAATCCGCCGGGGCTGCTGCGTCTTGAGCCCTACTCCGAAGGATTGCGTGATCGCATCTGGTGGGGCGCGGCCTCCAATGCAACGGCCGTCTGGGCCGCCAAGCTTGGCATGAATTTGCAGTCTTCTACCCTCAAATTCGACGAAACCGGTGAGCCCTTCCACATCCAACAAGCCGCCCAGATTCGGGCGTTTCAAGCAGCCTGGAAGGAAGCCGGCCACGCGCGTATGCCACGCATTTCCGTCAGCCGCAGTATTTTCGCGTTGACCGATGAGCGTGATCGTGCCTATTTCGGACGAGGAGGTCAAGAAGGTGACAAGATCGGCTTGCTTGACGAAAACACGCGGGCGATCTTCGGCCGCGGCTACGCCGCCGAGCCAGATGTATTGATCGAAGAGCTCAAGAAGGACGAGGCCGTCGCGGCGGCCGACACACTGTTGCTAACCGTTCCAAATCAGCTAGGCGTTGCTTACAATGTGCATGTCTTGGAGGCAATTCTAAAGACCGTCGCCCCTCCTCTCGGTTGGCGCTAAAAGCGCGCGCCGCGCAAGCGTTAGGATTGATTTGCTTCTGGAATGACGCAGGGTGAATAATAGAAGAAGGAGAGCAGAAATTAGTGCAGCTCGACGGTACTCTTCAGTTACCGGATGGCAAGCGGATCGCCGTGGTGCTGGAACTCGATGCAGCCGATCTGGAAACCGGTCTTGCCGACACGCAAGCAGTCGATCTTGTTGTACGCGCGATCGAAGTTCTAGGCAGTAAAGAAAAAGCGCTTGCCTGGCTTCGTTCACCGATTCCTGGGCTGAACGGGAAAAGGCCCATGGATGTCATCGCGACGCCCTTGGGCCGACGAGATGTCGAAGACATCTTGGGTCGCATCGAACACGGTGTGTTCGGATAGGTGATTGTCTATAGACTCACTTCGGCGCGCTTTCCTAAATGCGACGGCGAAGGCGCCCGGCTCTACGGAGGGCGCTGGACTAGCGGCTGCACGCCGACCCTTTAAAATCGGACGTTTCAAGCAGCAGGGACAAGGGGCCATCGCGACCAGGCGACCGAACGGAACCAAAGCGACAGCACAGCAGCACAAATGGGCGCGGCCCAGTAGAGCAGTGCGGGCACATCATTGGTACCCGCGTTGTCAATAAACCATCTGACAAGCAAAAATGGGAGCATCGCGATGATGCTCAGGGCGAGCGTCGGCCAGCGTACCAGCCTCATTATGCAGAGCGCAACAGAACCAAGGACCATGGCGGTCGCGAGAAGGACGATCAAGGCCCCTAACTCGTCGTTCCATCCATACGGTTTATAGCTGAAAACAGTTTTAATCTTCCACCAGAACTCGAACTCACTGCCAAACCCGGAAAGAAAATCTGGAATGCCGACGCCCTCCGGGTGCTTCAATCCGGGCGAAGAACCTGTCGCGAGAAATGCCAGCGAAAGCCCCGAGGCGAGGCTCCAGACCCAAAGACCGAAAATCAGAAATAAAGCAGCCACCAGTGCGTAGCTTGGAACTGACCGGCCGCGTAACGGATTGTAGGGCGCGCGCCTTCTCTCAATCGCATCTTCTATGACGTACCCTACCGACAGGAAGCAACTCAGAAGGAGCAACAAAATGCTTCGATGCTGGGCCCCACGTATCTGGGCCACAAGGAAAGATTCTTTCTCAACCGTTCCGTAGTCCCCTTGCAGCAGTGCTAAAACCTCCGTAACCGTCGCCAAGGCGAGTCCGGTTGCGCACAAAATGCCCACCGGAAAGCTGAGCGCACGTCGAAAGAGCGCTAGCAAGGTCTGACTGCGAGCGCCGGCCTTGTGAGCGGATCTTGTATCGTTCACGAGTTTGCTAACTGCGGCGACAAGAGGGCCTGGAGCTAACTCATTTTGATCGTTGCGGAGCCATTGGGTTGGGCCAAGGTAGTAGGCTAGCGCTTCACCTGGAAGGCAGCCTGCCATTTGCACACTCAGAATCGGGCGGTTGGCGGCCACGGCGCATTCCACTTCTCTCAGTACGTGCTGAGAGGAACGGCTTTCCGCCGTCAGTAGAACAAGTAAGACGCGCGCACCGCGAATTCCTTGCACAATGGCGGCGGCGTAGGGCATACTTTCCGGAATGTCGCGCCACGCAACCCAACATTTGTAGCCGTTCGCCTCTAATGCCTGGAGGGCGGATTCAGCCGCTTGGCGATCCTCAGTCGCAAAACTTACGAAGACGTCGTATAAAACATCTGCTTGTGCTATGTTGCACCCCTCGCCAAATAATCAATGATGATTGTGAGCCATCTACGCTTAATGTATCGTTCAAGAGTGCAGGTCTCCTAAAATGAAGATATTGATTACCTTATTCGCCGCAACGCTCGGCGCGATCGTCGGCTTCGCTGCCGCAGGCTTCGGGGCTGCGGCGTTGCTCGTTGCCATTCACGGCGATCACGACGGTGGCACAAGTATGAGCGGGTTCTTTGTATTCGGACCCGTCGGCGGATTAGCGGGGGCGTTAATCGGCGCCGGTCTCGCTCTTCAATTCGGCAGCGTCTCGAAAAAATGGGGCCAACGTTTAACAATAAGCGGCGGTGTGTTGACTGGCCTGGGCGCCGTAATACTCGCCATCGCCAGCACGCCCAGCCGTGGGCCTGCCTACTCGGAGGTCGTTGAATTCGAGCTGGAATATCCAGCTACAACTCTCGCCGGGGTCGAGATTCCAAGTGCGAACGCGCTGTGGGGTGCGGCCGGCGCGGATGCAGATGACCGCCCTATCTCGCAATTCTTCGAAAAGAAGTGCAGTGCCGACGTGTGCGTTCTGAACGGTTCCGTGGCCGCCGTTGGGCCGATGAACAATTTTCGAATCGCCACCGCCATCGGCCCAAAGAAATTTCGCTACCGTCTTGATTTACCGCAAGCCATCACAGGTCCTATAGATTGGTCCGCTTGGCAATCCGGCGAGGGAGCCCGCGTGCGTTGGCGGGTTGTCAGGCATTAACGCGCCTTAGCCACAATCAGCGTGACATCATCCTGTTGTTCGTCCAACGCGAAGCCACGCAGTTCCTTAACCAATTCCCCAATCAATGCTTCCGGGCACAACTCCCGATGTTTTCTCAAGCACTCGATGATCCGCTCTTCTCCGAACTCTTCCCCGGCTTCGTTTGCTGCCTCCGAAACACCATCGGTATAAATGACGAGTAAATCCCCGGGCAAGAAAGAAACTTCCTCAATCACGCACTTCCATTCTTTAAACAACCCCAGAACCGTGCAGGTGGAATGCAGCCGCTCCACCGTGCCATCTTGGCGCAGCAGCAGAGCCGGCAGGTGTCCGCAATTGGCGAACCGCAAGCGCCGCGATGGCGCATGGTAGTCACCGAAAAAAAGCGTCGCGTAGGAACTCTCGCCGGTGTTGTCATAGAAAAGCTGATTCACTAACGGCAACCGCGCGAAGTGTTCGTTCGTAGCGTTGGCGCATTGGCTCTTTAAATTAGCTTGCAGGTTCGCCATCAAGAGCGCTCCCGCAATGCCCTTGCCCGCGATGTCGCCAATCACCAAACCAAGCCGATCAGGACCAAGCGCCAGGAAATCATAATAATCGCCGCCCACGTCGCGCGCCTGGATGCATGCGCCCGCGTACTCGAGCGTTCCGGCCCGCGGTTTCGATTGCGGAAAGAGCCGCGCTTGCACTTGCCTGGCAATTTCCAATTCTTGGGCGGTGCGCTGTGCCGCTTGCAATTTTTCAGCTTCGGCCTGCCGTTGCGCTTCTATGCGCCGGGTGGCCGCATCATAGCCCACCACCCCAAAGGAATTGCCATCTAGATCTTCAAAGGTGGCAAAGGTCCCTGACCAGTTTGTTGGCAGGAAAGAAATCTCACGCATGCGAACGCCCCGGTTTTTCCATTCTTCGAATTTCCCGCGCACGTCTTCCGCCAGAAAAATGACCTGGGTATTGCGCCCAATCATTTTGTATTCTTCCGAATCTGGCGCCGGCGCGATCAATGCGACAATGGCGTCACCGTCCGGCGGCCCAACCGCCACCCAGCGCGTCCCATCCGGTAAGGAGGCATCCGCAATCAGCTTAAATCCGAGTTGATCAACATAGAACCGAAGGCTCTTATCCTGATCTCTGACAAAGACCGTCACACTTTGCAGACGGAGAAAACTGCTGCTGGCCATTGGGGCAATTATACGCGGCCAAACCGCGGCCGCCTCAATGCACTCCTGGGGGTGGGGGCGCCGCTTTCGCCTTCTTTAAGAGAAACAACAACGGCACTGCCGCCAGCGTCACCCACGCGAACACGCGAAAGCAATCCATAAAAGAAAGCAGACTGACTTGCGCCTGCATTTGCCCGTACAACCAGCCCTGCGCGTGGACGAGCGCGTCAGGCGTGCTAAACCCTTTCAGCACAAAGTAGTTCGTCAGCGCCGCCAGCCGTTGACTGAATTCTGGCGAGGTGGCCGTGACGCCGGCTGCCAAATTGGTCTGATGGAATTCGTGCCGCCGGTCCACCGCCGTCGTGATGAACGCGATTCCAAAACTCCCACCCCAATTGCGAAACAGGTTCGTTAGACTTGAGGCCCGGTTGTTTTGTTCCGGCCGCAGTTGCGAATACGCAATCATGTTCACCGGCACAAAGAAAAATCCATAGCCCAGCCCTTGAAACGCCCGTGCCAGCGCATAATGGTTGTAATCCGTAGCTAAGTTGAATCCGCTGTAGTACCACATAGCCGCAAAGCCAATCACCAGGCTCAGCATCAACATATATTGCGGCGCCACCAATTTTCTCTGCAAGAGCTGCGCGCTGATTGGAGCAAACATCGTGATCACCAGCGCTCCCGGTCCAAGCACCAATCCAGCGTCAATCGCGCGATAACCGTACAACGATTGCAGCAGTTGAGGAATTAACGTGGTACTGCCAAACAATCCGAACCCGAACACCAGAAATAGCGCGCTGGCAATCGCGAAGTTACCGCTCTTAAGCAGCCTAAAATCGATGACAGGTTCGCCCACTCGCAGCTCCCACAGAACCGTCGCAATCCAACCAACAATGCCAATCCCCAGCGCCCAGCAGATGAATGGGCTACCAAACCAATCTTCGATTTGCCCGCGATCCAACGTCACTTCGAGCGTGGCCGAAGAGAGAGCGATCAAAGCGATCCCCAGCCCATCTACCGAAAGTTTGCCATTGTGGCGAACGGATGCCCGCTCAGCAGCAAACGCCGGTGGATCGTGTACCACCCGCGCGCTCAGAAACAACGCTAACAAACCAATGGGAATGTTAATAAAGAAGATCCAACGCCAGCTATAGCTATCCGTGATCCAACCACCCAGCACCGGGCCAATGGCGGGCGCTGTCACAATCACGATGGTATAAAGCGCGAACGCGGACGCTCGTTTCGCCGCCGGAAACGTGTCAACCAGAATGGCCTGCGCCACCGGAGCCAGCCCTCCGCCCGCAATCCCCTGCAACACGCGGGCAGACAGCATAAACCCCAGCGTCGGCGCTATCCCACATAGCAGAGACGTCACCGTAAAGAGTGCCACGCAGATCATGTAATAGCGTTTCCGCCCAAACACCCGGCTCAACCACGCAGTCATGGGCAGCACGACGGCATTCGCCACTAAGTAAGTGGTCAAAATCCAAGTAACTTCGTCATAGCTGCGCCCCAGGCCGCCACCAATATAGGGCAGCGAAACGTTCGCGATAGACGTATCCAGCAACTCCATGAAAGTCGCCAGCGTGACCGTGACGGCAATGAACCACGGGTTTATCGCCAGCTTGGCCGGTGCCTCCACACGAGGCATTGTAAGCGTAGCGGTGGCCATTCCCCTTCTCCTTACTGCACCGTGACGGTGGGCTCTACTGACATTCCTGGCCGTAAGATATGTTGCGGGTCCTGGTCTTGGCCAAAACGAATGCGCACGGGAAACCGCTGCACAACCTTCACGTAATTGCCACTCGAATTTTCAGGCGGGAACAAACTGAACAACGGTCCTGCCGCGCCCGGCATGCTCTCCACGGTTCCTTTAAGCTTGCGTCCGAACGTGTCAACGTAAATCTCCACGCTTTGTCCCGGCCGCATCTTTCTCAATTGCGTCTCTTTGAAATTCGCCGTGATCCAGATGTCGTCTAACGGCACAACCACCATCAACCCCTGCCCCGGCTGCACGCGCTGGCCCAACTCCACCGTTTTTCGTCCAATCACTCCGGTCACCGGTGCATAGATTTTGGTGTATCCCAGGTTGAGTTGTGCCGTGTTCACATCGGCCGCCGCCCGCTCACTCTGCCCTGCCTGCGCAGCCGATCTTGCCTTTGCATCCGTCACGCGCTGCGGCGCTATCTGCGCCCCGTCAATTTGCGCGGCCCGCTGATTCACCAGACTCTTTGCTTCTACCACCAGATCTTCGCTCGCCTTGATCTCCGCCCGATCCGACTCCACGGCTTGCTGCGCGTGGAACGCTTCCGTCGCCCGCACGTCATAGTCCGACCGCGAAATTTCGTGTTTTTCCACCAGCGCTTGGTAGCGCACGCGATCCTTTTCCGCGCGCTCGGCCTCCGCCTCATCCTGCTGAAGCTTGTGTTGGGCGGACACAAGTTTCGCCTCTGCTCCACTCACACCGGCCGCAGCCTGGAGCTTGGCCGCTTCAGCCGAACGAAGCTCGCTAAAAGCGGTCGCTGCCACAATCGGCACATTCACCTGAGCAGCGCGCGCCTCCGCGCTCACCGCGTCCAGATTCGCCTTCGCGTGGTCCAGCTCCGCTTGATAATCGTGCGGATCAAGCTCTAACAAGAGCGCGCCCGCCTCCACCATTTGATTGTTGGCCACTTTCGGATTGATGTAAGTCACCGTTCCACTAATGCGCGGAGCGATCACATCCAGGTGTCCTTCAATCTGTGCATCGTCGGTGGATTCAAACCCTTGCGATTCCAGCCACCAGTAGACTCCACCGGCTACCACCGCCACTAAAGCGAACCAAAAAATCCAACGCATGCGGTTCGATTTTGCAGGGCTGCCTGCAGATTTATCCGCCAAGCCTTGCACTTTCGGCGTCTCCGTTTTTCTATCCTGCGCAACATCAACATCGGCAACTTGAGACATATTACTTTCCTCCAAAGAGTTGAGCGATCTTGGCATCCGCGCCGCCCATGGCACGCGCCAGAGAAACAAGAGCTACGTCATATGAATACAGGCTCTGAATATAGTTGTCGCCGGCCACCGCCACCGCCTCCTGAGCCTCAACCACTTCCGGGTAATTTGTGACGCCGTTCTGGTAACGGTCTCGCGATTGCGCCAGCGCCTTTTCCGCCAGCGCCTTGTTTCGCATCGCGACTGCGACACTGGAGTCAGACGCCGTCATATCGAGCCACGCCACACGCACGTCGTAAGCAACGCGTCCTTTTAAATCGGCATACTCCGCCTCGCGCCGCGCCAGATCCGAACGTGCCTGGTCAATGTCGGCCCGAATTCGCCCGCCAGTGTAAATCGGTACAGACACGTTACCCGATACCGTATAAACCGAGTTGAGGTTTCCCACGTTCACCCCGGCGCCGCCATAGTCAGCCCTCAAAGAGACAACTGGCAGACGCTCCGCCTTTTCGCTGCGCAACGCCGCTCCCGCCGCATGAATGCTCGCCTCCGCGCTAGCCAGATCCGACCGGCCTTTCACCGCCTCGGCCGTCGCCCCATCCAAAGTAAAGTTCTTCAGCGGTTGATAACTCAGCGGGTCACTCAGTTCGAATTGCTGTTCTAGCGCCAAGCCGGTAATGCGCCCCAATGTCAGTTTGTCTTTCTCTAGCTGATTTCGCGCGTTCGCCAATCTTTGCTCTGCCGACTGCCGCTCAACCTCCGCCCGCAGCGCATCAATCTCCGGCGCTACTTCCGTTTTGACTCGGTTCTGCGCCTGCGCATCCAATTCTTTGGCGGAATCTAATTGCGCCTCGGCCGTTGCGACGCGCGCGGCGCTGGCAATCACCTGCATATAGGCTGTTGCCACTGCGAAGACCACCACGTCCCGCGAATCCTTTTGATCAAAGACCGATGCCTCTTCCGAATTTTTCTGCGCCTTATACTTTTCCCGCAGTCCCGCGTTGTAAATCTGTTGTGTCAGATTCACCCGAAAGTCTTGATATCCGAAGCCGCCGCTCGTGGCAGGCAATTGGAAGGGAGCGTTCGCGGGAAGCTTAATGCCCAGCTCTTTGAAGCTGAGATTTTCGTATGTTTGGCGTCCATTGGCCGTCAGCTCTGGAAGCAACGCCGCCAGCGCCCGCAGCCGGTCTCCATGCACGTCCGCACTGGCCCGCTCCGATTCCACCAGCCCTAAGTTGTAACGGATGCCGCGCGCAATGGCTTCGTTGAGTGAAAGCTTCAAGAGCGTGCCCGTCGGCTTTTGCGGAACGCTACCTAAATAAGGATTCTGCCGTTGTGTCGCCTGAGCGCTAGGGTTCGTTGTGCTCTCCTCGGGGTTAATCGGCCGCGGCGTGGGAACAGAATAGCCTCGCGGGTCCGAGCCGTACGTTTGTCCATTCGCACACCAGCTCGCCACAAGCAAAATGGCCAGCGCGCTAAGACGTTTCGTTGCCCTCATACCAGCTTCGATGAAAAAGAGACCGTTCGGTTTCAAATATTTTCACAAACTTCATAGCCACGCTGCGCGTCTAAAGAGACAGCTAGCTGCTATTATGAAAAAAGACCGATCGGTTTTAAATATGGCGTCACCCACGAAGGTCACAAAAGGCGAACAAACCCGCCAGAAGATCGTCGAACAAGCGGCGCAAATTTTCAACCGGCGCGGTTATGACGGCGGTTCCTTGTCTCAGCTCATGGAAGCTACCGGCCTGCAAAAGGGCGGCATCTACCGTTATTTTGCCAGCAAGGAAGAGCTGGCCGTCGAGGCTTTTGATTATTCGTGGCAACTCGCCTGGCGCGCACGCATGGATCATGTGGATGAGAAACTGACGGGCATCGATCGTCTCAAGCAAACCATCGCTAATTTCGTGGATCACCGGCCCGCTCTGCCCGGCGGCTGCCCCATTATGAATACGGCCGTGGATTCCGACGATGGCAACCGCCTGCTTCGTGCCCGCGTGCTCAAAGCCTTGAAGTCGTGGGTGACGCATTTGCAGGCGATCGTTGAGGATGCCGTCAAAGCGGGCGAGATCCGGGCAACTGTTGATTCCAAGAGCATCGCCACTGTGATTGTCGCGTCTCTTGAAGGAGCGTTAATGATGAGCCGCTTGGAGCGTGACGATGCGCCGCTTCGGAGGATTCAGACACATCTCGGCAGTTATCTGGACGCCCTACGCGCGCGATAGGGCGATCAGGGTCGCGTTTCGATGGCTTCAAATATTGCATTTGTTGCATATAGCCAAATTAACGGCTATCCTGAAATCGAGGAGATAACCCATGCAAAAGCTACCCACGGCGCACGATGCTGCCTTGGCCCGCACCTCCGGGCAGCGTCTTTCGCGTTATCGAGGCCGGCCCGGGTCTTTGTCTATTCGCGTTGTCGATTCCGATTAGGATCAGCCGCTAGAATTGCGGCTACAGCCGTTGCCCTATTGATGGATATCCTGGAAGCCATGCCGGCAGGACGCGGGGTCTCGATCATTCCCGAAAATGCCGAGTTGACAACAGTGCAGGCCGCCGCGATTCTAAACGTTTCGCGCCCCTTTTCTCATTAAGCTTCTCGCCGAGGGCGCAATTCCCCATCGCAAAGTCGGCAAGCATCGGCGAATTCTCATGGAGGATGTGATGACTTACAAGAACCGCATTGACCAGGAGCGTGAGGATGTTCTCGATCAGTTAGCAGCCGAGGCACAGGCGAATGATATGGGCTAGGTCAGCCCATGACTTACACGGGGCTGCTCGACGCCAATGTACTCTACCCAGCCCCGCTGCGTGATTTGTTGCTGCAGCTTGCGGTCACCGATATTTTCAAAGCGAAGTGGACGGCGGATATTCACCGGGAATGGATGGAGGCCCTGCTCCGCAATGAACAACAGCTTGATCGCGCGGCGCTTGAACGGACGCGAAGTCTGATGGACAGCAAAACCCGCGACTGTCTAGTCACCGGTTACGAGGATCTTATCCCTTTTCTTGAACTGCCCGATCCGAATGATCGCCATGCGACGAGCTCCACCAATAAAGTAAAAGGGGTGACTGACACGCAACTGCAACTGAGAACGTTATAATCGCAGCAGCATGGATCAAATCACCGGGACTGTCATCGCCGCAGCCGTACCCACGCTTACGGTAATTGCGGCGTTTGTCAGAAATGAAGCGGCACTGGCGAGTTTAGGCGGTCGGATCGAGACTTTGGCGCGCGACATGAATGCACGCTTTGAGACGCTTACACGTCGCATCGACTCCGTTGATAC
>Ga0302319_10015833_pt1 | contig 13945 bp, 15 predicted proteins | sample Bog_T0_2_FD_203319 | JGI IMG/M metagenome (GOLD analysis project Ga0302319, IMG submission 203319) | Peat permafrost microbial communities from Stordalen Mire near Abisko, Sweden - Bog_T0_2 | ecosystem: Environmental > Terrestrial > Soil > Wetlands > Peat | place: Sweden: Abisko, Stordalen Mire...
ATAATCATTCTGAAGTTAGATTAATTTTTAGGAGGATGTAATGGCAGAGCAAAATGATAAGGGTGCAAAAGGATTATTGAATACGGTGCTGATTCTGTGTCTTGTCAGCCTATTAGGGATTATCGGCTTAGGGGTCGGTATGTATGCTCTTTGGGCATCCAAAACTGAACCTAAGGAAACCAAGGTTATTGAACAAAAACCCGAACCGGGGAAAATTTATGACATGGGAACGTTCATTGTTAATTTGGCGGATGAGGAAGTTTCGCGTTATGTTCGAGCTCAGATTGAGCTGGAATATAGTAAGGTTAACATTCAATTAGATGGCGAAATTAAAGAACGTGATCCTCAAATTAAGGATTTAATCAACACTTTATTGAATGACCGTAAGTCGGCAGAACTTTCTACATCGGAAGGTAAAGAGCGGTTCCGTCGAGAACTACAATTAAAAATCAATCAGATCCTCAAATACGGAGCTGTTACTAATATTTATCTCACTCAGTTCGCAATTCAGTGATTTTGATTTTATAAAAAGAAAGGAGGGGCAAAAATGGATGATTTACTATCAGACAATGAGGTAAGCGCTCTACTTTCGGAATTGGATATGGGTGATGTTGGGGGAGATGCCACTCCTATGGCGACCAGCATGCATGATGAAGCCGCGTCATCGAAGATCACGGCGGCTCCTGAAGTTGGTTCGATTGTAGATGAAAAAGGTCGCAAGATTAAAAAGTACGACTTTAACCGACCTAATCGTTTTTCCAAGGATCATATGAAGACCTTGGAGATGCTACATGAAATTTTCTCTCGCAGTTTTACAGCTTCTATTGCCGCTTACTTAAGAACGGTGGCGGAAATAAAAGTTGTATCTGTTACGCAGCTTCCGTTTTATGAATACACCATGTCGCTTCCGCGTCCTGATTGTATTTTTACTTTTAAGATGGAACCTTTAGAAGGTTCAATGCTCTTAGAGATTAATCCTGAATTGGTTTTAACTTTGGTGGATCGTATATTGGGCGGTCCTGGAAAAGCGCCGCCGGCGTCCCGAGAACTTACGTTAATTGAGCAGTCAATTATTGAAAAAATCATTAATAGAGGTTTAGAAAATCTTCAAGAAGCTTGGCTTAAAGTCGGTCATTTTCAGCCCAAGATTACAGGTTACGAAACAACCGCCCAATTCGTTCAAGTAGTGGCACCCAGTGAAATTTCGGCGGCCATTGAGTTTGAAGTTAAAGTTAATGATGTGACTGGAAAAATGTCAATGTGCATCCCTTATGTTGTTTTGGAACCTATCATCACTGATTTATCGGCTCAAAAGTGGTTTACAGTTGGTAAAAAAGAATCGACGCCTGAAACGGTTGATAGTTTGACCAAAGTCATGAAAGAAACAGTGGTTCCCTTCGTAGCTAAGGTCGGGCAGACTCAAATTACGGTTCGGGATATGTTAAAACTTTCCGTCGGGGATGTTGTTCGTTTGAACTCCAGCCCCAATAACGAAATTGAAGTTTTGATTGAAGGATTGGTGAAATTGATGGGGCGTCCTGGAGTTTCTTCAAAGAAAAAGGCAATGCAAATTACACGTATTGTTACGAAAAACGCTTAAAGTCTTTTTTTGAGAGCCATGACGGATATGGTTAAATTGAAAGTTTTGTGATGAAGCCGCAATAGGATTAGTGAAAACTAGCACGTTATTTTTGTAGCACATGTAGAATTATCCATGTGGGTAATTCTTCAACCGATGATGTTGAAAAGGTGTTTTTACAGTAAATACCCAAAAGTACACGGGAGGTGTTGGTATGTCTCAAATGGATAACGAATCACGTGGTGGAAACATAAGTCTGTTATTGGATGTCCCTCTGAAACTTACGGTTGAATTAGGCCGCACAACTCGTACAGTGAAAGAAATTTTGGCTTTAGCACCTGGTTCGGTCGTTGAGCTGGATAAACTTTCTGGTGAAGCAGTGGACATTTTGGTTAATGAAAAATTGATTGCCAAAGGCGAGGTTGTGGTTATTGACGAAAATTTTGGTGTCCGTATTACAGAAATTCTCGATCCAGATGTACGTTTAACCGCGGTACAAGGTTAACAGGCCCAAAAGAAGGGCTTAAGCCTCATGAACAATGAGCATACTTTTACACGCAATCCACGGCGGCTAAGTTGCTTAGCAATTTTATGCTTGGGACTCTGTGCTTTTTATTTCGTAAACATTTCTTCTGTGTTTGCCGATGTTACTGCTGCCAGTACAATTTATCAACAAAGCCCAACGGGTGTTAATACACCGACAGAAAAACCTGGGCAGCCATTGGCTTTACCTGAAGCCATAGATAATTCTTCTCCTGGTGTTTTTTCAACTTTTTTCCATATCATTTTAAATTTAGGTTTAATTATTGGATTTATTTTTATTACTGTTTGGTGCTTGAAAATGGTTTGGGAAAAGCGGGGAGTTACAAATAGTACGGATGAAACCAAACCCATCAAAATTCTGACTTCCACTTATTTGGCTCCGCGAAAAGCGATTCATTTAGTTGAAGTGGGAAATCGTATTTTAGTGTTAGGAGTAGGCAATGATGAAATTACGCGGCTGGATGTTATTACCGATCCTGCGGAAATGGAAACCATTCGCCAATCAACCCAAACTGGGTTTCCAAATATTTTAGAAAGACTTATACACCGCGAGGTAGCTGAAAAGACCAACGTGGAAACACAAGAAATGATTGAAGAAAGTAGTGCGGCCGTTAATGGTTATGTAGAAAAACTGAAGCGGACGAGCCGCAAGCGCAAAGAAGAGAACGAATTTCCGAAAGATCGGACATGAAAAAAAGATTACTTTTAGTTACTGCAATTTCATTATTTTTCTTTTCTATATCTGCCATTGGGTCGATGGCTGCTGACATTCCTTTTCCAGTCATCCGTTTGGGAGTGGAGCAGGCAAAAAACCCACAAGATGTAGCGCTTAGTATCCAAATATTGCTGGTTTTAACTGTTTTGTCTTTGGCGCCTGCCATTTTGATTATGATGACGTCTTTTACTCGGATTATTATTATTTTATCTTTTTTACGACAAGGGCTTGGTACGCAACAAGTTCCACCTAATCAAATTTTAGTTGGTTTGGCATTGTTTCTGACTTTTTTCACGATGCAGCCGACTTTCGATCAAATTGATAAGGACGCATTCACGCCGTATATGGCAGGAACAATTGGAACCACGGAAGCATTCAAAAAAGCCGAAGATCCGATTCGGAAATTTATGTTCAAACAAGTGAGTGAAAAAGATTTGGCATTGTTTGTGGCTCTTTCCAAATCAAGTCGTCCGCGTACTCCGGCGGATATTTCGACCTGGGTTTTGATTCCGTCTTTTGTTATCAGCGAACTTAAAAAAGCCTTTGAAATGGGTTTTATTATTTTCATACCATTTTTAATCATTGATATGGTGACCGCTTCCGTCCTTATGTCGATGGGAATGATGATGCTTCCGCCGGTTCTTATTTCTTTGCCGTTTAAAATTTTGCTTTTCATTATGGTGGATGGTTGGAATTTAATTGTTCGATCAATAGCCTTAAGTTTTCAGTGATTGGAGTTCAAAATGACAGTTGAGTTTGTCGCCGATTTAGCGAGTCGAGCTCTTTGGATTACACTACTTGTTTCCGCTCCGATTTTGGGATTGGGTTTGGCGGTTGGTGTGGCCGTCTCTATTTTTCAGGCGGTAACGCAAATTCAAGAAATGACTCTTACCTTTATTCCCAAGATCATTGCCATCTTTATCGCCATCCTAATATTCGGAAAGTGGATGATGCTCATTTTGATTAACTTCACTTCGGATTTGTGGATCAATTTACCCAATTATGTGAAGTGAGGCGTTCATGCCCACCAATCCTTTTCAATTTGATGCTTCGGAAGTTATTGCTTTTGTCCTTATATTGGTAAGGATGGCGGGTCTTTTTTTGACGGCTCCAGTTTTTTCCAGCAAAAATATTAATGTGATGGTAAAGGCTGCCTGGATACTCTTGGTTACCTTTTTAATTTTTCCGGTGGTTGATTTTGATCCAAATACTCTTCCGGAGCCGGGTTTAGGCTTGGGACTTGCGGTTATTCGCGAGGTTTTAGTGGGATTGTCAATTGGTATGGGAGCCACGATGATTTTGTCGGGGGTCCAAATGGCTGGACAAATAGCAGACACACAGATGGGTTTGGGATTGGCGAATGTGATTGATCCCATGACTAATACTCAAGTTTCGGTAATGGGACAGTTTTATTATATGGTCGGTATTTTGGTTTTTCTTTCGGTGAATGGTCACCATATGCTAATTAAAGCTTTGGTTGATAGTTTTTCGGTAGTTCACTTGGGTCAGGCGCATTTCACGCCAGCGTTAGGAACCAAAATGATGGATCTTTTTTCTCAAATGTTTTTTATCGCTTTTAGGGTTGGGGCACCGATTATTGGAGCCCTTTTTATTACGAACATGGCGCTGGGTGTTGTGGCCCGGACGGTGCCTCAAATGAACGTATTTATTGTGGGTATGCCACTTAATTTGGGTGTTGGATTATTGATCGCGGCGACATCCATGTCCTTTTTTGTTTATGTAATGCAAGGAATTATTGATGGTATGTATCGAGATATCAAAGTTTTGATTCTGGCAATGCAATAAACCAATTCGAAAAGGTTAATTAATGGCTGATCCGTCTAAAACAGAACAGGCAACGCCAAAACGCAAGCAAGAGGCTCGTGAAAGAGGGCAAATTGCCCGGTCGGTTGAGCTTAACTCGGCAATTATTCTTTTAACTGCGTTGGTTACTATTCGTTATGTAGGTCCCTATCTTTTGAATTCAATGGGGAAATTGACGGTTTTTACTTACGAAAATTTGTCAGCCAGTTTTGGTATGGACAATGTTTATTCCTATACGATTTTTTACATGATGGAAATTTTTAAAATGGTCGCGCCAATTTTGATGGTCATGTTGGTAGTGGGGCTTATTGTCAACTATATGCAGGTTGGGGTCTTATTCACGATGCAACCTTTAACTCCTAAATTGAGCAAAATTAATCCTATCGCTGGTTTTCAGCGACTCTTCTCGAGGCGCTCGCTGATAGAATTCGTCAAATCAATGTTTAAGTTAACTGTAATTGCCTGGTTGGGTTATGAAGGCGTAAAAGCGGCATTGCCCCAGTTGGTTAAAGAAATGGATATGCAGGGTGCGGAAGCTATTAAGTTTGTTGGTGGACTTACATTAAATGTTTTAACCCACATTATTATCGCTTTGCTTGTTATTGCAGCTCTCGATTTTTTATATCAACGCTGGGAACACAGTGAGAGTTTGAAAATGAGTAAGCAAGAAATAAAAGATGAGTTTCGCCAAGCTGAAGGTGATCCAATGATCAAGGCGCGAATTCGACAAATTCAACGGGAAATGGCTCGCAGGAGGATGTTTGAATCTATTCCGAAGGCAACGGTTGTTATTACAAATCCTACACACGTAGCAGTGGCGTTGGAATATAAAGATGGAATGCAAAGTCCAGTGGTATTAGCTAAAGGTGAAAGGGTCATTGCTGAAAAAATTAAAGAGGTGGCCCGTAAGCATAACGTTCCCATTGTTGAGAATCCGCCTTTAGCTCGGACGTTACTAAAACAATGTCCGGTTGGTACGCCAATTTCGCCCGATCTTTTTGAAGCCGTAGCCGAGGTTTTAGCTTTCGTTTATCGTATGAATCGAAAGAAGTCTGGAGCGAGTACTTCGTAAGCTTAATTTACAGGTCTAAATAGTGTTTTTTTGAGTAAAAGTGTGTGTCCACTAGGAATGAATCGGACTACAATGTGGGTTCGAAAAATCGTGAAGAAAGGCTGATTTAACCCCCTATGGCAGAAGCAGCGGTCTTAAAAACAATTCAAAAAAATAGCCATTTTATTGTGGCTTTTGCCGTTGCCATGATCGTGGTGATGTTGGTAATTCCATTGCCGGCGATTATTCTGGATATCCTGATTTCGTTTAATATTACTTTGGCTTTAGTTGTTGTTTTGATCACGATGTACACTTTAGAACCGCTTCACTTTTCTATTTTTCCAACGCTACTTCTTATCACAACTCTTTTTCGGCTGGCATTGAGTATATCGGCGACTCGTTTAATTTTGCTCCACGGCAATGAAGGTACTGCGGTAGCCGGCAAGGTGATTGAAGCCATCGGAAGTGTTGTGGTTGGCGGCAGTTATTATGTTGGAATTGTTATATTTCTAATTCTTGTCATTGTTCAATTTGTGGTTATTACCAGCGGCGCTCAGCGTGTGGCGGAAGTCGCCGCCCGCTTTACGTTGGATGCTATGCCTGGAAAACAAATGGCGATTGATGCTGATTTAAATTCTGGACTTATAACAGATGATCAAGCCCGGAAACGACGAAAAGAAGTTGAGCGTGAAGCTGATTTTTATGGAGCCATGGATGGCGCGGGCAAATTTGTTAGAGGTGACGCTATCGCAGCCATCATTATTGTGATTGTCAATGTTTTGGGAGGGTTTGCGATCGGCATTTTAAAAAATGATCTTCCGTGGCAAGAAGTTCTTCAACGATATACCCTTTTAAGCATCGGCGATGGTTTAGCTACTCAAATTCCAGCGCTACTGTTATCAACGGCAACGGGTATTGTAGTTACCCGTGCCGCTTCTGAAAGCAACCTTGGAACGGATTTGGTTAATCAATTAATTGCGCAACCGAGGGCTTTATGGGTTGCTTCGGGTGTGCTTTTTGTTTTTTCTCTTTTTCCGGGAATGCCACATTTAGCATTTATTTTTATTTCGGGTTTGACAGGAACTTTGGCTTATTTTGTGGGAAATGCTGTTAAGAAAGAAGCGGATGAAGCGGAGGTTGCCAAGAAAGCGGCTACTCCCGAAAAGAAAAAAGAACCTGAGAATGTTTCGTCACTTCTACAAGTTGATCATCTCGAGGTTGAGATTGGTTACAGCTTGATTCCGTTGGTCGACGAGGCACAGGGAGGAGATTTATTAGAACGGATTACGGGTATACGCCGCCAGATGGCCAGCGATTTGGGGTTAGTGGTACCACCCATCCGTATTCGTGACAATATGCAGTTACAACCAGCTGAGTATGTTATAAAAATTAAAGGTGTTGAATTTGCCAGATGGAAAATTATGCCTGGACACCTTTTGGCCATGTCGACAGGGCCAAACATGCCGAAAATTCAGGGAATTGAAACAAAAGAACCAACTTTCAATTTGACGGCTTATTGGATAACGGACGAAGAAAAAAATATGGCTGAACAAGCGGGTTATTCGGTTGTGGACGCATCAACCGTGATAGCGACTCATTTGACTGAAATTATTCGTAATCAAGCACATGAATTTTTAACTCGGCAAAGTGTATCCAAACTGCTTGAAACTGTTAAAAAAGAAACACCTGCCGTTGTCGATGAATTAATTCCGTCCCAACTTTCGATAGGGGATCTTCAAAAAATTCTTCAAAACCTTCTGAAAGAGCATCTTCCAATTCGTGATCTTGAGGGTATTTTAGAAGCGGTGGCGGATCATGTTCGTGAAACCAAAGATACACAAACGTTAACAGAATATGCCAGAAAATCATTATCGCGCTCAATAACAAAGCTTCATCAATCGGCTGATGGCAAAGTTTACGCTTTGACACTTGATCCTAAATTCGAAAAAGTAATTACGGATTCAATTCAATCTACAGAGACAGGAACAGCTGGAGCAATTGACCCTAGACTTATTCAACAGATGTTTCGAAGTCTTTCTATGGGTATTGAAAAAATGGCCAGTCAGGGTAGACAGCCATTAGTTTTGTGTTCGCCAATGGTCAGACCCTACTTCAAAAAAATGGTTGAACGGTTTATTCCACATTTGACTGTGCTTTCATTTAGTGAACTTTTGCCTCGAACTGAGATTCAATCCGTTGCGACAATTGAAAGTATCCAATCATGAGAATCAAGCGCTATGAAGCGCCGACAATTCAAGAGGCTTTGGTTAAGGTCAAAAAAGATCTGGGGCCGGAAGCAATCATCCTTTATACAAAAACTTTTAGAAAAGGCGGTGTTTTAGGTTTTTTTGGAACACCAATGGCAGAAATAACTGCGGGGATCGATTTGAATTTGTTAGATGACATGGCAAAGCGAAAAGGGTCTTCGCGCGAGTCGGCTTCCTCCCCCGAGAGAGTGGTTTTAGTTGGTAGAAGTTTAGAGGGTTCAAATCTGGTGAACACATCTTCTTTTTCTGGCTCGCTTGATTCGGCACGAGTAAGGGCGAAGACACTTCAAAGGGAATTAAATGAAATGAAGACTTCCAGCGCTTTTCAAACTTCTCGAGGTCTCAATCCTGTTGATTCTGCGGCTTTATTATCCGAGGGTTTTGCTCGGCTAAAAAAAAAGTTGCTCAGACAAGAAGTTGAAGATTTTTTAATTCAAAAAATTGTTAAAGGAATGATTTCTGAGAAAGTCGATCCGGATAAAAACGAAGAAGTTTTTGAGTGGCTTAATAGATTTGTTTCTTCTTCCATAAAGGTTGTTCAATCTGCTCCGGCCTCAAAGTTTCAAAAAGTAATCGCTTTTGTTGGACCGACGGGGGTTGGGAAAACGACCACGATAGCGAAACTGGCCGCTCGGTTTAGTTTAATGGAGCAAAAAAGAGTCGCGATGGTGACAGCGGATACTTATCGGATAGCTGCAACAGAACAGTTAAAAACTTATGGACGAATTATGGGAATACCTGTTGAAGTTGCCGATTCGGCTGAGGATATGATTGCGATTTTAAATAAGTATAAAAATATGGATGTGGTGTTGGTCGATACGGCTGGAAGAAGTCCATCCAGTGATGAACAATTAAAAGAACTCAAAAATTTTATCGCCAAAAGCCAGCCTGATGAAATTCATTTGGTTTTATCAGCCACGACTAAATACTTTGACATGATTCGTATTATAGAACGATTTGGTACTGCGGTTCCGATTAATAGGATGATATTCACAAAATTGGATGAGACGCGTTTTTATGGTGCTTTTATTAATTTGATGAACAATTTTCAAATTCCTCTGGCTTATTACTCTGCGGGGCAAAACGTTCCGGATGATCTGGAAGTACCTGAAGTTCGTTCCTTGTCAGAAAAAATAACAAAATCGTTACTGGGATAAATAATTTTGCAAGATCAAGCTGAAAATTTAAGACAATTAGTAGAACGGTTAAATGCTCCATCGGGAGCAGAAAAACCGATTGAGCCTCACGCAAACTGTCGGGTTATTGCGGTTACCAGTGGTAAAGGCGGTGTAGGAAAGACGAATATTTCAGTTAATTTTGCTTTAGCGATGGCGAGCAGGGGCAAAAAAATTCTTCTTTTTGACGCCGATATGGGCTTGGCAAATGTGGATGTTATGCTGGGAATTGTACCCCATTTTAATTTGGCGCATGTTTTAACTGGACAGAAAACACTGGCTGAAATTATTACAGACGGTCCCAATGGAATACGGCTGGTCGCTTCAGGATCGGGCGGTGTTCGTGAATTGGCTGATTTGAACGACGAACAACGAAACAAATTTTTAAATGCTTTGTTGGCGCTTCAAAGTCAATCAGACTTAATATTGATAGATACTGGCGCTGGACTGCACCGCAATGTGTTGGCTTTTGTTTTGGCGGCGGAAGAGGTAGTGATAGTCACGACGGCTGAACCAACTTCGCTGATGGATGCTTATGGTATGATTAAAATTCTTTATAGAGAAAAAAAGAATCCGGTTATCAGCGTCATTGTGAACATGGTATCTAATCAGGCTGAAGCGGATGAAGCGGGGAGAAAATTGACTATTTTGGCCCGGCGATTTTTAAATCTTGAAATTGACTATTTGGGTTTTGTACCAAGGGATCAAGCGATGATTCGAGCTGTAAAAGAACAAAAACCGGTTATGCTTTCCGCGCCCAATAGCCCGGCAGCGATCAGTATAAATCGATTGGCCGAGGCGATTCTATTGGGTAAATCTCAAAAAAATAATGGAAATTTAGCCGGCTTTTTCAAAAGAGTAACACAGATATTTGGGAGTACGGTATGACAGTTGATCCGAAAAAAATTCAAAAGAGACGTTTTGTTCGTTTAGATGCGGTACTCTCGGCTAAATACCGTCGATACACTGGAAACCCTGTTTTTCAATCCAATTTTAATGTAGGCAAAACGATCAATCTATCTGTTGGCGGTGTCAAATTAAGCGTTAGTACGCCTATTCCTACTGGAACTAAATTGGATATGGAACTGGAATTATCGGAATCTGTAAAATTGTATGCAGTTGGAAAAGTGATCGGTGGAGAAGAAAAGGTGATAGATGGCATTTCTCGTAGGATTGAGAAAATAAGTTTTCTTGAAGTTGACAAAGAAGATCAAGATTTAATGATGAAGTATATTTTCAATCATTTGCGAAAAGTTGTTCGAAAGAATAAATAGTAGGAGTTTTTATGGCCAAGAATAATAAGGGAAAACAGTTTTTTGAAGTCACGCGAGAGAAACCCGTGGGGAAGGGTTACGTTTTATTGATGGGCGGTTCGGTTGGATCGGCGGTCAGTTTTTTTATTGTTTCTGTATTTGGATCTTTTTATGGAATTGGAATGGACGATCTTGTTCTTGATTTTATACTTTCCAGTATTTTTGGTTTTTTTATGGGAGGTTTTGTGACTTGGCTTTTTGTTCTTTATTTTTCGAAGGTCGTATCAGCATCTTTTGTTTCGCCAGTGGAAAAAATACAAACTCAATCCGCTGAAACGGATAGTTCGGAATCTGTCATGGCAGCTGAAGAAAGTGAAAAAGGCCAGTCTGTTGACTTTGTATTTCCTGAACTTTCTCCGGATAAGTGACGGAATAAGTCATGCCCGATGCAAAACTAAATGCGATTTGGGCTAAATTTCTTAAAGGGAAAACGGATTCAGTATTAAGAGAAGATTTAACTAAAGCCTATTATTATCTAGTGGAGGCTGAAAGCAGAAGGCTTTTGGCTCGGTTACCATTAAGAGTTTATTGGGAAAAGAAAGATGACATCGGTTCTTCTGGTGCAATTGGACTTTTGCAAGCAATAGATCATTTTGTCGTACCTAAGGATAAGAAGAAAGACCCCGGTAGGGCTTTTGAAGTTTATGCCAGATATCGTATCCGTGGACAGATGATTGATGAGCTTCGCACTTTGGATTTTGCGAGGAGAAATCTTCGAAAAAATGCTAGAGATATTCAGGAAGCTGAAGCGAAATTAACTGCTGAAATTGGGAGAGTTCCACGCGAAGAGGAAATTGCGAAGTTTCTTGGGATTGAACTTGACGAGCTTTATGACTGGATTGCTGAAATAAATATGCTGAATTTACTTTCATTAGATGTTGAAAAGCGTGAGGGTGAAGGAAATGGGTCTTGGGCAGATTCTTTAGTTGATATTAAAGCGGAAAATGCACTTGATAAAGTAGAGAAACAAGAGAAAATTGAGATTGTTGCCGAATCTTTGAAACAAATGGATTTGGTTGGGCAAAAAGTTTTAAATCTTTACTATGTTGAAAGTTTAACTTTTCGTGAAATTGGTAAAATATTGAAAATTAGTGAGTCCCGTGTTTGTCAAATACATCATGTTTCGATTTTTAAGCTTCAAGATATAGTTGATCGAAGGGGGAAAAATGGCGGAATCACAAGATGTTAACGGATACACGACCATCGCTACGGAGCACGATGGAATTTATTTAACGGTTTTTCCACCATCGGGGAAGGGAAGACCGATTTCGGCAGATGCGGTTAAGACAGAGTTGGATAAGTATGGTATTGAACCTGTGAGTGCAGAAACAATTGTTAAAGCAGTATCTCAACCTAATGGAAAACCGATCAAAGTTGCCAATGTTGATGAACATGTTTTTGTTGAAATTTCGCCAGATGAAATGAGCGCAAAGATTACGGTTTTGCCCCCTTCGAGTGAAGCGAATCAATTCACAACCATTGATGATGTTCGAAAAGTTTTAGTAAGGAGAAAAGTTGTTTTTGGAATTGACGAAAACAAAATGACAGAGTTGGCGGCTAAGCTCGCGAAAATTGCAGCCACCAAAGACATGAGTGAATTGGTTGAGATGGAAATCGCTTTTGGTATCCCGATGATTAGTGGGCAAGATGCGCAAATAGTTTATGTATACAAAGAGACCTTGGCAAAAAATCAAGACACGACGCCCAATCAAACTGAGGATGGACGTGTCGATTATCGAGCAGGTCACAAAATTGATAATGTAACTAAGGGAATGGTGATTGCTAGAAAAATACCTGTTGTTAAAGGTATTGCTGGGAAAACTGTAACAGGTAAAGAAACACCTCCGCAGGATGGAAAAGACATTGAGCTGATCCCCAATAAAGGTGTCATTGTTTCTCCTGAAAACCCCTTTGAATATATTGCTGACACGGACGGTCAGGTTATTGTTAAAGATCAAAAAATTTCAGTAATGGCTCTATATGAGATCGCGGGAGACGTTAACTTCTCAACGGGCAATATTGATTTTATTGGAACCGTAGTAGTTAAGGGTGATGTCAAAGACGGATTTAAAATTCACGCGGGCGAGGACATTATTATCAGCGGTGTAGTAGAAGGGGCGGAATTGACAGCGGGGGGGAAAATTACAGTTGTTGGGGGTGTAAGTGGTAATGATAAAGCAAAAATAGTTTGTAAGGGTGACGCGAGTATTAAGTATGTCCGTAATGCCATTGTTGAGGTGGGTGGTAATTTAAGTATTGGTCAGGCGATCATGCATTCAAAAGTAACCTGTGATGGCAAGGTGGCTGTGGCGGGTCAGAGAGGCGTTATTGTTGGTGGCCAAATTATTGCCGGTCAGGAAGTTAGCGCTGGTTTAATTGGCTCGAATTTTGCGACAAACACTGAAATTATTGTTGGTGAAGTTGTCGGTATTCGTGAAGAACTGCAAAAAATAGATGGAGAACTTAAATCTATCGCGGAAAATTTGGACAAGACCAAAAAGGGCATGTTGTTTTTAAAAGAACTCCACACAAAACTAGGCGGGAATTTGCCGGCTGACAAAAAAGAACTTCTTACGAAGTTAACCAGAGCGCAGTTCAAGCTGGTTGCGGATTCAAAAATGTTGACTGAAAAAAAAGCAGAATTTCAAAGGAAAGAACAAGAATCTATGGCGGAAAAACGCCACTGCCGTGTTGTTTGTTCGGGTGTAATTTATTCTGGTGTCAAAATCATCATTAATAAAGTCATGCGTCAAATTTCTGAAGAGCTGAAGTTCTGTACTTTGACAGAGGTTGACGGAGAAATTAAAGTGGGTCCGTTGAAGGGTTAGTTTTTGACTGATCTAACAGAGTTTAATTTTGGGGATAAATTTAATGGATATTTTTTTGATATTGCAAATTCTTTTTGATGCTGTTTTATTATTTGGCATTTTGTTTTTATTTCACTTTTCTGTCAATCTACAACAAAGAAAGAAAGAAGAATTTGATATTGTTAAAAATATACAAGTCCAGGAAATGAAAGAAAATTTGGAAAAACTTTTATCCACGATGAAGCAATTGGGAGAGGATGTATCGGCCGATATTCAAAAGAAAATCGCCGAATTTGAGGGAAAAACTGAAGTTTTTAATGATGACATTAAGACATTTGAAAGAAAAATAAACTTAAAATTCGAGTTGTCGAAAAAAGAAACTATTGAAAAAGCCGATCTGAAAACTAAAATCGCAGCTTTATCGACTAACGAAAATCTGAAATTGATCTCAAAAAAGAAGGTTCTTGATAAGAGAATTTCAGGCTTTGAAAAAAAGCAAAAAAAAATCATTGCGAAACCCAACTACTCAACAGGTTTTTCCTCCGGGATTATTAAACAAGTTTATAAGATGGTGGATGGTAATAGCGGGATAAGCGAAGTAGTCAAGGCGACAAAACTTACCAAGGCGGAGATAAGTCTTATCTTGAATCTGAGAGAAAATCGTTTTACGG
>Ga0302319_10015834_pt1 | contig 13942 bp, 12 predicted proteins | sample Bog_T0_2_FD_203319 | JGI IMG/M metagenome (GOLD analysis project Ga0302319, IMG submission 203319) | Peat permafrost microbial communities from Stordalen Mire near Abisko, Sweden - Bog_T0_2 | ecosystem: Environmental > Terrestrial > Soil > Wetlands > Peat | place: Sweden: Abisko, Stordalen Mire...
CCGGGGTGCTCGCAGTCGAAATCAAAGGCAAAGACTTCGTCGCCACCGTCGCCGGCCTGGTCGATGCCGCTGGTTATTTGTCGGGCATCATGTCCGGATACTTTTTCGGCCGCCTGCTGGATCAGGGCGGTTATTACCTCGGTTTTCATTTTCTCGGCATCACCACGCTCGTTGCGGCCTTGCTCTGTCTGGGATTGTATCGCAAGCGCCCGGCCCCCATTCCCGCGATATGACCGATCCGAATCCCCCAGACAAACTGCTGTTCACTCCCGGCCCGTTGACCACGAGCACTTCGGTCAAGCAGGCGATGCTCCACGACGCCGGCTCCTGGCACTCTGATTTTGGCGAGCGCGTCCGCCGAATCCGTCAAAAACTGCTCTCCCTTGCCGAGCTCTCCCGGGCTGATGGCTGGGAGGTCATTCCGCTCCAAGGCAGCGGCACGTATGGCGTTGAGTCGGTCTTTGCCAGCTGTGTTCCGCCCGAGGGCAAAGTGTGCGTCCTGGCCAACGGCGCCTATGGCGAACGGATGGCCGTCATTCTCGAACATCTAAAAATCCGCCATACGGTTTTGCGCAGTCCCGAAAATGAAACCCCCAATCTAACCTTGCTCGAACAGACCTTGTCCCAGGACCTTGCCATTACCCATGTGGCCGCCGTGCATTGCGAAACTACCACCGGCATCCTGAATCCCGTCGAAGAAATGGGTCAGGTTGTCCGGCGTCATGGCTGCCTGTTCGTTGTGGATGCCATGAGCAGTTTCGGCGGCATACCCATCGACGTGGAGGCCGCCGGGATCGATTTTCTGATCTCTTCCCCCAATAAATGTCTTGAAGGCGTGCCCGGTTTTTGCTTTGTCCTGGGCCGCCGCTACACTTTTCTCGCCCATGAAAAATTCGCCCGGTCTCTGAGCCTCAACCTCGCGGACCAACTGCGTGGATTTGATAAAAATGGACAATTCCGCTATACGCCTCCCACCCACGCCTTGCTCGCCTTCGAACAGGCCTTGAAAGAGCTGGACCTCGAAGGCGGAATCGCCGCCCGCGCCGCTCGTTATCAACACAATCACGCCGTCCTGCTATCCGGCATGCAACAGATTGGGTTCAAACCCTATCTTTCCCCCGCGGTCCAAAGTCACATCATCACCGCTTTCCATTACCCAAATAATCCGCACTTTCGATTCTTGGACTTTTATCAGCGTTTGAGTGATTCCGGCTTCATCATTTATCCCGGAAAAATCAGCCGCGCGGACACCTTCCGGATCGGCACTATCGGCCACCTTTTTGAACCTGATTTCCGCCGGCTGGTGGCCGCCATTCGCCTGGCGGTCGAAGCCGACAATATAAAAATGTTTCCTGCCGATAATGGCAGCCCGGAAATCTCGGCCTTCCACCAGCCAATCTAAAACCAAAATCAATGCCATCCCCCGCTTTTCCCAACCACTCACCGGAACTCGATGCCTTTCGTTCGGAAGGCGATCTGAATCTCTCTCCGCAGCGCCAGGCTTGGGCCGCCGAACATATCGGCCCGGAAACCCGCGCCTTGCTGGAGCAGGACGCCGAACATTTCCTGCACCAGTCGCTGTCCACCCCCTGTCTTAATGTTTTGCGCCACGTCGAAGGCGCGTGGATCGAAGACATCGAAGGCCGGCGCTATCTGGATTTTCACGGCAACTGCATTCATCAAGTGGGCTTTGCCAATCCCAAAGTCATTGCCGCGATCAAACAACAGTTGGATGAACTATGTTTTTGCCCGCGCCGGTATACCTGCGAGCCCGCCATCAAACTGGCCGCAAAACTGACCGAACTGGCCCCCGGCAACCTGAAGCGTGTTTCCTTTTCCCCGGGCGGCACGACCGCTATCGGCATGGCCATGAAATATGCCCGCGTGGCCACCGGCCGGTTCAAATTTCTCTCGCTCTGGGATTCATTCCACGGCGCTTCGCTCGATGCCATCTCCATAGGCGGCGAGGCCGCCTTTCGCCAGGGCATCGGTCCGTTGCTCCCCGGCTGCGAACATGTCCCGCCGCCGGAACCCATGCGCTGCCCCTTTCGCTGCGGCAAGGTCTGTAATCTCACCTGCGCCGATTATTTGGAATACGTTCTCGAAAAAGAAGGCGACATCGCCGCCGTCATCGCCGAGACCGTGCGTAACACCCCGTTCATTCCGCCGCCGGATTATTGGAAACGGATTCGCGCCGCCTGCGATCGCCACGGAACGCTGCTCATCCTTGACGAAATTCCCTGCGGCCTCGGCCGCAGCGGCAAGCTGTTTGCCTTCGAGCATTACGACATCATTCCTGACATGGTTGTTTTGGGGAAAGGCCTCGGCGGCGGAATCTTCCCGCTCGCCGCCATCCTCGTCCGCAACACGCTCGACGTCGGCGGTCACATGGCTCTCGGCCATTACACGCACGAAAAAAACCCCGTCGCCTGTGCCGCGGCGCTGGCGACGTTGGAAGTAATCGTCGAAGAAAATCTGCCCGGGCGGGCGCGTGAACTGGGCGAATATGTCCTCCTAAAAATGCGCGCCATGGCTCAGCGCCATCCGCTGATTGCCGATGTGCGCGGACTTGGCCTTCTGCTCGGAATCGAACTGGCGGTCACCGATGCCGCCGGCCAGCGTAAGCCAGCCATCGCCGCCGCCGAGCAGGTGATGTACGAGTCGCTCAAGCGTGGGTTGAATTTCAAGGTGACCATGGGTAATGTGCTTACCTTGACGCCCGCGCTGACGATCACCCAGTCTGAACTCGATCAGGCGCTCGGGATTCTGGATGAGGTCATTGGCATAGCGGAATCCAAATGATCAGGCCGCCTCATTTATTTCCTGACCGCCGCATCTAAAGATAATTAAGACATCCTATGTTCAACCAACAATTTGGTAAATTTCTGGCGGTAGCCACCTTCGTTTTCTCCGGTCTCCTGGCCGGCGCGCAAGACCAGCACGATTCAATGGATTGGTCGGAAACGGTTGGCCGCACGGGCGGCGGACGCGTCGTCCTGCCGGTCAACCAGGTCATCACCCCCGCCGGCGCCCAAATCGAGCTTCACGGTCTTCGGCCCCAGGTGCTGGCCCTGAGTCCGGATGGAAAGATCCTCGTCACCTCCGGCAAAACTCATAATCTGATTGTCGTTGATCCCGAGACGAAAACAATTGTGCAAACTGTGCCGCTGCCCGATGACCAGGCGCTGCCCTCCTCGCCGGACTCTGTATCGTCACACATTTTAAAACCGGACAAGGACGAGCAGGTCAGTTTCACCGGACTGGCTTTTTCCCCGGACGGTTCGCAGCTTTATCTTTCCAACGTCAAAGGCAGCATCAAACTGTTCTCCATCGACGCCAATCATCTGGTCGCCGGCATCGGCTCGATTTCCCTGCCCGACGCCAATGTCCCTGATCGCAAGGCGGAAATTCCCGCCGGATTGGCGGTTTCCTCGGACGCAAAAAGACTGTATGTGGTCGGCAATTTATCCAACCGGCTGCTGGAAATTGAGCTGCCCACCGGACGCCTGCTGCGCACCTTTGATGTAGGTGTGGAGCCCTATGATGTCGTTCTCTCAGGCCACAAAGCGTATGTCAGTAACTGGGGCGGGCGGCGTCCCGTCGCCGACAGTGTCACCGGCCCTGCCGGTCAGGGAACCGTCGCGCGCGTGGACCCGGTGCGCTTCATCGCCAGCGAGGGCTCCGTTTCCGTCATTGATCTGAATCAAGGCGCGGTCACGGCGGAAATCCTCGCCGGCCTGCATGCCAGCAGCCTCCTGCTCACGCCCAATGGCCGGTATCTCTGCGTGGCCAATGCCAATAGCGACACCATCAGCGTCATCGGCACGGAAAAGGACCAGGTGATCGACACCATCCCCGTCCGCTGGCAGGCGCAGGATTTGTTTGGCGCGTCGCCCAACGCACTAGCCATGGATGTCTCCGGCAAGACGCTCTATGTTTGCAACGGATCCCAAAACGCCGTGGCCGTGATCGCCTTCAAGCCCGGCAAATCCAAATTGCGCGGCCTCATCCCCACCGGTTGGTATCCCGGAGCCATCGTATTCGATGCCAAACGCCGGGAACTCTGCGTCGCCAATATCAAAGGCACCCTCCCCGACCGCTCTTATCAACCGGCCAAGCGCGGTTACAATTCCCATCAGCATCTCGGCACCATCTCCTTGATTCCGTTGCCGCATAAAAAAGAACTGGCGCGGCAGACGCTGACGGTGTTCAAAAATTACCGCCGCGCAGTGATTGAAAATGTTTTTGCCCCCGCCCGCGCCGACATTGCCCCGTGCCCCGTCCCAGAACGCATCGGCGAACCTTCCGTCTTCAAGCACGTCATTTATTTCATCAAAGAGAACCGCACTTATGATCAGGTTCTGGGCGATGTCAAAATTGGCAACGGCGACCCGCAACTCTGTATTTTCGGAGAAAAAGTGACACCCAACCAACATAAAATGGTGAACGATTATGTGTTGATGGATAATATGTATTGCTGCGGTATCCTCAGCGCCGACGGGCATCAATGGTCGGATTCGGCCCTGGCCACCGATTATATGGAGAAATTGTTCGCCGATTTTCCCCGCAGTTATCCCGATATGCAGGATACGGGAGATTTCGATGCCCTGGCTTATTCTTCCGGCGGATTCATCTGGGATAATGCCCTGAAACACAACCAAACGCTGCACATTTACGGCGAAGGCACCATCGCCGTCACCTCTTGGAAAAATCTGCAAAATACCAACCACCTGCATTTCCTGGATTTCTACCATGATTTTGTAAATCATTCCGACCTCATCACCTACAGCAACTATGCCGGCATCGCCTCGCTCCAGCCTTATATGACGACCAACTTCATCGGCTGGGACCTGGACGTGCCCGATGTGTATCGCGCGGATCGCATGATTAGCGAATTGAAGGCATTTGATGCCAAAGGGCAAATGCCCAATCTGATCATCGGCGATCTCCCCAACGATCATACGTCCGGCACTGACCCCGGCTCGCCCATCCCTGCCGCCCAAGTCGCGGACAATGACCTCGCCTTCGGTCAGATTCTCGATGCGCTCAGCCACACCCGTTTTTGGAAGGACACATGCGTCATCGCTGTCGAAGACGATCCCCAATCCGGATGGGACCATGTCAGCGGCTACCGCACCACGGCTTACGTGATCAGCGCATACACCAAACGGCACACTGTGGTCAGCGTCAATTACAACCAGACCAGCATCCTGCGCACCATCGAGCTGATGCTGGGCCTGCCCCCGATGAACCAAATGGATGCCACGGCGACCCCCATGACGGAATGCTTCACCAATGTTCCGGATTTCACCCCGTTCGATTGCCTCACCAATAACATCCCGCTCGATAAGATGAATCCCGACGTTCGCTCCATATCGGATCGCCGCCAATTCCACGACGCCGTGGTTTCATCGCATCTGCCTTTGAAAAAAGCGGATCAATGTCCCGAAGACGTCTTGAATAAAATCCTCTGGCACGCCCAAATGGGATTTGACGCCCCCTATCCCCAGTGGGCTATCACTGAAACGACGGTAAAAGACAACGATTAGGTCTGTCCCAAAATAACACCTCATGAATCCAAAGTTTTTGATCTCTGTTTTTTTGCTGGCAGCAGTGATTTTTGGCGTCGCGTATCTCCTACTGCAACGGCAGGGTGCGTACGTTCCACCTCCACCCGTGGCAATCGCGCCCAATACCAACTCGGTCGACCTCGCCGCCTTGAAAACCAAGGCGGACGCGGGTGACCCGGCAGCGCAAACCAGCCTGGCTCAGGCCTGCCTCGCCCGCGCAGCCGGGAAATCCGATATCACAAATGCTCTGAAATACTTACAATTGGCCGCCGATAAAAATTACCCGGACGCGCTCGCCGCGCTTGGCGAATTGACCCAAGCCGGCCAGGGTGTTCCCCGAAATCTGGACGCCGCCACCCAGCTCTATCGCCGCGCCGCCGAAAGTGGCAGCGTCGCCGGCCAATACAATCTGGCCTACCTTTATGAACAGGGAACGGGCGTAAAACAGGATGAAAAGGAAGCCGCGAAATGGTATCAACTCGCCGCCGAAGGCGGTGATGCGATTGCGCAATATGATTTGGGGCAGCGTTACGAACTGGGCGTCGGAGTTTCCACCAACTTGGTGCAGTCGTTCAGATGGCTTACCTTGGCGGCGAATCAGGGCCAGTCCGATTCCGCGAAACTCTTGCCCAATGTGAAGAGTCAAATGTCCGGCGATCAACTCGCTGAAGCCCGACAACTAGTCAACCAGTTCACCCCGCGTCCGCCGGCAAAATAATCCCCAAGATCCACCTCAACCGGCCTTTTTCATAGTAAGTCCACCCATCATGGCCTCGTGTTCCTTTGTCCGCCAGCCGTTCATCCTGAAGGGATGAGATCAATCAGCCCAGCGTTGCTGCGACCTCGTCGCGGCTACGCTGGGTATCGCACCATTCAAAATTTACTCCGAAGGAGTTGAATCATTCCAAAACAATATTTCACGGGAGCTTTGCCAGTTGCCATCGACCAATCCCAAAGGGATTGCGCCTCAAAGCCCAAGGCTGCCGAGCCCGCGAGGCTACCCTGGGTACGCTCGCCCGCGATCCGATCAACCCCAACGGGGGTCTGCCCTCCCCGTTTTTCAAATACTGGCAAAGATTAATCGAAGTTATTGGAAAGCCTCCTTTCGGATTTCGCATGCATTAGGACCATGAACTGAAATGGTTGGTGTGCCGGAGGCCGAAAAAACAATGACGATTCCCCATCGCGGCTCCCTCGCCCCTCAAAGGGGACAGGGATTAGCATATATCTGGTCTCAAATTACTCTCCCATGGATGGTTCCCATAAATGTATTCTCATTTGAATGCGTTATACATCGGATCAGACCAAACCTTTAGCAGGCGGAAATTCCTTATCGGCTTCTACCATTTGAAGCACAATGGCGTAAAAATCTTCCAAGCCGCTGTCAGGAATCATGATCGATGAAACCCTGTCGCTGTTGTGTTCGATAATCCGCAGAAAACGCCCACGAATATTTTCCTTCAGAGCCAGGACAAACTCTTTGTGCTCGATTTGCAACACGCCTTTGTTAAGCGTGTATTCCTGCAATGGGCGTCTCCTGTAATCTGGTCTTTCGTTTCAAATCATGACGTTTTCAAGGGACGCCAAGCGAGTAATAAGCCACCCAGAGCACATAGACCCATCACGCCCGGTTCCGGAACGGGCGACGAAGAAAATTGGATGGCATCCAACTCCATATTAACCGGGGAACTTCCGCCCGCTAATGCTGTAAATTGCAATTGATCTGTTTGGCCTGCAAAAGCAGATATATTTCCTTCATAAACGTAAATATTGCCACCGAGGGCAGAGGTTTGAAAAACAGAAATATCTTGGCCTGCAACCGAGACTTGCCAACCGCTTGAATAAGGAGCACTCGCGGTAAAGAAAATGGATTCCGCTGTTCCGGGAATCAATGCCGTCTGGGCAATAGAAGCGTTGTCTTCGAGACTGGCTTGTAGTACGACCGTATAACAATTGCCAGGGATCGGACTCACAGAAGGGCTGTTTGTTCCAAGTATTGCTATAGCCGCTTCCCCTATTGTTAAATCATTATATAAAACCGTTGTCTGCGGATTAGTGCCGATATAGCCGAGCCATCCGGGAATAGCACTAGTGGCGGGCACGTATTCTCCTGAAGTGTATCCAGAAAGTTGTGCTGAGTTAAAGCCCAGGTTCAGGAAACCCTGCGAGAATCCGTTGCCGACAGCAACGAACAATGACATCCAAACAATTAAACTTTTATTGATGTTTATTTAAAATATTATAAGGGACAAAATTTGTGCCTCCGGCGATTCCAAAACCCACGGAGCCAGACCTTGTGGCGGTCATGTTGGTCAGGTAAACCGGATTGCTGTACGCGTAGCTGGTGGAAAGGCTGCTCGCCATCATTGCCATGCTGACGCCGCTTGCGTTGGCAGGTGTTGCTTGTATTGTATCAGCCGCCGTTGCCACGGCGACATAATCGACGTTTTTGTCGTCCAAAATGAATTGCCCGTCTCCATGAGGCCAGACGGAAAGCTCCAAAATATTACCGGGCAGGGGTGGCCATGCATTCGCACTGTCCGGAGGATGTTGAGCCGACCAGAAGGTGCCGGATCGTTATTGTTTGGACATTGCGGTAAAGGGAATCGGCGTTACTGATTCAATAGCCTGCAACTCAACTTGTTCATCGCTTGCCGATACTACGTTGGTGATGCTGTCGAAAGAAGATGCTTGTGTGGCGTCCGTTGCAGTGTCCTGTCCCCAACCATTTCCAATGCCTACCACCAGCCAAGCTAAAGCCAAGCTGCCAACTGCCAGTCTTAATTTCATAGATATACCGATCTGATTTGTTGTTCTTTTAGTCCGAGCACTTGCCCGGACTCGAATCTCCACAAGCTCGAACGGGGAAAATAATTCTTTTCAGTGTCAGCGAGGTTACAAACAGGTGAACTACCCGGCCTCAGAGAAGGCGCGCCCAGCGCACCCTCTCTGAGGCCACTACCACGCGGCCCGTTCAAAAGCACACCGGGACGCGCGAGTGAACGAGCGTCGAGGTAAACTTTGAACATGGAAAGGAAACGTGTGGTAGTGTTTCAGAGAGATTCGAGTCCTCGCAACGCAAAGACTCAATGCCAAGAAATGCAAACGTCCTTGGCTCTAGAAAAGAACTGCCCAATAATTACGCACTTGCCCAATTCTTGCCAGAACATTCTCCGATACATTTTTTGGCTTTGCATAAACAAGAAATACTTCCTTCACTCAAAACTGTTACTCGCTCCGGGACATTCGTTTTATTCATTGCCCGCTACCTGCCGAAGAAATTTGTCCTACGCCCCGCCGTAAATGCGTCTCGACAAAAACATTTCCAAACGGCAACGTGGATCAATGAACCAGCGGCCTTCGCGCATTTATTTATCAATATCACCAAAGATCAAATAAAGCGGCTTACACCGGAGCAGCAGGAAACCCTGGCTTCCATCGAGGTTCAGCACACCAAAACCCGCGGGCGACTTCTAAAGCAGGTTGGAAACTATCGTGCGATGTCATGGTTTCCCGCACTGGTGGTGGTAGCTTTGTATTTAGCGCCGGTGCTCATTACGAACCCGAAGTATGTCCAGACATTGGTGATTTGCGTCGGCATGAGTCTCTGGCTTTTGATCCATTTTCATTCCGCCGCTGACATCCTGTCAAAAGCTCCGTTCCGGCTTCCAGCTCTCTGAGGTCTATGCGATCCTTGCGGTCAATTTTTCAGTGTTTTTCTCCGCGCCTCCGCGCCTCCGCGTGAACCTTCTTCATCTTTCCGGTTTTCCCCGTCTTTTTTTGATTGCCGCTTTGCCGCACCGCGCCCACGCGTGAAACCGTCTTCCCGTATCCTCCTCTCCGGCAATCGCATGTGCCACGGTCGAGAGACCGCAACGGGATGCAACGTCGCGTTGCATTTCGTGTTAGCGGCTAACGTGCACTTTTTCGGAACCGTGCTTAAACGGAGGTCATATATGCCTCCTGCGGAAGCTGGAGCTGGACCACGACAGAAGAGAGTTGATGCTTGAGGCCAAAGCCCTGCGTGCAATGGCGGCCAACAAAGCAGCCGGCAAACCGGCCCCAACGACCGCCGCGCCGCCCTCGGCATACCCGGCCGCCAGTACGCCCAAGATCGACCCTGCGTTGGAAGATGTATTTGCCAAAGCCATATCCCTGGCCGGCTCCAATCAAGGTAAATCAAGCTCAATCAAGCTTCCCCGCACCCAGTTGACCAGAGAACCAATGCTCGCCGTCCTTCAACAGGCGTGATCAGCTCGGAATGGGGGGTGGCAACGAAGTGTGGCGCTCATCCGTTCACTGCAGGACCAATTGCGGCGGTAATTGACCATTTTCCAGGCGCTTCTCAATTTGTTCGAGCGTGGCCGCCAGCTCGGAAAGATTTTTGATAACAAAATGTGCGCCGGCATCCGCCAGTTTTTTGGCCGCCCGCTGCGAAATTCGATGGCATTCCCTTTCCGGCAGGGCGGACAGTTCGGCCTCACTCCTGCCTATCAGACTGCTGCTTTCCACCACGGACACAGACCACACGCCCGCGCGATTCGCTTCTTCCACATCGGCCACGGTGTCTCCGACTTTGACCACGGCCGAGGGCGGGCAGACCCGCAATCGCTCCATGTTTTTGAAAATCATCCAGGGCCATGGCCGCCCCTGTGGCACCTGGTCCGATGCAATCCAGAAATCGGGCGCGTAGCCGCGCTCGGCGGCGGCCGGCACGAGCCGCTCCATCAGCGGCGACGTATAGCCCGTGGTGGAGCCGATTTTCAGGTTCTGCTTTTGCGCCAAAGCCAGCACGTCGGCCACGCCGGGCGTGAGCGTGGCGGATTCCGCCACGGTCTCCAGCATCCGCCGCTCGGCGCTGTGATACAGCGAATCGACATCACGCCCATCCGGGTTCCGGCCATGCATCGCCTGCCACCCCGCAGCAACCATCGGGAGCGCCAGGATCGCTGATATGTGTTCCCGTTTGTGAATCCCCATGAATTGACGGATGTCTTCCGCGGATAACGCAATCCCATTTTCTTGGAACGCCGCTTGAAATGCGCCCACCGGACACAAACAGCCAAAATCCACCACTGTGCCGGCCCAGTCAAAGATGATTGCCTTTAAATTCATAAGGTATCTGGTAATATCATATAGCGCCCATTTCGGGATGAAAATCTTATGATTTTGCCCTCACCATCCCAACAAGAAACCATGGTCAAAAACGCCAAGTTTCATGCCCATCCAGACGGAAAAGGAATACTCGTCCGGCTTGCTTCTGCCGTCGACCTCATGGGAATCCAGGTCGACCGCAACGACGAGCCGGTTTATGTGTGGATTGGGCATCTGTCTGCTTTTAAGCAATTTGGTCAATCTGAAGACGCATACCGGCCGGCAATTCTTAACTTTGCTGGCATTCCCCACTGGTACGGGGCCTGCTGCGGCTAATTAGTCAGAGTTGTGAATACTAATCAGCCATGTCCCTCCGGTTGCGGTGGGCTCCCGGCGGTTTCCGTTTTTAAAGACGATGGCAGCCAGCCGGATTGCCGTGTCATCGACGAATTGCGCCTGCTGTTCGAAATTTCCTACACCCTCGAAAGCAGTTTGGATCTCCATGAAGTTATCCGCCCGGTGCTCTCCAAAATGTCCGAGGTTTTGGGCATGCGGCGCGGCGCCATCACCATTCTGCATCAGGGAAAGGTCAACATCAGCGAGGCGGTCGGATTGCCCAAGGACCTTTCCAAGGAAGCTTATCTTTCCGCCTGCCGAGAAGTTATCGATGTAGTCAATGAAACCGGCCAAGCCGTGGTCGTGCAGGATATTTCCCGCGAAGCGGCCCTGGCCGAACGGTGGCGCGAAGAATCTCAGCGGCCTGGCGCCAACGACAGTCCGCTGGCATTTCTGTGTGTTCCCATCAAGTTTGGCGCCGAAATCATCGGCTGTCTGAGCGCGGAACGGGTGGTCGCCGCCTTCCCCAACCTCTCCGCCGACCGCCGTCTGCTTTCCCTCATCGCGAACATCATCGCGCAGGTCGTCCATTTTCACCGGGCCACCGACGAAAAACTTTCCGCTCTTCGCGACGAAAACGAGCGGTTGCAGAAGCAAATCCAGAATGTCCTGCGACCGTCCTTTATCGTCGGCAATTCCAATGCCATGCGGTCGGTCTATCGCCATATCGAAGAAGTCGCTGGCAGCGTCACCACCATCCTTATTCGAGGTGAATCGGGTGTCGGCAAGGAACTCGTCGCCCGCGCGCTCCACGAACAAAGTCCGCGCAAAGGCAAGGCCTTCGTCAAATTCAACTGCGCCGCGTTGCCGGAATCCATCATCGAAAGCGAGCTGTTTGGCCACGAAAAAGGCGCCTTCACCGGCGCGATCGCCCTGCGAAAAGGCCGTTTTGAAACGGCCGACGGCGGCACCATTTTTCTCGACGAAATCGGCGACGTCTCCCCGCAAACACAGGTAAAGCTCCTGCGCGTCCTGCAAGAAAAGGAATTCGAGCGCGTGGGCGGACAGCAGCCGATTCATAGCAACGTCCGGATTCTCGCGGCCACCAGTCGCGACTTGGAAGCAATGATTGAGGCGGGCAAATTTCGCTCGGATCTCTATTATCGCCTGAATGTTTTCCCAATTTTCGTGCCGCCGTTGCGCGAACGAAAATCTGATATCCTTCTGCTCGCCGATCATTTCATCGAAAAATACGCAAAAGTTAATGGTAAAATCGTAAAACGTATCACGACCGCCGCCATCGATTTGCTTATGAGCTATCACTGGCCGGGCAACGTCCGCGAACTGGAGAATTGCATGGAACGCGCCGTCTTGCTTTGCCACGCTCAATCCGTCGAAGCCCACCACCTGCCGCCAACGTTGCAAAAAAAGGATCCCGAGGAAAAAACCAATGCCTTCGGCACGCTCGAGGCGGCCGTCTCAGCCCTCGAATTCGAAATGATCGTCGCCGAGTTGAAAACTGCCGATGGCAACATGGCCGAGGCGGCGCGCCGGTTGGGTTTGACCGAGCGTCAGATGGGCCTGCGCGTGAAACGCTATGGCATCGATTTTAAACGTTTTCGCCGCGAAGAAGTTGTTGCCCCTTGACCCGGGTGAACCCCATCATCGCTTCATGCGCCCGCCGGAAAATCTCTACCACGAGAATATCGCCCTAGATGACTCGCGTTCGTCGTGCTCGCTCAACCGCTGCAATCTCTCCCCCTGGATCATCGGCTCCGAAGAATTTCAAGCCAACCCTCTTCCGATTGAAATAGACGGCGCGCGCAGTACCGACCAATGGTTGTTCCGCCGTCTTGACGGAATTGCGGATGCCGCGGAACGCGGCCGGTTCTTTCATGATTACCTCTGCGCAAAATTCAACCTCAACGAAACGTTCGCGCATCATGCCGGCAAAAAGCCCCAGTCCGTCTACAGCTATATTCATCTGCTGCACTCTTGGGGGGCCGATAGCAACGGCCCGGCCGGCGCCGTCCTCAAGTCGTGGGCCGAAAGCCGTTTTGGTCTGCTGGCCACGTACCACAAGGGTCGTCTGGCGAATGACCCGGCAGCGCGGCAAGCCTTTCTGGTTGACCGCACGCGCGGCTCTGCCAAATCCATCGGCGTCCTCATGCAGCTCGATCTCCTTTACACCTACTGCCAGCATGAACTCCGCCGGCGATCGCCGGTGGACCGTTGGAAAGTCCTCTACCGGGGCACGCACGACTCCGAGGAGTACACCATCCGCCGGCAGAATAATCCCGCCGGGAAGCCCGCGAAACGCATCTCGCTCGTTCAGTTCAATAATCTGAGCTCTTTCACCTCCGATCGTGAAGTCGCCTGGGAATTCGGCTCCAGCGCGTGGGAAGTCAAAGTCCCCCTCGCCAAGATCATTTTTTTCAGCGGACTCCTGCCCAAATCCGGCCTCACCGGCGAATCCGAATACTTGGTTTTGGGCGGATATTACGAGGTACGGACCCTCATTGGCTAGCCTTGGGGTCAGTCCTCACTTTTGACACATGCTAACAGACTCTAACCCTTGCGAAAGCAGTAGTTAAATGAATTCATTCACGATTCACCCCGCTGTAGAATCCGACGTTCCCATCCTCCTGGCCATGATTGGTGAGCTGGCGGAATTTGAGCGCCTCACGCATGAGTTGGAAGTGTCTGCCCCCTCACTCCGCGCAGCGCTGTTCGGTGATCGGCCCGTGGCCAGAGCCTTGATTGCCCATGTCGATGGCGATCACGCGGGCTATGCCATCTACTATCATACCTTTTCGACTTTCGCCGGACGCGTCGGGACTTTTCTCGAAGACCTGTACGTCCGGCCGAAATTCCGCAAATCAGGCGCTGGCCGGGCATTGCTCGAGGCTGTCGCCCGGACCAGCATCGAGCGCGGTGGCGGC
>Ga0302319_10015835_pt1 | contig 13942 bp, 12 predicted proteins | sample Bog_T0_2_FD_203319 | JGI IMG/M metagenome (GOLD analysis project Ga0302319, IMG submission 203319) | Peat permafrost microbial communities from Stordalen Mire near Abisko, Sweden - Bog_T0_2 | ecosystem: Environmental > Terrestrial > Soil > Wetlands > Peat | place: Sweden: Abisko, Stordalen Mire...
GCTCCGCGATGAGGAGAATGCGAAGTATCGCTCGTACCTAAAGAAGACAATCGAGTTCGATCCGGATATTTTGAAGCGCTATGTGAACTTCATGAGCAATCCGGATGAGCGGACGGCGATTGACCAGTTTGGCTGGGGTGACAAGTATTTTGGCGTGAGCACGCTGATGGCGACACTGCCGGGCCTGCCGATGTTTGGGCATGGGCAGATTGAGGGCTTCACTGAACGCTATGGTATGGAGTTCAAGCGGGCGCGGATGGAGGAGCAGGAAAACGAGGGACTGATCGCGCGCTATCAGCACGACATTGCTCCGCTGTTGAAGAATCGCAGGATCTTTGCAGAGAGCACGCACTTTGTGCTGTACGACTTCTGGACGAATCACGGGACGGTGGATGAAAACGTCTTTGCGTATTCGAACCGGTTCTATGATCAGCGGTCCTTGATTGTTTACAACAATCGCTATGGAAGCACGAGTGGGAATATTCATGTTTCAGTAGCGGCGATGGACAAGGGAAGCGGTCATTTGAAACAGACGACCTTGACGCAAGGGCTGGCGCTGCCGACGGATGACGTGGTCATCGTTGCCTATCGCGATGTAGCTAGCGGATTCGAGTATTTGCGGCGTTCGATGGATTTGCATTATCACGGCCTAAGTCTCGATCTGCGCGGATATCAGTCGGTGGTGCTGCTGAACTGGCGCGAACTGCGATCAACGGCGGAGTATCCGTGGGACCGGCTCTGCGATGCGCTCGAGGGCAGAGGCGTTCACAGTCTCGATGAGGCGCTGTTGAGTCTTCGTCTGCGGCCATTGCACGAGGCGATTCGAGAAGTGTTGAGCACGGGCAATGCGCGGTTGTTTGCGCAGGTTGCGGGAGAGCCTGCGAAGAAGGCGACGGAGGCCAAAGGCACGCCATCGGGCGCAACTGTCGCTGGAGCTTTGCAGGCTGAGGCGGCAAAGAAGAAAGCTGAAGTTGCTGATCTGATCGATGCGCGGCTGCGCAGATTCGTCGATCGAAGCGAGTTCTGCTTCGACCGGATATTGGAGAGTCTGCCTGCGGATTTGAAGGAAGCGGCGAAACAGCATGCTGATGCGGGTGTTGAAGAGGCGGCGCCCGGCGAAGGCGATCTGAAAGATCAATTCAAAGCGGCGTGCGAGGCTGCCGTGGTTGGTGCTGTTCGATTGCCGCATCTGGAGCGTGGTTTTTCGATGGTCTGGCCGCCGGCCGTTCGGTACACGCTGCCGAGCAATGAGCCGGGAGCTCCAATGGAGCAGACTTGGGGTCCAGTGCTTGCGTGGGCGGTGCTGCATAGCGTTCCAGCGGAAGGATTCCGAACGGCGCTCTTTGACCGGCTTCAGCTCAGGTCGTCGCTCGCGGAGGCTTTTTCCTCGATGGGTCTGGAAGGTGAGAGGCCGTGGAGGGCGGCTGCGCTGGTGCGGTTGCTGCTACGGCTGGCGGAGACGCCGACCGCTTCTATCGATTCGGAGGAATTCTGGGCCGATCCGGATGTCCGCTGGCTTGCGGGCGTGAATGAGTCCGATGGCAAGACGTATATCAACAAGGAGCAGTTCGAAGAGCTTGTTTGCTGGCTGCAGTTGCCGGCGTTGCTGGAGGCTGCGCGACGAGACTCGGCTGAATTGACGATGGTCCGCGCGGTGGAGAAGGTGGTGTCAAAGGCCTGCCGAGAGGCGAAGGGTGCGGGATATGTTCTGGACGCGTTTATCGGTTTACGGAGCGCGGCTCCGGCCGGGAAGCAGGCAGGGAAGTCTTCCGTGCCAGAGGTAAGTTCGCTGGCCGATTCAGTCTGAGTGCGCGGAGCGGCCGGGCTGCGATTTGGCTGTCCTTTGGTTTGACGGCCAATCTTGATTGATTCGGTTCGACCTCCGCGTGAGCGTGAACCAAACTGGGTAGTGCAATTTCACACAAGCGGGATTGACTCGCGGGGCGATGCGCGCTACTCTCTTCGCAGATACTGGATTTGGCCGCCTACGCCATCCCGTTTAGCAGACTGGCCGCACACGGCCGATGCTGCGCCATTCAGGCCAGCCTGAATTTTCCAACTTCCTATCGTCGACTCCCAAAACAGCCGATATACCATCCACCATCACTTGCTGACTGCATTGCAGCCAGTCACGGAGGCCGTTTATTCCATTGAAAATCGCCCTGGAGATTACGCCCAACCTCGAGCCCCTGTTCGGGACCCGCGACGAAAACCTGAGACTGATGGAAGACGCGCTCGGTGTACGGATTGACCTCCGCTCCGACGCAGTTCATGTGCAAGGGCCGGAGGAGAGCGTTGGCAGGGTGAAGCGCATCTTCGGGGATTTTGAGTCATTGCGGCGGGCGGGAGTGCATCCGCATAACGGCGAACTCAACGGAATGCTGAAGCTGGTGGTTGCCGATTCATCGGTGACGCTGCGCGGGCTGGCCGAGGTGACAAAGCAGCGGTCGACGGGAGTGAAGCGGTCGGTGCAGGCAAGGTCGGTCAATCAAGGCCGCTATCTTGAGGCTATCGAGCAGAACGACATGGTTTTCGGGGTAGGTCCAGCCGGTACGGGAAAGACGTATCTTGCTGTAGCCATGGCGGTTGCAGCGATGAATGCGAAGAAGGTCAGCCGGATCATTCTGGTAAGGCCTGCGGTCGAGGCAGGGGAACGGCTTGGATTTTTGCCAGGCAGCCTGCAGGAAAAAGTGGACCCTTATCTGCGTCCGCTTTACGACGCGCTCTACGATCTGTGCGAGCCGGAGAAAGTCGACAAGATGCTGGAGAAGAACATTATCGAGGTAGCCCCGCTGGCGTTCATGCGTGGCCGTACTTTGAGTGATGCCTTCATCATCATGGATGAGGCTCAGAACACAACGACGGAACAGATGAAGATGTTCCTTACGCGGCTTGGCAACAATTCCAAGGCTGTCATCACCGGCGACATCACGCAGATTGACTTGCCTAATCCCAAGAAATCGGGACTTGTTGAGGCGATCAACCTGCTTGAAGGAGTGGAAGGCATCAAGTTCTGCCACTTCGAGGATGTCGACGTAGTGCGGCACAATCTGGTGCAGCGGATTATCCGCGCCTACGAGGGCAAATCTCAGCAGCGGGAACTGCCGCTGGGAATTGGCGACTCGCCGGACGGACAGACGCCACAACGGCCGGGGACCTCGGCGAAACCCACCTCTAAACCACAGTAAATTCGGTTTTACCGTATCATCAAAGATATCCGGGGTAGCTTTCAAAGTTACCCCGGAGTACGATGATCCTTTTTGACCCAGACCAACCGGAGGCGGCTGCGGGATTTCCCGAGCTTGCCGCCAACTCCCCTTCGCATCCTGCGGGCGCATCGTCACGGGCTGCGCTACCTTCGAAAACGACTTTACTACGCTATCTTCGCGAAGCTCAGGCTGCGGTCGGTCTGAAGGGCGAGGTGTCCGTACTGCTGACGACGGACAAAGGTATACGCGGGCTCAATCGAAGATTTAGAAAAAAGAACAAAGCCACGGACGTCCTGTCGTTTCCAGTGGATGACGCCAGTTTCGGATTTGCGGGCGATCTGGCGATATCTGTCGAGACTGCGGCTCGGCAGGCGCGGGAGCAGGGGCACAGGCTTTCGATAGAACTGAGGGTGTTAATGTTGCACGGTCTGTTGCATCTGGCCGGATTTGATCACGAAGCCGACGAGGGAGAAATGGCCCGGAAAGAACGGCGACTGCGCGCAAAGATCGGGTTGCCCCAGGGGCTTATTGAACGGGTGTCGAAGACGACTCAGACGCCGGGTGCGCCGAAACGGTATCGGGGTGCTGCGCGATGAGTCCATATGCTTTATGCCTGATCCTATTGCTCGCCGGCGTAGTTACGCTTGCGGCATATATGGCGAGGGTCTACTCCGAGTTTGGCAAGATCCTCTCGCGCGAAGTGCAGGATAATCTCGACGCCTGGGAGCAACACGTCGAGCCGAAGCTCTGGATGCCCCGGGAGCAGGCTGCGCTCGCCTCGTCTGTGCTCATGCACCTCGGTATGGGGTTGCTGGCGCTTGAGATTGGAGCGATCCTCTTCGGCAATGCGGCCCACTTTGCCCGGCCGACAATCGAGGAGATATGTCAGGCTGTTCTGGCCGTCATTCTGGTGGCTGTCTTTTGTACGCAGGTTGTGCCGTTCCTGCTGTTTCAGCGGACGCGCGGGCTATGGGTCGTTCGTTTGCTTTGGGTCGTCCGCTTCCTTTTTGTTGTGGTCTTTCCGGTAACGCTCTTCGTAAGTTTTCTGCTTTCGGTAGCGACTCTGGCTGAGGAGCCGGTTACCAGTGAGGAAGAAGCGGCTGGAGATGTTGAGGCGTTGCTTGAAGCGGGCGAGGAAGAGGGAATTCTGGAAGAGAGCGACCGCGATCTTGTGCGATCGGCGGTCGAGTTCGGCGACAAACTGGTGCGGGATGTGATGACTCCCCGGCCGCAGATCTTTGCCGTGCCGGAGTCGATGTTGCTGGAGGCGTTTCTTGAGGAATTGCGGGAGAATAACTTTTCCCGCGTGCCGGTGTATGCGGGAACCCTGGACTCGATTACAGGCATCGCCTTCGCGCATGACCTGCTTCAGATTTCGGATCATGAGGCACAGACACGAACAGTGGCAAGCATTCAGAGGCCGGCTGCCCTCGTGCCTGAAACCAAGAAAGGTTACGAGCTGCTGCGCGAAATGCAGCGAGAAAAGCAGCACATGCGCATCGTAATTGACGAGTATGGCGAAGTCGCCGGGCTGGTGACGATTGAAGATCTGCTGGAACAGATTGTCGGCAATATCGGCGATGAGCATGAGGATGAAGAAGATGCGCGAGACGAGGACGCCCAGCCAGAGAGTGACGGGGTCTGGCTCGTTCCCGGGGGGTTCGCGGTAAACCGGCTCGAAGAATTGGCGGGACCGGAGTGGGAGCCGGAAGAGAATTACGAGGCGCAGACGGTTGGCGGACTTGTGAGCGAGGCCGCGGGGCGAATTCCACACGCCGGAGAAGTCGTGGAAGTGGGTTCGCTGCGGATTGAGGTGGTTGCCTCAAGCGACCGGCGCGTTGAACAGGTGCGGGTGCAGGTGATGGCTCCGTCTGACGCACATGAGAGTGGAGAATCGACGCAAGAGGTTCAAAAGGCAGAGCGCCCGGTGCGAAGCCGCAATGGCAATGGAATCAACGGAATAGAAGTGGAGTAAAGGGTTGAAGTCAGGATTCGTTTCGATTTTGGGCCGGCCGAACGCCGGAAAAAGCACGCTGTTGAATGCACTCGTCGGTGAAAAGGTGGCCATTGTCACCAGCAAACCGCAAACGACGCGAAATCGTATCACCGGGGTGCTGGAAGTTCCGGCAAAGAGCAAGAGGCCTTCGGCTCAGATCGTGTTTGTGGATACACCCGGAGTTCATAAACCGGGAACACAGCTTGACCGGCGGATGATGCAGGAGGTCTACGATGCCCTGGAAACCCGGGATGTAGTAATTCTGCTGGTGGATGCGAGCCGTGAAATGCAGGTGAGTGCTGTTGATCGGGGTGTCGAATCTGCTGCTGAGCCCGGTTCTTTGGATGGAACCCAGGTCTCAGAATCGAGACCTGGGGCACCCGCACCTGTTGAGGCCCCACCCGCTGAGGCCCATTCAGGCGGCCGAGGCGGTTGGCGCAGCGAAGATGAATTCGTTCTGAATCTTGTCCGGAAGCTCGACTGCCCGGTTTTTCTGGTGATCAACAAGATCGATCTGATCCGGCGCGAGCAACTTTTGCCGCTGATTGAGTCGCTGATGAAGCAGTTTCCCTTTGCCGAGGTATTGCCGATCAGCGCGCGCAAAAGGGACGGTCTCGAACCGCTTATCGAAAAGCTTGTGGACTATCTGCCTCAGGGGGAACGGTATTTTCCGCCGGAACAGTTCACCGATCAGCCGGAACGATTCCTGGTGGCTGAACTGATACGCGAGCGGATTCTGATGGAGACTGGCGAAGAGGTTCCTTACGCGGCGGCAGTTGTTATTGAGAAATTTGAGGAACCTCCACCGGCTCCGGACAAGCCGAAGAAGCCGAGACCTCTCAAGGGAGGCGGGTTTGCCGAGGTGAAGTTGCCGGTTACGAACATTTCAGCCGTAATCTATTGCGAACGCGACGGACAGAAGGCGATCCTGATCGGAAAAGGCGGGGCAAAGCTGAAAGCGATCGGAACCAGCGCCCGCAAGGAAATCGAATCGCTGCTTGGCACACGCGTCTATTTGGAGTTGCATGTGATCGTCGAGCCGGGATGGCGGGAGTCACGCGGGTTTATCGACACGCTGGATTGGCGAAAGCAGCTTGAAGATATGGCAACGCGACAGGCACTTACGAGCGAGGATATTCCGGAAAAGGAATAAACCATGTAATTTCGCAGAAAAAGTTGCTCGTTTCCTGGCTCGTTTCCTAGCTGGTTTCCTAGGCTTCCACGCGGCCGCGCCCGCTTCCCTTGACGGCGTACATTCGCTTGTCCGCTGCCCCCAGGATTGCATGGACTGAGCGGCCGTCTCCCGGATACGTGGCAACACCGGCACTGGCACCGATGGTGATTGCCAGACCATTACTTAAAGAAAAAAGGCTGGCACCGAGGTTGGTGTGAATCGAACGCGCCATTCGTAATGCTTCTTCGCGTGAAGTTCCGGGCATGAGGATGACAAATTCGTCTCCCCCGTAGCGAAAGCAGGTGTCGGTTACGCGGCACAGTTCGAGAATCCGCTTTCCGACCTGACCGAGTAATTCGCTGCCGATCAGATGGCCATGGGCATCATTTACCAGCTTGAAGCGATCGAGGTCGAGGAAGATCAGGCTCAGTGACCTGGAGTCCTGCCGTGCTTTCTCCAACTCAAGTTCCAACTCGGCATATAAATGGCGCGCATTGTAGAGTCCGGTCACGTCATCGGTAATGGTCAGTTGCTGAACATGAGCGATATCCAGGGCATTCTCGATAGCGATGGCCGCGTAGTCCACCAGTATGTGAAGAAGCGCGATGGTGTAGTCGGATTGCTGGTCGAGGTGCGGATTGAAGATCTCAAGGACGCCGTGCGTTCCCTTGCGGCCACGAATTGGGAGACCGATCGCCGATCGCACGACGAAGGGCTGGTTTTGTGCGGAAGCTGCCGTCCTGGGATCGGCTGCAGCTTCAGGAATGATGAGGGTTTCGCCATTTTGCGCCACCCAGCCGGCAAGTCCTTCGCCGATCTTGACTCGCATGTCGACCAGTCGGGGATTTTCTCCTCCATCCTCAGCAACGTAATACAACTGCTGGCGTTTGGGGTCGACCATGAGAAGCGCCCAGAGTTCTGCATCGAGGAAGCGCTCCATGAATTCGAGGATCGAGCGCAGGATGGATTTGAGTTCCAGAGTCGAAGTGAGTGAACGCGCCAATTCATGGAAGACCAGAAGGTCGTCCAGAGGACCGCGACTTGCAAGGTTCTTGGGCATCAGTAAGACGTGCGGCTACAAGAATTGCGAGCGGATCAAGCGGTTCAATCTAAAAACGTTCAACGAGCGAGCGATTGTGAATTGCTTCGTAAGGCCATCATACTCATTCGGAACCAATTGCACGATTAAAAGTGATTCCATGCGTGGCGACCATTCCGGCAAGAGATGAGATCTGCCATCCATCCAGCGATTATTCTTGCGGGCTTACACGCTGGGTACTCGTCGGCTCGTGGTTGAGCAAACAGGGAAGTCACCCACCGATATGAACCATCGATCTGGAGGGCTTGAGAAATCCGGGCTCGCCGATGTGGTGGCGCGCTTCCTTTTGCTCGACGGTACGAAGGATGAATTGCCGCAATTCTTCGTCTTTGGCGCCATTTCGCACTTGTCCAATCAAGTCGTGTTCGATACTTGAAAAGAGGCAGGTGCGGATCTTGCCGTCCGAGGTGAGCCGAATGCGGCTGCATGCACCGCAAAAGGCCTGGGTGACGGGCGCAATGATGCCGATTTCGCCTACGCCGTCGGTAAATCCATAGCGGCGTGCCGTTTCGCTGGCTGAATTTGGCGTCAAGGTGCGAAGCGGGAAGACGGCGTTGAGGCGGTCCACGATCTCACGGAGTGGAACGACCATTGCCGGCGACCAGAGGCGATCTTCCTCAAGGGGCATGAATTCAATGAAGCGGACAATGACGTTTTCGCGCCGCGCGAAGTGAGCAAACCCCTCCACCTGGTCGTCGTTGAAGCCGCGAAGCAGCACACAATTCACCTTCACGCGTCCCAGCCCGGCTTCCCGCGCGGCTCGGATACCGCGCACGACGGCCGGGAAGCTTCCCGGAACCCGGGTCACGCGTTCGAATGTCGCCTGGTCAACGGCGTCCATACTGACCGTGATTCGGCTCAACCCGGCATCCTTGAGGGGTTGAGCCAGATCTTCGAGAAGATGCCCATTCGTAGTGATCGCGATGTCGAGCGGATGACCGGACGGAGTGCGCCATGATGCCAGTTCGCGGACGATTTCAAGAAGATCCTTGCGCAGCAGCGGTTCTCCGCCGGTCAGGCGAACCTTTTCGATCCCAAGCGAGACAAAGTTGCGGATGAGGCGCAGGTAATCGGCGGTTGCCAGTTCGGCGTACTGCGCACCGACCTGGCCGGTACGGCAATAGACGCACTTGTAATTGCAACGATCGGTGATGGAGACGCGCAGATCAGTGATCACTCGGCCGTGGCTGTCAAGCATTCGGGCAGGAGCGCTTTCGGACTGATTAACCGGCATTTGGTCGATCTGGGGAACAGTCGCCATTCATCTAGGCTAACGCACACAGCGGAGTTTGCGCCGTCTAAACGAAAACCGGAATCGAAGGCACACACTTCCGATGCGGCGCGTGCGCTTCCGGTTACGCTTAAACGCTCCCGTGCGGACTAATCTGCAGCTTTAGTCGAGGCTCGGCGTGCCACGCCGCATGATTGTGCCCGTGACTCCGCAACCGAAGACGATGGCGAGCGCAACGGCCATGTAATAGGCCATCGGGTGCGCCCAGCCGGGAGAGTAAGTAAGATCCTGGCCGACCCAAAGCGAAAGGAGCACCGCGATGACGGCAAATTGGCCGGCAATTACCTGCAGGGTCAATCCCCATTCGCGACGCTTGTCCAGAGCTTCGACCTGGTTGGGTGTCAGGTTGCGTTCTTCGACAGGAATCAGGGTGTTGGCCATGGAATCTCTCTCCGCAAGTCGTTTGGTGTTTAGTCTTCAATGCGATTGTAAATGCGTCCCGAGGTTGGAGCGCAAGTATCAGGTGCGGATGCCGGCAACCGCCGATTTATCCGCGAGAAACTCGGTCCCGTTTGGTGCAGGCTCTTTCTGACGGAAGGTGACTCGGGACTCTAATTCCCTCATACAGTGGCTAGAGGAACGCCAAAGTTTGAAGCTGGGTGATTTCAAATCGCTTCCGACAGCGGACATTTCCGCAGGCCACAAGATCGTCGCGACGCACCATGTAGGGCTGCGCTTTGGCGAACCTGGCCCGATCCCGCTCGTCGGCGTTTCTGGGCAATTGCGCTCGTTTCCGCCGAACTACCCAGTTGATTTGATGTTCACTAGGCTGGCCGCAATGCGGGCAAACCAGCGTGTGCGTCTTCTGCTCATTGGTTTCGGTAAAAAAATCGCGTTCTTCCATCATTGGGCCCACTCCAACTATCTTCCCGTTCCAAAGTATTCCATACTCGGGAGTGCCATGACGAAACGAAAAATCGAGAAGTTCTCCGTAACCAAGGCGGTAAAATCGAATGCGCGAGACCAGGTGGGCCAGCCGAAACCCAGTCGCGTCATAGAAGAACGTCCTAAAACTGAAGGGCGGCAGAGTAAGCATAAGCCAAATCTGGAAGATCTGATTGAGTCTTCCGAAGAATAGCGAGCGAATATGGGCAAGGTCGTGGGTGTAGGCGGAGTGTTCTTCAAAGCGCTGAATCCAAAGGAACTTCAGGCGTGGTATCACGAGAACTTGGGGATCCCATTGACCGATGGCTATTCGAGCTTCGATGGTCCAGAGGCGCAGGGAACGACTACATTTTGCTTTTTCCCAAATGACACAGGTTATTTCGGCGAAGAAAATCAGCGCGCGATGGTGAACTTTCGCGTGGACTCGCTGGATGAGGTTCTCGACCGGCTCACTCAAGCAGGTGCCCGAATCGACCCCAAACAGGAAGACTACCCGTTCGGCAAGTTCGCCTGGTTCTGGGACCCGGAGGGGAATCGCGTAGAACTTTGGGAGCCGCGGGAATAGCCGGCGGTGAGGGGCGCGATTGGTTGGGGCTTAGCCTGGGCCACGGTTAAGTTTTTCCAGCCAGTCTGCCAGCTCCGCGTGACCCCGTTCACGGGCAAATCCCGCGGCGCTCTGACCAAAATCATTTCGGATTCCGGGGTCGGCGCCGTTTGCGATGAGAATTTCGGTCAGGTTGCGGCGATTTGCGGCAGCGGCGGAAAAGATCGCCGTAAATCCAGCCGTCTGCCTGGCGTTGGGATCGGCCCCGGCGTCGAGCAGCAACTGAATCGACTGCGCGTTGCGTCCCAGCGCAAGCGCTGCATGGAGCGGTTGATTGGTCTGCGGGTTTTTCGAGACGGCATCGACCGGAGCGCCGTATTCCAGCAGCAGCTGAACGGTCTCGGGGGTTCCAAAGGCTGCAGCCAGGTGCAGCGGCGTCCAACCATCGCCTGAGTAAGCCCGGACTCCTTCAGGTTCAGCGGCCAGGGCGGTGCGCAGCGATGCGGTGTCGCCCGCAGAGGCAGCTTCGAAGACATCCAGGGCCAGTCCGGTCCTGGCCATTTCGGCGAGGAAGTAATCGCGGACGAGCGCCTGGCCGCTGTAGATGGACCAGAGCAGGGCTGAAACGCCCTGGACGTCGCGCCAGGAAAGCAGGGTGGAATCTGCCGCCACGGCCTCGGCAACTTCCGCAGTGGCTCCGCGTTGAATAGACTTCAGAAACTGTTGGCTCATGGCTCCCTTACCGTATACGGCCCCGGTTTGATGGGATCAGTCGATTTTGGACCCGTTGCGGCTACCGAGGTACGTTTGGAATAGATGCGGAAAAGAACAGCCAGGTCCAACGTTTCGGCTACGGGTTGACCGTTCTTCAAAGCCGGTTCGAAGGTCGCTTTGCGTATGGCCGCGACTGCGTTTTCATCGAGCCCAAAGCCGATGGGACGCACCACAGCAATTTCTCCCGGTTTGCCGTCAGATCCAATGACGGCGCGGTAGAGCGCCCGACCGGCAATTCCGCTTGCCTGGGCGAATTCATTCGAGTCGGGCGCAATGGAGCTAAGGACCTTAGCCTGCTGGTCGACGGCGCTCGAACGCAGCACTTTGGGGTCACTGGGTCTGTAATCCACACCCGCCGTCTGCGCCTTGTAGTAAAGCTGCCAGAATTGCGGCATCTGAGCCATGACTTTGTCATCGAGGCCGGTTGCAAATATGCGGTCCAGTGCGTCTCGCAGAACTTTGGCTGCATGGGCAGCAGAGATGGTTGTCGTGACGCTGGCCTGGTCAGCGGCTTGATCCGAAGCTTGGTCCGAAGCTTGTTCCGCGGCCTGATCCGATGCAGGCTGTTGTGCCTGATCGGTTGTTGGTGCTGGAGCTGGGGTCGGTGCACTCGCCGCAGCCTGGGCCGTCTGAGACGGCTGCGACACATCCGTCTCTGAGGACGTAACCGAATCCTTTGGCAACTCGCCTGACGCCTCTCCAGCTTTGGCAGTCTTTTTGTTCTTTTCCTTTGGCTCTTTGGGTTCCTTGGCCTTCTTGGGCTTCACCACCTGTTCACGATCAATGGTGATCCTGAGGATCTTCTTTTTAGGGGTGATTTTTACGCGATCCACCGCCTTGGAGGGATCCTCGTAGGGGAGTGCCCCCAAAAAATGGAGAGCGTAGCGCGCTCCCACGAGTTCAACCTTGTGCTTGGAGAGATGCACTTTTTCTATTTCAACGCCGCTGAGCGTGTAAGAGCCAATCGTTGGATGGCCGGTTGGGTCGCCGTGCTCGGTGAAGCTCAGAGAGTCACCGAGGTAGCCACCACGCAGGAACAGTTGTTTTCCTACGAGTAATTGCTTTAGCTGCTCTTCGGTAATTTCACCCGGTTGCGGAGCTTCAGACTGTGCAGAAACAGAACTGGGTGCAGGCGCAGTTGCCGGAGCCGCAGCCGGGGCCTGAGCGGGTGCCGGAGTTGGAGCAGCAGTTTGCTCCACGGCTGGGGTTTGTGCGGTCGGAGCCGACGCTGCTGGTGCTTGATTTGAGGTTAGCGCGGTTTGGGTAGGTGAGAGAGGTGTTGGTTCCTGGCTTTGCAATCGCGCGGCAAAGCTGGATATGCAGAACACAGAGAAGAGCAAAAGCAAGGACGGCTTTGGCGATCGGCGGAAGCTTGAAAGTGAGTTTGGTATCCGCGACAAGCGGGTATTGAGGCCCGAACCGAGAGCCGAATCGAGGAGGGAATGGGGAGGAAAATTCATAGAGGCCTTGCCCGAAACTTTAGCAGGATTCGACGAAAATCCGGAGAATCTTTCTTAAACTTTGTCGCCACGTTTCCCGAGTTGCCACAGGATTCTGCGGAACAATCCCATCATTCGCCGGAGGTCAGCTTCGTTGGGAATCAGCCTTCGCAGCAGCACTCGCATGGCTTCGCCGTTGGCAGAGCGCATGCCCCGGGTCGAGTAGTTGACCGCTTCCATCGTTTGTTCGATCAGTCCGGCAAGGCGATCGAGTTGGCCCGAATCGGGATAGGGTTGGGTGACCGACTGGATTTCGGAGACGAAATCCTGAGTTCGGGAGATCTCGTACAGACAGACGGCGACGGCCTGGCCTAGATTCATGGAGGGTTGGGCATCGCAGGTTTCGATCACGATCAGGGCATGGCACCACGAGAGATCATCGCTGGTGAGGCCGTGCTTTTCGGACCCGAAGACGAGGGCGATGCGGTTTCTTCCGGGATTGTCCGATGCATTCAAAACCTGGCGCACCCGTTCGGCCGCATCCGGAAGATTGAGGATCTCCTGCACAGGACGCCTGCGGTCCAGAGAGCCCGTCCCGCACACCAAGGTGCAATGAGAAACCGCTTCAGCGAGGGTTTCGTAGACTTTGGCTTCGCGCAGCAGGTCAGGCGCGCCGACGGCCGATTTGGCTTCCATCCAGTTGACAGCAAACGGGGCGACGATGCTGAGCCGCTGAAAGCCAAAGTTGGCCATCGCTCGCGCCGCCGCCCCAATGTTGAGCGGGTTGCGCGGCGAAACTAGCACGACATCGATCCGGTCGCATTGGGCAGCGGTAAGCAAACATTGATTTTAGCCGGGATGACCCTTTTGCTGCCGTGCCAGTTCCACTTCGAAGGCATGCTGACGTTCGGTGATATAGCTTTTATAGCCTTCGGGATCGATGAAAGCGTTGGTATCACCGGCCTGCTTTTTGGCGAACTTTTCAATAAGCCCGAAATAGCCGCCGTGAGCGCCCAGGAAGATATCGCAGGGCAGTGACTGGAGGGTTTGGAACTGCCTCGTGAAGTCCGCTGCGATCTGGGGGTATTTCGGATTGTCGATGAGCTTATAACCAGTGTTGACGTTGGGACTGCCGACGATGACGACGTTCAGATTCCTGCCGCCCTCTTCGACGGTCATGGTCCACGTGGTGCAGCCTTTGGTGTGGCCTGCGGTCTTGTGGGCCGTGAGCGCGGTTGAGCCCAGAGTGATTTGCTCGCCGTCGTGTAGCGCGCGGTCAACTTTGGTGGCCGGGAATTGCATCGTTGGGTCGTTGGCGTAGTGGAAGTCGGTCTTGCCGCCGGACTCGATTACTGGAATGTCGGCGTCCATGACCAGGTATTTCGCGCCTGTCAGTTTCTTGAGCTCGGCGCTGCCCGCGCAATGGTCGTAGTGGGCATGGCTGATGAGGATGATTTTCACCTGGGGCATGGTGAATCCGAGTTTTTCGATGCTTGCCCGGATCTGCGCGGGAGATGTGACGAGGTTGGTG
>Ga0302319_10015836_pt1 | contig 13941 bp, 12 predicted proteins | sample Bog_T0_2_FD_203319 | JGI IMG/M metagenome (GOLD analysis project Ga0302319, IMG submission 203319) | Peat permafrost microbial communities from Stordalen Mire near Abisko, Sweden - Bog_T0_2 | ecosystem: Environmental > Terrestrial > Soil > Wetlands > Peat | place: Sweden: Abisko, Stordalen Mire...
GTTCGTACCGAGTTGCGGTCTGTGCTCGCCCTGCACCGAGGAGCGCCCGGCTCTTTGCGAGCCCGGGTTTGCGAGCAACACCGCCGGCACCCTACTCTCCGGGGCGCGCCGCCTGCATTTGAATGGCCAGCCCTTGAATCACCATCTCGGCGTTTCGGCGTTTGCGCAATACGCCACGGTGTCGCGCCATTCAGTGGTGCGGGTGGACCGATCATTGAGTTTTGAGGAGGCGGCCGTGTTCGGCTGCGCCGTGATCACCGGCACGGGAGCGGTCATCAACACGGCGCGCCTGCCCGCCGAAAGCACCGTTGCGATAATCGGCCTCGGCGGCGTGGGCCTCGCGGCACTTCTGGGAGCGCGCTACCGCGAGGCGCGGGTTATCGTCGCCATCGACCTCTCCGATGGCAAACTCGCCCTCGCGCGTGATCTCGGTGCCACGCATACGTTCAATGCCAGGGATCCCGAAGCTTTTGCGGCTATCCGCGAAGCGACTCGGGGCGGCGTCGACTTCGCGTTCGAAATGGCGGGCGCGGTCAAGGCAATGGAACTCGCTTACCGTATCACGCGCCGCGGCGGCACGACGGTCACGGCGGGGCTCGCCCATCCACAAGCCCAGTTCTCCGTGCAGCAAGTGGGCATCGTGGCTGAGGAGCGCACGATCAAGGGAAGCTACCTCGGCAGCTGCGTGCCGCTGCGCGATATCCCGCGCTATATCGAGTGGTATCAGGCGGGCAAGCTGCCCGTGAATCGATTGCTGGCGGGCTCGATGCCCTTGGAAAATATCAACTCAGGGTTCGACGCGCTGGCAAGCGGCGACGCCTTGCGCCAAATGGTGCTCTTGTGATCATCCGCGTTCTGTTTGGGCGAGCAGCCTGAGCGGCCCGCACGGCGGGATCCGTCGCTTCCTGCAGCGCGTCGCCAATGCCGGCGAGTACCGCAGCGTTGATCGCGTTGCGCCGTGCCTCGCGGTCGATCCAAATCCACAGCACATCGCCCCAGCGCTCGGAGCGAATATACGGCGATTGACGGTCAAAAATCATCAACGATGACCATCGATGAGCAAAATTTCGTAATACCGCATTTCACTACGTAATGGCGCAATCATAACTGGAGTGCCAGGCCCCGACAATCATTTTACTCGAGACGCCCCCAACCGGGTTCCTTGGTCAGCCGGCGTCGCGCGCCAGGGCCCGCCCGAACGCCGGCCGCGCGACCACCCGCTTGGCGTACTCGTCCAAGCCTGCCGAGGTCGGCAACATGCTGTTGCCGGCAAACATGGCAAAGGTCGTGCCGTAGAGGACGTCGAGTGCGCTGAACCGCTCGCCAAGCAGATACGGACCCGTTCCCAGCGCATCTGCAATCGCGCCGAGCGCCTCATCGAGCGGAACCCAGCCGGCCGTGACGCGCACCACTTCGACGTTTTGGAATTTCGACATCAATGCCGGCTCGAACACTCCCGTGTAATAGCAGAGCCAGGACAAGTACGCGCCCCGGTCGCGTTCACCGACGAGCGGGCCCAGATGATTCTTTTGGAACTTGTCGGTGAGGTACAGCGCGATGGCGGGAGACTCGAACACGATGACACCTTCATCGGAAATGGCCGGCACCTTGCCGTTCGGATGCGGATTGGCCGCATCGACGCTCCCGGTGCCGTCATGACTTCGAGTGGTGACGAATCTGATCTCGTACGGCGCCTCCAGTTCCTCGAGCAGGAAAATGAATCGCGTCGAGCGCGTCTTGGCGCGATGAAACAGCGTGATCATGGCGAATTCTCCAAACGGATGGCAAGCGGAGAGTGGTTACTTGCGAATGTCGATGTGGGACATGTATGCGAATGGCGACAGTGAGCCCGCGTGCTTTTCGGAAACTGGAGCATTAGGTGAATGAGATTAGTTGAATGGTACCCCAGTCTTTATCATCTGACAGCAGCGGCTAATTGATTGATGATCGACCCGTCAGCAATTTGTCATCAGGACGGACGCACCCCATGACCGGCAGCGCACGCAAGCATTATCTGCTTGCCTCGGACTTCGATCAAACCTTGAGCTTCAAGGATTCCGGAGTGGTGTTGAGCGAGATTTTGGGAATATCCGGCTTCGAGGAACGCGTCGCCGGATTGGCGCGCAGCAACCTCGTGCAGCAGGGCGGCGAGCTCGCCTATCTGATTCGTCACGATCCGGAATTTCGCGGCATACGGCGCGAACATCTGGCCGAGGCCGGACGCCGGGTGCGCTTGAAGATGGCGATTCCCGCCTTGGTGGATTTCCTTGCGCGCGGCACCGAGCACCATCGCTTTTCTTTTTTCGTGATTTCCGCCGCGCCGCGCGAGATCGTGATTTCGGCCTTGGAAGGCGTCGTGCCGCCGGAACACATCTACGGCACCGAGCTCGAATTCGATGCCCGCTCGGGCGAAGTCGAATCCGTCCGCCGCGTCCCCGCGGGCTATGGCAAGGTTGCGGTGATCGAGGAGCTCGAGCATCGCCTGGGCATCACACCCGATCGCATCATCTACGTGGGCGACGGCAGCTCGGACGTGCATGTCATGCTGCATGTCAACAACCACGACGGATTCACGATCGCAGTCTCCGAAAACAAGCAGCTCGCTCGCATCGCCCGCAGCACGGTGCTCAGTGAAAACGCCTTCAGCATCCTGTTGCCCATCCTCGACCAGCTGTTCCATTGGCGCATGGGCGACATCCGCACGCTGTTCGAGTCGTGCGGTCTGAATCTCAATGAATGGGAAAAGGAGCGCACCGACCGGGTCAGGATCTCGGACATATTCGCCGGACGGGATCCCGCGGAGGCGGCCGCGTGAATCATCTCGCCATCGATTGTCTCGGCTGGGCCGCGACCGCCGTATTCGTCGGCTCGTATTTCTTTGCCCGTCCCTCGCTGCTGCGCGGCGCACAGATGCTCGGGGCGTTGCTCTGGGTGACCTATGGCGTATTGATCAGCGCGTCTCCGGTGATCGTCGCCAACGTACTCGTGTTTTCCGCCGCCGCCTGGACGATGATTCGCGGGGGAGCGCCGCTGCCGGACGGGGTCGATGCCGCGAATTGACGCCTACCACTGCGCATAGTCCGGGCCGTCCTGCAGACGATACCCCTCGGGCATGACCCATGCCGTGGCAGCCGGTGCCTCGGCGTGGATCGCCTGCACCTTCACCTCGGATACGAGGCTGTCGAATTTGAACTCGCGTATCAGCACGGGCACGCCGCCGAGGTGGGGAATGTCCGGCCACCAATCCGCAAGCCCGAAGTCGACGCCGAACGCAAGCTCGGACCCTCGGCGGAACTGGCTCAAGGTCTTCATGCCGTGCAGGATCTCGGCGCCATCGGGCAGGCTGGCCGACGGCACCACGCACAGTTCCAGACGCCGGACATCCCGTTCGCGCTCTTCCCAAATTCGGCAGGCGTGTCCATCCACCGATTCCGACCGGACCGTGACGCGGTATTCACGCGCAACCTGCTCCTGCATCCGCTCGCTGATGCTCTTCATGTCCGCGGCCTTGCGCAGGGCCGCTTCGCGCTCCTCCACAGGCGCCGTCGCAGCCGCCGCGTTGAGTGCCTTGACGGTGTCCGCGTAATGCGCGAGGACGCCGTTCACCGTGGCGTGCTGCAGCACATGCACCACGCGAGCGGGATTGTCGATGACGTACAACGTCAGGTCCATGAAGAGGTAAACGGTCTTCGCCTCCGTGCCGCCGATGCGCACCTTGCCGTCCTGCACCAAATAGTGCATCACTCTCGCAGGAAGTGGCGGCGCGCCTGAAGAGACGGGCGCCGCGAACGACGGATCGATCGGCGTGACGGCAAGGTCGTACGCCACGCCAGCGCTCGCCAGCGCAGGCGCGGGCACGGCGGGCGCGGCGAGGGCAGCGAAGGCAGCGAGGGCAGCGAAGGCAGCGAGGGCAGCGAGCGCGTGCCAGGACCCCCGGCGGAGCACCCGCGTGCCGGACCTGACGGTCCTCGTGGGCGGCGGCGAACTATGCGACGACATGCTACCCCTGACGCTGCGACGCGGGCTGTGGCGTCCCGGCGGCAGTGTAACGCATGCCAATCCCGCGGCGATGGCGGGCTTGCCGAAACCGGGCGGCTGCACTGTAAAATTGCGCCATGTGCTACTCCGCCCAGGTCGTGCAAATCGCTCGCAAGCTGAACCGCACATTGGGCGTCCGCATCGACTATGCGGCATCCGAGGCTCTGTTTCTGCGACGGCTCGAAGAGCCCCGGATCGCGATCTCGCGCGGCTTCGAGGCGAATTTCGAGGCGCCGGTCAATGACGTCGAGCGGCGCATCAAGGCGGCGATCGATGCGCATCGGGCGCGCGCCGCCACGCAGGTTGAACGGGACCTCTTTCTGCAAAAGACCCGGCTCGTCAATGCTGAACGGCTTCTCCTGGAAAAGGAGACCAAGAAGGCGCGCGAAGACGCGCGCATCGCCACCAACAAAATCGAGGCGCTCGGCGCCAAACTGAGCGATCTGCGCCGGAGCGAATCAAGGCCCGAGGACGACCGGATCTTCCCGATGGTTTACGCCGGTGTGATCATCCGGGCGGACGGTCACAATGTACTCACCCCCATGCGCTATTTCTGCAGGCCGGCCGGCAAGCCGGCCGCCTACGACAGAAAGTTTCCCGGCCTCTACAACGCCCGGAGGGACAACCTCGAAAAATTCTGGGCGGAGCAGTTCGGCAGCCACCATGCGATTGCCGTGGTCGACAGTTTCTACGAAAACGTTGCATTCCACGCCCAGGAGCATCGGCCGCTCAACCCGGGTGAAGCGTCACGGAACGTCGTGTTGCAATTCTCGCCGGAGCCGCCGCAATCCATGCTGGTGGCGTGCCTCTGGTCCCGCTGGACCGGGTCGGGTGGAACCGGGTCGAATGAACCGTCCGTTTGCGGATTCGCCGCGATCACCGACGAACCGCCGCCCGAAGTCGCCGCCGCCGGCCATGATCGATGCATCGTGAATTTGCGGCCGGAAAATGTCGAGGGGTGGCTCACACCGGCCGGCCGCAGCACGCAGGAACTTCAATCTCTCCTTCAAGACCGGGCCACACCGCTTTACCAGCACCGCCCATTGCGCGCGGCGTAGCGCGTCCGCGGCGCCACGGTCAATCAACGCAGCTGGCTGTCCTTGCTGCCGCGGCGATTGTAGCCGCTGAAGCGGGTGGCATCGAGATCATGCAAGCTCTGACACGCGACACAGAACCGCACACCCGGAATGGCCAGTCGGCGCGCTTCGGGGATTGCGGCGTCGCATTCGGCGCAGACAGCCAGGGACTCTCCCTGCGGCAGCCGACTCTGGACGCGGCTGATCGCGTCCTTCACGGTCGCGTCGATTTGTTCCTGCACGGCGCCATCGAGCGCCCAACCTGAGGCCATGGCTTGCTCCTGATGCTGGTCTGTTATCTTAGCAAATCTCACGCAATCGCACCCTCGCCCCAATGCGAGCGCGCAACGGTCAACCCCGCTCGAGCGACCTCCGATATTCGAGCAGATGGCGGAACGAGCCTTGGCGATCGCCCGCCCGATCGAGCAGGCGCGCGAGATTGAAATGCGCATCCGCCATCGTCGGGTCGAGGGCGATGGCCTGCCGGTACACGGCGATCGCCTCCGGTTCCCGCGCGAGATCCTCGAGCAGCACTGCGAGGTTGAAGGCAAGCTCGGCGTGCGGCTCGGCGCCCGCGCGGTACACCGCCTCGGCTTCGCCGAGGTGGCCACCGAGGTGCAGCATGCGGCCGAGATTGATCCGCGCTTCGATGTGAGCGGGATCCGCGGTCAGGCAGGCCTCGTAGCACCTTTGCGCCGCGCCCGGGTCGCCGTCCTCGAGATCGAGACCGCGCAAATAATCGGCATGCGCGGCATCGAGCGCCGCAACCTGCGCCTCGGCCCCGACGAGCGGATGCACGTCGGCGCCGTCGGTGCGGATCTCGAGCGCGAGGGCATACTGACCCGAGTCGGTCTCCCAGAGCGAAGCGCCGTCGCGCACGCCGATGCGCTGTCCGGCCGCACTCAGGGACACGCGGCTCATCGGCTGTTCTCCGGGCAGTGAGGCACGCAGCTTGCGCAGCGCCCGATTGATCGCGCGCGCCGGGATGCGCGCGGCGCGCAGCGCACTCACCGTGCGCAGCACGATCAAATCCTGGAAGGAATAGACAGCCCGTGCGCCCTGCCGCGAGGGCCGGATGATTCCCGATTGCACCAATGACCGGACAGCCGAGCGCGGCAGTCCAAACATCCGGGATATGTCGTCGCTGCCGTAGGCCGGCATTTCATCGTCGCGCGGATTTGCGCGCCGCCGGCGCGGATGCGCGCTTCGGCGGCTTGCGTTCCTTGAGGGCGACGGACTTGGCCGCCCGCGCATCGATGCTCGCCCGCAGCGCGTCCATCAGGTCGATGACGTTGCCGCGCGCGTCGGCCGTTGGAGCTTCGGCGAGCGAGATCTCCTTGCCCTGCACCTTCTTCTGGATGGCGGCCTCGACGCGTTGCCGGAACTCGTCGTGATATTCGTTCGGATCGAAACGCCCGGCGGCGAGGTGCTGAATCAGTTGTTGGGCGAGTTTCAATTCAGGCTCGGAGACCTGGGCGGGCTCGATGCCCAAATCCTTGATCGGACGCACTTCGGCCTGGAAGTGCAGCTGATGCATGGCGAGACCCTCGTCCATGGGACGGATCACCACGATGTGCTCCTTGCCCCGCGAGATCCACCGGCCTACGGCACACTGGCCGGACTTGCGCAGCGCCGTGGCGAGCAGAACGTAGGGCTTGGCCGCGCCCTTGTCCGGCGCGAGATAGTAGGTCCCGTCGAAATATACGGGATCGACGGAACTCAGCGGGACGAATTGGCCGATGTCGATGGCATGGCTCGTCGTGTCCTCGAGCGCCTTCAATTCCTCCGCAGAGAACAGCACGTATTGATCCTTGGCGAACTCGTAGCCCTTGATCATCTCGGAGCGCTCGACGAGCTTGCCGTCGTTGACCGCGACATACTGCTGCTTGACGCGAGATCCGTCCTTCTGCCTCAGCAGGTTGAAGGAAATGCGCTCGGAGGATACGGTTGCCGAATACAGCTTGACCGGAATGGCAACCAACCCGAACGAGATCGTGAGCGAGGCGATCGAGCGAGCTTGACTGGGCATGGTCGCAATAAGATGCGCGCCCGGCGCACGCCGGTCAATCGGACGACGTCCGATCCGCACACTCGTCTAATTAATTTAAATTCGAGATTACTATTGTAATATATTGTATTTAATGTATTTATAATACAGAATCAAGTGGCGAAATGGCTTTTCCGCGACCTGCGCACCAGCCTCTCAATCGCCGCACGAAGGATTCAGAATCGGCGCCCCGTGTGCTCTTCCGCTCGCGGTTCGGTGATTCAGTTCCGGTGACCGCCACAACCTGCGCCTATGATGCCTCTGATGATTCACTTCCAGCGATCCCGATCGATCGCGGCATTCACCCTCCTGCTGGCACCCTATCTCGCCATGGCCGGCTGGCTGTGCGCGCATCAGCGCGTGCAGGCCGCGACGGGCTACCTGATCGCTGCGGCGCTTGCCGCCGCTGCACTCGCCTGGCTCGCACGATCCGCCCGGCTATTCTTTCTTTTGCATTTTCCGTTGTTCGTGGTGGCAACGGTTTTCACCGCATTCGCGTTCACAGTCGGTGATTTGCCGAGCTATCCGATCGCGTTCGTGCTGATGACCACTTCGTGGGAGGAGGTCAGCGCGTTTTTCACCGTCTGGCAATACCAGCGCGTCCTCTGGGCGGCACTGGCGGTTCTCGTTGCCTATGGGGCGCTCGCAGCCTGCCTGCCGCGCCGGGCCGCCGCCGCCGCGCCCGGCCCATTCGTGCGGCGTGCGGGCATCGGCGCTTTCGCCGTGCTCGCCGCGGTTTCGGCCACCGACCCCATCGGCTTCATCGAGGGCATGGCGCTCAGTCCGCTGGTCGGCATCGCGAGTTTCGCCGCGGGCCCGCTTGCCGAGGCGCGTCTCGTCGTCAAGGGCAACCTCCGCGCCAAGGTCCCCTACGCGGCCGCGCGGTTGCGCGGCGAGGAGCTCCATGTGCTCATCATCGGCGAGAGTTCCCGGCGCGACTCCTGGTCGGTGTATGGCTACGGGCGGCCGACAACTCCGTACCTCGAATCGGTGCTCGGCGAAACGATCCTGCTCGGCGACGCCGTCGCGGACGCAAACGCGACGGTTTATGCCGTACCGATGGTGCTCACCGGGATGAACCCCGAGCAATTCAGCATGCATGCGATTCATGGCAACTTGATCGACCTCGCCAAGGAGGCCGGCTACTCCACCTCCTGGTTCGTCAACAATGATGCGTCGATCTCCTATTTGCTGGGCATGAATGCCGACAACTCCGAATATCCGCATTCCTCACACGCGGCGATTCCGCGCGCCACGCCGCCCGATGGACTGGTGCTGCCTTCGGTCCTGCGCCAGATGGGCCGCCGCGGTGTTTCGCAGTTCATCGGGCTGCATCTGTTCGGCTCCCACATGGGTTATTCGCATCGCTACCCACCCGGCTTCGCACGCTACGGAGCGCCCGGTTATACGGCGCCGACCAGCGTTTCCCCCCAGGTCCTGCTCGACACGTACGACAACACGTTGCTCTACATGGACTGGATCTTTCAGCAGATCATCGAGGCGGCCCGCAAGCTCGACGTCCCCGTGACCGTCAGCTACATCTCGGATCACGGTGAAGAGCTGCCGTCCCTCGATGGGCGCAGCGGCCATGGATTTGCCTTTTACACGCCGAAATCCTTCGAAGTGCCAGCCTTCGTCTGGATGAATGCGGCGTATCGCGTGGCCCACCCCGACAAGGTGATGGCGATGACCGCAAACCGGAACAAGGAGATCCGCAGCTACGAGTTTTTCTATTCCGAGGCGGATCTGATGGGCATTCGCTGGCCCGGCTTCGTGCCGGCCCGCTCGTTCGCCTCCATGCGCTTCACCGCCGACGTGACCAGCCGGCACATTGCCGCGGGTAACCTCGTGGCTCGCATTCGGTAGCGCGGTCCGTCAGGAATTCCCTGCGAGGGCGGCGACCAACGGTTCGAGGTGCCGGCGCAAAGCCGCCGCCCGGCCGACGCTCGACCGGTACACGGGCTGGCGGACCTGGAGACTGCTCGAGGTGCGCACCGTGCGTGCCGACTCGTGGGATGCGGCGCACGCGGGATCCCACGGCAGGCCGAGAAACGCGAGCAGCCGGCGCGTTTCGCGTTCCGGCGCCGCGACGAGCAATTCGTAATCCACCTCGAGCAGCACCGTGGCCGGGAGCACGCTGCGCCAATGCGCCATCAGGTCCCGATAACCGCAGTAGTAGCGGCCAAGCTCACCGAGTTCGTACGCGAATCCGAGGTTGCCGCTGAAGAGCTTCGTGTAGATCGAGAAACACGTGTCGAGCGGATCGCGGCGGCAGTGGATGATGCGCGCGCGCGGGAAGAGCCGGTGAATCGTGCCGACGTGCAGGAAGTTCGCGAGATCCTTGTCGATGACCCGCCGTGCCGTGCCGGCGCGGCGGCGCAGCCGGCCGAGTGCCGCCTGCGCGAGCCGGCGCGCCGCACCGGCGGCGCCGGCGCCGCCCGGCGGCGGCAAGCCTTCCTCGAACAGCGCGCGCAACTGCAGCAGCTCGCCGCCGCCATGCACCTCGGGGTGCGCGGCCAGGATCTGTTCGATGAGCGACGAGCCGGAACGCGGCATGCCGACGATGAACACCGGACATTGCGAACGGCTTGCCGTGCGGCTTGCGGCCCCCGCCGTCGCCGTCATCGCCCCCCTCATCGCCGCGAGGGCCGCCTCGGAATCATAATCGATGATTGCGCGCTTCATCCGGTTCCCTTCGTGCCAGTGTGCCAATGCCGCATCCTCGTCCCCCGCCTCCATGTGCGCCTTGCCCAGCGCGAAATGCAGGAGCAACCGGTCGCGGTAAGCGATGCCTGCGGTGAGGAGGCGCTCCATGGCGCCGATGTCCGGGTCATCGCGCCTGTGGGTCTTCGCATTCGACTTGTTGTACCACGCATCGGCAAGGCGCGGATCGAGCACCAGGGCGCTGTCGAAGCACTCGACGGCCTCCGTGGCACGTCCCATGTCGGTGAGCAGGACGCCCCGGTCGGTCAGGCACGCGGCCGCGCTTGCCCGGTCGGCCGCCGCCGCCCGGTCAAACAGGCCGAGCGCCTCATCCTCCCCGCCCAGCAACTGCAGGGCGAGGGCGAAGGCGCGCAGAAACGCCGCCGCCTCCACCCCCTTCGCGACGCCCGCGCGGCCGAGCGCCACGGCCTCATCATTGCGATCGAGCAGCCGCAGCAGGTGCATTTTCATCGTGATGAGCCTGGTGTCCGCGGGCTTCCGCGTCCCGAGCGTCGGCCCAATCGCGGGCCCAGTCGTGGTCTCGAGCGGGGTCTCAAGCGTCTCGAGCCTGGCGAGCGCCGCCGCATGCCGTCCCCGGGCGCTTTCGCTGCCGGCCGCCTGCAGATGCAGATCGAGCGCCTGCGGGTCGAGCGCGATGCCGCGCAGCGCCTCGCGCAGCGCATCTTCGTGGCGCCCGAGATCCTCGAGCAGCGCCGCGAAACGTAGCGCGACGCGCACGTCGGACGGCAATTCGGCGCGCAGCGCCTCGAACAGTGCGACGGCCGCGTGCGCGTCTCCCAGCCGGAACGTGGCCATGGCAAGCTGAGCGCGCGCTTCGCAAAAATGCGGCTCGAGCGCGAGCGCCCGTGCGAAGCAAGCATGCGCCTCGTCGAAACCGCCGGTCTCCATCAGCAGATTTCCGAGGCAGTACCAGCCGAGCGGCCCACGCTCGTCGATGCGCACGGCGTGCCGGGCGGCCTCGATCGCGGCTGCGTAGTCCACGGGCTTGCAGCCAAACTCGGCATAGCTCAGCCAGAACAGCGCGGTCGCATCGGGCGATTCGACAGCCCGGCGCAGCAGTCGCATGGCATCAGCCTGGTTGCCCTCGCGGTGCTCGACCAGTCCCGACAGGTGCAGCGTCGCGGCGTGATCGGGTGCGGCGCGCAGAATCTCCCGGCACGCGCTGCGCGCCTGCGCGGCGCGTCCTGCCGCGAAATCGAGGACCGCCTGGCGCAGCAGCGCCGCGGCAGGAAAGCCGTTCGTGGTCGGTCCGGGCGTCATTGCATCAATGGTAGATCATCGCCGGCGGCCGCTGCGTTACAATCCGGACGTGACGCCCACCCGCGATCCGGCCGGCCGCCGGCCGCTTCTCGACAATCCGCGAAACATTTGCATCGTCCGTCTTTCGGCGCTTGGCGACACTTGCCACGTCGTGCCGCTGTTGCGGGTCCTGCAGCGCCGCTGGCCCGACTGTCGCTTCACCTGGATCATCGGGCGGATCGAGGCGAAACTGCTGTCGCTCCTGCCCGAAGTGGAATTCCTCACCGTCGACAAGACTCACTTCGGCACTGAGTTCGCCCGCCTCCGCCGGCTCCTAGCCGGGCGGCGCTTCGATGCGCTGCTGCACATGCACGTGAGCTTTCGCGCGAGCCTGCTCACCACGCTCGTGCGCGCGCCGATCAAGCTCGGCTTCGACCGCCCCCGTGCGCGCGATTTCCAATGGCTGTTCACCAACCGGCGGATTGCGGCGCGCCGCCACCAGCATGTCCTCGACAGCTTTTGGGGATTTGCCGAGGCGCTCGGCATCGAGGATCGCCGCCTCGAATGGAACCTGCCGATGCCGCCGGAGGCGGTGGAGTATGCGCGGCGGATCATTCCCGATGCGCGGCCGACCCTCCTGATCAGCCCATGCTCGAGCCACACGCTGCGCAATTGGCGGCCTGAATACTACGCCGCGGTGGGCGATCATGCCGCGAAACGCTGGGGCATGCGCGTCGTGCTGTGCGGCGGCCCGACGCGCGTCGAACGCGAAATGGGCGGGCGCATTTGCGCCGCGGCCACTTGCGCCCCGCTCGATCAAATCGGCCGTGACACTCTGCCGCAAATGCTCGCCCTCCTCGCCCGGGCGACCGTGCTTCTCAGCCCCGACTCCGGTCCCGCGCACATGGCGACCGCGGTCGACACGCCCGTGATCGGCTTGTACGCGCCGACCAACCCCGCGCGCAGCGGGCCGTACCGAAGCCTGCACTGGTGCGTCAACCGATTTCCCGATGCCGCACGGCATTTTTTGCACCGGGAGCCCGAACTGCTGCCGTGGTGGGTGAAAATCGAGAAGCCCGGGGTGATGGATTTGATTCAGCCGGCGGACGTCGTCGCACGCCTCGATCAGTTCATGCAGCGAGTCCGCGGCGCAGAGAATTTGCGCGTCCCCTCGTAGGCTGTTAAGCCCGAGGGCGAGTTCGGTTGTCGTGGTTCAACTCTTCGAGCGAGCGTCCGCTGGTCGCGGGCCCGAAGACACCGATGGCGACGATTCCGACGATCATGGCGGCGCCGATGAACGCCGCGACCGCGGTTACGCCGGCCGTGCCGAGCAAGGCTCCGACGATCAGTCCGGAAAAAGCGGCGGCGAGGCGGCTCCAAGAATAGACGAAGCCCACCGCGCGGGCGCGGATGTGGGTCGGGAACAGTTCCGCCTGATAACCATGATAGGCGTAGGACATGACGTTGGCCGCAAGCGTGAACAGGATGCCGAGCAGGATGAGCAGCGGCGGCGCGCTCGCGCGGGCGAAGGCGGCCATGGCGGCGCCCATGCTGGCAAGCCCCACGACGATCTGGGTCTTCCGCTCGCAGCGATCCGCGAACAGGCTGCCAAGCAAGGGACCGACGGGCTGCGCGATCGCAATCACGAAGGCGTATTCCAGGCCATGGGTGACGTTGATGCCGCGCGCGATGAGCAGGGTCGGCACCCAGGAATTGAATCCGTAAAAGCCGATCACCTGCGCTACATTGAACACCGATAGCATCACGGTCCGGCCCCGGTAGGCGGGGCTGAAGATCTCGGCGAGAGTGGCGCCGCCCCGCTCGGGGGCTTCCGGAGGCGCAGGCGCAGGCGCAGGCGCAGGCGCGGGCGCGGGCGGCGGTAGGCACTCGGCCGGCTCGGCGCTCACGTGCCCCTCGAGCCTGCGAAGAATTGCATCCGCCTCGCCGAGCCGACCCTGGCCGGCCAACCACCGCGGACTTTCGGGAATTCCGGCGCGCAGTCCCCAAACCGCCACCGCGCCGGCCGAGCCGGCCAACACCACCCAACGCCAGCCGTCGATGCCCCAGGGGCGCAGCGGCACCAACAGCCACGCGAGCAGCGCCACCACCGGAACGGCGCAGAACTGCACGAACTGGTTGATCGAAAATGCGCGGCCGCGCTGCGCGCGCGGCACGAGTTCGACGAGGTAGGTGTCGATGGTGACGAGCTGCACGCCGAAACCGATGCCGGCCACGAAGCGCCACACGTTGAGCCATTCGCCGCTGCGCTGCAGGGCCATGATCAGCGTACATCCCACGTACCACAACAACGACCAAGTAAAGGCCGCCTTGCGCCCGAACCGGTCCGCCGCATGCCCAAACGCGACGACACCGAACCACAGGCCGGCGAAGGTGCAGAAGACGAACGTGCCGAATCCTGCGACGCGGATGGCCTGCAGGGCCGCGAACGGACCGAGCGACTGCGCGGTGAAAAGACCCGTGCCCACCATGCCGGGAGCGACATAGGCGGTGAAAAAGAGATCGTAGAACTCGAATACCCCGCCGAGAGAGATCAGCAGGACGATGCGCCAAATCGTGCGCGACGGCGGCAACCGGTCGAGGCACGCCGCAATTTCGCCCGGCGTCACCGCGCTGGTTTGACCCTGCATCGCGACGACGCTGTTCGCGGCGTGCGTCAACTGAACGCGGGCGTATCGCCGCCGGGCGCGCCAATGTGAGCGCCGGCAAAGCGCTCCGACAGGGATCCGAGAAGCGTCGATTGCAGCGTATCGCGATCCATGCCGGCGGGCGTCGTGAGCCGCAACTCGAGCGTGACCG
>Ga0302319_10015837_pt1 | contig 13941 bp, 8 predicted proteins | sample Bog_T0_2_FD_203319 | JGI IMG/M metagenome (GOLD analysis project Ga0302319, IMG submission 203319) | Peat permafrost microbial communities from Stordalen Mire near Abisko, Sweden - Bog_T0_2 | ecosystem: Environmental > Terrestrial > Soil > Wetlands > Peat | place: Sweden: Abisko, Stordalen Mire...
CAAAAATCCAGAGATTTCATCTCCCTCCCATGATTAGTTTGCCGGTCTCGGGAGTCGAAAGAATCTCCGTCTGGGCGATCATGGCGGTGGCCTTTGTCGGGGGAATCTTCAGTGGATTCCTGGGCGGTGGCGCGGGATATATCCGCATGCCTTCCATGGTGTATCTCCTGGGCATTCCCACACATCTCGCCATTGGCACCGACTTGTTCGAAATCATCATCTCTGCCGGCTACGCCACGGTGAGCCATGCCGTTAAGGGGAATGTGGACATTCTCATTGCGCTCGTCATGAACACGGGCGCCGCCATCGGCGCCCAGATCGGCGCCACCGCCACCCAATACTTTCGCGGCCCAGGCATCCGGCTCGCTTTTGTGCCCCTCCCATTGATCGGCATGGGCATCGTCATTTACACCCTGATCACCGGACAAAAGCTGTGAAGATTCTCATCTGCAGCGATGGCCACGCATCGGCGGACAATGCCATCCGGTTCATGGCGAAGATTGCCGCCGCGTGTTCCGCGGAGGTGACATTGCTCGGCATCATCGAGCACCCCGGCGACGAGTCGAACCTCGTGGAAGCGCTCGGGCGCGGCGCGCAGCTTCTGCGCGCTGCCGGCGTCCAGGTCGAAACCGTCACTGGCCAGGGCCGGCCCATCGAGCAGATCCGGCAGAGAACTCTGGAGCAGCATTACGATCTGGTGGCGGTCGGAGCGGAGCGCAAGACGAGCGGCCCCTTCGCGCTTTCCAGAGGCGCCTACCACATCGTCAAGTGCATTGATCCACCTGTCCTCGTGATGATCGGAAGTCGCGCCGAATTGCGCCGCATCCTCGTTTGCAGCAGCGGACAGCCGTCGATGGATCGAACCATCGAATTGACAGCCGCCATCGCGCGAAGTTCACGGGCGGCGGTGACTCTTCTGCACGTCCTGGCTGCGCCGCCCCTGCTTTACTCCGACCTTCTCGAGCGCCAGATCAGTGGTGTGGAAAAGCTGCTCGCCTCCAATTTCTCTCTCGCCAGAAATCTGCGCCATGAGAAAGCCGCATTCGAGAAGCTGGAGGCGCCGGTCGAAGTGAAACTCCGTTCCGGCGACATCGCGGACGAACTCCTGCGAGAGGCCCGGGACCACGACTTTGATCTGATCGTAACCGGTTCCTCCCTCAGTGACGGAATCATTCGCACTTATGTGATGGGAGACGTTACCGCCGCGATCCTGGACGGCGCCGACCGCGCCGTCCTCGTCGTCCGCCACGCGACTCCCACAAAGTCTCAGAATCCGTATTTCGCAACGCTTCGCCGCATCTTCCAAGCCCTGAAGTCAAAGCTGACAAGTTGATCGTCTGCTCCAAACGCAGAAACCAGAGCCCCGCGCGGCACGTAGCTCCAGTCCCGTGCGCTGTCATCCCGAGCCGTTTCGACAAGCTCAAGGTCCCGAGCCCGCCGAGGGACTCAAGGCCCTGAGCCAGCCGAAGGGCTTGTCGAGACGGCTCAACATGACAGCGTTTTTGGAACGCGGCGCGCCGGCTTCGCGTCTCACCATATTCCCTCTCAGGGGCCAAAAACCGTTACAGCGTTACAATCCAGCGTCCATCTGTTCCTTGCTCCGTCTGTACGGCTAAATTCATAGGCTTATTGTCGACGTTCGCTTCGGAAAAACATGATTTGACAGCACGATTTATCCTCCCTCCGATTTCTGATTCCAATTTCCCGCCTGCGGTTCAGGATCGCACCATCTTCCGTTTCGCCCCCGCCCGCCATGAAACTGCTGCTCAGTTCCCTCCTTGCCCTGGCTGCGTCTTCGGCCTTCGCCGCTGACGCGAATCGCCTCACTTTTCTTGACGATCCTTCGCCCTATTGGCCCACGCCGAAGTCCGCGAAACTCGTCACGCCGCAGTGGGTCGGCGAACCGGGTGTCGAGGCGGTGGTGATCCTTGCCATCGACGACCTCCGCGATCCTTCCGAGCCCAAGTATGAGGCGTTCCTTCGCCCCATCCTCGATCGCCTGAAGCGCATCGATGGCCGCGCGCACGTGAGCATCATGACGAACACCGTCACTCCCGGCGAGCCGCAAATCGCGGCATGGCTTAAGGAAGGCGTCTCCATCGAAAGCCACACGCTTACGCATCCATGCCCGCTCCTGGGCAAGAACACGTTCGAGGAGGCTTCGCGCAATTTCCACGCGAGCGTGGATCTCCTGTCGAGCATCCCCGGCAATCACCCCGTGGCCTTCCGCATGCCTTGTTGTGATTCGATCAATTCCGCCAGCCCGCAGTTTTTCTCCGAGATCTTCAATCGCCCGAGGTCCCAGGGGCGCTGGCTCGCCATTGATTCCTCCATCTTCACGCTGCCGCCGGGCGAGCGTTTCCGAAAGTATCTGCCGGAGACGATGCATCCTCCCATGCGCCTGGCGTTCGATCGCTACGCCGGGTTCATCGACGACTATCCCTATCCCTACGTCGTGGATCGCCTGTGCTGGGAGTTTCCGTGCAGCGTGCCGAGTGATTGGGAGGCGTCCAATGCCATCGGCCCGAAATCGCCCGTCATGCTGGAAGATTGGAAGGCCGCGCTCGATCACGCGGTGCAAGTCCAGGGTGTCTTTACCGCGGTCTTTCATCCGCACGGATGGTCCACGCCGGAGCAGTGGGTGGACTTCATTGACTATGCGCAGAGCGCTTATGGATCGAAGGTGAAGTTTCTTAACTTCCCGGAAGCGCTCGCGCGGCTCGAAAAGAACGCCCTTGCCGGGCATCCGCTGCGCGCCGTCGATGGAGACGACGCCGGCGTGCGGTTGCTGGACGTGGATGGCGATGGCTTCATGGATGTGGTCATCGGAGCTCCCGGCAAACAAGTCACCCGCGTCTGGCAGCCGCGGGAGCGGCGCTGGCTCGAGTCCCCGACGCCGGTCGTCATGCAGGACGCGAGGTTCGGCGTCGTGCGGGATCAAGCCGTCTCCCTCTTCGCGCCGTCCGGAGCATGGACATGGAAGGGCGCGGAGTGGAGCCGCGACGACGCCCTCCTCGCGGGCCTCGAGAAGGCGGATCCCAACGGCTGGCGTTTCCGCGATTTCGATGGGGACGGCGTGTGCGAGCTGCTCGCGAACAAGGACATCTTCACATGGGACGCCAAGGCCGACCAATGGAAACCCGCCGACTATGAGCTTCCGCCCGATTGCGCGGTGCTGGATGAGCAGGGGCGCGACAACGGCCTGCGTTTTGTGGATCTGAATGGCGATGGCTTCGACGATGTGTTCCAGTCCAATGATACCGGTTACGCCATTTATCTTTGGGCCGGCACCGTCAAAGCCAAACTCGGCTGGAAGCGCGGCTGGCCCCATCTCGTGGCGCAAGGCCCGGCGGCCAAAGTGGCCTCGAAGGCCAGGGTGCTGCCCTTCGTCAAAAATGGACAAAACTACGGCGGCTGGTTTCACGCGGGCCGCGCCGTCTGGCAGAATGAAGACACCTACCATCTCGACGCCTACGTCTTGAGCCGGCCGTTCCCGGAACTGATCGCGTTTGATATGCCTCCGCCAAAATCGCCGCCGGAATCTCTCGCCGCCATGCGCCCGCGGCCCGGCTTCACGGTCGAGCTCGTCGCTTCCGAGCCGTTGATCGAAAGCCCCGTGGCCTTTGAGTGGGATGCGCGCGGGCGCCTGTGGGTGCTCGAAATGCCCGACTATCCGCTGGGGATGGACAATCATGGAAAACCCGGCGGCATCCTGAAAATCCTCACCGATTCCCAGGGCGACGGCCACTACGACCACGCCACCACCTTTCTCGAAGGCCTGCCGTTTCCCACCGGCATCATGCCCTGGCGCAATGGCGTGCTCATCGCCGCCGCGCCCGATATTCTCTTCGCCGCCGATCCCCAGGGCGATGGAAAGGCCGCCGCGCCTCGCGTGCTATTCACCGGCTTCAAGCAGGGCAACCAGCAGCATCGCGTCAATGGCTTCGACTGGGGGCTCGATGGCTGGATCTACGGCGCCAATGGCGATAGCGGCGGCACGATCAATGGAGTCAGCATTAGCGGACGCGATTTTCGCTTTCGCCCCGACACCGGCGACTTCGAGCCCGAGAGCGGCTCCACGCAGTATGGCCGGCGCCGCGATGACTGGGGTCATTGGTTTGGCAATTACAACTCCGCGTGGCTCTGGCACTACACGCTGGAGGATGCCTATCTCCGGCGCAACCCGCGCCTGGCCGTGAAGAGCGTCAAGCAAACGCTCGCCAACTATCCCGATTCCACGAAAGTCTTCGCGATCAGCGAGGCGCCCATTCGCTTCAATGATCCCGGCGCCCTCGGCCATGTCACCAGCGGATGCAGCCCCTGCGCTTACCGCGACGAACTGTTCGGAACCGGCTTCGCCGCCAGCGTTTTCGCCTGCGAACCGGTGCATAATGTCGTCCATCGCGAAGTCCTTTCGCCCGACGGCGCCACCTTCACCAGCCGCCGCGCCTACGATGAACAGGAGAGCGAGTTCCTCGCCAGCACCGACGAATGGTTTCGCCCCGTCATGCTCAAGACCGGCCCCGATGGCGCCCTCTATGTCGCCGATTTCTATCGTTTCGTCCTCGAGCATCCCGAGTGGATCGCCCCCGAAACCCTCAGCCGGCTGGATGTCCGCGCCGGCGCCGACAAAGGCCGCATCTACCGCGTCGCGCCCATTGGCGCAAAGCTTCGCCCCGTGCCGAATCTCGAAAAGCTCGATGACATCGCCCTCGCCGCCGCCATGGATAGCCCCAGCGGCTGGCAGCGCGATGTCGCGCAGCGACTCCTCTACGAACGCAACGCCACCGATGCCGCTCCGGCGCTCCGAAAGCTCACCGCCGATGCATCCAATCCGAAAGTCCGACTCCAGGCGCTGGCCGCGCTTGTCACTTTGCGCGCGATCGATCCGGAGACCGTGCTCGCCGCCTTGCGCGATCCGCATCCCGCCGTGCGCGAACAGGCCCTCCGCGCCAGCGAAAGCTTCGCCGCGGCTCCGGACAAGATCCTTCCGGCAGCGATCGCCTGCGCCCAGGACCCGGAATTCACGGTGCGCCACCAGTGCGCCCTGAGCCTCGGCGCCTTTCACGATGAGCGCGCCGCCGCTGCGCTGGCGGACATGGCCGCCAGGGAAGGGGATCACCCCCAAATGCGTCTGGCCATTCTCTCTTCGTTGCCGCCGGAAAGCCCTCTCTTCGCCAAACTCAATAACACCAAGCCCGGCGCCATCCCGGCAATTGTCCTCCCAAAACCGACCACGCCCGACCGCGCCAAGGTCGTTGCCAGCTACGCCTCCGTCTCCGAGTTGAAGGGCGACCCCGCGCGCGGACGGGAGCTCTTTTCCCAGACGTGCGGCGTCTGCCACCGGCTCAAGAACGTTGGCAACGAAGTCGGCCCCGATCTCGCCATGGTCGCCGATAAACCGATGGACTGGCTCCTCATCGCCATCTTCGATCCCAACGCCGCGGTCGAAGAGCGCTACCAGGCGCACACTCTCAAGCTGAAATCCGGCGCGGAACTGTCCGGCATCCTTTCTGTCGAGACCGCCAATAACATCGTCCTGCGCCTCCCTGGCGGCGTGGATTACCCCGTCCTGCGCAGCGATATCGCCAGCCAGCAATCCAACGGCCGATCCTTAATGCCCGAAGGCCTCGAAACCGTGCTCAAGCCCCAGGACACGGCCGACATAATCTCCTGGCTCCGCGCAAAGTAGCCGGCGCTACAAACGAGGGAAGGGGAGCAGTAAAAAACCAACCTAAACCACGAAAAACCGAACCTAAATCGTTCAGAATCAGCAAAAGTTAGTCGCCGGACGGCGACTGGATCCACCAGGATAATGATCCCTCTCCTCCTCCTCCATTCCCTCTTGACCTTCGACCCGCGAAGCAGAGCATCCCGCGAATGAAGACCCTCTTCTGGCTCCCCATGGTAGTTTGCGCGCTGGTCGTCACCGCGATGGCCGGCGACTTCACCGGAAAATCACCCGATGGCAAGCTCGCTTTCGGTTCGAAAAATGAAAAGGAACTCTACGTCTGGTTCGCCGACCGGCCGAACGAGAAGGCGTTGGTCTTTCGGGAAGACGCAGTCTTCGTCCAGACTGCCGTGATTTCCCCGGACAATAACTGGATCGCCGTGGAGCACGGCGGCTCCAGCCTGGGCCATACCGTTGCCTTCTTCAGGCGCGTGAAGGGGCTGGAATTTCAACAAGCCGGCGGCGGCGAAAAGGATCCTGACCCCGTTGAACAGGCCGGCTCTCTTGCTTTGCTCTCGATCGGCATCAAGGAAAATACCCTGGATCATAGCTACCTTCACCCGATTGCGTGGTCCGCAGACTCGAAATGGCTGACGGTGTCCCTTGGCGCAAAAGGCAAGGCGAATGGAAAGATTGTGACGGTCGCCGACTGGCGCTCCCGCTACAATCCGCTTTCGCACGAATTGAAGACCTTGAAATCCAATCCCGGCAAAGTCGAAGTCTCCGGCAACTAAACCTGTCGGAGAGCCACGACGTTTCGCGAGCCGCGTAATATGAGATGGGTTTTGCCAGGATTTCTCGAACCGCGCATCGCGTAAATTCGAGCGCGTCCCACATTCCATGAATCCTCCTCCCCCGGTTAATCCCGCTCAAAACTCAGCCGATGGAGACCACTTGATGCTTCTGGCGATCTTCCATTTCGTATTCGCGGTATTCGCGCTTTTGATGACGGTTCTGATCGCTTTTCAAGGCAGCCTGATCGGCGTCGCGCTTTCTAACGTTCGCGCGCAGAATTCCTCCTCGAATCAGATGCCGGCGGCCGCGGTTCCCGTGGTGACAGGTTTCTTTCTATTTATCGCGTTGCTGGCCTTGCTGGCCGCCATTGGCAACCTTCTTGTCGGCCTCTTTATTTTGAAAAGAAAGAATCGCGTCTTCTCGCTCGTCGTTGCGGGATTGAATTGTCTTAACCCCCCGTTTGGCACGGCGCTCGGCATATTCACGCTCATCGTTCTCTCACGCGACTCCGTCCAACGGATTTACCGCGGAGCCGGGGCCCCTTGACAAGGCGGCAGCCCGCCTTGGCGTCTTCTTTGTGCCTTCGTGCCTTTGTGTGAAACTCTTCCCCAAAATTGCGAAGTCCTTGCAGGGTCTCGCACAAAGGCACTAAGGCACAAAGATGCGAGGCCATGGGGCGCTTTGAATCGTTTGGGCGCCCATCGGTTCGCGCGAATCAATGCCGCGCCCACCCACATTGCGCGTTGCAACCGTATCGTCATTCGTCATTCTGATTTCGTCATTTATTCCCGTCATGGACCTCAAAAATAAAATCGCATTAATCACCGGCGGCACCCGCGGCATCGGCGCCGCCGCCGCCGTCGCCCTCGCGCAGGATGGCGCGGATATCGCCCTCGTGGCGCGCCACGAAGACGATGACGCCCGCCACACCCGGCAGGCCATCCAGGCCCTTGGCCGGCGCTGCGAATTGATCCTCGCCGATTGCGCCATCCCCGCGGATTGCGCGCGCGTCGTGGAAGACACCGCGCGCCTTCTTGGCGGTCTGGATGTCCTCGTGCATTCTGCCGGCGGTGGCGTCCCCGGCGGATTGCTGGAGGTCACGCCGGAAGCCTGGCATGCGGCGTTCGATGTGCATGTCCACGCCATCTTTCATCTCTGCCGCGCCGCCGTTCCCCGCATGCGCGCCGGCCAGGAGGGCGCGATCATTTTGATTTCCTCCACCGCCGGAAAACTCGGCGTCCTCGGCAGCGTCGCCTACCAGACCGTGAAAGGCGCCCTCCCGCAAATGACCCGCGCGATTGCCCGCGAACTGGCCAACGACAATATCCGCGTGAACTGCGTCGCCCCCGGCGTCATCCGCACGAAGTTCCACGAAAAGATGTCCCCCGAGCAGCGCAAGCTGAACCTCGAGCACCGCATCCCCCTCCATCGCGAAGGCACGCCGGAACAGGTCGCCGACGTCATCCTCTTGCTCGTGAAGAACGACTACATCACCGGCGATACCGTTACCATCGACGGCGGCCTGACCTCCCGCATCGCGTAGGGCGCGGAAGGAAAAATGACGAAACCAGCGAGCCTCCCAGGGGAGGTGCTGGTGGAGGTAAGGAAAGGGGCGAGAATAACGAATGACGATGGGGGCTCCTTTATCGAAGGTCGAAAGTGTTGTCCTGTTTTTATCCCATTACGATACGCGAAGACTATTCCTCACTACGGACTACGTGGGAGATGGATGGCGCCCCATCGTCATTCGTCATTCTCCCAATTTGCAATTAACGTCCCCAACCGTCTCATAGCGCCACTCTCCCAATGAAATCCCCCCTAATTCTCCTGCTGTCATTCGCCGCCGTCTCCCTGCATGCCGCCGAATGGCGCCTCACCGTGCAGGCGGGAGATTTCGATCGCCAGGATGCCATCGTCGCCTTCGACGCTCCCGAAGGCGTTCGCGGGAACTTCACGCTTAAGGCCGCCGACGGGTTCAGCACTCCCTTGCAAGTCGACCCCGCCGGACACGCCGTCTTCATCGAGCCCAAGCTCGCCAAAGGCGAGACGAAAACCTACACGCTCTCCCCGGGCGCGGATCTTCTGGCCCCCACCGTCATCTCCGCGGCGAAGGAGGGAGACGTGCTCAAGTTCACCACGCAATCCGGGAACACGCCCATCTTCAATTACCAGACCACGCCAGGCCCCGTTCCCGAAGGCGTCGGGGATCAGTTCCGCCACGGCGCCCATCTGCATCCCATCTACAGCCCGAGCGGTCGCGTCGTCACCGGCAATCATCCCCCCGATCACCGCTGGCACCGCGGCGTCTGGCTGGGCTGGACTGAAACCGACTTCGAAGGCCGCCATCCCGATTTCTGGAATGAGGGCAAGGAAAAGAGCGGCGAACTCACCGGCGAGATCCGGTTCGCCTCGTTGGAACGTTTCTGGGATGGCCCCGTCCAGGGCGGATTCATCAGCCATCATCGTTTCATCGATCACACCAGCGGCGCGGAAAAAGACGTGCTTGCCGAAACCTGGGACGTTGCGGTCACGCGTCTCCCCGGTGTCTTCGTCATCGATCTCGCTTCCACCCAGACCACCGCCGGCGACACCCCGCTCAAGCTTCCGAAATACTTCTACGGCGGCCTGGGCGTTCGTGGTCCGGCGGTCTGGGATCCCGCCGATAAAGTCTCCATGCTGACCTCCAATGGCGACGATCGGAAGAGCGGCGATAACTCCAAAGCCAAATGGGTCCACATGGGCGGAGACGTGGACGGCCAGACCACCGGCATCACCGTGCTCATTCACCCCGGCAATTTCCGTTTCCCGCAGCCGCTCCGCCTCAACCCCAAGAATCCCCAGCTCTGCGTCGCTCCTTCGCAAGGCGGCGATTGGGAAATCTCCCCCGGCAAACCCTACGTCTCCCGCTACCGGCTCTTCATCGCCGACGGCGCCCCTGACCATACCGATATCGACCGCCGTTGGGACGACTACGCCACGCCTCCCGTCGTGACTCTGAAAAGCGAGTAGGCCTTCAATCCGGCCGGTACGCGTTCACCATTTCTTTGCCATGCGGCGGCCGCCAGCTCACGGGCGCCACTCGCTGCTGGTCCACCTGCCATTCTCTTCCCGTCCAAATGCCATCCCGCGGCGGCCCCTCTTCAAAAAACAGTTTCACGACGGCGCCGGATGCCGGTTTTTCCAGTGTGCAACAATGGAGGGGGTGCTCGTCCATAATCTTGGATTCGTGTCGGAACGTGGGGTCGGTCGTAGGAATCTTGAGGCGGCCCCGTTCTTACCGGGACGCCGCCGAATTGGCCAGCATCGAACTGATTTTTCGGATGAGAATCTGTTGCGTGAAAGGCTTTTGCAAAACATCCAGGTTCGGTTCGATAACACCCTGATCGCTAATGTCGTTCTCTGAGTAACCGGAAACGAAGAGCACTTTCATCTCCGGCTTCATCTGCGTCAAAAGCCGCGCCAGATCCGGCCCGTGCATCTCTGGCATGACGACATCCGTGACCAGCAATTGAATGACCCCGGCGTGTCCCTTGACGAGCGCTATTGCCTCGCTGGACGAACCCGCGCACAGCACCTCATATCCTGCGTCTCCCAGCACGGAACACAGGAGCTGGCGCACCACTTCCTCGTCTTCGACCACCAGGATCGTTTCTCGGAGGCGGGATTTTTCGAGAGGCGGAAGCGATGGCTCCGGTGGCGTGAGCGGCGCCTCCGCGTAAGGGAGGTAGATGGAGAACACGCTTCCTTTTCCCAGCTCGCTCTCCACCATGATTCCGCCTCCGCTCTGCTTCACGATGCCATAGACTGTGGCCAGTCCCAAGCCCGTGCCTTTGCCGGGGCCTTTCGTCGTAAAGAACGGCTCGAAGATGCGCCCCTTCGTCTCTTCATCCATGCCCGTGCCAGTGTCGCGCACCATCAGCGCCACGCATTCGCGGGCGCTGTGCGAATCATCTTTCTCCAACAAGCCGGACGGCGGTGTCCGGCGCAGGGTGGTGATCGTCAGTGTTCCGCCGGCGGGCATGGCGTCCCGGGCGTTGACCCCGAGATTCAGGACCACCTGCTCGATTTGATTCGGATCGGCCAGGACGCGGGCGTCGGTTGTCGCTGTCTCGATATGGATCCGGATATGCTCTCCGATCACGCGCTGGAGCAGCTTGTGCATCTCCAGGATGAGCGCATTCAGATCGAGCACCTTGGGTTGGAGAAGCTGCTTTCGGCTAAAAGCCAGAAGTTGCCGTGTCAGCGCGGCGGCTTGTTCTCCCGCCTTGCGAATCAGTTGCGCGTGCTCCTGGCAGGCGTTGTTTCCGGAAAGCCTGGCTTCCAGCAATTCGGAATACCCGATGATCGCCGTGAGAAGATTGTTAAAGTCATGCGCCACTCCGCCCGCGAGCCGGCCCACTGCTTCCAGCTTCTGCGAATGGCGGAGCCGCTCTTTTGCCTCCTCCAGCGCCTCCTGCGTATCGTGGAATTGCAGGATGAGTTGCGCCAGTTTTCCAAATTCATTCGGGGCATCGCGCAGCGGCGTGAGCGCGTCCGGTTGCCCGCTCTTCAGACCCTCCATGATCCGATGGAGCGGCCGCTGCACCCATCCCATGAGCGAGACCGCCAGCGCCAGAAAGAGGACGCCTGCAAAGATCAAAAGACAAATGAACAGCCGCTTGCTCGCGTGGTTGAGTTCGCGAATAATCGGCGAATCGTTGCGCACATGGATTTCCGCCACCGGCTGGCCGTTCCAGCCTTCCAGGCTCCGCGAAAAGGTGATCACTCCTTGCTCCTCCGTGCTGCGCGGCCTCGCTGCGTCGATCGCCGGCACGATTTGGACGTCGTACCCGGTAAAGAGCGACATTCGCCGGATGTTTTCGTTGATCCAGATATGTCCGCCGAAGAAGTATCCTTGCGGCGTGGTCTCCCGGAAACGGTCGAGCGATGGATGAATCGTTCCGCCGCGCACTTCCATCCAGCCTTGCGGCACGAGGATGAAAAAGTGGCATTCGCGCTTCTTCGCGAACATGGCGTCGAATGCTTCCGTCGGCAGCGGCAGCTCCTTGAGATTCTGCGCATAGCGATTATTCCGCGAATAGAAGAGCGTCCGATCCGCCTTATAGATCCAGATCCCATTTGCCTGATACGTCGCCAGCGTGGCGTCGTTCACGTTCTCCTCCGCCCATGGGGTGTCATTCTTCACCGTCGCTCGCACCATGGCGTCCCAAATGCTCGAATCGTCCACCAGCGCCTTTAAGTTATCACCACGTTCCGCCAGAAAATCGTCAAAATTCCGGTTCCGTTCCACCTGCCGGGTTTTAGCGATGGCCGCAAACTTTCTCTGCTCGAAGATCTTGAGCGCCAGCAATCCGCCGACCAGCGTCGTGACGATCGCCAGAAGCAGGAGCAGGATTTTTGTTTGGACGTTCATGGGTGCAGACGGCCTGGGCGGGCAGCGTCTGCATCATGTATCGCTTCCCGCCGCCGTGCTCGCTGTAGTCAATGTGCTTCCGTTAAAGGGCTTATTGAGTGTCGCGCAAAGACTGCGGATGTTCGTCCTTGGGGTGGCATCCGTGGGAAGCGTCCTCGCATTTGTCTGCCATTGTCTTCCAAAGAGAGCTCGCGCGCGGATTAGCGGCGGACGCGTTGCTCCACGATCCCAACGATGCGTGGATCAGCCGTGGCGGCATTGATCGTCAGGCGATTATCCGTTTGCCCCTGCACGCGCTTGTTTCCGTTCGCGAGCGAAAAATTCAGCCGGTACGTCAGATCGATCTCTCCGCGATCCGGCGCGAGCCGGTAGCCCACCGGGCCGGCCAGTGAATAACGGCGGCTGGGCCAGCGCTGATAATACTTGCGTAGCGTCTCTTCGATGATCCGCCGGTCCACGTGCCGATGGCCAAAGTAATTCACGTGATCGGCGTAAAAGTGCAGTTCGTCCTTGAGCTGGTTGTGGCTGACAGCGCGCAGGTATTGGGCGGCAAAGCTGTTCAGCTCCGATGGAATCGCCGCGCTATTGCGGAACGACAACCGCGCCGGCAGCGCTCGCGAACGCGGTTCGACCGCTCCACCCGATGCGGCGCGAAGATGGGAGAACCGGGCCGCATGCCCGCGCGCCGCTTCGCTCGGCGGCGTCGCGCCATCCCGCGGCCCCACCACGCCCACCGGAGCCACTCCCGTCTCATGCGCCAGCTCCTCCCCGGCGGCGATGACATCGAGATGCGCATCGCTTTTCAGCACGGGCTCGCCCGGCCATTCCAGTTCCTTCGGCGGCGGTTCATTCGGCGAGCGGGGGAGCACGCCCAGCGAGCGGAGCGTATCGTGATCGTCCTGGCCAGAAGCAGTCAGGCCTTTGCGCTTCTGATAGCGGCGCAGCGCTTCGGAATATTCCTCCGTTCGCCGTCCATCGATATCCCCAAAGTAAACATTCCTCCGCCGAAGCTCCTCCTGCGCCGAGCGCACCTGATCCTCCGCCCCAAGCGCCCCGAGCGCCGCGACCGCAAAGAAAAGCGCAAAACAAACGGTTCGGTGAATCATAGAGGTTTTTCGGAGAAGGGGGGCTCGCACATCATCGCTTTCGCGCCGGAAAGAGCATGCAGATAAAACGCCGATTAGTGAAGCGTATACTTTCAGCAGCCCTCTTTTCTCGATGCCCGTGTGCCGCCCTCATCAGCCGCCCACGCAGATTTCCGCATTGTTTCCGCGACCGCGGTCCCGCGCCTGAGGGATGATTTCGTCGTTTCATTCCCCCTTGCTGCTCCCAGCGTCTTCGCTTACCACTAAGACATGCCGCGTCCCACCCTTTCGCGTTCCGCGCGTCCCGCATCGAGTCGCGTAAGCGTCCAATCCCGTCCCCCGTTGGAGCGCATGATGCGCCTCCACGAGCGCCTCAAAGCTGGCTCTTTCCCCAATTGCCGGAAGCTCGCCGACGAACTTGAAGTCTCGAGCAAGACCATCCAGCGGGATATCGATTTCATGCGGGACCGCATGGGCATGCCCATCGAGTATGACCAGCTCCATTTCGGATTCATCTACACCGAACCGGTCGCGAGCTTCCCGGGCATCGACGTCTCGGAAGGCGAAGTCATCGCCCTCTTCGTCGCTCAAAAAGCCCTCGAACAATACCGCGGCACGTCCTTCGAAAAGCGTCTCAAGACCGCCTTCGCAAAAATCACCGACGGCCTGAAAGACCGCATCGGCTTCCATTGGAGCGACGTCGATGCCGCCATCTCCTTTCGCGGCATTGGCGCGACCGTTGCCGACATCGAGCTCTTCGAAATCGTCAGTCGCGCCCTCCTGGATTCCCATGAACTCGAGTTCGAATACAAGAAACTCGGCGGCGCCCGCCACGAAACCCGCCGCGTCCAGCCTTATCACCTCGGCTGTGTTGAAAACCAATGGTATCTCTTCGGCCTCGACCTGGCCCGCCGCCAGATCCGCACCTTCGCCCTCCCGCGCATGCGCAAACCGCGCAACACCAAGGCGCGCTTCCG
>Ga0302319_10015838_pt1 | contig 13940 bp, 13 predicted proteins | sample Bog_T0_2_FD_203319 | JGI IMG/M metagenome (GOLD analysis project Ga0302319, IMG submission 203319) | Peat permafrost microbial communities from Stordalen Mire near Abisko, Sweden - Bog_T0_2 | ecosystem: Environmental > Terrestrial > Soil > Wetlands > Peat | place: Sweden: Abisko, Stordalen Mire...
GCGAATCTCCGGCGCCGGCGGTCTGAAACTGGCGGTCTTCCAGGCCGCCGTTGATTTGCAAACTGATTTTGTCGGTGGCCCGCCAGTTGACCCGCGCCTGCAGCTCTTCGTACGTCTGGTCGGAATTGGAATTGTTGACCCCGAAGTTCTGGATGGCGCCCTGGCCATTACCATCGCCGTTGCCCTCGATCAGCACATAACCGCCGCCAACGCCAATGCCCGCGTTCAGACGGGGCCAGAACTGGTAGTTCAGCCAGTCCATCGTGTTCCAGTCGTAGGAATCCTGAAAACCGCTGACCAGCGTGATGTTTTGATTGAGCGACAAATCGGTGGACATGTTGTCGGTGAGCGCACGCGTGGCCGTCAACGAGGTGGAATGAGTTGTCTGATCGGTTTGGGCACCGGTTTCTATGGTCGGGGCGGACGTGATTTGCGTGTTGTGCGAAAGGCCAAACCTCCACGCATCATAATTGACGCCGCCCGTCAGGGTTACGTTGTGGTCCACACCGTCCTTGAAGTTTTTGTCCGAATAGAATCGCAACGTGGGCGTGTAATCCAAAACCCAATGCGGGCCCAGGTCAATCATGAGGCCCGGCGAGAACTCTTGAACAATCGTTGATTGCTGGTCGCCCGGCGCGGATTGGACGCCATTGCCATACATGAAATGATAGTCAAAATGAGGTCGTAATTGCAGCGGCCCGTAGATGAAGATGTCCGGCAGGGTATTTTGCTCGGCTTGGCCCGCGGGCTGGAACACGTCCATTTCGTTTACCTGGTTTAACTGGTCCTGTGGTTGGACCGGCGGCGCGGGAATTACCGGAGCAAGCACTGTCTGGGCGGCAAACATGCGGTAGCCAATCATCGTTCCGCAGGCCAGGAGCACGCCGCCCGCGCCAAAACGCCATAACGGGGATGGGAACCGTTTTTTGGATTTTGTGTTCACGGGAATATGTTCTTGAAAAATCATGCTATAATCAAGGGTTTTGCGGGTATCAAGGCCATCTCATTGGTGGACATGATGATAATTTGCGGGGCTAATTTACCATTTTGTGTTTACGCCTTCCAGATTTGGCCGGGTTTGGTTTTGGCGCCGGCCATGGCGTTGCGCGTGTCCACGATGCACGAGGTCCAATCCGCCAGCTCTTGATAATTGACGACTTGGTGGTTGGTGGCAACGATGACCGCGTCGAAACCCGTAACGGTCTCGCGGTTCCAGGTTACGGAACGCATGCCCGCCCAGTGGGGATGCTCGCGGGTGGGCCGGATGACCGGCACATAGGGATCATAGTAGGCCACCTCGGCTCCACGTTCTTTGAGCAGGTTCAGCAGAACATAACTGGGCGATTCCCGCTCGTCATCCACATTGGGTTTGTACGCCAGGCCCACAATGAGCACCCGGCTGCCGTTTACGGCCTTGCGGCTGGCATTGAGCGCTTCCGCCGTGCGGTTAATCACATGCTGGGGCATGGCGGTGTTAATTTCGCCCGCGAGCTCAATGAACCGGGTGTTCTGGGAAAATTCGCGCGCTTTCCATGTGAGATAAAATGGATCAATGGGAATGCAATGGCCGCCCAAGCCGGGCCCGGGATAAAACGCCATGAAACCAAAGGGCTTGGTCTTGGCCGCTTGGATCACTTCCCAAACATCTATGCCCATGGCCTGATAAACGATCTTGAGTTCGTTGATGAGGGCGATGTTGACGCTGCGGAAAATATTCTCCAGCAGCTTGGTGGCCTCGGCGACGCGGCAGGACGAGACGGGCACAATGGTTTTGATGGCCCGGCTGTAAAGCGCCGTGGCGCGTTCCAGGCAGGCGGGCGTGAGTCCGCCCACGACCTTGGGTATGGTGGCCACTTTGCTGTCCGGGTTGGCGGGATCCTCGCGTTCCGGCGAAAAGGCAAGGTGGAAATCCACGCCCGCCTTCATTCCAGAACCGGCTTCCAAAACGCCGCGCAGGTCCTCGTCGGTGGTGCCGGGATAGGTGGTGGATTCCAGCGCCACCAAGGTTCCCTTTTGCAGCCACGGAGCGATGCTGCGCCCGGTCTCGAGAATAAACGAAATATCCGGCTCGCGGTTTTTATTGAGCGGCGTCGGCACGCAAATGATCACGGCTTCCACCTCCCGGATGCGGCTGAAATCCGCGGAGGCGATGAACCGGCCCGCGCTGACCTGTTCGGCCAGCGTGGCGGATTCAATATGCTTGATGTAGCTGCGGCCCGCGTTCAGCGATTCGACCTTGGACGGGTCAATGTCCAGGCCCAGAACCTCGGTGTTCGAGCGGGCGAACTGGAGGGACAAGGGCAGGCCGACATAACCGAGACCGACAATGGCGATTTTCATGGATGCGTGGTTGATGATTTTTGAGTGTGGCAAAAAATTCCTCGAAATAACAGGAAACGATCCGATCCCCAACGGGTTCTTTCGCAGGCAACGTATTGAAGCGTCATTCCCTTGGCAAGTTCTGAATTGTGCTGAATTGTGCGCCAGGCGACTGGCCGGGTTCTCATTTTTGAGGCAGCGATTCCGGAGGCGTCTCCGGGTGAAAGAAAAAAGCGGCATACACCCAGGCGATGCTTTCGCCCACGACTTCCCGCACGCCTTCGCTATAATGCCACCAGCGCGCGGGATTATAATCAGGGTCAGCCACGGAAATAATGCCGATTGACACTTCGGGGCCAAAAGCCTTTTGAAAGAGCATTCTGGTGCGGCGCGCGTGGGGGCCCTCCGTCAAGATATTAAAGCTTTTAACGGTGAGGCCGTTGGTCTGAAAATATTCGCGCAGCTTCAAGGCCGAACTATAGGTGCGATCGCGGCCGGAGATGTGCGAGGGCACCATCTGCACGACTGCGTCCGGGAGGCCGTCCTTGACCAGCAGTTCGGCGCCGACGCTGGCCGAGGTGTTGTAGTCGTTGCTGTAACCGCCTGTTCCCACGATGGGGCCGCCGGTGGTGTAAGTCTTCTCGTAATGGCCGGCCTGGAATTCCGTCACCGCGGCTCGGATACCAAATTCATGGACCCAGCCTTCAACCACGAGCACCTTCGTATCCAACCGCCGGGTGGGGGCGAGAAACGGGTAAATATTCAGGACCCACAGCGCGCCAAGCAGCAACACGATTAAAACGCCAGCCAGCCAGCCGCGTGCGGACAGTCCCCAGCGTTCCCGGCGCGTGAGGCAGCCAAAAAATTTATGGTTCGCAGGCATTTATTTTTGGGCATTCGGAGCCGGCTGAAACAGCGGCTGCAAATTATTTTCCGCAATTAAATTTGCGGCGCGGTCTTCGCCCTGCAACCAGCCCCGCTGACAACGGGCGGAAAAAACGCCCCGCCGCAGAGCGTGCGGGATGAGGCGCAGGCGGCGCCCCCAGCCGGCCCGCCGGGGCCGGTCACCGGCCAGCAGGTAATGCAAAATGCCGTGAGAAAAAGCGTGGTAATAAATCAGCCGCAAAAAATACGCCTGGTTCAGCCGGCCCGCGCCGATTAAATGCGTGATGCGCAATTCTGGAAAAATGCCAAATTCGAAACCGGCGCGCGCAGCGGCCCAGGAAAACAAGTCATCGCCATGGGAAAACAATTCGCCGCCTTTCCGGTCCAGGACCACGCAGGTTTTGAGTTTTTCAACCAGCGCCGCGCATTGCGCGGCAATTTCCCGGCGTACGCTAAGCCCCGCCCCGCAAGGCAGGGCGGCGGACTCCTGGGGATTGTTACTCCGGCGCGGCGCTTCCGCGTCGCGCAGCGCCAGCATGGATAATAAAGGTTTCAATTCGGCTGGCGGTGAAATTTCAAATTCCGGCTGCAATGTGCCAGCGCCCAAAACCGCCAAGCGGGGGTGGCTGGCGGCGAGAGCAATGACATTGGCCAGGTAATCACCGGCCAGCACGTTGTCATCGTCCACAAAAACCAGCCAGTTGCCGCGGGCTTCGGCAATGCCCCGCATCCGGGCGGGCGTCAGGCCGAGGGCGGCTTCAAAAACGTGGCGGCCTTGCGGATGCCAGGAGAGATCCTGCCGTTGCGCGAGCGGCGGTTGGGACGCATTATCCACCAACAGCAACTCCCACTGGTGCTTGGGCAGTGATTGCGCTTGGAGCGCGGCGAGGGTGCGTTGGAGGTACTCCGGCCGTGGGTTGTGCGAGCAGATGATGACGGAAATGTCGGGTATGCCTGATTCGCTCATGCCGTTAAGCAATTTTGTGGATTATGTCAACGCGGACTCAGGAATAAATTCACAATGCCTGTGGCCGGCAATTGGCCCGGAACAAACGGCCGGATGGTGACCGAGTCAGGCCGGATGACCATGGTGCCCTCGTAGTCATTGAGGTTAATCAGGTCCAACACCTCGGCGACGGAAGTTCCGTATTTCGGCATCTCATCCAGATGTACCTCAATGGCCAATTTTGGCCGTCTTCGCAGAAGGTCTTTGCACCCCCTTCAGAACCGTCGTTTCATATCCTTCCACATCTATTTTAAGGAAGTTGAAGGGCCCGAACTCTCGATCGAGGGAGTCCCCTGTTCTCGCGGGAATCTCGACCGTGGCAATCGCAGAACCGACGCCCACTGAAGAATTGTGGTTTTCCGCAACAACCCGCACCTTGCCATCCCGGTCGCTCCCGGCGGCATTGATAAACTGCAGATTTTTGAGCGAGGAATTCAAACCCATTTGGGCCGCTTCGATCATGGCGTTCCAGGGATGGGCTTCCACCCCGACCACGCGCCCAGCCGGTCCGACAAAGTTCGCGAAGATTAATGCGGTAAAACCATGATGAGAACCAATTTCAAGAACGCGATCCCCCTTTTTTACCAACCGGGCCAGTTCCTTGAACTCCCCCGAAACTCTCCACGGTTCTTCCCCATACCACCAAGTGGCGTCCTGGTTGGCGATCCAAAAGTTAAAGGCACAGCCTGGAAACTCATAATGCCTGATAAAGGGTATGAAAGTGGGTTTTGCCCGATGAAGGTCATAGCCTGCGCGCAGGAGCAATTGCTTAAGGGCACGTTTCATGGGCGAGGTCAGGTCGGTCTGAATGGGGAATTATTGGCGACAGCCGGTTCGTGGGGAAAATCAATTATTTTTGCCCGGAGCCGGCTTGACCGCCCCCACACCGGCGGCAGCAGGGAGCAGCAGCAGCGCATCTTTGATGACTTTGGGTGAAAAGTCGCATCTCAAGGCCCCGGAAATCTGGCGCCAAGCAGCGGCCCGACGGCCAAGCCGCAGCAAATCCTGCGCGTTTTTCAAGGCGAACATGGCGGATCGGCGTGCAGCATGTCGCCTGACGGCCGCGCGGGTGCCGGGGTCTTCGACATAGCTGCTGACGATTTCACCGCACCGGCGGAGATCCTCAATATCCTGGCCCGACAGCCGCAGGCGCGCCGTTTCCGCAGCCGAATGGACGCGGTAGCAGGCCAGCGCTTCCGGCTCATACCAGACGGGAAATTTACGGGCGATGCGGCACCACAGCTCCCAATCCAGCGTGAAACATAAATCCGAACGCAATCCCCCCACGGCTTCAAAAGCGGTCCGCCGAACCACGGCGGACGGGGCTTGGATCACTTGCGCACGCGCCAGGCAAGGCAGCGCATCCGGCAGACAACCGCTCTGTTGAGCATCAAGGTCGGAAAAGCGCTGATGTCGTCCCTGTTCATCAATGAACTCCTGGCGGCAGTAGAGCAAGCCCGGCGCGGCGGGCGATTCAGTTCCGGCTTTCATCTTTTCATAGAATCCGGGTTTAACCGTATCGTCCTGATGCAGGAAGTGCAGCCAGCGCCCCTGCGCCTCGTTAATGCAATGGTTCCAGATGCCGGCGAGACCAAGATTTTTTTCGACCCGTTGAACGGTGACACGGTCACCCGCGATTTTTTTGACCAGGTCCGTGGGCGGGCCATTGGGCGAGGCGTCGTCAATGACGGCAATCTGCATCACCGTTTCGCCGGGGTCCTGTTGCAACACACTGCGCAGTGTCTCCTCTAAATAATCCGCCCGGGGATTGTAACAGGGAATCAGGACGGACCAAAAAAACGGCGTGCCGTTTGGGTGCGGCGCAATGGCGGGAATTACTGCGGGGGGCGGCATGACAGGGAAATGGTTTTCCGTTTCAGTGAAGCATCATTCATTCGAGCGTCCGAAATTGGGCCAGAAAGGGAGGATTCGCAACTCATAAATTAGATTGCGGGCATATTCAGGCCGCGCACTTTACCAGCAAATCCACCACGGGCCGGAGGGTCTTGGCGGGCGACAAGTAATCTTTTGCAAAGCTTTCCGCCGCGGCCTCCATCTTCATGCGCAAAATATTGTCCGTCAACGCCTGGATGATTGACTGGGCAAACTCCTTTTCGTGGTCCGCCACGATTACCGCTGTCCCGATGGCGGCTTCTGCTCCTTCGGCACCGATTGATGTGGAAACGCATGCGCAGCCATAGGCGAGCGCTTCGATCAATTTGGTTTTAAACCCGGACCCGGCCAGCAGCGGCATGATGCACAGAGCCGCGGCTGCGTAGTGTGGTTCCAAGCTTTCCACCCGCCCGCGGAAAATCACGCCCGGATGTTTTTCGTGGGAGAAAGCACCTGACACGCCGCCGCAAACCTCGAGGGTGGCAGATGGGCAGCCGTTCAGCACCGTGGGCCAGACCTGGTTTAAAAACCAGCGCAGGCCGGAAACATTGGCCGAGCCGTTGCTTCCAACGAACAGGCACCGGCCATCTACCCTGGTCGTGCCACGCTGTCTGAAGAGCAGGCCGCGCGGGAGGCTGAGCACGGTCTTGTTGGGAAGAATACGCCTCATCACCTCCAATTCACCCTGCGTTTCAACGGTTACAATGTCAGCGCCCTCCAGATGCTTTTTCTCCGTCTCCTGATCCCAATCGGGAAGGTCCGGAGTCAGGCCTGCTTTTTTGAAGGCGGCGGCCCGTAAATGGAGCACTTCGTGGCCGAGGACCATTTTCTTAACATTGGCCAGGTTGTTCACGCGCCAGAACAACGGCCCCAGCCAGGCGTAGTCCACAATGATCACATTCGGCTTAAAATTTTTGACCCGTTGTTCCACCAAGCGGACATCTTCTTCAGTCGGGGCGTCAAAAAACCTTTTCGTGCTAAATTCCTCAAAGAAGCCGGCCAGACGCGACGCTGGCCGGATTTTTTGGTAAGCCCGCGAGAGGATGGCCGGCAATTTTGCGCCAACGCTCTGTTCAAAAAACACCGCCCAAGCAAAGGGCGAGTGGCGAAGGAGTTTTGCGCCAATTTTAACATAACCCGGACAGCGGAAGGCGGAAATCCGCTTGAAAACAGGGGCAATATCCATTCCCACACTTTCACCGGGACGCCGTCCGAGGGAGACAAAATCCACCTCGCAACCGGCTTCAGTCAAGCCCTCGACAAATTGCAGCACCACTTCATCGCCGCCCCATTTTCCCGGCTCAGGGAAGAAATTGCGGACAAACAAAATCCGGGTGGACGGCTGTAATTTGGTCATTGGCGTGGTCAAACTTGAACCGGCCCATCCCCGCCTGGGACGCGCAACCATTTAAGCGGCAGATAAAAAGCGCCCCAACGGCCGTCATGGGGAAAATCCTTCGACAACCCGTCAATTTCAAAAATGGGAAAATGGAGGATTTCGTCCATGCACACCTTGAAATCGGGAGTGTACACCCCCATGGAAATCAAATATTGGCCGTGGCGCAACAGGTTGGGTTCGATGGCCACGTCGTAGATGAGTTTGCCGGAGCGCGGGGCCATCGGAGTCGAATCGCTGAGATGTGAGGAAAACAGCGGGGCGGTGGAAGCCTGTTCGATGGCAAAGGACATTTCCCAGGGAATGTGTTTGGGCGAATCCACTTCGAAACGCAGTACGACCTTTTCGCCCGGACGGAAAACGGTCTTAACCTGCCCCGTTGCATCCCGGGTCTCAAGCAGTGAAAGTTTTTGCGGGCCGTCGCCGCGCCGTCCCTTCCAGTTGTGCAGGTTTTTGCCGCCCAATTCCGCAGCATTGGCCAAATAACTGCCCACCACGCTGGGGGTGGGTCCATCCTGCCGTACCCTGCCATCGTGCAGAAGAATGGCCCGCTGCGTCAGTGATTCCACGACCGGCATGTTATGGCTCACAAACAAGACGGTCCGGCCGCGGGTGCTGACTTCCTGCATTTTGCCGAGGCATTTTTTTTGGAAGGCGGCATCGCCCACGGCCAGCACTTCGTCCACGATCAGGATCTCCGGGTCCAGGTGCGCCGCGACCGCAAACGCGAGCCGCACATACATCCCGCTGCTGTAACGTTTGACCGGGGTATCCAGGAATTGTTCCACTTCCGAAAACGCCACAATCTCGTCAAACTTCCGCTTAATCTCCGCCTTGTTCATCCCCAGGATGGCACCATTCAAAAAAATGTTTTCGCGCCCGGTCAACTCCTGGTGAAACCCGGTCCCCACTTCCAACAAACTGGCGACCCGGCCGTCAATGGAGATGCGTCCGGAAGTGGGTTCGGTAATCCGGCTCAAGATTTTTAGCAGGGTGGATTTTCCGGCGCCATTGCGGCCGATAATCCCCACCACGTCGCCGGGCCGGACCTCGAAGGAAACGTCCTTCAGCGCCCAAAATTCCTCCACCGCCTGCTTTCGCCGCTCCTTGCGTTCCGTCAGCCATTTCTGCGGCCCAGACACAATTCTTTCCAGCGCGTGCCGCAGGCCCTCATCGCGGGCGGTTTGATGGCCCAGCAAATAGCGCTTGGACAAGTTCTCAACGGTGATGATCGGTTGGCTCACAGGTTATCAAAGGGCAACGGAGATTTCACCAGTTGCGGACTGGGACCACAGGGAAAGTTTCGCGGTCCGCCATCAAAGATTTGAGCCCGGTAAATTGCCCCGCGTTGTCGCCCGTGCTCACTGGGCCGGGCAGAAAAGAGGTGACGACCTGAAGGCGCATGTGCGGGTCAATTTTTTTTCGGGACAGAATAGGTCTGGCGCAGTTCCTGTAGAATTTCCAGGGGCAGGCCATTTTTTTCCAATAACGAAAAAGCTGCCGACGGCTGTATCCGCATGGATTTTTGATGCAGCAGGCTCACCTTCAAAAAGGGCATGCCGCAGCGCAACAAAATCTCCGGATAGAGCAGGGTCGTGTTTTGGGTCGGCATTTCACGATTGCGGTAGATGTGATTGAGAACCCTTGCGCGGTCACCGAAGGTTTTCCAGAAGCCGCGCGCTGAACGGTAGGTTTCGACGATGTGTTGTCTTGGAAAGGCGGCCCGCCACGAAAAACCGCCCTCTTCCAGCCAGCCGGTCAGGCCCAGCTCATAGCTGAAAATGACCTGCCACTTGGTTTTGTAAGGGAGCACCGTCCGCCAAAATTCCCGGAAACGTTCGCTGTGCAGCACCCGCTGGCGGAACACCAGAAAGTAACTGGATAAATGCGGTTTGAATTCGTCATTATCGGTCAAGCCCCAAAAATCACAGCCGGCCACCGCCGGGCTCTCCCAGATGGGAGCGAGCGGACTCAAGGGACCGATGATGCTGGAATTGGTCAACAGCAACTCCTTGAATTGGGTCAAATCATAGTCCGCCAAACCGCGCTGCCACATGCAAAAATCCAGCCCTGTGTTTTCACGCACGATGATACGTTCACAGAATTTTTTTAAGATCTCCCCGCTGGCGGATGAAATTTCCGAATTCGAGACGAAACTGAGCTGAAACCCCAGTTCCGCAATATGTCGCAAACAATGAAGCACGTGGCCCGCGACCTGGGGCGAACGGTCGTAATGGGCGTAAATCGCGAGCCGTTTCATAGGAGCCATCTTCGCGTTCAAATCTCAGGGCTTCAACCGGTCCACCGCCCGGCGCAACAAGGAGCGCTTTTTGGAGGCGGCCTCTTTTTCCACCTGGCATTGCAGCCGGTGTCCGAGTGCGGAAAACAACAACTGTGTGGCCTCGGGCCGCGCGTTGGCAGTTTTTAAAAACTGTTGGACGGAGTCCGGCAGTTCTTTGCCCACGGCGAGAACGCCCAGGCCGTAGCCATGCGCAAAGTTGAAATGTGGAAAATCCCGGCTCAACTCGGCCCACAATTTATGAACGCCGAAACCGCGCTCCTTGACCATGGTATCGTGAAACAGCACGAGTCCGCGTTCGCTGACTTTGGGCCGCCAGGTCTCGTAGTCGCGCTTGACCGCCTCGTAGGAATGCAACCCGTCAATGTGGAGCAGGTCCACGGTCTGGTCGGGAATTTCACGGAGGGCATCATCAAAGGTCATGCGCAGGAGCTTCGAGAAGGATTCGTATTGCTGGTGATGCGTTTTTAAATTTTCATAGACCTCCTGGCCGTAAAATCCGGCGTCGGCGTCGCCCGCCCAGGTATCCACCGCGTAACACCGGGTGTTTGATCCGGTCGCCACGACGGCCTGGCAGCACGCGCCATAGGAGACACCCCAATGTGTTCCCAGTTCCACGAAGACGCGGGGCTGTTGGAGTTCGATCAACATCATTGCGAACGGCACGTGCTCGTTCCAGGCGGAGAGGATGTGCAGCCGTTGGGGCGGCTGGAACAACAGCCGGGATTGCAGGGGATTAAAATCGGTAGTCATAAGTTAAAAACGTTTTGAATGGATGGCCGGAGAGGCGGCTCATGGTTCAATTTCGTCCACCCTCCATTCAAGTTTGGGCCGCAGCGCTCCCGGCCAAAGCCGGGCGTATTTTTCGCGGACCCGGTCCAAATCGTGATGATCCACGGTCTGGAACGAAACCGCGTCCCGTTCCAAAACGTGGATGAGGTCCGGGTTGTACGTGCATACGGCGGCCAGAATGAAAAACTGTCCTTCGGCCAACAGATGCGCCGGAACCAGGCAGCGGGAGCGGACCAGTCCGGGCCGCCGCGCGGAAGACCACCATTCCGGGTTGACAAAATCGTTGCTCACGAACAACAGCACACCGTCTTCGTTGGTGAAATGGATGGAAACGGTGGGCTTCAGGCGGTCTTGCAGGTTCCAATATTCGACCTCAATTTCAAATGGCTCGCTGATATCAATGGTTTCCGTAACCATGCCTTCCTTGTTTTTGACGCGGACCGCATGCAGCCGCGCGACTTTGTCACCGGGGGCCTTTTCCTGAATGTCCCAGACGCGTTCGGCCGCCCGGTCCGCACCTGAATTCAAGTATTGCCGGGTCATCTCATCCGCCGGCCCGTCACCGGCGACGGTTCCGCGTTGCAACAGAATCACGCGCTGGCACAGGCGCAGGATGGTGGGCATCGAGTGGGAGACAAACAGGACCGTACGGCCGTTCGAACTGACATCCTGAATCTTGCCGAGGCATTTCTTCTGGAAGGCCGCATCTCCCACCGCCAGCACTTCGTCCACGATCAAAATCTCCGGCTCCAGGTGTGCGGCCACGGCAAACGCCAGCCGCACATACATCCCGCTGCTGTATCGCTTGACCGGCGTGTCCAGGAACTGTTCCACTTCGGAAAACGCCACAATCTCGTCAAACTTCCGTTTGATCTCCGCCTTGCTCATGCCCAGGATGGCTCCATTCAAAAAAATGTTTTCGCGCCCCGTCAACTCCTGGTGAAATCCAGTTCCCACTTCCAACAAGCTGGCCACGCGCCCGTCAATGGAGATTCGCCCGGAGGTGGGTTCGGTTATGCGGCTCAAGATTTTTAACAACGTGGATTTGCCGGCGCCATTGCGCCCGATAATTCCCACGACTTCACCCGGTTGTATTTCGAAGGACACGTCCTTGAGCGCCCAAAATTCCTCCACCGCCGCTTTCCGCTGTTCCTTCCGGTTTTTGAGCCACTGTTGCGGGGCCAGGAGCATCTTCTCCAAGGCGTGGCGCAGGCCGTCGTCCCGGGTGGTTTGATGGCCCAGCAGATAACGCTTGGACAGCTTCTCGACGGCGATGATTGGTTCGCTCACGGTAATTAACTGGGATGGCGCGCCGGTTCAAATCACGTCCGCAAAAGAACGTTCGGTCTTGCGAAAATACCACAGGCCGGTGACCACCAAAAAGACCACGCCTGCCACCGAGGCGATTTGCCCGGGCCAGTATAATTCATTGGGTCCGCCTAAGATGCTCCAGCGGAAGCCATCAATGATGCCGACCACCGGGTTCAAGGAATAGATCAACCGCCACTTTTCCGGGATCTTGCTGGTCATGGCAAACACCGGCGCCGCATATAATCCAAATTGCACCATGAAAGGCACGACAAACCGGAAATCACGGTACTTGACCATCAAGGCCGCCATCCACAAGCCGGCTCCAAACGACGCGCCAAACGTCAATAATACAAATATCGGCAGCGCCAGCACGTTCACCGGCGGCACGAAACGATACCAAATCAGCAGAAACACCGTGAACACGGAAGCGATGGCAAAATCCACAAAACTGGTGATGACACTGCTGGCAGGGACCACCAGCCTTGGAAAATAAATCTTGGAAATCAGGTTCGAGTTGGTGATCAGGCTCGAACCGCTCTCCGAAAGGGCCGTGGAAAAAAACTGCCAGGGAAGCATCGCGCAATAAACAAACAAAGGCAGCGGCGAGATTCCGTCTCCGGGCAGCTTGCTGACCCGCATTACGAGCGTCAGCACCAGCATGGTCAGAAGCGGGCGCAACACCGCCCAGGCGACGCCGACCGCCGTTTGCTTGTAGCGAATCAGCAAATCCCGCCACGCCAGGAATACAAAAAGCTCCCGGTAGCGCCACAGGTCGCGCCAGTACTGGCGTTCCGACCGTCCAGCTTCAATGATTAGTTTTGCCATTTTTCAAATGATAGTATTGTCGTCCGGGCGTTGAGTAACAAGTTTCCTCTGCCTGGGCGTCAGGGCGCATCCGCTTACTGCCCCGGGTAGGGCGGACCTGCCGGGCCGCCTTCTTCGCCCCGCCCCTTCCGGATGGCACCCATCAGGTTCTTTTGCAGCCCCGGAAGGCAAACCGGCAGGTTTGCCCTACCAATTGGGGCTAGTGCGCGGATGCGCCCTGCGCATCATCATCCCCCTGACCTTGGACCAGCGCACTGACGCATCAGTTTGTCCAGCTCCCGGCGCAGGACTTCGGGCCGGTAAGTTTCATGCACCGCACGTTCGGATGTCTGTCGCCACAAGTTGTTGCGCACCACTTCCTGCAATGTTCGCGCAATCGTTTCCGGTGCGTTGTCGGGCATGAACGTAATTCCCGCGGCAATTTCCTTTTCCACCTGGCCCATTGGCGTCGAGATCACGTGCGCGCCCGCCGCCAGATACTCGATGATTTTGAACGCAAAGACGTTGCCCGGCTGCCGGCTCAAATCATGCGGGTTGATGCAAATTTTTGCGAGCGACATGAGTTGACCGAGTTCCGCCGTGCTGACCGTGCCATGAAAAATAATTTCTGGCCGGCCGGCGGCGAGCTTTTTCAATGCCTCCGTCTCCTCGCCCTCGCCGGTGATGTGCAGTTCCCATCCGGCCAGTTGCGCCAGTGGCCAGGCTTTGATAAGGGGCGCGATGCCCTTGGTGCGGTAATGCGTCCCGGAGAACAACACCCAGTTTTTCTTTTCGGCTTCCGTTTTGCCGCTGGCGCGCACGATGTCTTCGCCCACCACGCCCCGCACCAGCAATTGCGGCTTATTGGCCGGCAGTTGGGCCAGGAGATGCGGCGAACAGGCCAGGCCGCCCGCGACCGAAGCCATGACCCTGCGCGCGCGCTGGGCAAAACCCGGGCGCAGATCTTTGTTGGGCTGTCCGTCCGTATCCAAAAAGTTGTCATCTTCGTATTCGAGCACCACGGGCAGCCCAAGGTTCTTCATGGCATATTCCGCACAGGCGACTTGCGCCACTTTCAGGTTGTAAATGAGTACCAAGTCAAATGGGGCCACGCGATGCCGGGTCTTGAAAAGCGAAAGCAGGTTGAACCCCTGCCAAAAACCATTGATAAACCGGACGGGCAGGGCGGACGAGTACGTCACCGGGATGTCCGGATGAAACCGGACCGGCTCGGT
>Ga0302319_10015840_pt1 | contig 13939 bp, 5 predicted proteins | sample Bog_T0_2_FD_203319 | JGI IMG/M metagenome (GOLD analysis project Ga0302319, IMG submission 203319) | Peat permafrost microbial communities from Stordalen Mire near Abisko, Sweden - Bog_T0_2 | ecosystem: Environmental > Terrestrial > Soil > Wetlands > Peat | place: Sweden: Abisko, Stordalen Mire...
AGGTCCGCGGCGAACAGGCTTACCGGATTCGATCCCACCGGGAAAGTCGCCGCAGTCTTGAAAGTGCCGTCGCCGTTGCCCAGCAAAAGGCTGACGGCGCCGCTGGCGGAGTCGGCCACCGCCAGGTCCAGCTTCTTGTCGCCGTTGAAGTCGCCGGCCACCACGGCGCTGGGAGTCTTTCCAATCACCGGGTAGACCAGCGGCTTCTGAAAAGTCCCGTCGCCTTTACCGAGGAGGATATCGACGTTCGATACGCCGTCGGTCACTACCAGATCCTGAGAACCGTCGCCGTTGAAATCGCCCGCGGCGATGGAGGTCGGCTGCACCGCGCCCAGAGAGGTGTTGGTGGGGAGTCGAAACGCCCCGGAGCCTTTTCCCAGCATCACCGAAATAGAGTTGGAAGTCGGGTTGGCGGTGGCCAGATCGGGCTTGCCATCTCCGTTGAAATCGGCGGTCACGATGCCTGTTGGCAGGTTTTGGGAATCGAATGCTCCATCAATGGGAGTAACCGTGGCGGAAGCGAAGGTCCCGTCGCCGTTGCCGAAGAGCACCCACACCTGCGAATCGTAAGCCACCGGCGTGAGGTAATCGGGGTGTCCGCCGGCGAAGACCAGGTCGGGATGGCCGTCGCCATCGTAATCCTCCACATAGAACTGGCCGGCCTGGGTCCCCACCCAATATCCCGTGGGCGCGGAGTACGTCCCGTTGCCCGTGCCTAGCAGGATGTATACCTCGCCATAACCGTCGGTGACGGCGATATCGGCGATGCCGTCCTGATTGAAATCGCCCGAACCGATGGCGCCGTAGGGGACACTCACGGGCATGGTGGGGCCATTCTGGAACGTGCCGTCGCCTTTCCCATAGAAGATGTACACGGTGGAATTCGAGAGGACTAAAAGGTCGCCTCGCTTGTCCCCGTTCAGGTCGGCCGCGGCCACGGACAAGATGAAATTGCTCTGGCCGACGTTGACCGTACTGCCTGCCCGCAGGGAGCCATCGGCATTGGCGAGCAGGATGGAGATGGTTCCCGCGGTGTAACTGGCGACCGCGAGATCGGTCCTGCCGTCTCCGTTGAAATCGTAAGCTGTGGCGTACAGTGCGTTGGGAATGCTGCCATAGTTGGCGGCCGGCCGAAGGGTGCCATCGCCATTGCCCAGCAGAACCGAGACCCCGCCGAGACTGTTGGACCCACCCGTGTAAAGCACGGCGATATCCTTCTTGCCGTCGCCATTGAAATCGCCCACCATGACTCCCGAGGGGCTCGGTCCAAGCCCGCCATACGCAGTGAAGGCGCCTTTGGGGGTGATGTTGGCATTGGCTGGCTGCACCAGGAGTTGTCCCGGTTGCACCTGCTCGGTATAGCCCACCAGCGAACCGATACCGTTCCCCAGATCGACGTAAACCGGGTTCCGCGAAGCCGAACCCAGCGGATCGGCATCGAGGTTCGGTCCCGTGGGTAGGCGCATTCTCCCGGCCAGACCCGCCCCGCCGATCAGAACCGTTTGGATATTCGGGACGGTGGCGCCGGTGGTAATGGTATCGTTCGCCGTGTTCAGGCCGAAACTGAATTGCGTGAAGGAACCATCCGTCATCCGCGCCATTCCCGTGACCTCAGGGTAAGGGGCGCCGATTGCCTGGGTGTTTTGGAAGTTGATCGCGGGTGAATTAGTGCCTGCCACGGCGCCGCTCACGGTCAGGTCGCTGGACTCGCTCTGGCAGCCGGGCAGGAGGAGCAAGGCACAGGCAAGGCCGGCTCCGGCGAGTGTCAAAGCCGCTCGCACGCATCTTCCGCGGAGTTCAGTTCGCATGAGAATCACCACCCCGTCGTTACGCTGGATGAACCACGATGGCCCCTGCTCGCGAGAAGTCATAAATAGATGGTTGGCTAGAAACCCAATCCGTTCTTGGCTCCTGGTTTCCGGGTAGTCTATCACAGCAAAACGACCGTGCGCACGGCCCCTAAAACCGGTATGGCGATCCCAAATGGCCGTGAGGAACCGGGTAGGCCCGGTGCCGGCACATCTTGCTCGGCGTGTCACAACCCGGCCAATCCCAAGAATCGCATCACCGGTCGAGCGGGATTCGATACCAACGGCGAGACGTTATTCATCCCACCTATCCCAACCTTATTAATGGAACGGTATCCGGAAGCCGCGCAGGAAATTCCGGATCGCTTCATCGTGACTCACGACTTAGCCAAGACTTTTCAGGCGGCGCAGATGCTCCCTGCCTGAACCCCCCGCGGCCACCTCAGCGGTCGCGCCCAGGCCCCGTGGCTAGTGCGCTATCAGGCAGAAGATAAAATTGGTCCATTTTGAAAAAGTTGATATATAATCGATTCCGCCCAAGTTGGCAAAGCTCTGAATCCTGGTTGACGGGAGGGAATTGTGAAATTGCTTAGAAGTGGGAGCCCTATGTGGGCGCTTCTCTTAGTCCTCGCTCCGAGCGCGAGCGGACAAATCGATACCGGCGTGATTACCGGCCGGGTCAGCGATTCGTCCGGCGCCGTAGTAGCAAACGCGGCTGTCAGCATAGTCCAGGCGGACATGAACTTCGAAACCAGCGCCAAGACCAACGCGGATGGCGAATATCGCGTCCAGTCACTCCGGCCTGGGCCCTACCGTGTCACTATCTCCGCACCCGGATTCAAGCGCGCCGTGCGAGATGGTCTGTCTCTCCGTGTAGGGGACGCTCTCGAGCTGAACGTTTCTCTGGAAGTTGGCGGCGTTAACGAATCGGTGCAAGTCACCGGCGCCGCGCCGCTCCTCGAAACCGAAACCTCGGCCGCCGGCGCGACCATGCAGGGCGACTACGTCTACGACCTGCCTAACTACAAACGCGAGGTATCGAAATCGTTGTTCTACACACCCGGAGTGACCTTCGTCAATGGGCCCGGAAGCGACGCCGGGCTAGGCGGACAGCACATCGCCGGCATGGCGACTGGGGTAACCGGGTATTTCGAGGACGGCCAGCTTAACTCGATCGGCTCCAGCGGCACCGTCATGAACGGCGTCGAGGAGATCAGGGTGCTCGACACGACTCTGCCCGCCGAATTCGGTCACTCCGCCGGGGGAGCCGTCACGGTGGTGAAGAAGAGCGGCACCAACGAAGTCCACGGCATCGCTTCGATGTACGGCCGAACGCGCATGATGCAGCAGCGCAAGTTCTTCGATGAGTACCGCAATTCGCAGATCCAGCCCGGCTGGACTTATGCGCCGGGGCTGCTCTTCTACGAACCCGATTTCAACCTTAACGGGCCAGTCTATATACCGCACGTTTACAACGGAAAAAACAAGACGTTCTTTATGTACGGCTATCAGTGGCAAGTGGAGAAGCAGCCCAAACAGCAGGCCAGCACGGTGCCGAGCCTGGCCGAGTATAATGGCGATTTCACTTTCGGCGGAATCGGGCAAGCGGTATACGATCCCCGCTCGCGGACCCTGCTCGCCAATGGCAACTGGACTTCCACCCCGTTCCCCGGCAACATCGTTCCCCAATCGGCTTGGAGCAACGTGGCCAAGAATATTCTCGCCCTGCATCCCTACGCGCTGCCCAATGTGGCAGGTTCGATCACGTCCTCCGGACCGGCCAATAACCTCTATTCCGCTCCCGAGAAGTTATACCGGGAAGACGAAATGACACTGCGCCTGGACCATCAGTTTACGTCCAACGTAAAAGCTTACGGAAGCTGGACCGAGGAGACGTCGAAGCAACGGCAGCCGCCCTGGACCATCGCCGAGGACAGCCTGTTCGACGGCACTGCGCAGGTTGCCGTGCCCAGGTCGCAAGTTGGCTCCATGGGGCTGAGTTGGATCCTCTCGCCTACCCTCGTCACCGATATGCGGACCGGCTTCTATCGCAGCTACACCAACACCCCCTCTATTGCTTACGAGCAGAATTACGCCGCTAAGTTGGGGATTCCCAACCTGCCACCGGACACCATGCCTCAAAACATCGGGCCTTCCGGGTTTACGGAAAGCTTGAACGTGGGAGGGCCGAGCGTCTCCGCTAACCAGACTATGACTTTCAAGGACGACACCACCAAGACGCGAGGCCAGCATGCCTTCAAGTTTGGATATGAATTGCTGCGGACCGAATCCAACAGCCACAGCCCAGGCAATCCCAGCGGAAGCTTCACTTATACCAGCACCAGCGGCTTACAGTCGAACGGATCCGCTATTGCCAACACAGGGAATAACTTTGCCACTTTTCTGGTCGGCGCAGTGAGTTCCGCCAGCTACAGCGAGAACCTCCTCTCCAACCTCCCGCGCAATTGGGAGCACAGCTTCTATTTTCAGGACGATTGGAAGGTCAGTCCCGTGTTGACACTGAATATGGGCCTGAGATACGAGCTGGAAACGCCGCCGAATCAGAAGTGGGGGCAGATCAGCGTCTTCAATCCCACCATTCCGGATACTTCGCAGTACACCAACTACACCTGTCCGGCGGGCGGCTGCTTTGGCGGCTGGACTCATCCTGCCGGAGCGCAGCCCTATCCCATGCAGCACAATCGCCTCGATCCGCGTTTTGGCCTGGCATGGCATCCCATGACCAAATTGGTCTTTCGGGCTGGTTTCGCAGTGAGCCATCTGGATTTGGGGACCCAACTGCTGTACACCGACGAGCTGACGAGCGTAGCCACCACACAGTCGCAAGCGGTGGGCAATCAGGCCCCGCTGTTCATGATCGACCAGGGTCCGCCGAAGATCGTTTACCCCTCTCTTCGAGCGGACGGCTCGGTCCCGTTTTCAGGGAATCCCGGCGGGCACACCGGCAATATCATCAACCAAAACCTGCACGCACCGTATGGCATGAACTGGAATGCCGGCGTCCAGTATCAGGTCCATAAGGACTACCTGGTGGAAGTGCGGTACGTGGGGAGCGCGGAGGTGGGCATACTCGGCTCATACGATACCAACGCCCTGCCGTGGGGAATCATCCCCAATCCCAACGGCGCCGGCACCCTGAACCTGAACGATCCCGCTAATGCGGCATATCGCAACACCTGGTTGAATACGGACCAGTATTCGCGTCCTTTTCCCGCCTGGGGCAACATCAACCTCCAGGGCAACAACGGTCATATGACCCACCACGACGGCACCGTGAGAATCGAGAAGCGCTACTCCAAGGGTCTGAACTTCCTGGCCTTCTACACCATCGGAAAGACCCTGTCGGGGAACTCCAGCGGCGACGCGTACCTGAACTGGCATCTGAACAAAGGCCGCCCCGGCTACGACCAACTGCAGGACTTCACCGGTACCATGACATACGAGATCCCCATCGGCAAAGGCCGCAAGTGGTTAAACCATCGCGGCGTGGTGGACAATGTCATCGGCGGCTTCAACCTGGTGTGGACCTACACCATCACCAGCGGCAATCCCGCCGGTATCAGCATCGCCGGCAACACGGCACTGGAGTACCCGAGCTTCATGCCAACCTACGGCAACGTGATGCTGTTGCAGAATCCGCGGCTCAGGAACGACTGGCAGGATCTGGGGGGAGACCGCTTCAACCAGAACAACCAGAACTCCATGATCAATTGCGGAACGTTTGTGGTGAACTGGGGCGATAGCTGCATGGCCGCGGACCCCGCGTTCACTAATGGAACGAACGGCGTAAACGTGTGGAACACCCAGCGGGCCATTGCCGCAAGCGTGTCGGCTTCCAAGGAAGTCATCATTCATGAACGGCTGAGGTTCCAGTTCCGGTGGGACTTCCAGAACCCGTTCAAGTGGTACAACTGGGCCCCTCCCACCACGTCCCTCAACATCAGCAGCTTGTCGAACTCCAAGAGCTTCGGCACGACCAGCGTCGGTGGCGAGGCGGTCTCCACCAATTACGGCGGACTGCCGGCTATGAATATCACACTCGCATTCAAGTGGTAGCTTGACCCGCGGGGGCGGGGCCTGCCCGGCCCCTGCGCTTCTTCCGCGGCTGGCGGAACGACCGGCAGGATCTCGGGGGAGACCCGTGGGCGCGGAGTACGTACCGTGCCCGTGCCCAGCACGATGTGCCCTCGCCGTAATCAGGCGCCGGCGATATCGGTGATGTCATCCTGATTGAAATCGCCCACCGTGACACCCAACGGGCTCGGTCTCAGCCCACCAGACGCTGTGAAGGCGTCCTTGGGGGTGATGTTGGCATTCGCCGGCTGCACGAGGAGTTGTCCCGGTTGCACCTGCTCGGTCCCCAGATCGACGTAAACCGTGTTCCGCGAAGCCGAACGTAGCGGATCGGCATCCAGGTTCGGTCCCGAGGGGAGGCGCATTCTCCCAGCGAGATCGGCCCCGCCGATCAGAACCGTTTGGATGTTGGGAACGGTGGTGCCGGTGGTAATGGTATTGTTCGTGGTGACCTCAGGGTAAGGGGCGCCGATTGACTGGGTGTTTTGAAAGCTGATCGCGGGTGAATTGTTGCCCGCCACGGCGCTCCTCGACGGTCAGGTCGCTGGACTCGCTCTGGCGCCGCGCAGGAGGAGCAAGGCACAGGCAAGGCCGGCTCCGGCGGGTGTCACAGCCGCTCGCACGCATCTTCCGCGGAGTTCAGTTCGCATGAGAATCACCACCCCGTCGTTACGCTGGATCGTTCACGCTGGCTCCGGGTTTCCGAGCAGTCTCTCACGGCACAACGACAACAAAACGACCATTGCGCACGGCCCACAGAATTGATATAGTGAGGGCCAAATGGCCGCGAGGGAACTGGGTAAGTGCCTAATCGCCGGAGGATTGCTGCTGGCTTCCAGGGCCGTGGCGCAGACGCGTCCCGTCGATGAGTTTGCGCAGGCTATTCGCCCGGTGCTGGCACAAAACTGCTCGGCGTGTCACAATCCGGCCAATCCCAAGAATCGCATCAACTTCCTCAAAGCCAATACCATTCAAGATATCGAGGCGAACCGCAGTCTGTGGCGGGACGTGGCGACGCAGTTGCGAAACCGCACCATGCCGCCGGTGGAAACCAAGCTCACCGAAGACGAGCGGCTGCGCGTATCCACGTGGATCGATAAGCGCCTGCAGCAGACTGCCTGCGCCATCGGCGACTATGCCGGGGCGGTGGCTTTGCGCCGCTTGAACCGGCGCGAATACCACAACACCGTCCGCGACCTGCTGGGCGTGGATTTCAACGTCGCCGAGCTCTTCCCCACCGACGGCACCGGCGGAGCGGGGTTCGATACCAACGGCGAGACGCTATTCATCCCGCCTTTATTAATGGAACGGTACCTGGAAGCCGCCCAGGAAATTCTGGATCGCGCCATTGTGACTCCCGGCCTCGCCAAAACGTTCCAGGCGGCGCAGATGCTCCCTGCCTTGGCCCCCGCGGCAGCGGCGCCCGTAGCCGCGCGTGAGCTCGCCGCTGGGAAAGAGCTGACTGCGCTGGTCTCCATCTATCTGGAAGGCGACTACGATGTCCGCGTGGCGGTGGAGCAGAAGGAGGGCATGGGGACCCTGGCTCTCAAGGTAGATGGCGGGACAGCCGTGCCGCTGGTGGCTCAACAGGGGCGTGGCGGCGGCCGCGGACAAGGGCAGGGACAAGGGCGCGGCGGGCGCGGCGGCGGCGCGCGGACACCGGCGCTGGGCCTCGAAGTGCGGCTGGCACGCGGGCAGCGTATGCTATCGCTGGTTGCCGACGGAGCGCCGGTCCCCGTTTCCAGCCTGACGATTCAACAGAAGGCGGTGGAACCTTCAGCCGAGAAGCTGGCCTTGCATTATCGCCTGATGGGCATGGAACCGGGCGCGGAACCATTGCAACCGCGCAAAGCGGCCGAACAGATCCTGCGCGGCTTTGTGCGCAAGGCTTTCCGCCGACCCATCGAGACGGCCGATGTGGCGCCGCTGTTGACTCTCTACGATCGCGCGGCCGAGCGCGGCGATCCGTTTGAAGAGCGCGTGAAACTGGCGCTCAAAGGCGTACTGGTGGGACCGGATTTTCTGTTCAAGCTGGAACACCGCAGCGAGAAACCGGGAATCTATCCCATCGGTCAATATGAGCTGGCGTCGCGCCTGTCTTATTTCCTGTGGTCCACCATGCCCGATGCGGAGCTCGATACGCTGGCGGCGCAGGGGCGGCTGCAGGATCCCAAAGTGCTTTCCGAGCAAGTGGAACGAATGCTCGACGATCCTAAATCGCGAGCCTTCACCAGTACGTTCATCGGTCAATGGCTGGGCACGCAGGATTTGGGCGGGCGCGCCGCGCCTATGCTCACCGAGCTGAATAGCTACTACACGCCGCCGGTGGCCGCCGATCTGCGCGCGGAGCCGATCCTCATCTTCGAGCGGATCCTGGGCGAGAACCGCAGTCTGCTGGAATTGCTGAGCGGCGACTATACTTACATGACCAACCGGCTGGTGAAGTTCTACCAACTGGAAGACAAGTTCAAGAACTTCAATAGCGACGAGCCCAAGCTGGTGCAGTGGCCCGACGACCGCCGCGCCGGCCTGATGAATCTGGGCGCCGTGATGGCCATTACTTCGCACTACCGGCAGACCAGTCCGGTGCTGCGCGGCGCGTGGGTGCTGGATACGCTGCTGGGGACGCCCGTCCCGCCGCCTCCTCCCAACGTGCCGCAACTGGAAGCGGTGAAGTGCGACGACAACTGCGCGGTGACGGCGAAGACCGCCGTAAACATGCGGCAGAAGATCCTCGACCACCGGGCGAATCCGGCCTGCGCCACCTGCCACCAACTGATGGATCCCATGGGTTTCGCGCTGGAGAATTTCGATTGGACCGGCCGCTGGCGCGACAAGGAATTCGACGGTTCGGCCATCGATGCCAGCGGCTCGTTGCCCTCGGGCGAAAAGTTCAACGGCCCGGCCGGACTGCGGCAGGTGCTGTTAGGTAAGAAGGACGATTTTCTGCGTCAGCTCACCGGCAAGGTGCTGGGTTACGCCCTGGGACGGAGCTTGCAGGACGGGGATAGCTGCACCGTGCAGCACCTGGCGCAAACCCTGGAGAAGGATAACTACCGGGCGCGCACGCTGATTCGCGAAATCGTGGTGAGCATTCCATTCCGCAATAGCCAGGGGGGACAAGTGACGATTGAAGCGCCGCCTCCGCCTCCCAAACGCGTCACGCAAATGGTGATCAAGTAGGGCCGAAGGAGATACGACGATGTCCAAGAGAATCTCGCGAAGAACCATCCTGCGGGGCGCCGGCGCGGCGCTGGCCCTGCCTTGGCTGGAGACTATGGCCAAGGCCGCCCCGGAGGGCACGGCTAACTCGCTGGCCGAACCGCCTCTGCGCATGCTCTACTTTTACATGCCGAATGGCGTGGTTCCGGAGCATTGGACGCCGGCGGGCGATGGCGAAGACTACGAGATGACGCCGATTCTCAAACCGCTGGAGAGCCTCAAGGGCGATTTCCTGCTGCTGGAGAATCTCTGGAACGCCAAGACCGTGGGCCGGAATGGACACTGGCCCAAAGTGCCGGCATGGCTTTCCGGCGGCTACGTGGAACGCACGTCGGGCGACGATCTGGATTCCGGCGGCACTTCGGTGGACCAGCTCGCCGCGCAGAAGATCGGCGACCGGACCATGCTGCCCAGTTTCGAACTCGGCCTGGAAGCCACGCGCACGGGAATCGACACCGCCGGGGGCGGCTTCGCGCGCATGTATGGCTCTTTCATTTCCTGGCGCGATCCGCACACACCGGTGCCCAAGGAGATCGTTCCGCAACTGGCGTTCGACCGGCTATTCCGGTCGAGCAAAGCGCCGGTGATTTCCAGCGTGAACCCCGACGATCCGGCGCTGCTGACCTCGCTGCAGCGCGACGACGCCAGCGTGCTGGACCTGGTGCGCGACCAGGCGAAGGCGCTGCACAAAGCCGGCAGTTCCAACGACCGGGTGCGGCTGGATGAGTATTTCGAATCCGTCCGCTCGGTGGAACAGCGCATGGAGGCAACGCTGCGCCCGCAGAAACGCTGGATCAATCAAGGCAAATTCCCCCTGGAGCGGCCCGCGCCGGGCATTCCGGCCAGCCGCCCGGAGCATATGAAGTTGATGATGGACATCATGGTGCTGGCTCTGTGGAGCGACACTACGCGCATCGGCACCTTCATGACCGCCGACGCCCAGACCAACGAGAACTTCAACTTCCTGCCGGGCGTCAACGGAGGCATGCACTCCATCTCCCACCATGCGGAAGACCCCGCCAAGAAGGTGCCCTACGAGAAATGCGTGACCTGGCATGTGGAGCAAGTGGCTTACTTCCTGAAGAAGCTGAAGAGCCTGGACGAGGGTGGCACTTCGCTGCTCGACAATTCGATGGTGATGTTCGGCTGCGGCATCAAATGCGGCAATCTTCACCTGGAACATAACCTGCCGATCGCCGTCGCCGGCCGGGGCAAAGGGACTTTGCGTCCGGGCCGCCGGCTGCGATTCGCGCCGGAGACTCCTCTTTGCAATCTTTATCTGTCTATGCTGCATCGCATGGGGATCAAGGAAGAGTCTTTCGGGGACAGCACGGGTTTGTTGCAGGGATTGGCGTAAGCGACTGCATATACCAGCAGGCCGACCGGGGGGTCGGCCGCGGACCAGGGGGTCCGCCCCACAATTTGTGGCAGCCTCGTTGTGCCGATTCATACAGTAGGCTCGCAAATTGGCCTGCGCGTTTAATCGGATGGGCGCGTCCTTATTTCTAGAATGTCCCGTCAGGAAAAGAGGTGTGCCCGTGGCGCGCCCCAACGTGCGGCCGCCATGGCCGGATTGTTTCTGAGCGCAGTCTGGTGCGCCGCCGGCCAGACCGGCACGCCGATGCTCCTCCTGCAAAACCGCTATGAACTTCGCCTGGGCGAACCGGCGGAGCTGCCTGCGACCTCCGAAACGCTGGATTTCCTGGTACACGCCAAGACCCGGCAAGTAACTCTCCAGGGCCAGGACGCCGGCCTGGTAGCCGCGCCCAACGAGACGCGGGATCGGATCCTGCTTGCGGCTTCATCCAAGGCGAAGCCGGGCGAATATGCGGTGACGCTTTCCGCCACCAGCGCCACCGGCGAGGTGCGGCAAACCAACATGGAAGTGGTAGTGAAACCTCGCGTGGGCGTACCTACGGGTTCCGCGCGCAACCCCGTGGTGCTGCTCAATGGCTGGGAGGAAGGTTTCACCGGGGCGTGTCCGCCGGCAACGTCTTCCGCCACGACATTCGGCAACCTGGCGCAATATCTGGTGTCCGACGGCGTCCCGGTGGTGTACCTGTTCGACAATTGCACCGAAGATCCCAACCAATCCATCGAGACATTAGGCAACGACTTGAGCGCTTACCTGCGCACCATCCAGTACACCGATGGAACCCAGGTGCCGCAGATCGATCTGGTGGCCCACAGCATGGGCGGCTTGATCGCCCGGGCCTACATTGCCGGGTTACAGGCGAATCAAACCTACCTGCCGCCGTACAATACGCTGATCGGCAAGCTGGTGCTGATCGCCACGCCCAACTCCGGCTCCTTTGTAGCGGGCGAATACTCGGCCGGCATTGTGGCCGGGTCGCAGAGCTCCGAACTGATACCGGGCAGTCCCTTCCTGTGGAATCTGTCGGACTGGAATCAGCACGGCGACGATTTGCGCGGCGTGAGCGCCATTTCCGTGGTGGGCAATGCGGGCAGCTATATCCCCAGCTTGTCCGCCACTTCCCAGCTCCTGAATGCCAGTGACGGCCTGGTTTCGGAGACCAGCGCGTCGCTGACGTTTGTCTTCCCCACGACCTCCTCGACGCAGACCCGCGTGGTGCCCTATTGCCATGTGGACCCGTCCGCGTTTACCAACACCACTTTGGGGACATTTAATTGCAACGCGCCGGGCATCGCCAATGTCACCAGTACATCTCACGAAACCGGCGCCATCGTGCGCTCCTTTTTGGCCGGCACCACGGACTGGCAATCGATCGGGACAGCGGCGACAGCGGACCCCTATTTATCCACCAACGGGGGTTGGTTCTTCGGCTTGCAGAACAGCGCCGGAGCCTATGCCACAGACCTGAGCCAGGTCTTGTGGGGAACGGTAGCGCTGACGGGCGGCGGCGATCTCGACACTATTTTCTACACGGATTTTGTCACCGGAAGCGGCGAATTCTCGCCGACCAGTTCTTCGCTCGGCACCTTGAACTGTGGCACGCTGGCAGCGCCGGTGGGCTATATTGCGTCGGCGCGTTGTAAGGAGGGCGCGGCCATCTTCTCGGTTACGCCTCTCTCCACGACAGCGGCCGGGCGGGCGGTGACTTCCGGCGCCGGCATCACTCTCAACGGCGCGAACTTCGGTTCGCAGTGCGGCAACTGCACGGTAGTGGCCACGCCGGCGGGAGCCACGAGTTCTACCAAGCTGACCGTCACCTCGTGGACCAGCACGGCGATTGCGGTGACTCTGCCGGCCAGCCTGACCGGGTATCTGACCCTTGGGGTGGACGCGGCGACGGGCATCGATGGAATCGGGGTTTTCGCCGTTCCCGCAGCCGCGGCCGTTACCATCGCCACTTCTCCCGCCGCGCTGCAATTCGCTTATACGACGGGCGGATCGGTGCCCTCGGCGCAATCCATCCAGATCACCAACAGCGGGAGCGGTGCGCTCGCCTGGACAGCCACGGCGAGCGATGCGTGGCTGAATCTGTCGGCGGCTTCCGGCACGGCGCCGTCCACGCTCTCGGTGAGTGTTTCGCCGGTTCTTCTGAGTGCCGGCACGTACACGGGCACGGTCCAGATAGCCGCGGCGGGCGCCTCCAACACGCCGCTCTCCGTTGCCGTAACGCTAACCGTGACAGCGGCGCCGGCGGTGCTGGTGGTCGCGCCGCAAACGGTTCCATTCCAATACACGGTGGGTGGCGCCCTGCCCGCGCCGCAGACCGTCTCGATCGGCAACGGTGGTGGCGGAACGCTCGCCTGGACGGCATCGGGCGGCGCCTTCTGGATGACTGTAACTCCCGTTTCCGGCAGCACTCCGGGGAGTCTGTCGGTTTCCGTGAACCCACTAAATGTGGCGCCCGGAAACTACACCGCGACCGTGACCATCGCCGCGACGGACCCGGCCATCGCTCCCGTTCCCATATCGGTAACGTTCGCGGTGCAGGGGTCTATTGCCGCAGGCACGATCACCGGCGTGGCCAATGCCGCCAGCTACCAGCCCAGCTTCGCTCCGGCCACCTGGGTTGCCATCTTCGGCACGAATCTGTCGCAACTGACGTATACCTGGCAAGCCGGCGATATTGTGGACGGGATGCTGCCTACATCCCTGGAAGGCGTCTCGGTCACCATCGACGGCCAACCGGCATACATCTCTTACATCAGTCCCACGCAAATCAACGTCCTGGCTCCGGACGATACCACGGTTGGCCCGGTCCAGGTCCAGGTGACCACGGCCGGGCAGGCGAGCAACGCTGTAACCGCGCAGGAGGCCCAATTTGCGCCGGCGTTCCTCACCTTCAACGGCACTTACGTGGCTGCGCTTCACCTGGACTATAGCCTTTTGGGTGCGCCCAACCTGCTAGCGCCGGCGGTAACCACTCCGGCAAAGCCCGGGGAGACCATTCTGCTTTACGGGGTGGGATTCGGTCCGACCAATCCACCGCAGCCGACTGGACAGGCGGTGACTGCGGAACCGCTGGCGAATCCGGTGCAGATCACTATCGGGGGTGTGGCAGTGACGCCGAGCTTCGCCGGTCTGTCGAGTTCGGGCCTCTACCAGTTCAACGTCACAGTGCCGGCCAGCCTTGCCAACGGCGACGCCGCCGTGCTGGCTACCATTGGCGGCGTGACCACGCAGACGGGTGTGCTGGTGACGGTGGGGCAGTGATCTGCTATAGCACTTAGTGCTATACTAATTGCGAAAACTTCGAACGAATTGATCGCTAGAACAGGTGCGGATATTTAAGAACCATGCGTTCGTTCGCTTCGCGTGGAAAGAAGGTCTTGCCGATTCCTCATTGTGCGAAGCGATTCGGGACGCCGATTCGAGGATTGCT
>Ga0302319_10015847_pt1 | contig 13936 bp, 10 predicted proteins | sample Bog_T0_2_FD_203319 | JGI IMG/M metagenome (GOLD analysis project Ga0302319, IMG submission 203319) | Peat permafrost microbial communities from Stordalen Mire near Abisko, Sweden - Bog_T0_2 | ecosystem: Environmental > Terrestrial > Soil > Wetlands > Peat | place: Sweden: Abisko, Stordalen Mire...
AAAATATTGGAAACGCCCGGCGACATGGACAGCACCATTTCGATGTCCAGCGCCACCTCCACACTGCCCGCCCCAGGGTATGGATCGCCGCCATCCACGGGCGTCACCACCACTTGCGGCACGTTGTTTGTCAGGCCGATGATATTCGCATAGTTCGTAATGTCCTGCGGATAAAAACCATCGAACTGCAACAGGCCCACGCTCTGCCCGGCGCCGGTCAAGGGCGTGCCCGGTACATAGGCGTTACGGAAATCATTGCCCATATAGGTGCCATAGGGACTTGAACCGCCGTTCGGCATCGCCCGGTGCGATGGCACTGCGGGGTGCCAGATCACATTGGGATGCGGCCGCGAAAAATTATCCAATCCGCTCACCTGAAACAGCGGCAGCCGCGCAGCCACCGTCGGTTCAGTATCCGGCGCGAAAAAATTTCGCGGCTCGGTCGGATGCCGAAACGAATAAAGCTTCACATGCAACGCCCGTTCCACCTCCGCCACCTTGCCGGTAACGTCCACCAGCAACCCGTTCGGATGGATCGCCGTCACCGTCAGGCCATTGGTCCGTGCGAAATCCACGACCGCCGCGACGTCCGCTGAAGTGGGCCCGAACCGGGCGGCAAACTCCTTGGGAGTCAGGTAATGATGATATTGCGGGCTGGCAGGATTGTAGATGGCCGCCAGTAGATTCGTCAGCCCGGCGGCATTGCGCAAAGGGAGGTCCAACGCCAGCCGCAACTGGTTCGTGGCCGTCAAACGGCCCAGCGGCGTGAGGTTTCCGTGCGCCACCCAGGCCGGCACATGATCCAGAGCCAGCCGTTTATCGGCGGCAGACAGAAGCATGGCCGGAATTTGCAGCAGCAAAATAAGGACCCGGAAACGCCACCTTGACGCCAATCTCAAGATTGAATGGGCCAGCATGCGTTGTGTATAAAATGCCATAATTAATGCCGATTGTCAGGGATTTTTATCCCGGAGAGCGCGACCGGAAACCGGCGGTAATATGAATAAATTACCCGGTATGAGGGGCGGGCTGCATTTTCTGTTCCCTTTCGCGATCAGTTAATTGCGTGCCATTGGCGTGGCATGCGCTATAGTACCCGCCATGCCATTTCAACAACTTGGCCTCGATGCCAAAATTTTACGGGCGGTGCAGGAAGCCGGTTACACGGAACCGACGCCGATCCAGAACGCCGCCATCCCGCCGATCATCGCCGGGCAAGACCTCATCGGCATCGCCCAAACAGGTACGGGCAAGACCGCGGCGTTCACGCTGCCGATGCTCACGAAGCTGGCCGAGCAACCGCCCGGCCAGCGCCGCGGCACGCGCGTGCTGGTGATCGCGCCGACCCGGGAACTGGTGGTGCAGATCGAGGAGAACGTCAAAATTTACGGGAAATATCTGCCGCTGACGGTCGCCACGGTTTTCGGCGGCGTGGGTGAACAACCGCAAATCCGTGCGTTGCGCTCCGGTACGGACGTGGTGATTGCGTGCCCGGGCCGGCTCCTGGACTTGATGGGCCAGCGGTGCGCGGATTTTTCGCAGTTGAAATTTCTGGTCTTGGACGAAGCCGACCGGATGCTGGACATGGGTTTTCTGCCGGACATCCGGAGGATTGTGCAGCAATTGCCCAAGCAGCGGCAGACTTTGATGTTTTCCGCGACGTTGTCGAAGGAAATCGAGGTGCTCACGCATGAATTTCAGCGCGCGCCAAAAATCGTGCAGATTGGCCGCCGGGCCAATCCCGCCGAAACGGTGACGCAGCTTCTCTACGAGGTGCCCAAACATCTTAAACCCGCCCTGTTGCTGCATCTGCTGCAGGACCCGCAAATGAACATGGTGCTGGTGTTCTCGCGAATGAAGCACGCGGCGGACCGGATTGCGCGGCAGTTGGAGCAAAAGGGCGTGCGTACGGCCACGCTGCACTCAAACCGCTCCCAGAGCCAGCGGTTGCGGGCGTTGAAGGATTTTAAGTCCGGCGCGGTGCGCGTGCTGGTGGCCACGGACATTGCGGCGCGCGGAATTGATGTGGACGGCATCTCGCACGTGGTGAACTACGATTTTCCGATGCACTCGGAGGATTATGTCCATCGTATTGGCCGCACCGGCCGCGCGCACGCGGTGGGCGATGCCATCAGTTTTGTGACGCCGGAAGATTATGGTGAATTGCGCGCGCTGGAGCGTTTCATCGGCCGGGGTATCGTGCGGAAAAAAGCCGAGGGATTCAATTATTCCGCCGCCGCCCCCGCCTATAACGCGGCCGAGGAGGACAGCCGTCTGGTAAGAGTGCAACATCCACGCCAGTCGCGGCCGCAGGGTCAGCCACAAAGACCGGGCCAATCTCATCCGCAGCATCGCGGCGGCGGGCAGTCCCGGCAGGAACAGTCCCGCCCGTCACGCTGGCGGCGCTGAAAAATTTCTGGTTCGCTGTTTTCGGTGGAATGAGATCTCAAAGCGGATTGCTCGCGGGCACGGTAAACCACGTTCCCGTGTTTTGCTTGGCTGTGCGCGATTATGGTAGTTGATTTGGACATGGTGGATTTACAGGCTCGACAAATTGACCAGCGGGCTGTAAAATTCATATACCCGCATTGTGCGGCTGCAATGCGGGTATGTGTTTTATTTTAATGAAATTCCAATGAATCCATGGAGTGGCGTTCCTGTCCGCAATGGAACAAGTTTGCGTAATGCTCGGAGGATACGGCCATTCCAGCGGTTTGCGGCGATTCGGTCATTCCACCGAAAACAGCGGACCAAATTTCTTAAGAATGTTTCTTCAATGAAGCCGTCGTTTGTGGCGGCTTTTTTGTTTTTTCCGATGCCGATGCGTGTCAATAACCACCAGGAGGAAAATGATGAAGCCCCCGACAACCAGTAAAATCAGGATAGGCCGATACTGCCAAAGTTGAGAAACTAAGTCGCGAAAATCTGAAGTGAAATCAGAATTCATCTGCCTCACTCTACATCCGCTTAAATTAAAAGCAACGAATCTCCGTCATAACCCGTGCTTACGGACACAATTCTTCCGCAAAAATACCTCCTGTGTGCTTTGCGCAGCACCGTGAAATTTGCAATGCCCTGTTACGGAGACCCGCAAATTGCCTTCACCGAACACCAGCGCCGCCGGACGATAGGGCCGTAAATGCTGGCGTATGCCGGGCGAAACCGCCATGGCACGAGTTCTGCAAGGATTGGCAAACGATATGAAGACAATTCTTTTTTTACTCACGATTGTGACTTTGGTGGTGACTGGGTGCCAAAGCTCGAGCTCTGATAATAACAGCAGCAACACCACGCCCAACCAAGGCGCGGTGCCCGCGGCACCCGCTGGCGGCGGCACCAAGGACGTTCAATAAGAGTTCGCCAAAGCGGAGCGCGCCCGTCCCCGGGCGCAGCAGCCGGGAAATTGCCAGGCCGTTTGAGTCTATTGAAAACTGCCCGGTCGGGCGGCACGCCTGTGGCCGCGGATGGTCCGCGCTCCATGCCTTGAAAAGACTCCATAAATTTGCCCGCATGAGAGTGGCTGTCAGGAGCCGGCGTGTTGAAGAGCCTTGTGGAGGCTGAGAGTGTCGCCGTCGTTTTTTTTGAGTTCCCGGAAAATCACGGAGGAAACAATCGTCCACGCTCCCAAAATCAGGAAGGCCGAGTGGATGCCATGAATCAACTCGGGCGCGGCGGTGTGAAAACGGTCGGGCACAAATACGGCGGTGAGCAGGGAGGCCAGGGCAATGCCGAAACTGATGGACAGTTGTTGCACGGTGCTGGTAATGGCGCTGGCCCCGCTGGTTTCTTCTTCCGTGACGTCGGCATAAACCAGCGTGTTCATGCTGCTGTATTGGAGGGACGTAAAAATTCCAAAACAGAACACCTGCACCACGATGAGCCAAATCGGCGTATGGGCGCCAATCGTGGCAAAGGAAAGAATCATCACGCCGAGCATGACGGTATTAAAAAACAGCACCCGCCGATAGCCATAGCGCTGCAAAATTTTTCGGAGGATTATTTTAAGACTGATCGCCGCCGCGGCCTGCGGCATGATGAGCAGACCGGATTGAATGGGCGTGAATCCCAATCCCACCTGGTACAGCACCGGTAGGAGAAACGGGATGCCGCCAATTCCGAGCCGCGTGAAGAAACTGCCCGCTACCGACGCGCGAAAGGTGCGAATACGAAACAGCGTCAGCCGGAGCAGGGGAAATTCGATGTGCGCCGCCCGCAGTCCATAACCAGCCAGGCAAAAAGCGGAGATAACCAGCAGGCCCGCCATCATGCCACCGCTCAAGGTGTGTTCGCCAAACACTTCCAACACATAGGCCAGCAGCCCGATGCCGCACCCGAACAGCAGCAGCCCGCCCCAGTCCAAGGGGGGCGACACCTCCTGGCGGTAATCCGGCAGATGCCGGTGGACCAGGTAAAGACCCAGCAGGCCGACCGGCAGATTGATGAAAAAAATCATCCGCCAGTCGAGAAAGCCCACAATGAATCCGCCGGCAACCGGGCCGAGCATGGGTCCCACCAAGCCGGGAATGGCCACAAAACTCATGGCCCGGATCAATTCAGACTTGGGAAACGTCCGCACCAGCGTGAGCCGTCCCACCGGCACCATCATCGCTCCCCCGAAGCCTTGCAGGACACGGCAGACCACGAGGAGATGGATGTTGTTTGAAATGCCACAAAGAAACGAGCCCAGCGTGAAGGTGCCAATGGCCCAAGCAAACACGTGGCGCGTGCCGAACCGGTCGGCCATCCACCCGCTGATGGGAATGAAGACCGCCAAGCTCAGCGTGTAGCTGGAGAGCACGGCTTTCATGCTCAGTGGCGCCACGCCCAGCGCCTTGGCAATGGCCGGGACCGCCGTGTTGAGAATGGTTGTATCCAGGGATTGCATGAAGAAAGCCACCGCCACCAGCCAGGGCAAAATACGTTTGACCGCGTCAATTGAAATCGCCGAAGGAACGGGGGTAACAGGCGCATCCGCAGTTGTGCCGGGGGCCGCCTCCAATTTGTTTTCCATTTACGGAAGTTTAACGCAGTAACCGCGACTCTTCAAATGCGGACAGATGTTTTAAAGCTGGCAACGATGACTTGGCGCGTGGCTTCGCGTTTTGGCGGGCAGTGCGCGGAGACACGCTTTCCGTTCGTCGTCAAAACTCGCTGCTTGTCGGGGCGAAGGAGTTTTTATAAAGTGGCGCTTCCCAAGTCATCTTATTATGCCAGCCAAACGTAAAATCCGGTACGGCATGGTCGGCGGCGGACAGAGCGCATTTATCGGCGCCGTCCACCGCATGGCCGCCAATCTCGATGGTCAAATCGAACTCGTTGCGGGCGCTTTCTCGTCGGATGTAAAAAATTCGCAGACCACCGGCGAACAGCTTTTCCTGAATCCAAAGCGCGTGTATGGCAGCTATGAGGAAATGGCCCGGGCCGAGGCGGCCTTGCCCGCAGGCGAGCGCATGGATTTTGTTTCCATCGTCACGCCGAATTTTTTGCACGCACCCGTGGCCGTGGCTTTTTTGAAAGCCGGCTTCCACGTGGTTTGCGACAAGCCGATGACCCTGACCTTGAAGGAAGCCAGGGCGTTGCGCGAAACGGTGCGCAAGACCGGGAAAATTTTTGCGCTCACACACAATTACACGGGATATCCGATGGTGAAAGAGGCGCGCGAACTCGTGCGCTCCGGCAAGCTCGGCAAGATTTTAAAAGTTGTGGCCGAGTATCCGCAGGGCTGGCTGCTGGACAAGATCGAGGCCTCCGGCCAGAAACAGGCGGCCTGGCGGGCCGACCCCAAAAAGGCCGGCGCAAGCTGCTGCGTGGGCGATATCGGCACGCACGCGGAAAACCTGGGCCGCTACATCACCGGACTGCGGATTGATGAGTTGTGCGCCGAGTTCACCACGTTCATTCCGGGCCGCAAGCTCGAGGACGACGCGAACATGCTGATTCGTTATCAAGGCGGCGCCAAGGGCGTGCTGCATTGCTCGCAAATTTCCTGCGGCGAGGAAAACAACCTGAACATCCGCGTTTACGGCACGCTCGGCTCGCTGGCCTGGCAGCAGGAGCATCCGAATGAATTGAAGTTCAGTCCCAAAAATGAGCCGGCCCGCATTCTCCGCCGCGGCAACGGCTATCTCAGTGATGTGGCGAAGAAATTTACCCGCCTTCCGGCGGGCCATCCCGAGGCGTTTATCGAGGCCTTTGCGAATATCTATCTGGAAGCCATTGCGGCCATCCGCGCAAATGCCGCAGGCCGGCGCGGCGAATTTGATTTTCCGACCGTGGACGATGGCGTGGAAGGCATGGCGTTCATTGAAACCGCCGTCAAGTCGGCCGCGTCCAACGGGAAGTGGACAAAATTCCCCAAACCATAAAACCGAAAGAAATCACGGTTCGCGCTAAAATTAAAATTTATTTATGATTAATATGAATACGAAAAACTTGTTGCTTACTGTCGTCGTCGGCCTGCTGGCAGGCTGCTCGACGCACACCCAGCCCGCCGCTCCCCAGGCGCCGGCCGCGCCGCCGCCACCGGCCACCCCGCCGCCGGCCGCGACCGTGCCCTCCGGCCAAACCAATGTAGAAGTCACCATTGACGGCGTGACCGGCTTTCAGGACACCCCCATGCAGCCGGACGGCAAATGGCATGTCCACGATCCCGCGCGCCCGCAGCCGCCCATCGTGACTCCCGGAAAATTCAGCCTCGGGGCCACGCCGCCGAGCGATGCCATCGTCTTGTTCGATGGCACGGATTTGTCGCAGTGGCGGGACATGAAAACCGGTGAAGCCGCGCCGTGGAAAATCGAAGACGGCGCGATGGTTTCGCAGAAGGACTACATCGTGACCACCAATCAATTCAGCGACCTGCAACTGCATCTGGAATTCCGCGAGCCAACGCCGCCGCGGGGCGAGGGCCAGGGCCGTGGCAACAGCGGCGTATTCCTGATGGGCCAGTATGAAATTCAGGTGCTCGATTGTTACAGCAACAAAACCTACGCCGACGGTGCGACCGCCGGCATTTATGGCCAGCACCCGTCGCAGGTAAACGCCTGTTTGCCCCCGGGCGAATGGCAGACTTATGACATCATCTTCAACGTGCCGCATTTCGGCGACGATGGCCAGGTGCTGACGCCCGGTTACGTCACCGTGTTTCACAACGGCGTGGTGGCACAAAACCATCAGGCGATCCGCGGCGCCACCAACTGGAAGAGCCCCGGCAAATACACCCCGCACGGCACGAACGGCCCCATCGCCCTGCAATATCACAGCAACCCCGTTTCCTTCCGCAATATTTGGGTGCGCCCCATTGCGGTGGATAACGAGCCGTAATCTCCAGCCGTGAAAATCTCGCGCAAGGAATTTTTGGCGCTGTCCGCCCTGGGCAGTCTCGGGCTGATGGCGGGTTGTGCCACCGGCCCGGTCGCCCGGCGCGTTCCGCCTGGCGGCAAATTGTGTCACGCGTGCATCGGCGTGCGCGGGATGGGCGGCAACGACCTCGCCTCCTTCAAAAGTCATCCGCAGTTGGAAATCGTCGCGCTCTGTGATGTGGACAAGAACCATCTCGCCGACGCGGCGAAAGAGGTGCCCGATGCCCGGCAATATACGGACTGGCGCGAACTGCTGGCCAAGGAAATCAATCAGATTGACTCAGTCAACATCGCTGTGCCGGACCACATGCACGCGATCATTGCGCTGTCATTCATCCGCGCGGGCATCAATGTGTATTGCCAGAAGCCGCTGGCGCACGATGTCGCCGAATGCCGCGCCATCGCGTTGGCGGCGAAAAGGGCAGGGGTGGTGACGCAGTTGGGAACGCAGTTTGCCGCGGGCATGGGTGACCGGCTGGCAGTGCAACTATTGCGCCAAGGCGTCATTGGCAAGGTTAAACGCGTGGTCCTCTGCTCCAATCGGCCAGGAGCGGAAATGTATCGCCTCGCCGGCCCGCGCCCCGCGGAAGGCAGCCCGGTGCCGCCGGAATTGGATTGGGATTTGTGGATTGGCACGGCGCCGGTGCGCCCCTATGCGCCGAAGATTTATCACCCGACGGTCTGGCGCTCCTGGCAGGATTTTGGCACCGGTTGGTCGGGAGATATCGGTTGCCATATTTTTGACGCGGTGTGGAAGGGCCTGCGTCTCACCGCGCCGCTATCGGTCGTGGCGGAAGTTCAGGATTCCTGGAAGAACTCCCCGGAGCGCCGCGCCGATACCTGGCCGCAGGCCAATCACATTACCTGGACTTTTCCGGGCAGCGAAATTACCGATGGGAACGAACTGCCCGTCGAGTGGTTTGACGGCGACAAGTTCCCGCCGCCGGACGTGCAGAAAATCGCGCTGGCCGAACCCAAGGTGCCCGAATACCCGGCTGAAGCCTCAATGGTGATCGGCACGGAAGGTGCCATGCTGTTGCCGCATCAATCCATGCCGATGCTGTTGCCGCGTGAAAAATTCAAGAGCGTGCCGCAGACTATTGCGAAAGGTCCCACTCATTATCATCGCTTTGTGAATGCGTGCCTCGGCGGCGAACCCACCGCGTCGCATTTCCTGCAGACCGGCCCGATGGCCGAGGCGATTATCCTTGGCACCGTTGCCATCCGCGTGCCGGGGGTGGAGTTGCAGTGGGATGCCAGGCATCTGCGGATTCCCAATCATCCTGAAGCCAACCGTTTGCTGCGCCGCACTTATCGCCAAGGCTGGGAAGTGAAATTAACCTAAACCAATAAATCATGAATGGAGCGCGGCTGTGTCAAAGACCAGCCGCAGCACTCCCGGGAATCCAAAAGTTTTACGAGTCAAAGATGAGATAAAGTTTTCCTGTGGCCCCAGCCGCGTCTCAAAAATAAATTTAGCCAACACGCCGTAAACAAAATCAAACACATGAAAATCCTCTCCACGTTGCTCCTCGCCACGGTCATGGCGGCCACGCTCCACGCCGAGCCGAAGAAACTGCTGGTCGTCACCACCACCACCGGTTTTCGCCATAGTTCAATTCCCACGGCGGAAAAGATTTTGGAGCAGCTTGCCAAGGACAGCGGCGAGTTTACGGTGGATTTTGTCCATCAACCGCCCGACAAGCCCGCGAATTTGAAGCCGGACGCCACCGACGACCAAAAGGCGGCATTCAAGACCGCGGAAGACGCCTGGGACGAAAGTTTAAAGGCCGCCTTGCAGAAACTTTCGCCCGATTCGCTGAAGAATTACGACGGCGTATTGTTTGCCAGCACCACCGGCGACCTGCCGATTCCTGACCCGCAGGGCTTTCTGGACTGGATCAAGGCGGGGCACGCGTTCATCGGCATCCACGCCGCGAGCGACACTTTTCACCACTGGCCGGGCTACATTGACATGCTCGGCGGGGAATTTAAGCATCACGGTAAACAGGTGAGCGTGGACTGCCTGAACCAGGACCCGCAAAATCCCGCCACGGCGGCATTGCCTAAAGTCTGGACCATTTCCCAGGAGGAAATTTATCAGTTCCAAAATTACGACGCCACCAAAGTTCACGACCTGCTCATTTTGGACAAACATCCCGAAAGCGGCGCGCCCGGTCACTATGGAGTTTCCTGGTGCAAGATGTACGGCACGGGCCGCGTATTCTACACCTCAATCGGCCACCGCGAAGATATTTGGGACACCGACCCGGACATGAAAGACCGCAAAAACTCTGTAGAAATCAGCAAAGCCTACCAAGCGCATGTGCTTGGTGGCATCGAGTGGGCGCTGGGATTAAAAGGCTCGGCGACCACGCCTTGAAGTGTCGGAAAATATTTCTCAGATTCGTTTTAACGCGCGCTCTCACCTAATCCTCTCCTACCATGGAGGGGATTTTTTTGCTGTGGTGGTTGCAGCTTTGCGGAGGACCATCCGGCCAATCCAGTCGCCGGCTTGTTTAAAGACGCGGAAACCATTTCTCCCTCGGATAAGAGGGCAGGGGTGGGGACGGTTGTTGAACTGACTTTTTTCGGCGGTGTCTTAGTTAAGCGATTCAGCGGCGGGCATATTCAGCTTCCTGCTTGTCTAGCTGTTGAAACACGGCATCCGCGGAATCACGGAGAAAATGCAGCCCATCCCGTCCCTCCAGTTCTCGCAACCGCTGGCGGACGGCGTTAAGGTCTGAACTCGAAAGCTTCGGCAGTTCAGCAATGATTTCGGCGGCACTCATACCCAAAAGCTAGCGCTCTCTTCACATATTGGCACGCAAGCTCCGTGGGAGCGACACCTTCCTATGCTGCTCCTGAATGGTCAGCCATCATTTTTGCCTGATCTAAACAAATAGATCCCATATGTTACAAACGCGAATATCAGGATAACAAACAAGCTTTCCAGCGCATAAATTTCCCAGCCAGATATCGTCCACGGACCAATCATAATGGAATAACCTGAGGGAGGTGATTTGGCGGCACCGGCGGAATATTGCGCCGTCCAAGCCAATGCGATCAATCCGGCCATTATTAATGATAAGGCGGCGAAAACGAAGCATACGGAACCCGCCAATATTTTAACGATTTGCATACTTCTGCGTCTTGATAGTCTCCTCTGACAATGCTGACAGAAATTACTCACGTGCGAAGTCGTGTAACATGGCCAGCCGAAACACCGCCGCGATGTTAACACCCATGGGACGGCCCGTTAAAAAAGTGGCAACCGACGTCAAGAGCCTCTAAATAAACAGGCATTTTAAAATTCGAGCCTCCTCACGTCGGCTGCTGCGTCATCTGATCACGGCGCGTTCAAATACCCGCGATAAAACATCTTCGTCGCATTGGTGGTACCCAACAGCAGGCGGAAGGAGTTGGTCGCAAAGAGATTAGTGCTGACCGCTGTCCACGTGACCAGATTGGTCGAGGATAGCAGGGTATAGCGCTGCCCGCCTTGCCCATCCATCCACAATTCCAACTGGCGCGGCGGGGCGTTGGTGCCTACGCGCAGGCGGAGATTTTTGGCCGTGGGCAAAACGAACAGCGTGACGCTCTGCGCGGGTAAGGTGTCGCTGAGAACGCCGCCGGTGTAGGGAACCCCCGCCAACTGCGAAATCACGTTGCTGGCGGTGAGCTGCCAGGCCTGCGCGGTGCCGCTGTTGGCAAAATTGGTGACGTTCAAGGAAAGTGGTGTGTAGCCCGTGAGGGTCTTGTTGATGACCATGACCGTGAGCGCACTGTCGTTGGTGCGGATGGCGGCAAAGGCCGAGAGATTGTCCGGGTTCGGCACCGTGGTGGACACGCTGGTGTCGCCAAAGGTGGATTTGTTGCCGTCGTAATTCCGGTAAATCTTCATTGAAAGATAGGTCGGCGTGTTGGTGGCCGGCGTGGTCCAGCGGGTGGCCAGGTCCAAACCTTCGCGGCCGAAGATGCCCAGGATGTCCGCCTGCGCGGTGGCGCCGTTCATGTATGGCTCCGCGCCCCAGTTATATTCCGTGATGCCGATTTTCGTGCCCGGATAATAATTGGTCACCCACGCTTTCATGCGCGGAATGAGCATGAGGATGTTGTTGGTGGCCTGCTCGCCAATCCAGCTTTGGTCCACATAATTGGTGTCCCAGAGTTGACGGGTGGATTCGTTGCGAATCAGCTCCGTGGGCACCGAAACATCGCTGTCGTTGCCCGAGGCGTCCTGGGGATAGCAGTGCAGGGTGAAATAATCCAGCAGGCGCTGGCCGCTGTTGGTATCGTGCTGGTGAAGCTGGTTCAGGAGCCACGGCATGTAATCCCAGCCGCCATTGGTGGCGCGGTCGTGATACCCGGAATTTTGCTGGTCGTAACCGCTGTAAAAATATCCGCTCCAGCCCCATTCCTCCGGCCCGCAGACCAGCGCGTTGGGATCGTTGGATTTTACCATGCTGGCGTAATCCACGATTTTGCCGAGGATTTCCTGCATCGTCGGGCCGATGGGATGCACGTCCCGATGCGTCGAAAACCAGAGGCTGTGCTCATTATCCATGATGTAAAACTTCACGCCCCCATTGGTCGAGGCGCCCCATGTGCTGATTAAATGCTGCACAAATGTCTGTTGAAAAGCCGAGTTGGTGGGAAAATTGGCATCGGTGGGATTATTCGACGTTATCAGCCACGACGTATGCGTGACGACGTTCGTGCCGATGCCATCACCGGCATTTGCCAGATAGGGGTCGGAGCCAACCTGCGGGCCGTACTTGGCGACGGAATAACTGGGAATGATGCCGCGGCTCGGGCCCAGTTTGGGCATCCAGCCGATCATGGGAATGGTAATCATGGGCTGGGCGCCGCCGGCCTGACTGTACGAGATATGCTCGTCATCCGAGGCGCCGGGCGTGGCGCTGCTGTCCGGATAGCTTTCAAAATACCAGTCGTTCGCTAGATTGTGCGCGTTGATTTGCCAGTTGTAGCGCGTTTCGCTGTTGCCGCCGGAGCGGTTCATGGTGAAATTCAAATCGGGGAGCTCGGTCGTGGCAAAAGCCACGCCATAAATCATGGGGCTGATGGAATGCCGGTTAAGCTGCGTGTCCACCTGCACCGTGACCGTGGCGTTGGTAACCGGGGGCGGTGGGGGCCCGGTTTGCAGTGTGATGTCGTCCAGGTAAAAAGTCGGCTCTGCCGCCCCGCTGCGGTCCTGAATCCAAAAGCCGTCAATCAGCGACTGGCCCGCCGGCATCAGGCTGGACAGCGGTACATTGATCTGGGTCCAGGCGTTTTTGCTGACGGCGGCAAGTGGAATGCCGGCGTTGAGTGACGAATTGTTGTAGGTGGCCTGCACCTCTAACAACTGGCCGCCGGCCGCACCGCCGTTAATCCAAAACGTCAGGTTGGTGTAACCGGACGGGCTGAACGCTGCCGCCGCATGAACGTAAAAGGCCGTGTAGGCGGCCTCGGTGACGCTGATCGAATCGCTGCCACTGTGAACCGGACTCGTATTGGCGAGGTTGTCCGTGGCCCAGCTCCAGTCCTGCCAGCCATTTTGCAGCGAATCCGTGTAAATAATTTGGTCAGCGTGTGACGAGAAATTGACCAGCAACACTGTCATCAGCGTAAAAAACCACCGCGAGCCGGGCACGCGGCCAGTGGCATTGATGAAATTCATAAGAGCGGAAGAACCTATACCACGAAACGTGCCAGCGCATCTGGTGTTTTGTAGTGAGTTATATGGACATTGACTGGTCACTCCAAAAGCGGCGGAGGGCCGCCGCACTCCGAGACGCTTCGCGGAAACGGAACGCCTATCATTCGCGCCAGCGTCTTGGAGTGTGCCCAGCCCTCTGGCGCTTTTCAACCGGTCACCGACCGTGATCTCAAACACCAGGGTTCCCGCGTAACACTTCGACAATAATCGGGCCTCGTGGTGACGGAGAAACCGGTAATGGCATCGGTGCAGAACCAGCATCTGAATCACCGCCCAGCCTTTTTGTGATGAGTGCCCTAATCTCTTCGAGTACACCATTCTTATCACGGCCACGAGCTACCACGTCCGGCAGTTCTCTGCAACGAGCCTCATACTCATCTCGTTTCCGCTCAATGACTATGTGGAACTTTCCTTTCATGTCAGATTTCGTCTGGGCAAATACGAAGTCTCATGCTCCGTGCTGTCAGCTAAAGTACATCAATTGGATACGAAGTCAGCCAGATGTCCAATTGTTGAAAGTTGGTTTTGATCTGTTCCTTGAATTGCACAAAGAACTGACGGTTTTCCGCGGTGTCAGCCACGTCCACAAACACGCGCGCCAAATCGTCATGATAAACAATTCCCTCGTGTTGCCATTGGCCCTGAATTGTTTGGCTTTCCCAGGAAACCGCGCCGAAATATTGGCGCAGCTTCAACACGGTGCCCGCCACCAGTTCCGCCGGGACCGGTTGGCCGTTGTTAAACCGCAGCGGCAGCAGGATTTCGTAACGGCGCAAGGCGCTCATAGGTGGCGGGACCAATCACGGTAAATTCAATTCCTTCCACAGCGAGAGGGGCCAATGCCGCTTCCGGCACG
>Ga0302319_10015848_pt1 | contig 13934 bp, 11 predicted proteins | sample Bog_T0_2_FD_203319 | JGI IMG/M metagenome (GOLD analysis project Ga0302319, IMG submission 203319) | Peat permafrost microbial communities from Stordalen Mire near Abisko, Sweden - Bog_T0_2 | ecosystem: Environmental > Terrestrial > Soil > Wetlands > Peat | place: Sweden: Abisko, Stordalen Mire...
AAATCGACAGCATAACCTCCCGGTCTTTCAGCGCGATCATATGTTGCAGCCGGGCCGCCACCAGACGCTGCATCTCGGGTGCGACTACCGATTCGGTCGAGTACTTGTCGACAAGGGCGAGGATATAAGGGCCGCGCCAGCGGAACAAGAGACGGTGATCGGGAAAGATCGCTTTCAAACTATCGCTCATGATGCGCAGCACCTCGTCACCCGCCCGAAAACCATATCGCGCGTTAATGGTGTCGAGCCGCCGAACGGCAAAAGCCGCACACTTGAACTCATCGCGCCGGCCCCATGCGGCGGAAATCGCATCGACGGCCTTGCGCGAATCGGGCAGGCCGGTCAGCGGGTCGAGTTCGTTTTCAAGATAGGCCTGGGGAGACAGCAGCGACGCTTCATTGCGACGGAGAACATAAACGCGAATGTCCTCGAGGCAGCGAGCAAGGCGGCCTCGCGCAGCCAGGATTTCCGCCGGTTCACGAGCGGACGCCACATCGCGCTCGCTTTCCTTAAGTTCCACGCCGAGAGATTCGCCGATATGACCGACTGTCAGCAGGGAATCCGAGACCATCGCGATGGCAGCTTCCAGTTCATCCTGCCGCGCAGCTATGGTGCGCTCGGCAGCCTCCGTGTGTTCCTGCAGGGTACGAATCGCCGAACCTGCCATGATGAGGACGGAATCGTCGTCATCCACCGAGGCTATGTCGTCGCGGAGCGTGCGGATCGCCCGCTGGAACAATTCGAATTCGGCCCCATCATAGGAAAAAGAATGGAGAGCCATTCCCTGCAGGAGGATCGAAATCACTCGCTTCAGAGCGTCAATCCGTTGATCGCGCGGCGACTGGAGAAATGACTGAAGAGAACGCATGAGCTGCTGAAGGATTATTCGGTAGACCAGGAAAAATCCTTTAGCCCAATATTTTGAGGCACTACGGCCTTCCTGTTAGACTCTGGAAAGCCATGCCGCAACCACGGCCCCGTCAAACCAAATCGAGAAAGCCCCCCGTCAAACTGGACGGCGACGCGCTGCTGGACTATGCGGTTCGCTCACTTTCCGACCACGCCTCCTCTTCCGACGAACTGCGTCTCAAGCTGAGACGCCGAGCCGCGAACTCTGCCGATATCGAATCCGTCATAGCCCGGCTTGTCGAACTGAAATACCTCGACGACAAGCGTTTCGCGGAAATGTACACCACGATACGGGTGGAAAACGACGGTTTTGGACGCGCCCGGGTGCTGAATGATCTGCGAGCGCGGCGCGTAAATCCGAAGCTCGCCGAGCAGGCCGTTTCACGGGCGTTTGAGGATAAGGACGAAGCTGCTATGGTGGCGGCCTGGATTGAGCGCCGCATGCCTTCAGTCGCCGCCGGCGGCAATATCGGGGACGAGCGCAAACTGGCTGCGGCGTACCGGAAACTGCGCCGCGCCGGTTTTTCCGGCAGCGCCAGTCTGACGGCGCTTAAGAAATTCGCGGCCCATCCGGAACTTCTTGACGAACCGCCGCCCGAAGACGAACCGAGCGAGGACTAGCTTGCTGGCTGCTTTCTGGCGCAACAACAGCGACCGGGCACATCCCACCTTGCTGGCACGCCCGGCACGAAAATCGCCGCTGACAGACGCAAGCCTTCACTCTGAGCCGCGACTCTCCAGAGACAGCGCGCGACCTGACCTCGGGGAAGTAACCGAACGTTGTTGCCGAAACCTTGCATCCGCGGGTACGCGGTCCGCGCGCTGCAAAGGAGCGGGGCCGAAATGCCAGGACCGAATTCTGAGCTGAAAACCAGCCTCCCTGCTCTCCTGTGCAGCACTCCGTTACAGCCGTTGAATACCGCTCCATTGCTGTCCCGGCCCGGAAGGAACTTCTGCACCGGCAGCGCTCGAAACCAACCGGAGAGCCGACTCAATACTCGATGCGACGGACCACACCGGCGGTCTGACCAGGCACGCCGGACGCCGCGTACTCCACCGTCAGAGGAAACTGGTTGAGAGGGCCGCATTTCAATTCCGCTGTAGTACCGGGGCGCTTATCCACCTCCACAGCCAAAACATCCGGCAAATCGAGGAGCAACTGCTTGCCGCCAACGTTCAGCCCCATCTTCGAAAGCAATCCCGACGCCGGTGTTTCACAGCGCAACCCTACGGCCGTGCCCGCCACCCGCGTTAGTTTCTCGCCGGACCGCGCCGCACCCGGACCCCTGGAACGGGCGTCCGCTAACTGGATGGTCCGTTGCGCGGCCAGATTGATGCCTGCGGCTCCGGATGACTTTAATGCGATACCGGCATGAACGCGGGCCTGTTCCAATTCACCTTTCTGGAGATACACGTAGGCGAACGTTGCCTGAAACAGAGCTGCATTCTCCGGCGGAACCGTTGTCACCCGGCTCAGGAGGTCGAGAGCGGAATCAAAATCCCGCGCGTCGACCTTCAGCAATCCCAACTGGAACAGGGCTTCGGGGAAGGTGGGCCGCAGCGTTACCGCTCGTTCCAGGACGGCCATAACGACGGCGGGAGGTTGTTGGGCAGCGCGGTCCAGCGCGGCCAGTTGCATGCACATCTGAACGTCGGTGGTGCCCAGTGCAAGTGCCTGCGTGAATTCTTTCCGGGCGGCATCGGGATCGTGAAACCTGATGCCCAGGTAACCAGCCGCCGCAAAGGCATCGGGACGCTTCGGGTCTTGCTCTTCCAGCAGGCGGTAAGCGCGCGCGGCGTCCGCCTGGTGCCCGGTCGCAGCATGAAGGTCGGCCAGCATGAGGCCGGAATCGTAGTCTGAGACGGAGCTCACCACCGGCGTTTCTCCCGCTTTTTCGAAAGGAGTAAGATAGACGGTGCCATACAGCTTCTTGCGGGAGAAATAGGTCTGGAGATCTGCGTAAACCTGTTGCTCCGATTTGCCCCAGGCGAACTGCAAAGACTCCTGCATGTTCTGGCCGCGGTTGAGAGCGGCAACAAACCGGCCGAAGTTCGCCTTATATTCGGGCGAGAGATACAGCATGTGAGCCAGCGCCCAGCTTTCGGCGTAAAACATGCCTGTGCGGTTCGATTCGTTATAGACGGTGGACTTGGTGGTGACAACCGAAAGTTCGTTCAGGCTGAACCACTGCCCCAGTTGCAACATCTTCATGCGGTCCGGGATGAGATCGCCCACGGCCACCCCGTCGTGAACCGGCTTGAGCGATGAGAAAACGTCAGCCCACCCCTCATTGAGCCAAAGCGGTATCCGTAACCCGGTATTCTGAACCACGGCGTGAAAGTATTCATGGATGGTGATCGGATAGCTTTCGGGCGAGGGGTTTTGCATCACGATCGAGTCGCGCAAAGGCCCCGGCGCGTAGTAGGCTGCCGCGATTTGATTCGGAGCGTACATCTGATAGGCCTGCGCATCGCGGAACGCAACAATGCGGGTCGGGAACCCGGCCGGAACCCGGGCGGGCGACACAGCCAGAAAAAACTCGCGGACGCGCTCGAAGTGAAGCATGGCTTCACGCGCCGTCTTTTCGTCCGTCGTCGTATACATCTCGAAGTTAGGCGTGGTCAGACGGATCCAGCGTTCCGCAGCCTTAGCCGGCACCGTGGAAAGCAGCAGCGCCGCAATCAACGCCCGGTTCAAAGGGCCCCGCCCACGTCGATCTCCATCCTCAAAAGCGCCGTGCCCAGCGTCTTGCCCTGGGGGTCGGCCCGCAACGAGAGCGTGCCGCCGCCATCCAGGGCGTCGTGGAGCAGAAAATTCAGGGCGTTCAGATTCGGCAACTCAAACCTTTCCACTTTGCCCAGGCAGATACCAGCGAAATGCTGCTTCACTCGTTCCGGGGTAACCTGAGCTACCAGTATCGGGTAATACTCCGGCTTCCGGGCAATCAGCCCGATATTGCTGGTATTACCCTTATCGCCCGAACGAGAGTGGGCGATATCCAATAATCGAACTTTAGTCAACTGGCTCATAAACTCACCACCCTCATAAACTGACAACCGGAGACACCAGACTCTTGGGAATCAGCGCCGGCCAGTACGCCATCACCTCTTCTACCTTAGGACGTCCGGCGCCCAAACCGGTCACGGAAGGAGGTCCGCTCAGTACTAATGGGGCAATCTCTTTGGTAAACCGTTCCACTGCCGCCCGGCTCGCGGACCGTACTCCGAACCGCATCACAACTTCCGGTAGTTGGGCGGCCAGTTCAGGCGAAGGCTCCGCAGCCTCGATACCGTGGCAGGCGTTGGCGCCCAACAGTTCGCTGTGAATGGCGTCGAATGACAGTCCCAGGCGCTCCACTCGCTCGCGCAGGATCCGCGCGCCGGCCTGCGCCTTCTGGTACGCGTCGGGCCAGGCGTACGCCACCGAGCCGATCGCCCGAAACCCTGACGCAAAGCTGATCGACACTTTATAGGTAGGCGTCGCGGGTGTGCCCCGCACGCCCGTGCAGCGGACTCGGTCCGGTCCATCCTGCGCCAGATGGAAGGAAGTGAAATCGGCGCCACAGTCAGGTGTCAGGTAAGCGCGGGGATCACCAATCTCATAAACAAGCTGTTCGGTTACCGAGGCAACGGTCACGCGTCCACCCGTTCCGGCGTGCTTGGTTATGACAAAGGAGCCGTCCGGCTCCGCTTCCACAATCGGATAGCCGATATCGGCCAGCGCAGGGATCGATGCCCAGTCGTCCTGGCAGTTCCCGCCGCTGCCCTGCGCCCCGCATTCAATAGCGTGTCCCGCCACAATGCCCGCCGCGAGCCGGTCCCAATCGTTCGTTTGCCAGCCAAACTCATGAATCATCGGGCCGAGCACGAGGGCCGCATCGGCGCAGCGACCCGTGATGACGATCCGCGCTCCTCCCGCCAGAGCTTCGGCGATAGGGAAGGCGCCAAAGTAAACGCTGGCGCTGCGCACGCGGTCGCGAATCGTCGAGAGCGGTTCGCCGGTATCCATATTCAGAAACTCGACGCCCTGAGAAAGGAACTCGTCGATACGGCCGGTGATATCGTCGCCGGACACCGTAGCAACGGGAACCTCCAGTCCCTGTCGTCTCGCCACGGCAAGAACAGCGCGCCGGCAGGATTCCGGGTTCAAGCCTCCGGCGTTGGCTACCAAACGGACGTTCCTGGACACAAGATCAGGGAGTACTAGACCCACTACATCCACAAAATCCCGCGCGTATCCGGCCTCGGGATCCCGAGCTCGTTGCTTCTGCAGAATCGACATGGTCACTTCGGCCAGATAGTCCAAAGTGAGGTAATCGATCGGGCCGCGACGTACCTGATCAAGCGGAGAATCGGGCGAATCGCCCCAAAAACCCTGTCCATTTGCTATGCGAATCAATCGTGGCTTCCTTTGTTTCGAGCGAGTGTCCATTTCGATCATACCCGGCTCGCAGGGTCGATGGGGGCTATGCAAGGACCAGGATACCGTCAGTACTGTGTAACTAAGCGGCTAGAGGTACTAGGACTATTGTAGGGGTAGCCGATTTTGTTCCCCGTACTGTATATCTTGCCGTGCGTTTCCTTACCTGTCACGCTCAGATCATGTTAGCAAGGCATTTATCAGTTACCGCAGTTCTCATGGCCGCATCGGTCCCGGGCCTGTACGCCAGCAGCGCGCTGGGCGTGGCACAGGGTTACAACTTATTTGACCTGGGCGCATTCACGGTTACCAGCGGGACCAGCGACATCCAGGGTTCCGTCGCGGTTGGCGGCGCTCTCGCGTTCTCATCGGGAGCCGGGTACAGTTCCATCAATCAAAGTTCGCTGTCTGCCAGCCCCGCAACCCCCGGTCTGATCGTAGAAGGTAATGCGAGCTTCAGCGGTGGCCAGCTGGATAACGGCAATGCAGGCCTCGGCTACTTCGGCGGCAATGTCAGCGGCACGTACACGTTCCAACATGGCTACGACTACGTCGGCACCACCTCGGTAGGGGGCACGGGGACGCATATTGCGGCGTCTTCGATGCCAATCACCGCGGCACAGTTTGCAAGCGCGGCCACCAGCCTGGAGCAGCTTTCGAGCACGCTTGGCGGTGAATCGACAGCCGGAACGGTCAATTCCGGAGGCGCGACTGTGGTCAACAACAGCGGCAACTATACCCTGACGGCCACCAGCTGCAGCAATAGTCTGTGTGTGTTCGACCTCCCGTCGGCCTCAACCTACAACAGCATCACCATCACCGCACCGAGCGGCGCAGCCGTGGTCATCAACGTGCCCGGTTCGTCCGCCAACGGATCGGCTGCGTTCAGCAACGGTCAAATCACCTACAACGGCTCGGCCTGCACCGGCGGCAGTTCGTGCGGCGCAAGCAACGTCCTGATGAATTTCACGTCAACCAACAGCGCCGGAACCCTCAGCGCCAGTGGCTATGGCCTGGTCAATGTCCTTGCCCCCTACCTGACCTTTACCGGCGGTGGCGGACACATCGACGGCGAACTCATTATCGGCGCCATTAACGAGTCGTCCGGCGCGTCGGAGCTGGAAGGTGCAGACATCTTCAGTAACAGCAATTTGCCCAGCGGCGGGTCCAGCACTCCTGAGCCGGCTACGTGGGTTCTGATGGGAACCGCAATGCTTGCGTTTGCGGGCTTTCGCTCGAAGCGTGCCGCAACGGTAGCCGTGAAGTAACAGTTTGCGTTTCGCCGGTTCGGCGTTCCTTCTCCCGGTTAGCCGAATCGGAGTTCGTTAGCGGTAAAGCAAAGAGGCCAGTGCAGAAGTTGCACTGGCCTCATTTTTTATGTCTGAGGTCCGAGTCCTCATTTCCGGAGCGTGGGCGCAGACACTCATTTCGTTGGCATTTCAAATCCGGATGCGCTCGGCGAGCAGCAAACCGACCTCAAGCCAGTCACACCCGTTCAATCCGGCAACGCCGGAGACAACGTCGGAGTTGTTTGGCGCCGAATGCGGAACGCGGCTTATCGCCGTGTGTCCAGTCGCCCCTGAACGCGCGCCGTCCGACAAAAGCTGCACGCAGGGCGGAAGCCCAACGCCGTCAGCTTGCCGCGCTGTAAGCGACAACGTGCTGCTTCGACGTCCCCAGGCCTTCCACGCCCAGTTCGATCACGTCGCCCGCCGCCATGTACTCAGGCGGTTTGCAGCCATGCCCGACGCCTTCGGGCGTACCGGTCGAAATCACGTCGCCCGGCAACAGGCTCATGAACTGGCTCAGATAGCTGACCAGAAACGGAACGTTGAAGATCAGGTCGGATGTGTTGGAATGCTGCCGTGTCACGCCGTTCCGCGTGAGCCAGAGGTTCAGATTACCCGGATCGGCAATCTCATCCCGCGTGGCCATGAACGGGCCGAGCGGCGCGAACGTGTCGCAGCTCTTGCCCTTCACCCATTGGCCGCTGCGTTCCAGCTGCCACTCGCGCTCGCTGTAATCGTTGTGCAGGCAGTAGCCCGCGATGTAATCCATCGCATCAGACTCGCTGATGTACGAAGCGCGCTTGCCGATCACAACGGCCAACTCCACTTCCCAATCGCTCTTCCGCGAGTTTTTCGGGATGATCACGGTATCGTTAGGGCCAATGATCGAAGACGTCGCCTTGAAGAATACGACAGGCTCCTTCGGCGGCTCCATGTTGCTTTCCCGCGCGTGCTTCGCGTAGTTGAGGCCGATGCAGATCAGCTTCGAGGGCCGCGCGACACAGGGCCCGAGGCGCGTATCGCCCGAAACGACGGGAGACTGATCGGCATTCGCCGCCAGCCAGGCGCGCAGGCGGTCGATACCGTCGCCGCCGAAAAACGCCTCGTCATAATCGGAAACGGCGGCGCTGACATCCAGGCGCTTGCCATCTTCCAGAAGAACGCCGGGCTTCTCGCGGCCGGGCTCGCCAAAACGAATGAGTTTCATATTAGGAAAGTGGATCTTTCATTGTAGAACTGCGATCGCCGGATCACGGCTTCGTCATCTCATACAACTTCATCACCGTCGCCCAATTGCGCGCAGTGCTGATCGTTGAAAGCTTCGAATCGAGCCATGCATTCGTAATCTTCGTCTTCGCCGCGCCATTGTGCAGGCAAAGATAGACCTCGCCGCCGCTCACAAAAATCCGGTCCGGGGGCGAACGGTCGGGGTCCAGCTTCGTCACCGCATCCGCGCCCGGCACATCGGCCAGAAAAGCGACATACAGTAACTTCTCCGGCTCTCCGGCTTTCAGGAACGGGTTGTCGCGCACAACCGCAGCCATCTGATCGTGCGAACGGATCATAACCGGCACGCGATGGCCAAAATCATCCGCGATCTTTCCGGAGATAGCCCCCGGCAATTTCTTCAGCACCGCTGCCGTCGCGCTGAAAACCACGTTGCCGCTTTGAATATACGTAGCGACGTCGCGGCATCCCGCAGCCGCGAACATCTCCGCCAGCGCCTTCATCGGCAGCATATTCTTGCCGCCGACGTTAATCCCGCGCAACAGCGCAACGTATTTCATTCGGCTCCGCTTCTACGCCTTTCGGCCCGGCACCACGTCGATCTGCAGTTGCGGATCGGTCGCGGGCACGTAAGTCGCAGGCAGCCCCAGTTCCCCGCGCACGATGTTGCAGGCCTGAGCGATCGCGCTCGCCTTGTAGAACGAAATCTCACGCGTGCACCCCTGCCGCCCGAAGCCGCAGTCGCTCGAAATGATCAGCTTTTCCGCAGGGATATACTTCAGCGCCTTGCGAATTTCAGCCGCCACATCCTGCGGCGTATCTGCCTGTAACTGCCTGTGGCTTACCGCCCCGATCGCGATCTTTTTCTTCAAATCATTCTTAAACGGCGCGAACAGCTCAATGTCCTTCTGGTTCCGGTCCTTCATCTCCAGCGTCCAAACGTCCCCGCGGCAGCGCTCCAGATAAATCTCGATCGAATTCGCATAGCTGGTGTCTTCCATCACCCGCTGCATGTTCGGATTGCCCCAACAGGTATGAATCCAGATTTCCACGTCGTCCAGCCCCTGCACTTCGCGATTGAACGCGTCGATCATGAACTTCACTTCTTCATGGTCTTTCCCGTAGGTATTCGCCATGAAGTGGAAGGTCGGCTCTTCAATCTGGATGCAGCGGCAACCCGCGTCGCGGAGCGCCAGCAACTCCTTGTTCATCGCTTCGGCCATGTCCCAGATGATCTGCCGTTTGTCCGTGTATTTCGGCGTATGAATATCGAGGAAAAGCGCCATCACCTGTGAGCAGCAGGTACCGAACTTCACCGGCTTGCGAGTCTTCGCCTGCGCCATGCGCCACAATTTCGGATAGTCGAGCGGCCGGTGTTCGATCTTGTCGACCACATGCGGCCAGCGCCAGCCCGTATAAATCTCGTTAAGAAGCGTCCCGGGAGGATAGTGCAGCCACGGTGCGGTTGTCTCTTCGGGCTGCAGATAATCGCCTTCGAAGCCGGCCCACCGCTGCAACGGATAGTGGTGCCATGCACGACCCGCCATGTCTTCATCCACGTGGAAATCGCCATGCGTGAGAATATCCAGGCCCGCGCGCTCCTGATCGCTGATCACCACGGCCAGCGCGTCCTGAAGCTTCTCGCGGAATCGAACGTCCTGCATGCACGTATCGAGCGGCCGTCCCCACATACTCACATCGAACCAGCGCGGACGCGGGAACGACCCCGTGGTCGTACTGGGCAAAATCAGATCTTTTGTAGCGGTAAACATGGCGCTTCCTCCCTCGGGCATTGTATAACCCACCTGACGCCGGTTCTCTTCGCGTTCTCTGCCCTCTTCCTCCGCGTCTCAGCGTGAAATTCGGAGTGACACAATCCCGAGGGAGCCAGTCACAACCGACGCGCCGTTATATCGTATGAAGCATGCAACGCCGCAATTTCCTGAAGACCGCGTCCGCCGGCAGTGCCGCCCTACTGGCAGCGCAGCGCGCCACGTCTCAAACTCCCCGCGCAGCCGCGCACGATATGTCGGCTGAGATCGTCGACTACGGCAAGCCCGTCTTCGATCTGCACAAGTTCTTCTCTTCCCCCGTGAAGATCGCCTCTATCGAACTGCTCCAGTCCGGCAGCCAGTACTTCCTCCGCACACGTTCCACCGATGGCGCTGAGGGCATCGTCCAATGCAAGGACATCGCCGACTATATCCCGCTGCTCGCCCACCGCGTCATGCCGCACTTCCTCAACCAGGATGCGCGCGATCTCGAACGTCTGGTCGACGAAGTCTACATCACCAACTCCAACTACAAGCTGGCCGGTCAGGCCTTCTGGTGCCCGGTCGCATATATCGAGCAGAGCCTGTTTGACCTGATGGGCAAGACCCTGAAAAAGTCCGCGGGCGAGCTTATGGGCGGAGTCCTGCGCAAGGAAATCCCCATCTACCTCTCCGGTTCCGCGCGCGAACTTTCCGCCGAAGACGAAGTCGAAATATACGTTCGCGGCGTGGAATACACAGGCGCAAAAGCAGTGAAATTCAAGATCGGCGGCCGTATGAGCGATAACAATGACGCCATGCCCGGCCGCACCGACAGAATCTTCGAGCTTGCCCACCAGAAGCTCGCAAGTAAAGTCACCCTGATGGCCGACGCCAACGGATCCTACGATGCGAAAAACGCCATCGCCATCGGCAAGCGTCTTCAGGAAATGAAGTACCTCTGGTTCGAAGAACCCTGCCCCTGGGAAGAGCTCAGCGAAACGAAGAAGGTCGCGGACGCTCTCGATATGAAAGTGGCCTTCGGGGAACAGAACTCCAGCCTGTGGCAGTTCCAGTGGATCGTCGACAACAAGGTTTGCGACGTGATCCAGCCCGACCTCAATTACAACGGCGGTTTCATCCGCGCCGCCCGCGTGGCCCGCATGGCGCGCAAGGCCAACATGTGGATCTGCCCGCACAACACCCAGACCGGGGCGGCCTCGGTGAACATCCTGCACTTCGCTTCCACCACGCCGAACATAGGCCCCTTCATGGAGTACGTGTGGCGTGCGCCGGCGAAAAAGGAATCGTGGTATTCGCCCAATTTCGAGATTAAGAACGGTGCGATTCAGGTCCCCGTTGGCCCTGGCATGGGCCTCGAATTCGACCCCGACTTCCTGAAGAAAGCGACCAACGTCAAACTCGCGTGATCGCGCTCTACGGCTTATCCTTGCGCCACTTCACACGCGTGTAAGCAATCCGAAATCCGTTGCGTTCGGCATTGCGCTGAGACTGGCTGCCCGCTTCCGCCACCATCATCAGGAGTTCGCAGCCGCGATCGAACGCGTACCGCATTCGCGCCTCGATCAACGCCGCCTGCAAGCCCTGCCTGCGCACTTCCGGCGCCGTGGTGGCGCCCCCAAACAGAGCGACACCCTCGTGGACGTACAACGCACCCGCCGCGCCTGGCTGACCCTCAAGCTCCGCGAGGAACGGCACGTTGCCCCGCCAATCCGCGGAAATCGCTCCGTTCTCCCGAATGAATTCAGCCTGCTCCGGATACTCGTTGAGCCATCCGCGTGACATCACGCCCGCCCAGTTCGCCAGATCTTCCTCGCTCGCCACCCGTGCGCGTATGCCCGGGCGAATTACGGTTACCGGAGCGGTTACAGGCCGGTACATCACGCTCGATATCTCAACGGGCCGATATCCCCGTTCGCAAAGTAAATCGAGCGCAGCCACTCCCGCCAGCGGGCTAACCTCATGTACCACCGGCGCGCCACGCTCGAAGAAGAACCGCTCAATCTCGTCGAGGATGCCGACCGTGAGTTCCCCGAATAACCCGAGTCCAAACGTCTGAGTCACGGGCGAATCCGCGCCGTTGAAAACCACGAAGGCTCCCCCGCATCTCAGCCACTCCGCACCGCTTTCGGCGCGCTCTCGCCGTCGCGCTTCTGAAAACATCGCGCAGGCCTGTCCTTCGGCGGATTCCAGCCTGCGCGCGAGTTCGATGTTCGCCGAAGGAATCAGAGCGTTTCCCCGGACATCGCCGCATTCAGACCGTTGAAAATGCCATCGTACTTACCGCTCTCGGCGGCAAAGCGCAGGCCTTTCACCCGCTCCACGCAAATCTCGGCAGCGTCCGGCTGTGCTTTCAGAATCGCCATAACTTCGGAGATATACGCGCCGAGCGGCATCGCCCGCGGATCGGAATGCCCGCTCATCAGGTGCGTCGCCACGTACGGGGGAATTAATTCGATCACTTCCGTCGCCGTGCCCTTCAGTTGATACCGCAGCGACTGTGTGTACGAATGGATTGCCGCCTTCGTGGCGCAATAAGTCGGCGTCGGCGACAGAGGCACGAACGCCAGCCCCGAAGATACGTTCATGATGGCCGAGTACGTCTGCTTTTGAAGAACCGGCAACAGCGCCGCTGTCAGCCGGATCGGCCCCAGCAGATTCGTCGCCACAATCGCTTCCGCATCCGCCAGATCGGCCTGCTGCGCCGTCAGTTTCTCGGTCCGCATGATTCCGGCGTTGTTGATCAGGACGTTGAGTCCGGGATAATCGGCGGCGATCTGTCCCGCGAAGGCGCGAATGCTCGCGGCATCCGAGATGTCGAAGACGGCCGACGCCATACCCGGGTTTGCAGCGGTGGTTTCGTCGAGAACCTGCTTCCGCCGACCCGCTACGATTACCCGATTGCCCAGGGCATGGAAGGATTCCGCCAGCGCCCGGCCAATGCCGGAGCCGCCGCCGGTTACAAGAATGGTGTTACCAGTAAGTTTCATAGAAAATTGATACGCCCCGCACGGATCGCAAGGATTCGGGAGTGCGATTTACTTGCAGTGGAGCGAAGTGCTGATGGCGCTCTGGCTCGATGCAACCCCGCTGCCGGAAGCCTGCAGCGCGATCGTATCCCCGGCCGATACCGAGACTGTCTGCGATGTATTGGAACCGCGTGAAGCCGATGCGCTGAAGTTACTGTTGACCGTGGTGTTGAGTAGTGACGCCGACCCATTCGTATAAAGGGTAATCGTGATAGCGCCGCCGCCTTCGGAAACCGTGCTCGTAGTCACGTATAGCGCATCGAAGGTGCAGGCCGCGGGCATCGGCACCGATGCCTGGCTGTACTGAATCCATCGACCGCCGACCGTCGCATCTCCGCTCGCGTTGGGAGAAAAGTACAAACTGCCGGAAGTCGCCGGGTTGATGAAATTGGCGATAAAGATGGTGGCAGGTCCGCCCGCTCCGGTCGCGCCCGTGGCTCCGGCAATGCCCACTCCAGTGGCGCCAGTGGCTCCGGCAGACCCGGCACTACCCGTAGCTCCGACAGAACCAGTCGATCCCGTCGAACCGGTATTGCCGGTCGCCCCGGCGGCGCCAGTCGATCCGGTTGCACCGGCAGTTCCAGTCGCCCCAACAGCGCCCGTCGATCCCGTTGCTCCGGCATTGCCCGTAGCTCCAACAGAACCCGTCGATCCGGTCACCCCGGCATTACCCGTGGCTCCAACAGAACCTGTCGAACCAGTCGCACCGGCAGTTCCTGTGGCACCAACAGAACCCGTCGATCCCGTTGCACCAGCACTGCCCGCTGCACCAACAGAGCCCGTAGATCCGGTCGCACCGGCATTACCCGTTGCTCCAACAGAACCTGTCGAACCCGTCGCACCGGCAGTTCCTGTGGCACCAGCCGAACCCGTCGATCCCGTTGCACCAGCACTGCCCGTTGCTCCAATAGAACCCGTCGATCCCGTCGCACCGGCATTACCCGTTGCTCCAACAGAACCTGTCGAACCCGTCGCACCGGCAGTTCCTGTTGCACCAGCCGAACCCGTCGATCCGGTCACCCCGGCATTACCCGTAGCTCCAACAGCGCCCGTCGATCCGGTCACCCCGACACTACCCGTTGCTCCAACAGCGCCCGTCGATCCAGTCGCACCGACACTACCCGTTGCTCCAACAGCGCCTGTCGACCCGGTCACCCCGGCATTACCCGTAGCTCCAACAGCGCCAGTCGATCCGGTCACCCCGGCGCTACCCGTGGCTCCAGCAACACCTGTCGACCCAGACGCCCCGGCGCTACCCGTGGCTCCAGCAACACCTGTCGAACCAGCC
>Ga0302319_10015849_pt1 | contig 13934 bp, 7 predicted proteins | sample Bog_T0_2_FD_203319 | JGI IMG/M metagenome (GOLD analysis project Ga0302319, IMG submission 203319) | Peat permafrost microbial communities from Stordalen Mire near Abisko, Sweden - Bog_T0_2 | ecosystem: Environmental > Terrestrial > Soil > Wetlands > Peat | place: Sweden: Abisko, Stordalen Mire...
TTCTCGCTTGCGGACATCCCATCCTCCAGGCAGGCCCGGTCTCCCTGCCCATGACCACCACGGAAGTAGTCACCACCCTCGCCTCGCCGCTCAACGCATTCAAGATCATCAACACCGGCGAGCCCATCGGCGCATTTACTGAGGACCGCGACTCCGGCATTCGTGGCCTCCTCGGCGTCAAGCCGCGCATGATCCCCGTCCACATCACCGTTCACGAGGCCGGCTCCGACCGCAAGCTCAACGTCGAAGTCCTCGACCTGCCCTCGCTCACCCCCCAGGCTATCCTCGTTTCGCTCTATGACTCGCTGCTTCAGACCAATGAAAGCACGTTTCAAACCAGCTACCACCTCACCGGCAGTATCCTGCTGGACGGTTACCCGCCATCGCCGCTCGATCTCTGGGCCTCCGCCACCGATCAGGCGCCCGCGCCCATGACCATCGCTTTCCTTGCCGCCGAGCGCTTCTTCCGCCTCTACTCAAACGGAGCAAGGCAGGGCGCCGTGCGCGGAATCGACCTCCATGTGGAAGCGATTCCCCGGCGCGTGCAGGTGGAGCTTGAGACCGCCCGCCTCGTCTCAAACGACATTGTCCACGCCGGCGACACCGTCGTCGTCGAGGCTACCGTCCGCCCCTGGCAGCAGCCGGCGCACAATATTCGCATCCCCGTCAAAATCCCCGCCAGGCTGGCCGCGGGTAACCTCCGCCTCCTCATCTCAGATGCCAGTACCCTGGACCGGACCCTGGACCAGCCCCGATTTTCCGGCCATCCAGCAGACCTTGAGACTGTCCTCGCAGAAGCCCGCCTCCTCCACGCCGCCGACCGCATCTACGTCAGCCTGCTGGTGCCGGAATCCCAGGCAGGCATGGCCGGCCAAACGCTCTCCAGCCTGCCGCTGTCCATGGCCAATGCACTCGAACCGCTTCGCTCCTCGCAGGATGTCAGCCTCAACGGGGAGTCGGCGGAGTTGGCCGCAGATGCCCCCGCCGGAGGCGTCCCCTCCGGATTCCAGGTTCTGAATCTGCACATAGAGCCGGGCGGCGGTTTAGACTAGGTTTGGTGTAGAGAACCCTCTGCCAATCTTTTGACCGGTTCAGGTTTTATGTCAGCCGGCCTTCTTGCCACCCTCCAGTGAGGACTCCGGGACGACCATGACCCAAATAAAAGGACTCGCAGCTCACGCAGCCGGTGCGGAACTGCTGCCATTTCATTACAACCCCGGCTCGCTGGGTCCGCAGGAGGTGGAGATTGCCATTACCCACTGCGGAATCTGCCACAGCGACCTCCATCTCATCTCGAACGACTGGAGCATCAGCCAGTTTCCCTTTATCCCCGGTCATGAAATCATCGGAACCGTCTCTGCGCTCGGCAGCCAGGTCCGTTCGCTCGCGGTCGGCCAGCGCGTCGGCCTTGGCTGGCAATCCAATTCCTGCGGCGAATGCGAGTGGTGTCGGCGTGGAATGGAAAACCTCTGTCCTGCCATAGAAGGCACTTGCGTCCACCGCAATGGCGGCTATGCTGACAGCGTTCGCGCCAACTCCCGCTTCGTCATTCCCATTCCCGATGCCCTTGCAAGCGAACACTCCGCGCCTCTGCTCTGCGCCGGCATCACCGTCTATAACCCGCTCCGCGACCACGCCGTCAATCCCTCTTCGCGCGTCGGCGTCATCGGCGTCGGCGGCCTCGGCCACCTCGCCATCCAGTTTGCAAGGGTCTTCGGCGCTCAGGTCACCGCCTTCTCCACGTCCACCGCCAAAGAAGAGGAAGCTCGCGCCCTGGGCGCGCACCACTTCGTCAATAGCCTCGAATCAAAAGCGCTCAAGGAAGTAGTCGGGACCCTGGATTTCATTATCAGCACGGTCAACGCCGACCAGGATTGGGGCATCTACATCCAGGCCTTGCGGCCCACCGGAACCCTCTGCTTTGTCGGCGTTCCGCCCTCCCCTGTCGCGTTTCACGCTTTTCCCGTTATCTCCGCTCTCCGCTCCATCACGGGCAGTCCCATCGGTAGCCCCTCCCGCATCCGCGAGATGCTCGACGTAGCCGCCCGGCACGGCGTCAAAGCGCAGATCGAAGCCTTCCCCATGGCCAAAGCCAATGAAGCCATCGAGAAGGTCAAGAAGAACAAGGTCCGCTACCGCGCAGTCCTGGCAAATTAGTGCCGCGCCCGCCAACCCTGTCCCGTCTCTCAACTTCGCATCCAGATTACCGTCGCCACCGAAGCGCACAACCGGTCCAGCCCTTCAGCGCGAATAGCCGCCCCTCAGCCCATGCAAACACCGCACCACCCTTAGAGACACCACAACGCAACCTGACAGCTGCAAGCTAGAGGCTGAAAACTGCCTTTTCCGGACCCGCCTTCCGCTGCGGCAAGCTCGCGGAAACCCTCTTCAACAGGTCATTCGGGTGGATTGGCTTCGTCAGCAACTCAAACCTGTGCCCGGCCGTGTTCGCCGATGCCAGCATGCCCGACGTGGCCGCCTGCCCTGAAAACAACAAGACTTTGCAATCCGGAAAGATCCGTTTCATCTTGATCGACAGCTCAATGCCGCTCATTCCCGGCAGCACAACGTCGGTAACCAGCAGCTCCGGCGGCATCATCAGTGCGGTCTCCAGCGCCTCTTCGGCATCGTAGGCCGCCATAGCCGCATAGCCGCTCCGTGACAGAATTTCGGCCAGCGTATCCGCAATAACCGACTCGTCGTCAACCACCAGCACCACCGGACGATATTGAGTTGCGTTAGATCCAGGTGCCGGTACTTTCTCAATCGGCACAGTTGGGAACTTCGTTCCTTGACTCATTTTCGACTCCTTGGGGATTTTGTTCCAGGACAGATTGAATTCCACCTTCAGGATTTCTTTACCTCTCGAGCCACGGTATGACTGACAGAACAGATAAAGCAGTCGACCATTCCAAGCTCCGGCGCATTCATATCGATCGCAACCTGAAACTTCACAAGCGGCAAATTGTGCACGCCACAAACGGGCGGGTTTGAGTCCCTCGTCTTGAAGCACGGCTCCGTCATTCTTGCCTCCCGGTTCTCGTCGAACCTCCGGCCATCCGAGGCATGTCTTGCGTCTGAACCGCCGAGCCTTGATTGCAGCTCCTTTGGGGAAAATGAGCAGACCCACCGCTCTAAACCTGTCTCTATCACCCAACCTAGCAGCCTTTTTTCCATACGGGTTAACTCTTTGCGTTGCGAGATAAATCTTTAAAATCTGCCACTTATAGCCGGAATCAGGAAATTGGAAATTCTTCCGCAGGAAATCAAAAATTCTCTTTCAATAGCTTGCGAATTCCCTTGGAGGTTAGTATCCTCTTAATACAAGGATAGCTTTACGACAGTTTAGACATACGTTAAGCGTGCAAGCCCTTGTTCCAGCGTGCGACCCAGAAAGGTGGACTTCCTCACATGGCAACCAATTCCGACACTAACGGAGGAGCTCCATGAAGTTTGAATCCATTCTTCAGCTCGATGTCCCGAAAGGCCGCGATGGTAAGCACAAGCGGATTGTCACTCAATTGCTCAGTGATATCGAAAACTTGGGAGCGGGCACCGCTCTCAAGATTCCACTCTCCGCGTTGCCTGACACCAAAGAGAACATCCGCTCCGCTCTGAACCGCGCCACGCGCCAGAAGGGAATCGAAGTGGCCACTTCCAGCGACGAAGACCATCTCTACGTCTGGAGGGTTGAACAGGAATCCTGATCCACCTTCCGCTCGTCAGCCCTTCCGCCAACTTCCCTCTCCTATACGACAATCGATTCATGACCTCCGTCCGCATCGACAAATGGCTATGGGCCGCGCGTTTCTTCAAGACGCGCGCCCTGGCCTCGAAGGCCTGCGACCTGGGTCGCATCCACTCCAACGGCATCGCCGCCAAGCCCGCCCGCGACGTCCACATCACCGACATGCTCACCGTCCGCAACGAGGGTGGGGAGTTTCAAATCGAGGTTCTGCTGTTAAGCGAAATCCGAGGTCCCGCAGCCGTGGCCCAAACCCTCTACCGCGAAACCGATGCCAGCATTGCCGCGCGCCTCAAGCTGGCCGAAGAGCGCAGGGCCATGCAACAATTCGCGCCCCTGCCTGAACACCGTCCCTCCAAGCGCGACCGCCGCCGCATCATCCAATTCCGCGGCGGAAAATAACCCGCATCGCTCCCCATCGCTTGCCACGCCCGCGGCTACTCTCCCCCGGCTCGATCGACAGACTTGGAATCTGGACATCCACTGCTCCCGATAGTAAGTTGGGACTGGGCGAGATCGTGACCCGTCGCGCTCGAACGGAGAGGGATACATGTCGTTGCTGAACACCCTGCTCGCGGAGGAGAGCCGTGCCCTGGCCGGGCATAATTATCTCGAATACCACCGCCAGCGTTTTCAGTATGTCCTCGAAAAATGCCGCGAGTTATGTCCGGACCCGGGCGCGGAAGTTCTCGACATTGGCCGCAGTCATCTCTCCAGAATGTTGCTCCAAAACTATACCAGCGTCACTACCCTGGGCCTACCCCTTTCCGAGCGAGAGCAATTCGGCCATGAAGCGGGCTGGGGGGCTTTAGACGGCAAGTCCTATGCGGGACATATCGTATTTGATCTGAATGACGCTCAAACCATTGAGCGGATTGACACCGACCGCACCTTCGATCTCATCGTCTTTGCTGAAACCATCGAGCATCTCCACACAGCGCCGGAGCTGGTACTTGGACTGCTGGCCAACCTGCTGGCGCCCGGCGGCCTTATCCTCTGCCAGACTCCCAACGCCACCGCACTTCCGCGACGCGTCATGATGTTGCTGGGCCGTAATCCCTATGAACTGCTCCGCATCAACGCAGGCAACCGCGGGCATATCCGCGAATACACGCGTGCGGAGCTGGTTGCAATCGGCCGCCGCGCAGGCCTTGCGACCGTATCGCACCAGTACCGGGACTATTTCCGCGTCATCGGCGGATTGGCAAAGAAGACCGTACTGAAAACAGTTGCGGCCCTGATTCCCCCATTGGCGCGAGGCCAGACCATCGTCTATAAACGCACCCTCGATGTATAGCTCCCAGGCAACGCTCGTCCACCCGCCAGATCGCTTTGAATTGCATCCCGCGGCTGGCCGAAATACATCCGTCGCAGCCGCAGACTGCCCCATTCGCCCCCAACTTTAGTAGACTCAACGGCAGCATGCTTGTCTTAACCCCCACAATTTGCCGCTCTCGCTCCATACGGAGCCTCCCCGCAATCGCAGCGGCCCTCATCCTCGCCGTTTTCGCCTCGCACCCTTCCCAGGCGCAAGGCACCCACCTGTGGACCCAGTCCCGCGTCGAGGAGTTTGAAAAAGGTACCCCCCAGGGCATCGCGATCTCGAGCGACGGCCACCTGCGCGAAGGCCCCGGCCTCACTGAGACCCTCACCACGCCCGCCACCTTCGTCTGGTCCGTTGCGGTCGGCAAAAACGGCGCGGCTTATCTCGGAACCGCCTCGCCCGCCACCGTCCTGCGCATCGGCCCCGATAAGGTCCCCTTCACCGTATTCGAGACCACCGACGTCAGCGTGCAGGTCGTTCGCCTCGGCCCGGATGGCGCGCTCTACGCCGCCACGCTCCCCAGCGGCAAGGTCTACCGGCTCAATGCCAACGCCCCGGCCAAGCAGGACGAAGCCAGCGCGACCGTAATCTTCGACGCCGCCAGGCTCGACGACAAGTCCCCCGAAAAAACCAGCGCCGATAAGTCCGATGGCGCCCCGCACTACATCTGGGACATGACCTTCGACGCAGCCGGGCGCCTCTACATCGCAACCGGCGGACCAGGAGCCGTCTACCGCGTCGATCCCGCCAAACCTGCCGCCAAGCCCGAGCGGTTTTTCACCTCCGACGAGCAGCACATCCGCTCCCTGGCGTGGGACGCGAAAGGCAATCTCATCGCCGGCTCTGACGGATCGGGCCTCATCTATCGAATCAATCCGCAAGGCAAGGGCTACGTCCTCTTCGAGGCCCCCAGGCGCGAAATCACCTCCGTCGCCGTCGCTGCAAACGGCACCATCTATGCCGCCAGCGTAGGCGACAAGAGCCACAACCCGCTCCCTCCGCTACCCGTTCAGGGAGTCGGCACGGTCACCATCAACATCGTCCAGCCCGCGTCGCTTCAGGCAGCCAACACCAGCACCGCCCTCCCCGAGGGAACTGAAATCTACGCACTCGCCGAAGGCCAGGCCCCACGCAAACTCTGGTCCGGCAAAGACGAAATCGTCTACGCACTCGCTGCGCGCCCTGACGGTCTCCTTGCGCTCAGCGGCAACCGCGGCCGTGCCTTCAGAATCGCGGACGACGGCAGCTACGCCGACATCGCCCACCTCGACGCGCAGCAGGGTTTGACCCTCGCCGCATCCGACAACGGTCTTCTCATCGGCACCGGCAACACCGGCAAGCTCTTCCGCCTTGGCGCTGCCGCTGAAAAGCATGAGTACGCCAGCGATGTTCTCGACGCCGGTGCGCTCGCCCGCTTTGGCCGCGTCGAAATCGAGCCCGGTTCAGCCGGCTTCGAGCTTTTCACCCGCTCCGGCAACGTCGAGCAGCCCGTCCGCGGATGGTCTGACTGGCAGCCGCTCAAGGAGGGCTCCGTAGCCTCGCCCGCGGGCCGCTTCCTTCAATGGAAGGTCGCGCTCAATCCCGGCGGTGCCGTCGGCGGCGTTGGTGTCAATTACCTGCCCGTCAATTCGGCCCCCGTGATCGACGACCTCGTTGTCGTGCCCGGCGCGCGCATCAATCCCCAGACCCTGCCCCAGAATCAACCCGTTGGCCAGCCTCCAACCGTCAACATCGCTTTTCCATCGGCGGCCCAGGCCGCAGGTGCCACCTTCGACAACGGCTCCAGTACCCCCCTGCCGGCCTTGAAAGACCGCACCGCAATCACCGTCCGCTGGGCAGCCCACGACGACGACGGCGACGACCTCACCTATGCTCTCTATCTCCGCGGCGACGGCGAAACCGTCTGGCGTCTCCTCAAAGACAACATCACTGACAAGGCCTACAGCTTTGACGCAACCCAGGTTCCCGACGGCGGCTACCAGGTCAAGGTTCTGGCCTCTGACGCGCCCTCCCACACGCCCGCCGACGTCCTCACCGGTGCAAAAATCAGCGAACGCTTCGAAGTGGACACCACGCCGCCCGTAGTCACCGGCCTCAAGGCAACCGTCGAAGCCTCCATCGACGTAACCTTCGAAGCTGAAGACGCCTTCTCGCCCATCGCTCACGCCGAGTACTCGCTCGATGCCGGTTCATGGCAGTTCATTGCCCCGGTCGGCGCCCTCTCAGACTCCAAACGCGAACACTACGAGCTGCGTCTTCCATCTGCAACGCTCGCCGGCAAAGCAGCCGAGCATCTCATCACCGTCCGCGTCTACGACCGGTACGACAACGTTGGAGTTGCCAAAACGGTGTTCTCCACCACACCCAAATAACCTCAACCCTCAACGCAATCCAGCCTTTCGAACCGCGCTAGCTCAACGAGTTTTCTGAACGTTCGTTTTTGTACCATGAGTGGGCACCCCAGGGTCCCGATTTTGAGACCTGGGATTGGCGGAGAGTGAGTGCGAACATTGGGTGCCCCAGGTCCCTCGCACTCGGGGACCTGGGATTGGCGGAGAGTGAGTGCGAACATTGGGTGCCCCAGCTCCCTCGCACTCGGGGACCTGGGATTGGGGAAGACTGGGTGCCCCAGGTCGCGATTTCACAGGCTACGGAAAAACCGGTTTCGGGCTGCAGGAGGCGTCAGGGCACGGCTTTACAGCTTTGTGAAAAGCAAAATTCGCGCAACCCCGGATGGCTTTGTAACAGGGCATGACTTCAGTCGTGCCGAAAAAGCCAATAAAATCAATGTCGGGCTTTAGCCCCTGCAAAGGCTGGTGGCAATCTCGTTTCAAAATGGGGCCTCTTTCACCATCCTCTTTAGTCGTGCCGAAAGGGCCACAAACACAAGGAGTTTTAACCCATTGGGACTTCGGCTCAGAGACGGCGGTCATTTTTGACACCCGCTTTGCGCTAACAACGATTACCACGCCAACTCCGCAACCAGGCACCCCTCATGCGATTCGAACTTTTTCTCGCGGCGCGATACCTCAAAGCCAAACGGCGCCAGGCCGTGGTCGGCGTAGTCACCACCATCTCCATCGCCGGAGTAGCCGCCGGTGTAGCCGCCCTCGTCATCGCCCTCGCCATCACCAACGGCATGCGCCGCGACCTGCAGGACCGTCTGCTCGGCTCCAGCGCCCACGTCCAGCTCATGCGCATCCAGGGCGATGGCATCCGCAACTGGCGTCCCCTGCTCGACCGCCTGCGCAAAATCCCGCATGTTACCGCCGCCGCGCCCGGCCTCTACGAGCAGGTGCTCGTTGCCCGCGGCGCCCGCGACGGCGGCGCGCTCATTGAAGGCATCCTGCCGGACGACGAAAAGACCGTCAGCGACCTTCTCTCGTCCGCCACTCCCGGCTCCGTGCAGGCCCTCGAACCGCATCCTGCCCCCACCGCCGCAACCAACGCCGAACTGCCGCCCATCGTGCTCGGAAAAGACCTTGCGGAAACCATCGGCGCATCCATCGGCGAGTCGGTCATGATCATCAGTCCGCAGGGAGAGATGACTCCACTTGGCATCATCCCCAAGTACGTCCGCTTCCGCCTCGCCGGCACCTTCCACTCCGGCTTCTACCAGTACGACGCGCAGATGGGCTTCCTACGCCTCGCCGATGCGCAGCGCCTCTTCGATGAGCCCGACCTGCTCTCCGTCATCAGCTTCAAGGTCGACAATCTTGACCGCGCGCCGCAAATCGCCACAGCCATCGAGCAGGCCGCCGGCAAAGGCTTCATGACCAACAACTGGATGGAGCAGAACCGCGAGCTCTTCCGCGCTCTCAAGCTCGAGCAGTACGTCACCTTCATCGTCATCGCCCTCATCGTCATCGTCGCCGCGCTCAACATCCTCATCGCCCTCACCATGATGGTGATGGAAAAAACTCGCGACATCGCCGTCATGATGAGCTTCGGTGTCGAGCCCGCGCAGATCCGCCGCATCTTCCTGCTCCAAGGCTTCCTAATCAGTGTCGTCGGCACCATCGTTGGCCTTGTCATCGGCTACGCAGCCTCCTGGGCCGGCGGCCACTATCACTTCATCCCGCTCTCCGCCGAGGTCTACTCCATCGACACTCTGCCCTTCGCCCCGCGCCCGCTCGATGGCGTCATCGTAGCCGCTGTCTCCATCGGCATCTCCCTGTTAGCCACGCTTTATCCCTCCTCAGCCGCCGCAAGAGTCCTCCCCGCCGAAGCCCTGCGCTACGAGTAACCGTTCTCGCTTGTAAGAATCAGCTCGCAAACAATTCGCCGCCTCCAAACGAATAACCGCTCCTTAACTCCAGCAGCTCGCTTCACGCAAGAAATTGTCATCCTGATCGGCTAGCGCGGGCGATCTGTCACCCTGGGGCGGCCCTCCCAAAAATAATCTGAGCCCGATTGCAGTTTCTAACGGGAATGCCGCGTACGATGCGAAGAGGAGGCTCGTTTCCCCGGACATTCCTCCAGACACTCTGCGGAGTGCAATGGAGATCCCTATGTCGTTGGGCATTCAATCCTCCCCACTGCGGGTCCTGTTTGCGTGCGGACTCATCGCGGTCTCCTCCCTCACGTCCTTAGCGGAAGGTCCGGCCACTCAACCAGCAGACAATCCCCCGGCGACCAGGGCGCTGCTGGCCCAAAACTACGGAAAAATCCCGCTCAGCTTTCAGGCCAACCATGGTCAGGCCGATAAGACCGTGAAGTTTCTTTCCAACGGCCGCGGTTATTCGCTGTTTCTTACGGATTCGTCCGCGGTATTGGCGCTGACCAAGCCGGAGGTCTCAAACGCGAAGTCCGGCCTTGCCAACGGAAAAGGCCTCAAGCCAGCTTCAGCACACCCGGCCAGGAAGACCGACATTGTGCGTATGGATCTGGCCGGCGCCAACCGCGCCATGCAGGTTACAGCCAGCGATCCGCTCCCCGGCACCGCCAACTACTTCATCGGCAACGACCCAGCCAGATGGCACACCGGCGTGCCGACCTTTGCCAAGGTGAAATACGCCGGCGTCTATCCGGGCATCGATCTGGTCTACTACGGCAACCAACGGCAGTTGGAATATGACTTCGTGGTTGCGCCGGGGGCCAATCCGAAGCCCATCCGGCTTGAATTCGCGGGGGCGAAGACGCTGAAGCTGTCTGCCGAGGGAGACCTGACTGTTTCCGCGGCAAACGGCCAAATCGCGTTTCACAAGCCCGTCGTCTATCAAGTGGCGGACGGACTGCGCCAGCCGGTTGACGGGCAATTCGCATTGCTCAAGAAGAATTCGATTGGCTTCACGCTGGGCCGCTACGACCATTCAAAACCGCTTGTCATCGATCCGGTGCTCTCTTACTCCACCTACCTCGGTGGCACCCTCGCCGACGGCGCCTATGGCATCGCCGCGGACAGTTCCGGCAACGCCTATGTGGTCGGCCCTACTTTTTCGACGAATTTTCCCGTCACAGCCGGGGCATTTCAGTCGACCAACAACGAGCCCCCCAACTCCGGCTTCGAATGCGTTTTTGTCAGCAAGCTCAACCCAACCGGCACGGCCCTGGTGTACTCAACCTACCTCGGTGGCAGCGGCAACCCTGGCAACCACGCCATCTATGGCGATGTCGGCAACGGCATTGCCGTGGACAGCTCAGGCGACGCCTATGTGACCGGCGATGCTGATTCAACGGATTTTCCTGTGACAACAGGTGCGTTTCAAACCACGAACAACAGTACCAAAGTCGATACTCAAAACGCCTTTGTCACCAAGCTCAATCCAACCGGCACGGCTCTGCTCTACTCGACCTACCTTGGCGGCAATAACCAGGATTACGGCTCTGGCATTGCTGTGGATAGCTTCGACTACGCATATGTGACTGGATATACCAGTTCGTCGACTTTCCCCGTAACTGCGGGCGCATTTCAGGCCAATAACAATTCCGACCTCACCGACGGGTGGTTCAACGTTTTCGTCACCAAGCTCAATCAAACCGGCGCGGCCCTGGTCTACTCGACCTATCTGGGCGGCAGCCTGTATGGCGCCCGAGGCCAGGGCATCGCCGTGGACAGCTCCGGCGACGCTTATGTGACCGGCAGTGCGGCTTCGCAGGATTTTCCCACCACCACAGGCGCCTTTCAGATCACCAACAAAGCTGTTGCCGCCGCGGGTCCGAATCCAAGCGTCCCTGTTTACAACGCGTTTGTGTCCAAGCTCAATCCAACCGGCACAGCGCTCGACTATTCAACTTTCCTGGGTGGCTCAATCGACGATTACAGCGCTGGCATTGCCCTGGACGGCTCGGGCGATGCTTACGTGACCGGCCAGTCGTGGTCGAACGATTTTCCGGTGGCGGGGAGCGCCTTTCAGTCCACCAACAATGGTTATGCCAATGACGGTTTTAACGCCTTTGTCACCGAGGTCAACTCGGCCGGCACCGGCCTGGTGTACTCGACTTTCCTGGGCGGCACCGGCCTACCCTCCCAAGCCAGCAATGAGAGCGGCGCCGGAGATTCCGCTAACGCGATTGCCGTGGACCCCCTGGGCGACGCCTATGTGACGGGCAGTGCGATTTCGACGAATTTCCCCACCACGTCGGGCGCTTATCAGACCGTGAATAACGCGGCAGGCAGTACCAGTCCCATTGGCATCAACGCATTTATCACCAAGCTCAACCCGAGCGGATCGTCGCTGCTGTACTCGACCTACCTCGGCGGCACTGTGCAGGATTATGGCACCGGCATTGCCCTGGATGGCGTCGGCGGCGTGTATGTAGCTGGCCTGGCGTCATCGACGAATTTTCCCACGACAACGGGCGCTTATCAGCCCGCAAACGCCGGCAATCAAGACGCCTTTATCGCCAAGCTGGCCATTGGCTATGTACCCTCGGCGATTGCCACCACAACCTCGCTGACCTCGAGCGCCAATCCGCAAGTGCTGGCCAGCTCAATCACCTTTACGGCCACGGTTACGCCGGAGTCCGGCACTAACGTCCCAACCGGCAACGTGATCTTCAGTGTAGATGGCACATCAGTCGACACAGTCGCGCTGGACGGCACGGGAGAAGCGACCTACTTAACCTCCAGCCTCACCACCGGACCGCACACTATCCTGGCCAGCTACGACGGCAGCTCCGCGTATACAGCCAGCAGTGACAGCCTCACTGAGACAATCAGCCAGCCCTTAGCCTCCACAACCACTTCGATCGCACAGAGCGGGAGCCCCGGCAACTACACATTGACGGCGACGGTGGTGGGGTCGGGAAGCCTGCCTGCCGCGCCCACCGGAACCGTGTCCTTTCTGGATACAAGCAATGGCAACGCCGTCGTGGCAACGGCAACGCTGGGCACCGGGACAGCGGGAGCTCTGACCTGGACAAACACCCAAACGCCGGCGACGGAGCCGGCGCCGCAGTCCATCGTGGTGGGGGACTTCAACGGCGACGCAATCCCCGACATCGCCGCTGGCTCCAACGGCTACGTAAGCGTTCTAATCGGCAAGGGAGACGGCACGTTCAAGGCCGCCAGCAATCTAGCCGCCCTGAGCAACAACCAGTGGATGGCGGCAGCAGCGTTTGTAACGGGCGGACCAACGGGCATTCTTACCGTCAGCAACAGCGCCAGTTCCACCAACAATGCCCGCCTTATCCTCGGCAACGGAAGCGGTGGAGAAACAGTTGAGGCTCCATTTAGCCTTCCCTGCGGATCTGCTTCGGCAGTCGTCACCGGAGACTTCAATGGAGATGGAAAACCGGACTTTCTGGTCGCCTGCCAGGATTCTGGCGCTCCCGTCTTCGCCGTCTTTCTGGGAAATGGGAACGGAACATTTGCTGCGCCGACGATTACTCCCATCGGAAGTGCGATCCTCGCGATCGGGGTCGGAAACTTTCGTGGGAACGGCAAGACGGATATCGCCGTGGTGACCGCCATTTCCGGTACCTCGGACATGCAGACTATCTCGGTGTTTGAGAACGATGGCAGCGGAAACTTCTCGCCTGGGCCGTCGGTCACATCCACTGGAATGAGTCCCACTTCAATGGTGGTGGCTGATTTCAACGGAGATGGAAAGGCCGACCTGGCTCTGCTGAACAGCGCCGGCAACAACGTATCCATCATGCTGAGCGCCGGCAACGGGACATTCACGCAGGCAGCGAGCCCGCAGACAGGTTCCTCTCCAAGTTCGATCGCAGTGGGCGACTTCAATGGGGATGGCGTTCCGGACCTGGCCGTGGCCAACGGCGGCGGCAACACAGTGACCATCCTGCTGGGCAAGGGCGACGGGACGTTCACGGCCGCGGCAACTCCCCCGACGGGGAACACTCCTTCCGCCCTTGCGGTGGGAGATTTCATCACCGGCGGCAAGCTGGGCCTGGCCGTAGCCAATAGTGCCGCAACCGGCGGATCGGTGACGGTGCTCAACCAGCTAACGGCGCAGTCGGCAACGGCGACCGCAACTGGGGTCTCGCCTTCCGGCTCGGGTGCGCATCTGGTAGAGGCAAGTTATCCGGGAGACGCTAACTATGCCGCCAGCGTGTCAGGCACAACCAGTCTGAGCGGCTCGGCGCAGGTCGCCGTGCCCAACGTAGTTGGCGACACCCAGGCAGCCGCAACGACAGCCATCACCGGAGCTGGTCTCGTGGTTGGCACAGTCACCACAGCCAGCAGCGCCACCGTCGCCTCCGGCAAAGTGATCAGCGAGAGTCCAGTCGCCGGCACAAGCGTGAATTCCGGCTCTGCAGTTAACCTCGTCGTCTCAACCGGCCCGGCACAAGTCGCCGTGCCCAACGTGGTTGGCGACACCCAGGCCGCCGCGACGACAGCCATCACCGGTGCTGGACTCGTGGTTGGCACAGTCACCACAGCAAGCAGCGCCACCGTCG
>Ga0302319_10015851_pt1 | contig 13932 bp, 11 predicted proteins | sample Bog_T0_2_FD_203319 | JGI IMG/M metagenome (GOLD analysis project Ga0302319, IMG submission 203319) | Peat permafrost microbial communities from Stordalen Mire near Abisko, Sweden - Bog_T0_2 | ecosystem: Environmental > Terrestrial > Soil > Wetlands > Peat | place: Sweden: Abisko, Stordalen Mire...
GACGCCAGGGGACACGTCCACGTGATCGACCCCATCGGGACCATGGACTGCGATGACCTGGTGTTTTCCCGGAAGACCCACAATGGCAAAGCCCTGAATGTGCACCTGATCGCGGATAGTTTGCGGTTAGACGTGGGCTCCGCGACCATTACCCCGAATAGGTGGATTCTCCTCCACGCGAAAGTCCGCGCCTACGTTGGGCGGTCGCCCATCCTTGAGGCGCTTTCCTCGCGTGTTGAGGTCATTCCCGGCAAAGTCCTGATCATGCACAAGCCCCAATTTGGGCTATTCGGACTCTTGACTCCAGCGGTATTTGACACACACTCAAGCCTCAACAGTGGCTCGATCGGCTTAAACTACCCATCGATCACGTTCAAACAGGGGCTGGGCTTCGGCCTATCGTGGCAGAGTGAACTCGCTTTGGGATCGAGTGGACTGCTGGACACTTCTTATCGTAACTATCGATTTAGCAGGCCCTCATACCAGCTCGAAGCCTCGACCACCCTATTCCGTCCGTCCCAGAATCCTGTACTCGGTCCGCCGCCAAACGAGCTCGGGGACAGGTTTTACGACAGCTACTTCCAGAATGCGCTCGTTGCCAGCGAGGCGATTGAACGCGGGGCGATTGGAACCCCGCGCCAGACGATCGCAGTGAATACTTCGGCCAATACACAGCCGACGGGGCGTGATACAACCGCCTTTTACGATAAGCCGCTTGAATTCATTTATGAGCAATCTGGCCAAACCCATGGCTACGCCTGGCGTGGATTGATGCGGTTCCAATCGATTCGAAGGGATGGTGGCGAGACCGAGGACCGAGGGATCCTCTGGGTCTCAGGCATGGGGCCCACCATTCGCCTCGGGCCTGGCCTTAACGGATACACACGCCTGGATGGCCAGTTCTTCTCAAAGTCTGACTTCTCATGGGCAAGGGGCGAGATCGGATTGACCTATCGTCCGGTGCGCTTCTTGCGGTTCGCAACTGGAGGATTCTTGGGCGGCCAGCATGGGACGCCCGACTTTGCTGCGGACGAGCTGGACGCCACTTACGGATGCATTGGCCGGGTCGATCTGTTGACCGGCCCGACTCGCGTGAGCTACCTGGCAAAGCTGGATCCGGCCAGCGGCACGATCTATGATCGTGAATTCTCAGTCCGACAGGCTATCGGCATTCTCGAAGCTTATGTCGACTTCCGCCACAATCCGAGTCAGTTCAGGTACGGATTGGAGCTTAGGCTGAGCAGTATCCTCGATGGCATCTCCAGTCACACGCCGCACCGTCCCCTGCCGGATGAGCGAGACTAGGCGGCTGCGGATTTCGGCGCCAGCGGACTGACCTGCTCGATTTTGTCGATCGGTATCTCCCCCGCGCTCGTGATCAGACATGGACCGTAAAACGGAATGAACTGGAGCTGGAAGACGAATACGACTTCACTGTTGCGATCGCCTCGCCGGTCGTGCCACTGCATCAATACTTCTTGGTTTGCGAGCCGTCGGGCTTCTTGAATAACCACGATTATCACTCCTTTCCCAGACTCTTGATTCCTTAGCCGACGGGTCATTCTGCCGCTAACTTTGCCGGGTCTTCATTTCTATAGGTCAGCGGTCAAAGTCCATATTCTCAACACTTCCTTTTTGGTCAAGCAGTTGAATGGAAGTGGCTGGCCCAAGGTCGGGGTCTTGCCAAGAAGATAGCTCCCAAACGATTTTCTTGCGTCGCGTGACCTCAAGCACCTGCACGGTTCCCGGCCAATCCTTCGTGTTGTTGTCGCCGGCAATCCACATCGTTAGGATCGTATTCCCGTTGGCAAGTCGGTCGGCGGTCTGGATGTTCCCGAGGTTCATCCCAGGAACGTCTTTCTGAGTGAACTCCCAAACCGTCTCGCCCTTGGGGTTGACCTCGCGGGCATAACGGCTCCAGTCGCCGGCAATAAGCGTATTCCCGTTCTTGAGCCGGATCGCCTGCCAAGGCGATGGCGCTTTCACCGACCAGAGTTCGTTGCCATTCATGTCGTACTCCACAACTTTGCCCTCCCCGAGGTGGGGCACGAGAATCGTGCCAGCGCGGGTCATCCGTACGTGCCGGAACATCCCGTGGGTTCCGGTGACGGTGGTCGGTATCACGATCTCCTTGAGCACCTCGTTCTTAGCCGTATCGATGATGATGGCTTTGGAAGGGAAGCCGTTCTGCATGATCAAAACCCTGTCTTTGCCAATGCATTGGATTGAGTGGACTTCGCTGTGGGGTGGCGCGGGATAGTCCCAAACGATCTGGTTGGCCGGATTGACCATGCTTGCGCCCGACATGTGGGAGAAGATCACATTGCCGCTAGGTAGCAAGGTTGCGTCGTCGAATTCTTGAATACCGCCGTTGGGAAGGTGAAGAGGGATGGAATACGTCCAGACGATCTTGCCGTCTCGGACGATCTTCATGGTCTGCATAACGTTGCGCGTGTCCCATTCACCCGCGTAGAGGAAGTCGTGTTTGCGGATGTCATTGACCTTCGAGTTGTGCTTGGCACCGAAGGCGATGCAGACCAAGCCCGCGATCATGAATGAACCGAGGAGTTTTGCGTTGAAGTGCTTCATGGTTGTTTGCGAATCGTCGTCATTGAGTGTGAGAGCAGGACAAGAAGCCGGACGAGACCGCCCACATCGCCACCTATCCCAAAGCTCATGCTCATCCAGCGTTGGATATCACAAACGCCTGTTTACTCCAAGTGCGCTGTCACGCGCTGGGCGCTAGGAGTAAATTGAGCGCACTTACGATCGCCAGCAACGATGCCCGCGTCAAATTGTCGTCGAGCCCGGCGCCGTAGCGTGTGCGATTGCCGAGGCAAACGTTCACGTAGGCGGCGGCTCGGGCGTCGGCGCCGACTCCGACGGAGTGCTCGTAATACTCAAGGACCTCGAAGGGCGGTGTTCCGGCCGCAACGAGCGCTCGGCAGAAGCCCTCCACGGGCCCGTGCCCAATGCCGACGATCCTGGTGGCTTCGCCACCCAGCCCAACCACGGCCTCGCACTGAAGCTCGTCCGGCCGGTCAGGAGGGGTTGAAACGGTGAAGCTATCCAGCAGGAGGGGCCTACCATCGGAGACCAAATAGGTTGATTCAAACGCCTTCCAAATATCTTCCGGTTTGACTTCCTTGCCGGACGTCTCGGCAAGCTTCTGAATCACCTCGCTAAATTCGGGCTGCATGGGCTTGGGGATGTCAAGTCCATACTCGGAGCGAAGCACGTAGGAAACACCGCCTTTGCCCGACTGACTGTTCACCCGAATGATCGCCTCATAGCTGCGGCCAAGATCCTTGGGGTCCAGCGTGAGGTAGGGAACTTCGAACAGCCCATCGGTTCGCTGGGCGAGGGCCCTCATGCCTTTGCTGATGGCGTCCTGGTGTGAGCCTGAGAAGGCGGTGAATACAAGCTCTCCCGCATAGGGGTGCCTTGGATGAATCGGGTTGTCGGTACAGTCCTGAACCACTTGAATCACCGATGGCAGGTCGTGAAGATCAAGTTTGCAATCGATGCCGTGCATGTGGAGATTCAACGCCAGCGTGACCAGGTCCACATTTCCCGTGCGTTCTCCATAACCGAACAGAGTGCCCTCAACTCGATCCGCGCCCGCCATTTGGCTGAGCTCGGCCGCCGCGACCGCGCATCCTCGATCATTGTGGGTGTGCACGCTCATGATGGTCTCGTTTCGGCGGGAGAGGTTGCGACAGAACCATTCGATCTGGTCGGCGTAGACGTTTGGCGTGGCCATTTCGACCGTTGCAGGGAGGTTGAGAATGATCGGATGATCGACGCTGGGGTTCCAAACTTCAGTGACCGCTTCTGAGATGCGGAGGGCAAAATCCATCTCGGTTCCGGTGAAGCTCTCCGGCGAGTACTCATAGCGAATGCCGGCCGATTTGAACTCACCTGCCAACTTCTTTACGAGCCGGGTTCCATTGATGGCAAGTTCGAGAATCGCGTCCTGATCCATTCCGAACACCACCTCGCGCTGCAAAGTTGAGGTGGAGTTGTACATGTGCACGATGGCCCGGTGCACGCCCTCCAGTGACTCGAATGTGCGGCGGATAAGGTGCTCTCGAGCCTGCGTGAGAACCTGGATGGTGACGTCCTCAGGAATGAGATCCCGTTCGATAAGTCGTCGCACGAACTCGAACTCGGTCGCCGAGGCAGATGGGAACGCAACTTCTATTTCTTTGAAGCCAAGGCGAACCAGCTCGCCAAACATGAGCAACTTTTCTTCGACCCCCATGGGTTCGACAAGCGCTTGGTTGCCGTCGCGAAGGTCCACCGAGCACCAGATTGGAGCCTTGGTGATCTTCTTGCTTGGCCACGTCCGGTCCGGCAGGTCAACCGTGACGTACGGCCGATACTTCTGCCAAGCGTTGTTCATGTCGTCATTCTGGCACCGCAGCTGGGGTGGATAGGTCTAGCCGGCTGCGAAGGGAGTCGTAGGATACCCCCTGGGCGGTGTCTCCGTTCTTAGCCGCCAGCGCGGCCGCCACCCCGGCCGCCTCACCCATTGCCCGGCAAACCGGTTGAATCCGGATGGAACTTTGAGCAACGAAGTCAGCGCTTGCACACCTACCCGCCACCCATAAATTGTTGAATCCCCGGACAACGAGTGAGCGGTAAGGAATATCATGCCACTCGCCCGGCGGAAAGGCACGGTAATCGGTCCCAGACTTCAAGTGGATGTCTACCGGATATCGGTTATGGGCGACTGCGTCCGGGAACTTACGACAGGCGGCGTGATCCTCAGCCGTCAGGACGTACTCCCCTACGACTCGACGTGACTCACGAATACCCATGAGGGGGGCGATCGCGGAAACGTAGGCGTCTTCGAATCCGGCTAGGTACCGCTTCACAAACTGAGAAATGCGATAGATCTTCTCGCGGCCGATTTGATAGGCCAGGCTCATTTCAAAGGGATCCATCGGGTTGAGACCGGCAATCCGCGGCGCATTGAACGCCAGCTCACGAGGGCGCCCGTTCACGCTAAAGAACTGGAAGTAGCCGAGATCGTCCTCAGCGAGGATTCCGGCGTTGATCGCCTCACGAATGCGGGGACCGAGAGCCCCTTCTTTGGCCTCATGGTAGCCGCATTCCACATAGTCGGCTGTATTGATTCGCAGGATCGAGGCATCCTCTTGCTTGAGGCGGTCGAGGTCGCCGTTGCCCATGGTGAAACGCAACGTCATCGGTTGGTGAACACCCTCCTCGTTGCCTGCCATCAACTCGGCGCCGGCCAATGCACATAGTTCGGCGTCCCCCGTGCAATCGATGAACTCACTGGCTTGGATCGTCAGTTTTTGGCCACGCACGGCCGTCACGACTGCGTGAACCTGTTTGCCTGTTCGGACAGCGTCGATCAAGGTTGCATTGAAGAGGCAGCTCACCCCCGCATCGCCGGCCAGGCGATCAAGCACCAAAGGCAGCATCGCGGGATCGTACCAGGCATCGCCGTGTTCTAGGAGACCGGGCGGCTGAAGGGCGGTCTGGGCCTCGATGACCTCAATGTTCAGACCGCGCGAAAGTTTGGATGATCCGATGTAGTTGGGCATCATCGGCGTCACCCACCCATTTGTTTGGGTCCCGCCCAAGGAACCGAACTGCTCGATAATCAGGGTCTTTGCGCCCTGCCGCGCGGCGGCGATTCCGGCCGCTGCGCCCGCCGTCCCTCCACCGCAGACTATGACATCGAATCTCAATGCTGAAAGTATGCGCGAAATACGTCGGGCTCCGGCTTGAACTCGGTCGCGATCCTCTTACGGTTACTAAGTGCGTTCGAGGAGCTTCAAACCCTTCGTGGCCAGTGATTGGTCGAGAGAATTCTGGTTGACGTTGTTGGCCAGTAGAACGCGCATCACCAGTCGAAGTACGCGTCTCACTCCGGTCAGTCGCCGACCCTAGCACATTCGCCGACGGTAACGGTGCCGGATTGGCCGCGAACCTGTTAAGCCCTTCAGTGCCCGGCCCTTCGCGATAAGGCAGAAGGGTCTCGACGGTGGGTCTGGCGCCGTCTTTGGGGGTTTGGTTTGGGTTTATACGATATAGCACTGGCGGCGTTGGCGGTCGCATCGTTGGCGGGGGCAGTGGGCCTCTTCCGCGACTCGCTCAAATGCAACGAAGACATCTGAATGGCCCGGAGGAGGGCTAGAAACATTCGCTTCTGGATGCGGGGCGGAGAGCCAAAGGGCCCTCCGCCCCAGTTTGTGTTTGCGGCTGTTAGAATGGGTGCATGAATTCGTGGGAAGAGATCGTTTGCGGCCTCAAGGAGCACGCTCAGCGCATGCACGAGGCGAGGGAAGCGGGCCTCAGCAAGACAAGGGCCCTAGTTCAAACGTCGGCCCGGTGCATTCGCCACGTCCACCGGCATCAATTCGCGGAAGCCGAGCGGCTCTTGGCCGAAGCAAGGCAGATAGCTGCATCTGCGCAGGAAGCGCTGGCGCCGTTTCAAGAACTGTATCACGCCGGCTACCTTCACGACTCCGAAAAGGAGATGGTCGAAGCCGCGGCCGTGCTCGCGATCGTCCAAGAGCGACCGCTTCCGAGTCCGCAGGAGCTTCATTGCGGGACCATGGCCTATCTCAATGGCATGGGCGAAGCTGCGAGCGAAGTGCGGCGCTATGCGCTCGACGAAATGCGACGGGGAAACCTCGAAGCTGCGGAGAAGATTCTCGGGCAGATGGAGACCATCTATGACGATCTCATCACCTTCGATTACGCTGACTCCATGACCAACGGGCTGCGGCGCACTTGCGACGCGCTGCGGGCGGTGATTGAGCGGACAAGAAGCGACCTCACCGCCACCGTTTCCCAGCAAGCCCTTGTTGAGGAACTGCGGAAGACGCGAGACTCATTTAGTGGCAGCCAAGACACCGCCTTGTGATGGCGGAAACAGAGAAAGGAAGAACCCCAGAAAAGAGGAAGGGCAGAGCTTTCGCTCTGCCCAAAGATCAACTCACGTTGAGGTGAATCTGCTTGATACTGTCTCGCGATTGATGTCCGTCTTTATGATTGCCTTGCCGAGTGCAGTATCTCGCCAGCTTCCTCAGCGCTCGTTCCGAAATGGCATCCAGCCTATTTGGGCTGGTTAGGGCCATCGCCAAGAGCGAAAACGCCTCCTCCTCGGTGAGCCTCAAACCCTCTTCTGTCGAAGTGGTCAAAGAACTCCTCCTTGTTGGGAATTCATACAGATTGTGACCGACAGAGATCGTAAAATGTGCCCCAAAACCGAGAAAAAAGGTCAGGAATTGTTTCCAACGGGCAAGCTTGCCAGGCTAATGAGCGACTTTGGGGATCAAGGCAGCCGCGGCACCGTCGGGCCCGACCAAGGTCAGCACCCCTCCAGGTCGGAGAAGATGGAAAGTCAGCGGGTGTGGCATGGGCTGGCCAAGCGTGGTGACCGCGTCTAGATGGTCGCTGCTCGCCTGTCCCTGGTAGGTAAGGCCCTCCCAGAGGAGTTCGAAGCTCCCCAATGGATCGACCTTCAGGTGCACCATGGAAAGGGAGTGGGCGACCAGAGGGTTCTGTCCGGGTCCCGGCTTGATCGCGAGCGTTCCCGTCCATTCGCCGGCCTGCGGTCCCAATCCACATGCGACGGCGGCAAACAATACTCCGGCAAGCGCTGCATAACGTGCGGAATGTGGCATCGTCCGGCCGCCATCCTACCTCGCCTAGCCCCGATTGAAACGCTATACTGCTTCAATGGGAGTTACGAAAACGAAGGAAGCTTACGCGTTGATGGGGCTCAACGCAAGCGAGTACGCCGCCATCCTGGAGTTGCTCGGCCGCGAGCCCAGCTCCACTGAACTCGGCATGTTCGCTGTCATGTGGAGCGAGCATTGCGGCTACAAATACTCCCGACCGGTGCTTGCTTACTTTAAGAAGTATAAGGAGGCGCTGGAAGGCGAGGGACTCGAAAACGCCGGACTCGTTGAGATCGGCGATGGCTTGGCGGTCACCATGAAGGTGGAGTCCCACAACCATCCCTCCGCCGTCGAACCCTACCAGGGCGCCGCAACCGGTGTGGGCGGCATCATTCGCGATATTCTCACGATGGGAGCGCGCCCCATTGCCTCCCTCAATTCGCTCCGATTCGGTCCTATCGAAGATGGCCGGGCTCCTGCTGATGTCGTCGCGCGCAACCGCTATCTTATGGAGCATGTCGTGGCTGGAATCGCCGGATACGGCAACTGCGTGGGCGTTCCGACCGTCGCCGGGGAAGTCAATTTCCATCCTCGGTATAGCGGCAACCCTCTCGTGAATGCGATGTGCGTGGGTGTATTGAACATCGACGACCTCACAACCGCGGCCGCGTCCGGGCATGGCAATCCGGTGCTTTACTTGGGGTCAGCCACCGGACGAGACGGCATTCATGGGGCAACCTTCGCATCGGACACCCTTGGGGAGGACAATGACGCAAAGCGCCCAAATGTCCAAATTGGCGATCCCTTTGCCGAGAAGCAACTCATTGAAGCGACCTTGGAATCCCTGACCACTGGAGCCATTGTGGCGATCCAGGACATGGGCGCCGCCGGCCTCACCTGCAGCACCGTCGAAATGTCTAGCAAAGGCGGTGTGGGCATGGAGATTGACTTGGACCTCGTCCCCATGCGCGAAGGCGACATGAGCGGCTATGAACTGATGCTGAGCGAGAGCCAGGAGCGCATGCTGGCGGTGGCTCGCCCCGGTCGTGAATCGGAAGTTATCGAGATTTTTCAAAAGTGGGGCCTTAAGGCAGTGGTGATCGGGAGGGTAACCAATGACCCGCTCCTCACCGTCCGCCGAAACGGCAAGGTTGAAGCCGCCCTTGATCCTCGGCTGCTGACCGACCACTGTCCGACTTACCACAGCGCCTCCGAGCCGGCAACCGGCTTTACGTCCGCCGCCACCTTCAATCCGGAGAGCCTGCCCGAAATTGGTCATGAGACCGCCATCCTCGGATTGTTGTCCTGGCCCGACATCGCCTCGAAGCGATGGGTGTATCGGCAATACGACCAAGAAGTCCAAACGCAAACGGCCGTCCTGTGCGGACATGCCGACGCGGCGGTCTTGGCCCTGCGCGGCACCGATAAGGGCATCGCCCTCAAGATAGATGGCAACGCCCGCCAGACTTTCGGGCACCCGTATCGTGGTGGCATGTTGGCGGTCGTCGAGGCAGCCCGGAATGTCGCTTGCACCGGAGCCCGGCCAGTGGCGATTACCGATGGCCTGAATTTCGGAAACCCTCAATCCCCCCATGTCTACTGGCAGTTCGACCAGGCCGTGAAGGGCATCGCGGAAGCTGCTGAAGCCATGGAGACCCCGGTGATTTCAGGAAATGTCAGCTTCTACAACGAGAGCGACCTTGGCGAAGTACTGCCAACGCCCGTTATTGGAATGCTCGGTGTGTTGGAAGACTCAAGTAAGCGCGTGGGTCTAGCTCCTGGCCATTCCTGTGCGCTGGCCCTGATTTCTACACCCATCAACGTTCAGCAGATGGGACTCGGAGCAAGCGCTTATGCGGCCATGTTGGACGTTGAGGATGGCTATCCGGAGGCGCCGAACCTTCCCGCCGAGAAGGCGCTCTGCGCCCTCTTGTCCGAAGCGGTTGAGGCAGGGTACATCGTCTGCGCCCACGACCTCAGCGACGGCGGGCTTGCAGTGGCCGCGGCCGAGATCGCGCTGGCCGGGTGGTCGGTCAGCTTGGAACTGCCGGCCGAGCCAAGCCGCCTAGCCACTGCGGCAAGACTTTTCGGCGAACTTCCGGGCCAAGTGCTGGTCGGCCTTGCGGCGCCGTTTGAGCAGTTGTCGATCGAAGCGGCGGCGGCGGGTCTTGATTGCGCATTGGTGGGCCGCTGCGCAGACGGCTTTGGCCTTTCGATTTCGTTTGGCGGCAAGGATGCGATCCATCTGAAAGGGGGCGCTCTTCAGAAAGCCTACGAGGCACCCCTCGCTGTTTTTTCCGCCTAGCAACCCTGTGCGTGCGGATATCTTTGGAACATCTAAATGGGGCCTTTAACCGTCCCTTTGATTGCAGGGTGACTTGCCGGTTTTTCGGTGGATCGCCGCCTATGGCAGGCGCCGTGCGTTAAGCTTGCAGCAGTTGGTGCCCGAAGCAACATGAAAAGAACGCAAATACTTGCCGTCACTCTCGCCTTCCTGTGTATTCCAGGTTCGGCAATGGCGCAATCCGCCCCTCCCGCAACGCCGGCGGTTCCCCCGATTTCGAACGATGACGTGGCGTTTCGCCAGCATGTCATTGATGCCGCCAACGACTACAGCAGTCAAAAGGCGGACCTTGATACCTCGGTGCATCGATTTGAGGGTCTGTACCAGATCCATCCCGACGATGTGAATGTCGAGTCATGGCTGGGCTATCTCTACCTCCGGGCCGATCGCCCTGGAGATGCGGTTCCTGTGCTTGAGCAAGCAGTCCGGACTCGGCACGACGATGTGGACGTGCGCACGAACCTCGCCAACGCCTACGCCGCTTCCAAACAGTACGACAAGGCGCTCGACGCCTATGCCGTCGTTATCGAACTCAAGCCATCGCTGCCCGAACCTTACTACAACCGGGGCGTCATCTATCTTGAGGAAAATCAGCCGAGCGACGCCCTTACCGAGTTCCAGAAAGCCGCCGAGCGGCGCGAGGACGATCCGTTCATCGTGAACAATATTGGCGTCGCATACGAGTCGCTTAACCAAAAGGCCGATGCTGCCGCAGCCTTCCAAAAGGCCTCCGACATGCGCCCAGACAGCCGTGTCTTTGCCAAGAACGCCGCCGTGGCCCTTACCAAGATTCACCGTACGTCCGAGGCACTTCCTTATTGGGAGCGTGTGGCTTCCCTCGACCCCACGGATGGCTCCGCCGTCCAGGCGATCGCTGAGGAATATGGCCGCCGTCACCAGACCAAGGAAGCGCTGACCTACTATGAGAAGCTGCAGGACAAACTCGGCGGCGACTCCACTTATTGGTTCAACCTTGGTGTTCTCCGTGCCGAAGATGGAGATGGCAACGGCGCCGAAGACGCTTACCAGCATGCCCTGAGCATCGACTCCAACGATCAGGATGCTCTGAACAACCTCGGTCTCCTCGAATACAAGAATGCCCAGTACGCCGATTCGGCCAAGATCTTCGAGCACCTGGATGCTCTTTCCCCACGCAGCCTGACCGTCAAACAGAGTTATGCGGCGGCCCTGGCAAAATCGGGTGACCGAGCAGGGGCACTTCGGGTTTGGAAGGAGATCCTCAAGATTGATCCGACCCGCAAGGACATCCGTGTGCTCGTTGCCGATGCCTTATTCGCTCAGGGCGACTACGACGATGCTGGTTTCCACTACCGCCAGGTGCTTAACAGCGACAGCAGCAGCGTTCCCGCGCTAAATGGGCTGGGTCTCATCAACCTGAAGGAGAGCCGCCTCGGAGACGCCGAGGACGATTTTAGAAATGCGATTCACGCCGATCCGAACTTCGTTCCTGCTTACAATAATCTCGCCGTCACGCTCGAACGCGAAAACCACCGCAAGGCGGCCATCGCCCTTCTTGAAAAAGCGCTTACGATCCAGCCAGATAACGAAGACGTTCGAAAAAATCTTGAGCGAATGAAAGTAGCGGGTTAAATGAGCGGGTGCGCGTCCACCTATTAGCCAACCTGCACCGCCACGATGCAATAGAAGCCGCCCAGGCTGCCGGTCAGTGGCTGCAGTCAGAAGGTCATATTGTGGCGGCCGATGAAGAGGCGGCCGCCACCCTCCAGTTTGAGGAGGTTCCCGACGCCGCTTTCGCCAGCTGCGATCTGGTCATCTGCTTCGGGGGGGATGGCACGGTGATCCGCGGAGCCCACCTTTGCTCTGAACCGGGCACTCCCATCCTCGGCGTGTATTACGGCCGCTTTGGATTTGTCACCCAAGCATCGGGCGACGAGGTGCGCATCTGTGTGCAGGAGTTCCTAGCCGGCCACCTCGCCCTCGAAGAGCGAATGATGATCCAAGCCGAGTTGCGGCGCGGTCAGCAGACGGTGGCAGTTGTCCACGCACTTAATGAAACCGCGGTGCAGCGTGCGGCTATGATGCACATGTTGACCTTCGACGTCCATGTCGATGGGCGGCACCTCACAAGCTATCCGGCTGATGGCGTCATGGTCTGCACTTCGACCGGCTCTACAGGTTACAACCTGTCGGCCGGGGGACCCATCGTTGATCCGATCGTGGACGCGCTCATTCTTACCGCCATTTCGCCTCATACCTTGAGCGCCCGATCCCTCGTCCTGCGTCCGAACGCGCTGATCGAATTCCGGGTCACCACCCGGGGCGAAGCAGTGCTGAATGTCGACGGACAGTCACGTTTTCATCTGCTTTCAGAAGATCACGTGTGCGTCACCCGCTCGCCTCGGGTGACCCGCTTGGTTACCGTGGACTCTCAGGACTTCCTCATCAAACTGGGCGACCGCCTCCTTTGGAGCCGGAGCACCCACGAAGACGACGAGGAGGACTTGGTCTGAGCGCGGTCCTCGAGGTTGAAAACGCTGCCGTAGAATTTCGGTCTCCGGGTGGGAATGTTCACGCCCTTGACGGGGTCGACCTCAAGGTGGCGCCGGGTGAAATCATGGCCGTCGTCGGCGAGTCCGGATGTGGCAAGACGACTCTCGCGCGAGCGATTCTCGGTCTCCAGGCCCTGAATCGCGGCCAGATTGCCCTGAACGGGAGCCAGGTGAAAGGCGTGCGTCGTGACATTGCCAAGCACGTGGGTATGGTCTGGCAAGATCCCTACGCAAGTCTAGATCCGCGTTGGCAAGTCGGGCGGTCAGCCTGCGAGCCTTTCGACCTGACGGGGCAAAAGGGCAATGCCGAAGCCATATTCAAGGAAGTCGGCTTGGACCCGAAGCTGGCGGATCGCTATCCCCATCAACTGAGTGGCGGTCAGCGTCAAAGGGTCGCGATTGGGCGAGCCCTTGCCCTCAAACCGCCCCTTATTGTTTGCGACGAGCCGACGGCCGCTTTAGACCTCTCGATACGCGCCCAAATTCTGAACCTGCTCCGGCGGGTCCAGAGCGACCTCGGATGCTCTTTCCTCTACATTTCTCACGACCTCACCACAGTTCGATTCTTGGCTGACCGGGTCGCGGTGATGTACCTGGGCCGCATTGTGGAGGAGGGCCCCGCGCAAGCGGTCTTTACAGATCCCCGACACCCCTATACCCGGGCCCTGCTGGACAGTGCTCCTACCTTGGAGAAGCTCATGCACCTTCCCGATGCGCCCCCGGGAGAGATTCCCGACCCACGCACCCGATTTGTCGGATGCCGATTTGAAGGGCGATGTGCCTTTTCCACCGAAATTTGTGGCAAGATCGACCCACCGGAGACGAAAGAAGACTTGAGGCGGTACTACTGCCATCATCCCGTTCGTCCTTAAGAATTGGCCCGCCGAGCGGGCAGAGTGGAATGATGGAACCCCAAGGAGTAAGGCACGCATTCGTATCGGAGCTGCAGTCGCTGGAGCACGACCTGCTTGAAATGGGCAGCCGTGCTGAAGCGATGGTAGGCATCGCGGCCGATTCGTTGACGCGGCTTGACACCGGCCTTGCCAGGGAGGTGCTTGCGCGTGACGACGATATCGATGAGCGGGATCGAATGATCGAGGAGCACTGCCTCCGCCTTATTGCGCTTCAGCAGCCCATCGCCGGAGACCTCCGAGTCGTTTCGACCGCGATGAAGATGATCACCGATATTGAGCGCATCGGCGATCTGGCGGTCGACATCGCCAAGATTACGCTGAAAGTGGATAAGGAGTTCGGCGAGACCAGCATTATCGACATTCCGAAGATCGCCAATGTGGCCCGTCAGATGCTGCGCCTGGCGCTTGAGGCGTTTGTACGCCGCGACCTCGATCTGGTTCGCCGCGTGATCGTGATGGATGACGAAGTGGATGACCTG